>WBZM01001262.1_pt1 | contig 26154 bp, 26 predicted proteins | sample 5204271 | NCBI WGS metagenome assembly WBZM01 (sample SAMN12344346, study PRJNA552823) | activated sludge metagenome | biome: Activated sludge suspended growth; feature: Nitrification reactor; material: Wastewater; isolation source: activated sludge from nitrification reactor of wastewater... | reverse complement strand
GCCACGGTCGGCAACCTGCTGATGCTGCACCCGCTGCTCGTGGCGCACCAGTTCGGCCCGGCCGACTACGCGCGCATCTTCAGCCGCAGCCAGTTCGTGGTGTTCCTCGGCACGGCCGCCGGGCCGTACCTGCTGGGCGCGCTGCACGACGCCACGGGCGGCTACCGCGTCGCCTACGTGGTGGCCGGGTGCCTGTCGCTCGGTGGTGCGCTGGTGCTGCCGAAGCGAGCGGCCGAGCGCGCCTGAGCGCGCCCGATCAGCTCGCTCAGACCTGCGCGATCGCGTCGCCCAGCTCGCGGATGCTGGTCTCGGTGATCGGGTCCGCGACGAGGATGATCTCGTCGGCCCCCGCGTCGGCGAACTCGCGCAACCGCGCGGCGATCGCCGCCGGCGAACCGGTCACCGCCGGGCACGCGTCGTCGTGCGGACGCTCGCCGCCGTCGCCGAGTCGCACGAGCACACACACGCTGCGCACCACCGTGGACGGATCGCGACCCACCTCGGTCGCGATGCGGCTCATGTCGGCGGCGAGCCGCGCGACCCCGTCGGGCGAGTTCCCGGTCTCGGTGAACCAGGTGTTCCAGGCGTGGGCATGGGGCAGCGTGATCCGCAGCACGCGTGCGCCGTTGCTGCCGACCATCAACGGCATCGCGCCGGGTGCGGCTCGGGGTGGGTGCAGCACCGCGTCGCCGGTGCGCCAGTGGGTGCCGTCGACGGTGGAGCGGCCGCCGGAGGTGAGCTCGCGGATGATCGTCCACGCCTCGTCGAACCGGTCGACTCGGCGGTCGAACGGGATGCCGAAGGCGGCGAACTCGGTGCGGTTCCAGCCGGCTCCGAGGCCGAGCACGAACCGCCCGCCGCTCACGTCGTCGACGGTGGACGCCATCTTCGCGATCAGGCCCGGCGGGTGGAACCCGGCGCACGCGACGAGCGGGCCGAGGACGACACGTTCCGTCACCGCGGCAAGGGCCGACAGCAGGGTGAAGGCCTCCCAGGGCCCGCGCTCACCACTGCGCCCGCCGCGGTACAGCAGGTGGTCACCGACCCAGATCTGGTCGAAGCCGACCTGCTCGGCGGCCTGCGCCATGCGGCGGTACTCGGGCCAGCGCACCACGCGCTCGACCTCGGGCAGTTGGATACCGAATCGGGGGCGGCTCGGCGGCGGGGAGGCGACGGACGACATGGCGGCCACGGTACCGAGCGGCGGATACCGTCGTCGGGGTGCAGGCACCGGCGTCGTTCAGGGTCACGGCGGACGACACGACGGGCGCGCTCGAGACAGCGGCCGCGTGTGCCGATGCCGGTCACGCGGCCCGCGCCGTGCACCACGCCGGTCGCCTCGACCGGTCGGAGGGTGTGGCGGGTGTGGTGGTGGTCGACCTGCGGAGCCGTCACCTGCCCCCCGAGGTGGCCGCGGCGCGCCTGCGCGACGTGGTGGCCCGCACCGGCGCGACGCAGGCGCACAAGATCGACTCGACCCTGCGAGGCAACTGGCCGGTGGAGGTGGCCACGCTCGTGTCGCTCGGTCGGCAGGTGCTGCTGGTGCCCGCCTTCCCGCGCGCCGGGCGCACCTGCGTCGATGGCGTGGTGCTGGTCGACGGCGTGCCCGTTCACGAGACCGCGTTCGGGCGCGATCCGCGCCGTGCCGTTCGCTCGTCGCGGCCGGCCGACCTCCTCGGCGACGCAGCGCTCCCAGCGGTCCCAGCGGTCGACGTCGCCGAGGTCGCCGGCGTCGCCGGCGCGCGGACGGCGGTGGAGGCCGGTGTGCCCGTCGTGATCGGCGACGCCTCGTCCGATGATCACCTCGCCTCGTACGCGGCGCTGGCCCGTTCCCGATCGGACGTCGTGATCGTCGGCCCGGCGGCGGTGGTCGCCGCGGCGGCCGGCGAGGCGGCCGGCCGCGTGCCGCGTGCTCGCCCGACGGGTTCGAGGGCGATCGTCGTGTCGGCCAGCCGTCACCCGGCGGCGCTCGGGCAACTGGCCGGCGCGCGAGCACGCGGGATCGAGGTCGTCGAGCCACCGGCCGACGCGCGAGCCGACGACGCCGACCGCGTGCTCGCCCGGCTGGCACACGATGCACACCGATCGCTCGCCGCCGACCCCCGGATCGACGTGCTGTTCGTGATCGGGGGCGACACGGCCGCAGCGGTGCTCGGCGAGGCCGAGGTGGTCGTCGACGGCACGCTCGACGTCGGGGTCGCGCACGGCGAGGTGGTGCTCGACGGCCGTCGCCTGCGGCTGATCACGAAGCCGGGTGGGTTCGGGTCGGCCGATACCGTGACGGACGTGCTCGACCAGGTGCTGCGATGACCGACCGCCCCGACCGCGGCGCTCGGCCGCCGCTCGCGATCACGATGGGCGATGCGTCGGGGGTCGGCCCCGAGATCGTGTTGCGTCACCATGTCGCACACGGGCTCGGCGACGCCGTCGTGTACGGCGACGCCTCGATCCTGCGCCACGGGATCGACCTGCTGGGCATCGACCCGTCGGCCGTCGACCTCGCGGTGCTCGCGTCACCGTCGCAGCGACGGCCGGGTGCCCTCAACGTCGTCGATGCCGGTCTGCTCACCGCCGCCGACCACCGCCCCGGCGAACTCGATGCCGCCTCGGGCGCGGCGGCGCGCGAGTACGTGCTGGCGGCCACCCGTGCCGCGCTCGCCGGCGACGTCGCCGCGATCGTCACGTTGCCGATGAACAAGGAGGCGACGCAGCTGACCGACCCGGGCTTCGTCGGCCACACCGAGCTCATCGCCGCCACCTGCGGGGTGAACCGCTACTCGATGATGCTCGCCGCCGGCGACCTCGCGGTCACGCACGTGAGCACCCACGTGTCGTTGCGCGAGGCGATCGCGAGGGTGCGCACCGACCGGGTGCGCGAGGTGATCGACCTCACCCACGACACGCTCCGCAGGTTCCTCGACTCGCCCCGGATCGCGGTGTGCGGCCTCAATCCGCACGCAGGCGAACACGGCCTGTTCGGACACGAGGACGCCGAGCAGATCGTGCCGGCGATCGAGTCGGCGCGAGCCGACGGCATCGACGCCTCGGGACCGCACCCCGCCGACACGGTCTTCCACCAGGCGGTGCACCGGCGGCGATTCGACGCGATCGTGTGCATGTACCACGACCAGGGCCACACCCCGATGAAGCTGCTGGCGTTCGAGAGCGGCGTGAACGTCACGATCGGTCTGCCGATCGTGCGCACGAGCGTCGACCACGGCACGGCGTTCGACATCGCCTGGCAGGGCGTGGCCTTCACCGAGTCGCTGCAGCACGCCGTCGACTGGGCCGTCAAGCTGACGACCTGAGCACCCCGGCGCGGATCAGACGAGGCGGCGGAGCGCGGTCTCGGTGGGAGCCGAGGCGGTCAGCGTCACGTGCGCGTCGACCACCCAACAGCCGTCCGAGCTGACGATCGCCGGGTTGATGTCGAGCTCGTCGATCGACGGGTGGTCGAACACGAGATGCGACACCCGGGTGATCGTGTCGACCAGCGCCGCGGGCTCGAGACCGGCGCCGGTGAGCGCCGATCCGAGACGAGAGGTGTGCACGAGGTTCTCGGCGGCCGCACGCGACACCGGGGCGAGCCGGCTCTCCTCGTCGCCGATGGCATCGGCCATGATCCCGCCCAGTCCCACGGTGACCACGGCACCGAGCCGTGGGTCGGAGGTGCACCGGATGCGCACGTCGATGCCAGGGGGCGCCATGCGCTGCACCGTGATGCAGTCGGCGTCGGCGCCGAGGCTGGCGCGCATCACCGCTGCGGCGTCACGCACCGCGTCGCCGTCGGGCAGGTCGAGCGCGATCCCGGCCTCGGCCGACCGCCCGGCGCGGCGTCGCGCAGCCTTGAGACTCACCGGGTAGCCGACCCGCTCGGCCACACCGACCACCTGGTCGAGATCGGTGGCGTCGGTGAGCTCGGCGCCCGCCACCTGCACGCCGTAGGCGCGCAACACCGCCTCGACATCGGGGATCGAGGCGGCGTGGTGGCCGGCCTGGATCGCCGCGTCGATCACGGCGGTGGCGGCGACGGGGTCGACCCCGTCGAGGTCGGCCACGGTGGCTTCGGCCTCGGTGTCGAGCCAGCGGCGGTACTGCACGAGATGGCCGAGCACCGCGGCAGCCGGTTCGGGGAACGAGAACGACGGCACGGCCGACCCGTCGCACACCGGCCCGTCCTGTCGCCCGAGCACCACCGCCACCACCGGCTTCGACGAGCCGACGGCGGCGGCGTCGATCGCCTGGGCCGGGACGCGGGCCGACATGATCGGCGGGGCGAACATCACCAGCACGACGTCGATCGATGGATCGGCGACGGCCGCCCGGACCGCAGGCCCGTAGTCGTCGACGTCGGATCTCCAGTCGAGCTGCAACGGCGCCGGCACCACCTCGAGCCCGACGTCCTGCAGTGCTGCGGCGGCGAGCACGCCCGGACTGCGCGAGTTGCTGAGGATCGCGACGCGCGGCCCGGCGGGCACCGGCTGACACGACAGCACCCGAGCGGTGTCGAGCATCGCGCGCACCGTCGGCACCTCGATCAGCCCCGCCTGCTGGTAGAGCGCTGCGGCGGCCGTGCCGAGTGCGGCCGCACCCGTCCGCACGGCGACGATCGGCCGCCGGCGCGAGACGCGGCGAGCGATGCGCGCGAACTTGCGCGGGTTGCCGAAGCTCTCGGTGTAGATGGCGATGACGCTCGTGCGCTCGTCGTCCTCCCAGAACTGCAGCAGGTCGTTGCCCGACACGTCGCTCTTGTCGCCGAGCGACACGAACCACGAGATGCCCATCGACATCTGCGACGCGAGCTGCAGCAGCGACGCGCCGAGCGAGCCCGACTGCAGCGAGATCGCGACGTTGCCCGCCGGCAGCTCGACGGGCACCAGCGCGGCCTGCACGCCCACCGAGGACTCCGAGGACTCCGCCGCCTCGTCGACCGCGACCTGCGCGGTGGTCGCCGCCGGGCCGGGGTCGCCCTTCACGCGACCGGTCGCGATCCCCATGCTGGCCGGGCCGATGATGCGCATGCCGAAACGGCGGGCTCGATCGACGATCGCGTCCATGTCGACACCGGTGCCGTCGACCGCGGTGAGCACCACCGCGCCGCGCACCTTCTTCTCGATGCACTGGTCGATCACCTGCTCGAGCACCGCCGCGGGGACGGCGATCACGGCGAGCCACACGTCGTGGTCGATGTCGAGCACCGACGCATACGAGCGCTCGCCGCCCACCTGGGCGTGGCGGGGGTTCACCGGGAAGCGCGGCGACACCGCGCCGGTGGCGACGCTGCGCCACACCTCGCGTCCGATCGAGCCCGGCTCGTCGCTCGCCCCGATCACCGCCACCGAGCGCGGCAGCAGCAGGCGGGCGACGGCGCGGCTGTCGGCACGGCGTTCGCGCGACTCGACCGAGTCGACGAACTGCTCGGTGTCGGTGAGCGGGAACTCGAGCTCGACCACGCCGCTGTCGAAGTGGCGCGACACCGGCCAGCCGGCACGCGAGAACACCCCGAGCATCGGCCGGTTGTCGGCGAGCACGTCGGCGGTGAAGCGGCTGATGCCGTTGTGGCGCGCGATCGCCGCGAGGTGCTCGAGCAGCAGCGTGGCGATCCCCTTGCCCTGGTGCACGTCGTCGACCATGAACGCGACGTCGGCGTCGTCGCGCCCGGGCCACTTCTCGTAGCTGGCCCACGCCGCGAACTCCCCGTGGATCTCGAGCACCAACGCCACGCGTGCGACGAAGTCGACGTCGGTGAAGTGCTGCAGCTCGGCCTCGGTGAGCGTGGGCTTCGGCGAGAAGAACCGGCGGTAGAGGTTCTCGCGCGGCTGTCGCTCGTGGAAGGCGAGCAGGGCGGGCGCGTCGGCCGGCGACATCGCACGCAGGTAGCCGGTCTCGCCGTCGGCCAACACCACGCTGGTGGCCCAGTCGTCCCGCGTGCGCACCACGTTGACGAGCTTGCCACACCTGGGGCCGGGGTGGTCGCCGCCGATGACCTTCGGCCCTGTCACACCTGTCATACCGCTGGCACGTTGTGCACATGGTCACGAAGTCGTCCGCCCGCACGTACCTCAGCCAGAACGACGCGATCATGTGGACCGTCGAGTCGGATCCGCTGCTGCGCTCCACCATCGTCGGCGTGGTGCTGCTCGACGGCGCGCCCGACTGGGAGCGGCTGGTGGCCCGCGTGCAGCACGTGGTGCGGATGGTGCCGGAGCTGCGCGAGCGGGTGGTGCCGGTGCCGTTGCACCCGACGACGTGGCGGTGGGAGCCCGACCCCGAGTTCGACCTGACCTACCACCTGCGCCGGATCGCCGCGCCGGCGCCGGCAACCGACCGTGAGCTGCTCGACCTCGCGCACACGCAGGCACAGGGCGGCTTCGACCGCACCCGCCCGCTGTGGGAGTTCACCCTCGTCGAAGGGCTCAGCGAGGGGCGTGCGGCGTTCGTCATGAAGGCGCACCACGTGGTCACCGACGGCATCGGCGCGGTGCAGCTCGCGGTGCACCTGTTCGACATGGCCGACGTGCCGACCCAGCCCGTGCGTCCCGACCCGCAGGAGGACCCGGTGGTCGGCGCGCCCGAGGTGCGCGGCCTGCTCGGTCAGGTGCGCGAGGTCGTGGCCCACGACGTCGACGGGATGATCTCGTTCGCGCGCAAGGCCGTGCCCTCGCTCGTGCCGTCGCTGCTGAAGGCGGTCCGCGACCCCTTCCACGCCGTCGTCGACACGGTCCGCACGGCGGAGTCGATCGGCCGCACCGTCGCCCCGGTGATGCACACCCTCTCGCCGATCATGGTCGACCGCCACCGCGAGGGCCGGTTCGAGACCTTCGAGGTCGGACTCGACGACCTGCGTCGCGCTGCGGGTGTCGCAGGCGGCACCCTCAACGACGGCTTCCTCGCCGGGATCACCGGCGGCCTGCGCCGGTACCACGAGGCCTTCGGTGCCGAGGTCGAGGACCTGCGGATCGCGATGCCGGTCAGCCTGCGCACGACGGCGGACGATCCGGGCGGCAACCACGTCACCGTGATGCGCTTCCTCGTGCCCGTCGGCGTGGAGGACCCGGACGAGCGCATCCGTCGCCTGCACGACATCGGCAAGCGCATCCGGGCCGAGAAGTCGCTCGGCCACACCGAGGCGATCGCCGGGGTGCTCAACCTGATGCCCAACGGGGTCATCGGCACGATGCTGAAGCACGTCGACTTCCTGGCGAGCAACGTGCCGGGCATCCCGGTCCCGCTCGAGCTCGAAGGCCAGCGGGTGCTGCGCTACTTCCCCTTCGGTCCCTGCGCCGGCTCGTCGATGAACGTCACGCTGATGAGCTACGCCGGCACCTGCTGCATCGGCGTCAACATCGACACCGCTGCAGTGAGCGACCCCGAACTGTTCGTGCGCTGCCTCCGCGCCGGCTTCGACGAGGTGCTCGCGCTCGGCTGAGGGTCGTCGACGGGCGGCGACCTAACGTCACCGCTCATGACGCTCGACGAACTGATCGCCGCCACCAGCCCCCTCCTGCGAGACAACGGATGGGCGTTCTACTTCACGCCCGAGACCCGTGCGAAGGGCGCCGAGCTCGGCCTCGACGGGTTCCAGTTCTACTTCCTCGGTCGCGGTGGCGTGCTCGGCGACGTCGAACCCGCCGTCGTGTCGGCGGCGTTCGGCTACTTCAAGCCGTCGCTCGTCGCCCACGTGTGGAATGCCGGCCGCGCCATCGTGTCGCCTCGCGACGCAGGCCGCGCCTTCATGGCCTGCTGCGCCGACCACGGCCGGGCGAAGCTCGCCGGTGTCGAGGGCCTGGCCGAGTTCGTCGCTGCCGCCGAGCAGGTGAACGCAGCGGCCGACCCGGACGGTCTGTCGCTGTACGCGGCCACGGCCGCCGAACCGCTCGCCGACGACCTGCCGGCGCGTGCGATGCAGTTGGTCACGATCCTGCGCGAACACCGGGGGAGCGCCCACCTGATCGCGTTGCGTGCCGTCGGACTCGACACCCGGACGGCGCACCACGCGAAGCGCCCGGGCGACGGGAAGATGTTCGGCTGGGCCGAGGACGAGGCACCGCTCGTCGACGATGCCGTCCAGGCGAAGATGGCCGAGGCCGAGGCGCTCACCGATCGCATCGTCGGGCCGGCGTTCGCCGTGCTCGACGAGGCCGGACAGCAAGCCTTCGTCTCGGGTCTGCAGCGGCTCTGCGCAGCCCTCGCCGCCTGATCACACCGCGGGCGCGCCGGCAGCCCGTGCCGCCTCGATCCGCGCGGTGGTGAGCCGGGAGCGGCCGAACGCGAACAGCCCGACGTGCACGATCGCGTCGGCCAACCACACCGACCGCAGCGCCCAGTCGCGGGTCGTGAAGCGGTCGACGACGAGCACGATCAGTCCGCTCAGCGCAGCACCGATCGGCATCATCCCCCAGGCGAAGAACCGGTAGACGCTGTTGACGCGTCCGAGCAGGTGCGGCGGGATGATCGCCTGCCGGAGGCTCACGGTGATGACGTTCCAGAGCGTGCCGAGCAGTGCGGTGAACGCGAACATCAGCATCACCACCGGCCAGTACGGGAGGGCGAAGATCACGGCGGCCACCACGGCCGATCCGCCGAGGGTGATCGCGAGGCACGTGCCGGCTCCCAGGCGAGCCGAGATCGCCGACGCGAACGTGCCGGCGACGATGCCGCCGAGCGCGAGGCCGAAGCCGAGGACCGTGAACATCACCGGGCCGACCTCGAGCACCTCTTGCGCGAACAGCACCATCGTCGCCCCGCCCAGCATCGAGGCGAGGTTCATGAGGCCGAGGATGATCGCCATCGGCCGCAGCAGCGAGTGGCCCCACAGCCAGCGGACGCCCTCCTTGAGCTCGACCGCCCAGTGCTGGCTGACGTGGTCGTCGGGGCGTTCGGCTCGGAAGATGCCGGGGATCAGCGCGACCAGCGCGGCCGCGGCGAAGAACGAGGCGGCGTCGACGAAGAACGGCAGCGAGAACGCGGCGAACAGCAGCAGCGATCCGAGCGGCGGGCCGACGAAGGTGTTGGCGACGCCCTCGGCCGCCCACAGCCGGCCGTTCGCCCGCTCGAGATGGTCCTGGTGCACGAGCGACGGCATCAGCGTCTGACCGCAGTTGTCGGCCAGCACCTCGGCCATGCCGAGCAGCAGCGTCGCGGCCAGCACCACCAGGTACAGGCCGGTGCGGGTGCCGACCACACGGTCGATCTCGTCCGGGCCGGGCAACGAGCCCTGCTGCGACAGCACGGCGAAGGCAACCACCGTCGTGAGCACGCCGCGCAGCGTGTTCATCGCGATCATCGCCTTGCGCCGGTCGACGCGGTCGGTGATCACGCCTGCGGGCAGGGTGAACACGAGCCACGGCAGGCGTTGGGCGACGGCGACGAGGGCGACGAGCAGCGGTTGACGGGTGACGGCCGAGGCGAGCCACGGCGAGGCGATCTGCGACACGCCGTCGCCGATGTTCGAGATCGTCGTGGCGGCGAACAGCTTGCGGTAGGCGGCGCCGAGGCCGCGCGACGCGGCGGGTGGTTCTGCTGCGTCGGCCGCAGGTGTGACGACGGCCGGATCGGTCGCGGGTTCCGTCACGGCGCCTCCTTCCGGGGCAGGCGGTTGGTGGGGAAGACACCGACGAGGAAGCCGTACTCGACGTCGCCACCCCGGGGCAGCTGGGTGAACTCGAGCGCGAGTTGCATCACCCGGTCGGTGAACTCGGCGGCGAGTTCGGCCGGGATGCGCGCGTGGCGGTAGGTGAACCCGCCCGGGGTGTCCGAGGGTGCGTCGAGGCGCGCCTCGCGGCGGGCATCGGCCACGAACGGCAGGTCGCGGGGATCGTGCGCGTGGTCGGGGAAGGTGATCGTGCGGGCGGTGCGGCCGTAGAAGCGCTCCTCGATCGCCCGCACCCGTCGGGTGCGCACCACCCGCAGCATCCCGGCGTCGACGAGCACGTCGACGTGGTGGGCGACGGTGCCCTTCGCCTTGCCCGAGAGCTCGGCGAGCTCGGTCACCGTCATCGCCCGCTCGAGCACCAGGTCGACGAGCAGCTGGCGCAGCGGATGGCCGAGGGCCTTGAGCCGGGTGGGTGTGTCGGCCGCGACGACGTCGTCGAGGTCGTAGTCGAGTTGGCTGGCGGGAACGTCCGACATTTCCCGAACAATAGGTGAAAGTCGGACGAATGTCCACCCTGGCATCATGGACGCCATGACCGTGATCAAGATCAACGCCCTCACCGTGCCGGCCGAGATGGGTGACGAGGTGGCGACGCGCTTCGCCGCTCGCGCCGGTGCCGTCGACGGTTTCGACGGGTTCGAGGGCTTCGAGTTGCTGAAGCCCACCGACGACCGCACCACGTGGCTCGTGGTCACCCGCTGGCGCGACGAGGCCTCGTTCGACGCCTGGCGCGGCTCGGCCTCGTTCGCCCACGGACACCGTGGTCCGGAGGGCGCGGCTGCGCCGGCGCCGATGCCGATCCAGGCCGAACTCTGGAGCTACGAGGTCGCGCTCGGTCGCTGACCGCCCGGGTGTCGCGAGCCGACGCCAGGCACGCGGCTCAGTGGCCGCGGCCCAGCTTGTGGTTGTCCCACGTCACGACGTGGCTCGGGGTGAACACCACCCACCGCCAGCTGCGGCCGCGGGCCGACGCCGCGAACACCAGCCCGCTGGTGTCGTCGGGCACCGGCTCGCCGTGACCGCCCGCGTACTTCACGCCCATCTGGGCGCGCGCCGCGTCGAGCCCGGTGTCGGCCGCCTCGTCGTCGATGGTCTCGAGGATCGTGGCCGTGCCCTGCAACATCGCGCCCTGCAGCTCGGGGAAGCGTTCGTTGCGGTCGACCAGCACCGTGCAGGTCGCGGTGCGCCGCAGGTTCGCGACCTTCTGGCCCCGGCAGTAGAAGTACACCTTGCCGTCGACCCAGCCGAACCACAGCGGCGTCACGTTGATCCGGTCGCCGGGGCCGACGGTGGCGACCCGCATGTTCCAGCTCGTGGTCATGAGCTCGTCGAGCTCGTCGTCGGTGAGGCTCACGCCGGCAGCAAGGCTTCCCATGCGGGCATGCTCGCAGGTGAGGTCGTCGCCGGAACGAGACGAGCGCGACCGCCCCGCTCGGGGAGGTCGCGCCCGCCCGTCGGGTCAGCCCCAGGGCTGGTAGCAGCTGCGGCCGTTCGAGGCCCAGAAGGTGCACAGCGCCGCCGCGGCACGCACGTTCTGCACCGGATCGGTGAGCGTGGTGCGATCGACGGGCTCACCGAGCGCTTCGTTCAGGAACGACAGGGTGATGTCGTTGATCTGCAGCAGCCCGGTGTCGGAGGTCGTACTTCGGATCGCCGGCCAGCACTGCGATTCTCGCCAGGCGAGGCGCGACATCCGGAGCACGTCCCAGCCGACGGCGGGCGCGTGGATCATCAGCAGGTCCTCGTACTGGGTGCAGCGGCCCGCCACGGCGGTGCCGTCGGGACCGGGGATGACGACCGGCGCGGTGGTCGAGCTCGCCGCGTTGCCCGCCGAGTTCACGTCGGCGACGGTGGTCGCGGCGGTGGGCGAGGCCGACGCCGGGGACGACACGGCGGCGGGCGCGTCGCACTGGGTGGTGCCGAGGAACAGGCTGGCCACCAGTGCCGAGCACCGCTGCAGGGTGCGCCGGCGACGGCGCTGGGGGGTGACGTCGGGCGTCGGCAGATGGCGCGCGAGGTGACGGGAGGGTCGATGGGGTCGGTTCATGACCGACCGTTGTAACGCAATCGTCATGTGGTTGTGTGCGCGGGTGACATGTGACATGGGGGCAGCGGTTCCCCGTTCGCCCTGGTAGAGAACCATCCGAGGAGGTGAGTGGTGGGTGGACGGCGACGGCTCGGGCGCGACGAACTGTTGCGATTCCATGGCGCCACCGTCGACGACCTCCTGCCGCAGCGAACACTGCGGTTGCTGTTCGTCGGCATCAACCCCGGGCTGTGGACCGCGGCGGTGGGCGCGCACTTCGCGCGGCCCGGCAACCGCTTCTGGCCGGCGCTGTGGCACGCCGGCATCACGCCGTGGTTGGTCGACGCGAGCGACGGCATGCACCCCGACGACCTCGAGCTGCTCGATCGCCTCGGCATCGGGATCACCAACGTGGTCGCCACCGCGTCCGCGCGCGCCGACGAGCTGAGCCGGGCCGAGTTGGTCGCCGGCGGCGAGCGGCTCGTCGCGCTCGTGACCGAGCGGCGCCCGGCGGTGGTGGCCGTGCTCGGGCTCACCGCCTACCGCACGGCGTTCGGCCGTCCACGCGCCGTCGCCGGCCGCCAGCCCGAGCGGCTCGGCCCGAGCGAGCTCTGGGTGCTGCCGAACCCGAGCGGGCTCAACGCCCACGAGCAGGTCGACTCCTTGGCGGCCGCCTACGGAGAGGCGGCGCGAGCGGCGGGGATCGTGCCAGGGATCGAGCCGGGTCGCTGACGCTCAGATCGCCAGGTCGACGTGCTGCACCGTGCCGGCGCCGCCGTCGTCGCGCAGCACCAGGCCCGTGGCACGCACCTGTCCGACCGTGCCGCCCTCGCCGTCGGTGAGGCGGAACGGCGATGCCACCGAGCGGACCGAGATCGCGCCCACCCCGGCCGATGCGAGCGAGCGGAGGCCGTCGGGGCCGGCCAGCGACAACGAGCCGAACGCCGCGTCGCCCTCGTCGATCCAACCGTTGCCGTCGTCGTCGAGCGCCGCGAGCTCGCGGAATCCGTCGCCCGTGCGGGCACCGAACAGCTCCGAGCCGTCGGTGATCGAACCGTTGCCGTCGACATCGCGCACCAGGTAGGCGCTGCTGCCCGCGGTCACCCTGACCTGGTCGGTCGTGTCGTCGAGATCGAGGTCGAACGCCATCGTGTCGTCGCCGAACTGCGCCGCCCCGCCGTCGAGGGTGATCACGAGCGGGTCCTGCGTGCGCGGCGACCCGGCGCGGATCGAGAGCCGCTCCTCCTGCACGAGCCGTCGGTCCATCCGCAGGTCGAGCGCGACGTCGCGGGTCGTGCCGGTGTCGTCGGTGACGGTCGCCCGGATCGAGACGGTGGTGGTCTCCGACTCCTCGACGCGATGCCAGGCGTCGATCGACACGCCCCAGCCGGCGCGCTGCGGCCGGCCGCGCGAGTCCTCGTGTGAGCGCCCTCTGCCGCCGTCGGTCACCCCGGACGGGTCGAGCACCTGCACCTCGCGGCCGGTGAGCCGCTCGACGAGCGCGATGAGTGCGGCGAGGCGTGCGTCACCGGCGGCGGGGTCGTCGGTCGCGCCGGAGGCCTCGGACACGGTGGGCGCGGATCGCTCGAGGCGGTCGACGCGCGGCGGGTTCACCCAGCGCCGGACCTCGCTGCCCGAGTCCTCGCGTCGCGCGAGGCGGTGCGTGGCCGCCTGCTGCAACGTGGACGAGACGATCCGCATGACGTCGACCGTCCGTGGCGCGCGCGGCGCGCGCCAGGGTCCGTCAGTGCGGCTGTTCGAGCAGTTGCTGCAGGTCGCGGGCCCAGGCCGCGGCATCGCGGTAGGCCTGCAGGAACCGGGCGAGCTGGCCGGGGCGCAGCCGCTCGAGCTCGTGCAGGTCGGCCCGCTCGTACGCGCGCACGGCGGCGAGGACGTCGCCCAGCGGACCGGTGCCGTCGACGAGGGCCTCGGCCACGCTGGGCGCGAGCGGCAGGTCGCCCACCAGCTCGGCCATCGGGATCTGGAACACGACGTCGAGCACCGACAGCAGGCCCGCGGTGTAGGCCGACCCCTCGAGGTCGGCGACGTCGACGGTCTGGCGCATCATCCCGGCCCGGATCGCGGCCATGTGGATGACCTCCTCGTTGCCCTTCGACCGGGCAGCCATCGTGAGCATCGTGGCCATCTGACGGACCCGGTCGAGCCCGAGCAGGACGAGTGCCTGGTACACGCTCTCGATGCGGGTGCGCAGCCCGAGGCTGCTCGAGTTCACCAGGCTCAGCAGGCGGAACGCGAGGGTCGGGTCGGCGATGACGAGCTGCTCGAGGCGCTTGATCGTGACGTCGGGCGACTGCACCTCGGCCAGCAGTGCGAGCGCCGCGGTGCTGCTGACGGTGCGCGCCGACTTGCTGAGCACCTCCGGCTTCGCGAAGAAGAAGCCTTCGAACAGGTCGAAGCCGAGCGACATCGCCGTGCGGAACTGCTGCAGTTCCTCGACGCGTTCGGCCAGCAGCTGTGCGAACGGCGCCTGCACGCGCAGGGCCTTCACGGTGCGCTCGAGCTCGTCCTCGGCCACGGCGGACATGTCGACCTTCACCACGTCGGCCAGGCTGAGCAGGTCGATCGTCGTGGCCCGATTGCGGTCGCGGATGTGGCACAACGCCAGTCGGTAGCCGGCGGCCTTGGCCTCGAGCGCGTGGACGAACAGGATCCCGTCGGGGTCGACGTCGTCGCGGATCTCGAGGATCACCTGGTGCTGGGGCAGGGTGAGGTGGAGGCCCTTGGCGAGGAACACGGCATCGACGTGCACATAGCCGGGGCGTCCGTTCAGCAGCCGGTCGACACCCCACTGCAGCAACGTGTGCTCGACGAGCTCCTGGGTCGTCGCCTCGTTCACCTCGACGCCGTTCGGTGCCGGCGCCGCCGACGTGCCGCGGTGCATGAGCTGGTAGGCGACGGCCTTGCGGTGGCGATCGAAGATCGGCGCCCGTCCGATGAAGATGGTGGGATCCGACGTGCCGCCGGCCGATGGCTCGGGCGTCCCCGGTGCGTGCGGTGTGCCCGGTGCGGCGGTGCCCCCGGGGCGCGCGAACTGGGTCGTGTCGGTCATCACCCTGTGATCGGCAGATGACCCCCTCATCTGTAGGGGGATCTTGACGATGGCCTCACGATGCGACGACGGGCGTCAGCGCCAGCGGTGCATCCCGGCCCGCAGCGAGCCGACGGTGTCGAGCAGGTGACGACGGTCGGTCTCGGCGAGCGGCGCGAACTGGATCCCGAGGTGGCACAGGCGGTCGTGCTCGTGTGCGAGGACGTGGCGGACGATGCCGCGGCAGGCGATCCGGCCCATCCGGAGGTCGACCTCGTCGCCCTCGGCGAACGATCCGGCCTCGGCGAGCAGTCGCACACCGCCGAGCGACAGGTCGACGACCTGTGCGGCGTGCACGTCACCGGCCAGGTTGGCGAGGCGGAGCGATGCGGGGAGCGACGTGGCGACCCGACGCGACGTGCGGCGGTCGTCCGCGGCGAGGTCGTCGGGGCGGCTGATCGTGAGCGTCGATCCGGCGCCACGCACCACGGCGCAGTCGAACAACCGGCCCTCGTAGAGGAACGAGACCGCGGAGCCCGAGCTCGGGAAGACGTCCTCGTAGCCGGCGTCGAGGACGATCCGGTCGGTGTGGATGTCGGCCACGATGCCCCGGTAGCGGCGGGCCCCGAGACGGGTGGCGCCGATCACGGTGAGTTCGGAACCTGCGACGAGCGTGGCGGTCATGGCGGACATGCTGCGCCGGTCAGGTCGACGATCGCTGAAGCGGAGATCTTTTCTCGATCAAGCCGTCGGCCGTCGCCTCGTCGGCCGTCGCCTTCGTCGGCCGTCAGCGGTACAGGGCGGCGCGGAGGTCGAACCCGAGGTTCGTGCCGTCGAGGCGGAGGTGGCGTGTGTTGAAGCCGTCGGCGTGTACCGACACGGTGAGGTGCTCGGTGGCGACGTCACTCGGCGTGGCGAAACCGAACAGACCGAGCGCATCCGTGGTGCCCGCCGCCACCGTGCGTGGCTCACGCCCGGGCTCGTTGGCGACCACGGTCACCCGGGCGCCTGCGACCGGCGGCCGCTCGTCGTGGCGGTCGGCGTCGAGTTCGGCCACCGCGACACGACCCGTGCGGCCGTCGGCCGCCCGCTCCGCTTCGACGGCGACGTCGAGCAACCAGATCATCGGCTCGGCCACCACGGCTGCGTGGCCGGCGCGCAGCACATGACCTGCGGTGTTCGCGGCCAGCGCCACGTCCTGCGGCGCCATGCCGTGGTCGGCGCTCACGACGAAGAGGGTGTCGTCGAACCAGCCCTTGCGGTCGAACAGTGCGAGCACGTGGCCGATGCGCCGGTCGGTCTCGTCGAGCGCATCGCGCAGCCCCTGGCTGTGCGGACCGAACTCGTGACCGGCGCCGTCGGTGAGCGCGAGCTCGTGGTACACGAAGCTCGGCGGGTCGGCGTCGTCGCGGTCGAACAGCTCGAGCACCTGGGCGAGCCCGCGCACGTCGAGGAGCGCCTCGGCGGCGACGGGCGGGTGGTGGGCCCAGTTCGGGTGCGTCTCGCCGGCGATGTCGGCCGTGATCGCCTTCACCCGCGACCGGTCGCAGAGGTTGCGACCTTCGAGCACGGCGTGGCGGGCCGAGCGCCCGAACGGCGCGTGGATCGCGGCGGTGAGTCCGTCGGGGTGCACGCGGTGGAAGGCCTCGCTGAGGCTCTCGACCGATGTGTTCGCGAAGCGCTCGGTGCCGAGTTGCAGGCCCTGGGGCGACACGGTCTGGCGCTCGGCGCGCACGTAGTACGACGGGTTCACCACGTCGTGATGACCGCACCAGGTGCCCGTGCCGATCGCGGTGTGGCTCGGCCAGGTGATCGACGGGAAGTTGACGATCGACCCGCCGGCGAGCACCGCCGCACGCTCACGGAGGCGACGCAGGTGGGGGAGCGAACCGGGTTCGGTCTCGAGGCGGTGCTCGAGCTCGGTCTGGTGCAGACCGTCGAGCAGGAACACGTACATCCGGCGCGGTTCGCCGGCGGGATCGAGGATCTCGTCGAGCACGCGTCCGTCCTGCCGGGCGAGCAGCACGTCGGGTCCGACCCCGCGCTCGCTGCTCGTGCGCCCGGTGGCGTCGGCGCCGTCGATCAGTGGGAAGCGCAGTGCCGCCAGGCAGGTGGGCGCGATGTCGATCGAGCGGGCGGCGAGCTGATGGCGGCCCGGGACCACGCCGGGGCCGCTGAACCACAGTGGCGCCCGGGCCTGGCGCACGTGCAGCGCGCCGTGGGTGCCGGGTTGCGAACCCGAGCACCAGTCGCGTGGGCTGACGGCGAGGTCGGGTGCGTGGGGCGAGTCGAAGAGCTGCGCGATGCGCTCGTGTGCGAACGGGTAGCTCTGATGCTCGGGGGCGATGAAGCGCCGGTCGGCGTCGTCGGGGTCGAAGCCGCTCGCCGCGGCCGCCGCGCACTCGTCGGCGAGCGTGGCGAGCGCGAGCGGATCGAGGTTGGCGAGCGGATCGACGCCCACCACCTCGATGGTGTGGAACACGAGTCGACCGTCGTCGTCGATCATCCGTTGGAACCGGCACATCCCGCGCTGTGCCCACGCCTCGTAGGCAGCGGGTCGATCGGCCGTGGCCTCGCGCCAGGTGAGCACCAGGTCGACCTGCTCGCCGACGTGACCGCTCAGCAACTCGAGGATCACCCGGTCGCCGGACTCCTCCTGGTGGTGGTCGAGTCCTTGTCCTGCGAGCCGTTCCGGTCCGTGCACGATCACGGGCGAACCGTACCGCGCGGCCGACCGCCGGCGTCCGGCCGTGCTGCTCGCCCGTCGGTGAACGGTTTCGGTCCGCGGTCCCCTCGGCCGGTCCCCACGACCGGCCGAGGGGGACGCCGGCGCCCGCGGCGCTGCGGTGCGCCGGGCGCGCCCGTGGTGTCAGTGGTGTCAGTGGTGTCAGTGGTGTCAGTGGTGTCAGTGGTGTCAGTGGCGCTGCTGGAGCTTGTCCTTCACGCCGTCGACGGCGTCGCGCAGCTTGTCGGCCGCGGTGTCGAGGCCGTCCTTGGCCTTGCCGGCCAGTTCGTCGGCCTTGCCCTCGCGCTGGAGCCGGTCGTCGTCGGCGAGCGCACCCGCCGCCTGCTTGATCCGGCCCTTCGCCTGGTCGAGATCGCTGTCCTTCATGTCGGCCTCCTGGGGGGATGGGGGTCTGTCAGGACACTGGTTCCCGCCCGAACGGGGCGTGCAAACCCCCCGGATCCGTGAGCGAGCGGCCCTTCGCAGGGACCGCAGGCTCACGGTGGTCGTTGTCCGTGCGCGAGCGGTACTCCTGGGGGACCGCTGGCTCACGGACCCTGGGTCCTCGGGGTCAGGGGCCGACGGGGGTGGCGAGTTCGACGAGCACGCCGTCGGGGTCACGCACGTAGGCGACGGTCTGCCCCCAGGGCATCTCGTGGGTGTCGACGTACGCGGTGGCGCCGGCGGCGAGCGCCCGTGCGAGCGCGGTCGGCACGTCGTCGCACACGAGTGTGAGCGACACACCGGGCGGTGGCGACGTCGGGTCGAGCGAGGTGTAGCCGCCGGCGGACGCCAGGTTGCCGGCCGCCAACGACGCGGCCGCCATGGCGAGCGTGGTGGCGCCGGTGTCGAGCTCGCCGTAGTCGCCGTCGGGCGACACGAAGCGCCGCGTGAGCCCGAACGCACGCTCGTAGAACGCGACGCTCGACTCGACGTCGGCCGTGTAGAGGATGACGTATCCGAGTTCCATGCCGGCACCGTACGATGCCATTGCGACAACGTACTGTCGGATATTCGACCGCTCGTCGCACCCGATCGACAGCCACCCACATGAACCGCCTCGAACGTCTCTACGCGATCAACGAGCACCTGCGACGCCACCGCGGTCGCGCCATCAGCGCCGCGCGACTGGCGGCCGAGTTCGAGGTGTCGCGGCGCACGATCGAGCGCGACCTCGATGCGCTCAGACGGGCCGGCGTGCCGCTCTACGCCGAGCGCGGTCGCCGCGGCGGGCAGCACACGCTGGAGCGTCCGGGGTCGGCCGGCAACGTGGTGCTGACGCTCAGCCCGAGCGAGGTCACCGCACTGCTCGTGGCGCTCGCGTCGGCGGGCCACGACATGCCGTTCGCCGACGCCGGTGCCACGGCGACGCAACGGTTGCTCGACGGGCTGACGACGGCCACGCGCCTCGAGGTCGAGGAGCTGCGCGCCCGTGTGCGGACGATCGACGGCGAGCGGCCTCCCGCCGCGGCCCGGGTGCGACGCACGATCGAGGAGGCCGTGCGCCGATCGGCGGTCGTCAACCTCGTCTACGTCGACCAGGACGGCGCTCGGACGACGAGGGCCGTCGAGGCGGTCGGGCTGTACGACGGTGGCAACGGGTGGTACCTGATCGCCTGGTGCCGGCTGCGGCGGGACGGCCGCATCTTCCGGTTCGACCGCATCAGGTCGGCCCGGCTCACCAAGGAGACGGTGCCGCGCCGCGACGTCGACGACACGCTCGGCTGGGTGCCGCACGCGGTGCACGTGCCCTGACACGTGCCTCGTCGCGGCGTGGGTCGGCGTGGGTCGGTGTCGTCAGGGTGCGTACAGGCAGAACTCGCGGTGCTCGGTGTCGGCCATCACGCGCCATTCGAAGCCGTTCGCCAGCCGGTTGACCGCCACCACGCGCCCGCCCAGCGCCTCGACGCGGGCCTGGGCCTCGTCGAGGTCGGCAACCGCGAGGTCGAGGTGCGTCTCGATGTGTGCGTCGAGCGGTCGGTCGACGAGCTGGAAGCCGATGTTCACCCCGCCGTCGGTGTCGGGTCGCAACCACACGATCCGGGTCTCCGGGTCGTCGGTGGCGACGTCGACGTCGAGGAACGCCGACCAGAAGGCGACCGACTCCTCCTGGCGGACGGTGTTGAGGATCACCGTGTGCAGATGGGCGAACGCCATGTCAGGGCTCGACGAGCTTGAAGAAGTTCATGAACACGTCGAGGTGGTCGAAGATCGCGCCCGTCGCGGCGACGTCGCCGGTGGCCTGCGCGTCGCCGGCGGCGACGGCGTCCGCGAACGTGGTCGAGCCGTCGACCACCCCGTGCAGCACCGACTTCGGCAGCGTGAGGGTGACGTCGGCGCCGTCGTCGTGTCGGCCTTCGATCGCGTGCAGCGTCCGGTTCGACAGCGTCAGCACCCAGCGTTCGTCGAGGTCGGTGAAGGTGAAGTTCACGGTGGCTGCGAGCCCACCGACCTCTTCGCTCTTCACCTTCACCGCGAGGCTGTCGAAGATCTGGCCGATCGTCATCGCCTCGAGATAGCTGCTGCGGGTGACGGGCTTCGGGTCGGGTGTGCCGTGACGCAGTTCCTGCGCGCCCATCAGGTAGGCGTTGCGGAACGTCGCCGACTGTGCCTGGTAGCCGAGCTGCTCGAAGGTGTCGGCCTGCAGGTCGCGGGCACCCTGGTTGGTCGGGTCGGCGAAGACGAGGTGGTTCAGCAGTTCGGCGACCCAGCGGTAGTCGCCGGCGTCGAACGCCTGCTGCGCCGTGGCCAGCAGCGCCTCGGGGCCGCCGGCGAGCTCGACGTACCGACGGCCCGCGTCGGTCGGCGGCAGCTTCCACAGGTTGGCCGGGTTGCCGTCGTACCAGCTGAGGTAGCGCTGGAACACCGCCTTCACGTTGTGGACGAGGTCGCCGTAGTAGCCGGTCGTGTGTCCTTCGGCGGCGAACTCGGGCGGGAGTTGCAGCAGCTCGGCGATCTCGGTGGCGTTGAGCCCGTGGTTGGCGAACCGCATCGTCTGGTCGTGCATCCAGCGGTACATGTCGCGCTGGCGCACGAGGTACTGCATCACGTCGGCGTTGCCCCAGCGCGGCCAGTGGTGCGACGCGAACATCAGCTCGGTCTGCGCGCCGAACAGTTCGATCATCTCGCCGATGTACTTCGACCACTTCAGCGAGTCGCGGATGAGCGCGCCGCGGATCGGCACCAGGTTGTGCATCGTGTGCGTGCAGTTCTCGGCGGTGCACAGCCACCCGTGGTCGGGGAAGAAGAAGTTCATCTCCGCCGGCGCCTCGGTCTCGGGCGTGAGCTGGAACACGATGCGCACGCCGTCGACCTCGAGCTCCTGGCCCGTCGCGGTGATGTCCTCGGTGGGCGCGATCAGTCCGGAGATCCAGAGCGGGATCGCCTTGCCGAGACCGCAGTCGACGTGTTGGCGGGGGCCTGGCGGCAGCAGCGGCCCGAACTGGTACAGCGCCCGCCGGGTCATCGCGTAGCCGGCGATCACGTTCTCGCCGACGGTCTCGCGCAAGAAGTGCTCGGGGGCGATGATGCGACAGCGGCCCGCGTCGACGTCGGCCTGGGTGGTGACGCCGAGGATCCCGCCGAAATGGTCGGCGTGGCTGTGGGTGTAGATGACGGCGACGACCGGCCGTTCGCCGAGGTGGGCGTTCGCGAGGTCGAGGCACGCCCTCGCGCAGGGCTCGACGGTGAGCGGGTCGATCACGATCCAGCCGGTGCGCCCGGCGATGAAGGTGATGTTGGAGATGTCGTAGCCGCGTGCCTGCCACACACCGGGCGCCACCTCGAACAACCCGTGCACGCCGTTGAGCTGCGCCTGTCGCCACAGGCTCGGGTTCACGGTGTCGGGGTTGTCGCTGCCGCGCTCGATGAAGTCGTACCGCGAGATGTCGTACACGGGCCCGAAGGGACCCTCGATCCGGCCGCCCTCGATGGTGGTGAGCAGGCCGCGCTCGGCGCGGTCGAAGTCACCCGGGTCGAATTCGAACGAGCGCGGCGCGTTGGCGGCGCGCGTGTGAGTGGTTGCGTCCTTCGGCATGGTCCCCATGAGGTGCGAGCTTCGCGCGTGGAGCCCGGGCACCGGGCATCTGGGTCACGCGACCAGTGGTCCCGCCAGGAACGCCCGTGCCGGACCTTGGTGTGCGGAGAAGCGAACCGCTGCTTCGTCGGGTCCGAGCCGGTGCTGGACGACGAGCAGCAGCGCCTCGGCGGTCGCCTCGACGTCACCGACCGCGGCGTCGAGGTGGCGCTCGACCTCGACGCGCGTGGCGTCGCCGTCGACGACGACCGGCCGGACGAGCCATGCGGCGGGCACGTCGGTGCACCGCAGCACGAGCGGCCGGGCGAGCACCTGACCGCCGTACCGACGCGTGTAGACGTGCAGCGACTCGTCGACCGCGTCGGCGGCGACGGCCGCGTCGAGCTGACGGTGCTGACCGGTCGGCACCTCGAGATCCCAGCGGTGCATCGTGGTCTCGTGCGCCTGGCGTCGGGGCCAGAACGACAGCCGGCCGGCGCGGTCGGTGAAGTTGGGGCAGACGGGATCGTGGGTGGCGAGTTCGTCGACGGCGATCGACACGGCCGCCACCATCGCTGCCGCGGCGGTGTCCCAGGCCGCGATCAGCTCGTCACCGCGCTCGCGGGCGGGCACGATCCCGCGTGGGTCCCAGGCCCGGGAGGTGAGGATCGACGTGGCCCACCGCAGGTCGCCGACGAGATGCGCGAGGCAGTCGACCACGCGCCAGCCCGGCAGGTGGGACAGCGGCGCGAGATGGTCGACGCGGCGGGCGAGTTCGCCGCAGACGGCCACCTCGTCGGTCAGGGTGCGGAGGTGGTGAGCGGGCTCGAGGAGCACGCCGAGACCCTATGGGCGCCCGACCCCACGTCGACGGACGCGGAGCCCACGGATCGGGACGGGTTCCCGGTACGGCTACGCTCGCCGCTCGTGCACGCCGGTGCGCTCGGGGGAGTCGGACACGGCCGGGGCCGTCGTCGACGTGCGGTCGCCGGCGTCGTCGCGTGTGCGATCACCGGTGCGGCGTGTGCCGGCGACCCCGCCGACCGCGCCGACCTCGCGCCGGCGTCGGTGACGTCCGAACGTGCAGCGTCCCCGACGAACACCACCCAGCCGACCACCGACCCGATCGACGAGCCGGTCGACGCGGTGGCCGGCGAGCTGGTCGCGCCCGAGGGATCCGGATCCGACGTGACGACCACGGAGCTCGGCACCATCACCGTCACGGTCGTCACCCCGCCGGCGCCGGCGCCGCCCAGGCCGCTGCGGCTGCTGTTCACCGGCGACGTGCTGATGCACTCGCCGCTGTGGCGGCAGGCCGAGCGCAACGGCGACGGCACGATGGACTTCGCCCCGATGTTCGGCGGCCTGCGTCCGTGGATCGAGGGTGCCGACCTGGCGGTGTGCCATCTCGAGACGCCGGTCGCACCGCCGTTCGAGGCGTACTCGACGAGCCCGCACTACGGGGTGCCGGCCGAGGTGGTCGACGGGCTGGCAGCTGCGGGGTTCGACCACTGCTCCACGGCGAGCAACCACACCTTCGACCGTGGCGTGGCCGGGGTCGAGGCGACGATCGCCCGTTTCGCACGCGAGGGCATCACTCAGCACGGCATGGCGTCGACCCCGGCGCAGCGTGAGCCGATCCTGCTCGACGTCGACGGCCTGTCGATCGGCCACGTGTCGGCGACCTACGGCTACGACGGCGCGAACCCGCCCGCGGACGAACCGTGGCGGTCGAACCGGATCGACGTCGATCGGCTGCTCGCCGATGCCGCCCTCGCTCGCGAGCGCGGGGCCGACCTGGTGGTGCTGTCGTTGCACTGGGGCGACTCGATGTCGCACCTGGTGTCCGCCGAGCAGCGACGCATCGCCGAGGCGATCGCGGCATCGGGGCTGGTCGACCTGGTGGTGGGGCACCACGCGCACGTCGTGCAACCGGTCGAGCTGATCGGCCGGACGTGGGTGGCGTTCGGGCTCGGCAACTTCGTGTCGAACATGCCGATCGCCGAGAGCCCGTTCGAGGCGCCCGATTCCCGCGACGGGCTGGTGCTCGAGGTGGTGGTCGATCGGACGACCGACGCGCCGGCGATCACCCAGGTGATCGCTCGTCCGATCTGGGTGGACCAGGCGGCCGGGTGGGTCGTGCTCGACGTGGCCACGGCACGAGCGGATCCGAACCTTCGCGACCGCATCGGTGACGAGCTCGACGCGTCGTGGCATCGCACGGCGCCGATCGTCCCGTGGCTGCTGCCGGCCGACTGATCGGGACCTGTGGCCCTGCACCGGGTCGAGGGCTGGGACGAACCTGGCGCCATGAACCCTGTTGCTGTGCTCCCCTCCGTCGCCGACATCGTGCTCGCGAACCCGGATGCGGCTCGCGTCTTCGAGAAGCACGACATCGACTACTGCTGCCACGGGAAACGACCGCTCGCCGATGCGTGTGAACATGCAGGCGTCGACGTCGCACTGGTGCAGGCGGAGCTCGACGAGCTCGCTGGGGCGCCTGCCGTCCCGACGGCGCCGGAGGGGATCACGGCACTGGTCGACCACGTGGTCGAGACTCATCATGAGTACCTGCGGCGCGAACTGCCCCGCCTGCACGAGCTCATGGGCAAGGTCGTCGCCGCGCACGGGGCCGTCCATCCCGAGCTCGTCGACGTGGCCCAGACGCTCGAGGCGATCGAGGAGGACCTGCTGCCACACCTCGACAAGGAGGAGCACGTCCTGTTCCCGTTGGCGAAGGCGCTCGACGCGGACGACGCCGCGCCGATCGGTGCACCGTCGCTGCTGTCGCCCATCCGCGTGATGCACGCCGAGCACGACGAGGTGGGCGAGTTGCTGTCGACCCTGCGTCACCGGACGAACGGCTACGCCGCGCCGGACGACGCATGTGCGACGTGGCGCACGCTGTACGCCGGCCTGGCCGAGCTCGAGCACGACGTGCACACGCACGTCCACCTCGAGAACAACGTGCTGTTCCCCAAGATCCTGTTCGCGCAGAACAAGGTGCGTTGATCCGAACTTGCGCGCATTAGTCAAAGACTGACTATTCTCGGCGGCCATGCGCCGCCGCACACGCCTGCTCGCCGCCTCGCTCGTGCTCACGAGCCTCGTCCTCGCTGCCTGCGGCGACGACGAGGTGGCGCCGTCGAGCGAGGGCACGATCAACGTGTTCGCCGCGGCGTCGCTCACCGCTGCGTTCACCGAGATCGGTGACGCGTTCATGACCGAGTACCCGGACGCCGAGGTGGTGTTCAACTTCGCGGCCTCGTCCGAGCTCGTCGCGCAGATCACCGAGGGAGCACCCGCCGACGTGTTCGCCTCGGCGGACCAGAACAACATGACCAAGCTCACCGACGCGGCCGCCAACGGGTCGGACCCGGTGCTGTTCGCCACCAACCTGCTCGAGATCATCGTCGGCCCGGGGAATCCGAAGGGGATCACCGGTGTGGCCGATCTGGCGAACGAAGATCTGATCGTGGTCACGTGTGATTTCGAGGTGCCGTGCGGCAAGTACGCCGCGCAGATCTTCGAACAGGCGGGCGTCACCGTCACGCCGAAGTCGCTCGAGGAGAACGTGAAGGCCGTCGTGTCGAAGGTGACCCTGGGTGAGGCCGACGCCGGCATCGTCTACAAGACCGACGTCACCGCGGCGGGCGCCGACGCCGCCGGCGTCGAGATCCCGGCCGACATCAACGTCCTCGCCGAGTACCCGATCGCGACCACCTCCGAGGCCACCAACGCCGAGGGGGCGCAGGCGTTCATCGACTTCGTGTTGTCCGAGCAGGGTCAGAGGATCCTCCAGTCGTACGGGTTCCTCGAGGCGTGACCTCTCGCCGGCGCCGGGGTGGGCGGGCACGCCTGCCGATCCCGGCGCTGGTGCTGGCCGCGCTCGCGGTCACGTTCTTCGCACTCCCGCTCGTCGGTCTGCTCTGGCGGGCCCCGTGGTCGAGTGCGTGGAGCTACCTCACCGACGACGACTCGCTCACCGCGCTGCGGCTGTCGTTGCTCTGCTCGCTGTGGTCGACCGCTCTGTCGATCGTGTTCGGCGTGCCGCTCGCGTGGTTGCTGGCCCGCATCACGTTCCCCGGTCGGGGTGTGGTCCGGGCGTTGTGCACCTTGTCGATGGTGCTGCCACCTGTGGTCGGTGGTGTCGCGCTGTTCTTCGCGCTCGGCCGGCGCGGGTTGGTCGGCCAGTACCTCGAACGCTGGTTCGACATCCGTCTGCCCTTCACCACCGCAGGTGTCGTGGTCGCCCAGACCTTCGTCGCGATGCCGTTCCTCGTGATCACCGTCGAGGCCGCGCTGCGGCAGCTCGACACCCGGGTGGAGGACGCGGCACGAACGCTGGGCGCGAGCCGCTGGTACACGTTCCGTCGGGTCACGCTGCCCGCGATCCGGCCGGCGCTGGTGGCCGGGGCGGTGCTCTCGTGGGCCCGGGCGCTCGGTGAGTTCGGCGCGACGATCACCTTTGCCGGCAACTTCCCGGGCACCACCCAGACGATGCCGCTGGCGGTGTACTTGCGGCTCGAGACCAATCCCGAAGCGGCGATCGTGCTCGCCCTGGTGCTGATCGCGATCTCGTTCCTGGTGCTCGTGGGCCTGCGCGACCGGTGGTTCGGTGCGCGCACCGCGGTGAGCGCATGACGCTCTCGGTACACGCCGTACTGCGGCTGGGAGCGCTCGA
>WBZM01000523.1_pt2 | contig 26161 bp, 13 predicted proteins | sample 5204271 | NCBI WGS metagenome assembly WBZM01 (sample SAMN12344346, study PRJNA552823) | activated sludge metagenome | biome: Activated sludge suspended growth; feature: Nitrification reactor; material: Wastewater; isolation source: activated sludge from nitrification reactor of wastewater... | reverse complement strand
TGAAAAATTGCATGGAAATTTTTCAAAAACCCCAATTAAGTTTCTTTTTGTCAGTTGCGGCTCCGCCGCAACTGACAAAAAGAAAGGGGGCTTGGAGGCGTTCCGCCCCCAAGCCCCCTTTTTTTACCCACAATACTACTTCCCTCCCTTGGGGTTCCCCTCCCCATACTGCACTTTCACTGCCTCGTCAATGCGGACGACTTTCACCTCGGTGCGGCGGTTGAATTGGTGTTCGTCGTCGGTGCAGTCCACATCGTCGTGGCATCGGTTGCGGATTTGGGTCTCGCCCTGCCCCATCGCTATGATGCGGCTGCCCCGAATGCCCTTTTGGATGAGGTATCGCTTGGCCGATTCGGCCCTTTTCAGCGAAAGCTCCAGGTTGTACTGGTCGTTGCCACGGCTGTCGGTGTGGGCCGTCAGTTCCACCTCCATGCTGGGATACTGATTCATGAGTTGGGCGAGCGCATCCAACTCCTTGCCAGCACCCCGGCGAATGATGTACTGGTTGAAATCGTAGTAGATATTCTCCAACAAGATGACGCTGCCTTCTCGGATGGGCTTCCCGTCAGTGATGGAAGAAGGCGTCTCCTCTATATCTGGATTGGGCTGCAACTGCAAGCTGACGTTCAAATCTTGCGAGCTTCGCAGGTTCTTGGTGGAAACGGAGGTAGTCGCACTGAAATAGCCCGTTTTTTCTGCTGAAATCGAATAGTCGCCACCGGGAGGCAGGCAGTATTCAAAATTGCCGTTGGAATTGGAGCGAACCAGTTTTTCCTCGTTGGTCGAGCGGTTCACCACCCGCACCAGCGCATTGGGCAACATGCGGTTGGAGCCTTGCTCGGTCACCACGCCATCCAACGGGATGCAGTTGAGGGCACGCATGGGTACCCGTATGGTCTGGGATTGGCCATCGGCCACGAACTGCACTTCGCCATCGGTGTAGCCGTCCTTGTTCACCAACACGAAGTATTTTTTCCCTTGCCGAATGGTGCTGTTCACCGAGCCATCAACATCGGTGTAGAGGCTGGGCTTGCCGAGGTCATTGGCATCCTTGCGCACGAGCGTCATGCGCAGCTCCCCATTTTCCGAAGGCAAAAGGGCAACTTCATAAAGGTCGTCGCCCTCGATGAAGCCATCTTCCGATTGTTGCAGGAGCCGCACGCCCGCATCGGGCAGGCGCTCGTTGGTGGCGGCATCGTAGGCCACGATGCTGGCATTGAACGCTGCCGCTTGGCCGCTACCGATGATGGGGCCATCAGCTTCAAACATGTAAATGTCGTCACCGCCGCTGCCGCCGGGCCTGTCGCTGGCAAAGTAGCCCCGCATGGCGTCGGGGGCGAGGATGAAGCCAAGGTCATCCAAGGCCGAGTTGATGGGAGTACCGAGGTTGTTTGGTTCTCCCCAGTCGCTGCCATTGATATCAACCATGAAAACGTCCAGGCCACCTTGGCCACCTTTGCCGTTGGAGGAGTAAAACAGCGTACCCGACTCGTGCAGGAAAGGGAAGACCTCGCTGCCCGTCGAGTTGATGGCTTGGCCAAGGTTGATGGGCTTCGACCAGCCGTCAAGTTTTTTCTCCACATAGTAAAGGTCGTAACCACCATAGCCACCAGGCATGTCCGATGAAAAGAACAGGCGGTTCCCATCGGCAGAAAGCGAGGGGTGAAAGCAGGTATAGTCGTCGTTGTTGAACGGCAGCACCCTGATGTTCTCCCAATCGAGTTGCCCCCGCCTCGCCTCATAGATTTTCATGGTCACCTGGCCTTTCGAGTTGGACTTGGCAATGCCGCCTTCGAGGTTGTTGCGGGTGAAGTACATCAGGTTGTTGTCCCTACTGAACGAGACCGGCCCTTCGTGCACTTGCGAGTTGATGGAAATGGAAAATGGCCGACCGGACTGCGGCAGGTGCTGGTTGTCCATTTCGGCATAAAACAGCTCGAAGAAAGGCTTGCCGGTTTTGGGGTCTATCGGCCCATTCTTGTGGAAAGAGACATAGACGATGCCGTTTTGGTAAAAAGCTGGCGAGAACTCATAGCTCTCAGCGTTGACACCCTTCGCATTGTGCAGCACGATGTTGCGCTCGATTTCGCCCTTTTCATAGAGCTTGTCGGAGCTTTTCGACTTGGAGCTTTGTTGCTGCGCAAAAAGGCTGAAGGCGGAAAATAATGCTAATAGGACGAACAGGCTATTTTTCATGGAAGACCCTGAGATTGTTGCTTAAAGTTGGGAGGGCGGGTGGCTGTTTTTTTGATTTAAGATATAAGATTTCAGATAGACGATTTTAGATTTCTTGGCGGGCGGGATGCCAATCTAATATCTTAAATCGTCTATCTTATATCTTAAATCAAAACAAATAACTGACTTGCATGGGTTTTTAGTATCCCTCTCAGAAAAACCGGGGGTTCACATACTCTTTGTCGCCAGTCGTGTCACCCTTGCCAAAGCAGTAGCGCACGGCGGCCTCAATGCTGCCATTTGAGTAATCCTTGATGGCAGATAATGTCATGTCATAGGAAACGCCCAGCACGAGATTGTTGGCCAATTGCGCAGCAACCATCAAGTCCAACGACTCGCCAGTGCCGCCGTCCTGGTCGCCACCCAAGCGATAGGTCAAGCCAACGATGTACTTGTTCTGGATGGCAAGGCTTAGGTTGGCATCGAAATCAACTGGTGCCTTGGCTGCGTATTTGAGCAGGGCTTGTGGGCGCAATGAAAGCTGCTCATTGATGGGCAGGGTGAAGCCCCCCATCAAATAAATATGCTGCACTTCCCGTGAAATCACGACATCTGTTTCAGTAAAATCCGTGTTGTTCTCCAGGAGTCGGGGAGCCGAAAGGCCAAGGTAAACCTTGTCGGTATTGTAGTAAAGCCCCGTTCCGAAGTTGAACAAAGTCTTGCTGCGAATGCTGTTGGGGATGCTGCCGTCCTGCTCCTTTGGCTGAGTCGCAGTGGTTTCTGCAAAATCTTGCTCCATCGAGCGGATGGAGCCCTGAACACCGACGCCCAAGGTGCCCCTACCAAGGCGAACCCGATAAGCGTAGGCCAGGTCGGCATTGTACATGGTGGTGATGCCTATGGTGTGCCGGAACAGGTTGGCGCCAATTCCAATCCGTTGGTTGTTCAATGGCATGTTGAAACTGGCAACCGCTATCGAAGGTGCCCCTTCGAGGCCAAGCCACTGTTGGCGATAGATGCAGGTGATGCAAGGTGCCTCTTGGCTGCCCGCAAAACCGGGGTTGTAGCCCAGTTTATAGTACATGAACTGGGTATTGTGCGGTTGCTGCTGCGCCTGCAATGCGACAATGCCTACCGCAAGGAATATGATGGTGGTGATGGTATTTTTCATTGTTGGATTGGAAATTGGGTATTGGGTATTAGGGATTTGGTATTGGTTATTAATACCGAATCCCTAATACCCAATACCATTTTAACGCTGGATTATCAAATAGCCGGACATCGGTTTGTCGCCATTGCCAAGGTCAACGATGTAGAAATAGGTGGACGGCGGCAAGTCCTCCCCATCGAAAGTGCCTTGCCAATCGTTTCGGTATGGCTCGGCGTGGAAGACCTCGTCGCCCCATTGGTTGAAGATGCTCACCACGCTATTCGGGAACCCTTCGCCCTCGCCAAGGCATGGAATGATGAAGGCATCGTTCATACCATCCGAGTTCGGCGTGATGATGGATGGAACCTCGCATTTGGCATTTCCACCTACAGTGAAGTAAACCTTGGCCGTTGTGCAAGCACAACCCACTTGGCAGACCTCATAAGTGGCGGAGTCAAGTCCAATGAAAGTTATATCGGGCACATAGGTGATCAAGCCGTTGTCGCCCAGTTCCAGCGTACCATGCACAGGGTTGCCGCCATCGGCCATGCGCACTGTTGCGCTGCCCAAGATATTATCATTGAAAAGCACATTTATAAATGCCTCACTCGCAAAGGGAACGGTCACCTCGTCGTCCGTTGCGGTCAGCACCCCATAGTTTACTATCAGGGAGTCCACAGAGTAATGTCCGCAGGCACCATTGTTGATGGTCCAGATTAGGAGGTTTTCGCCCGGTTGCAGATTGCAGGCCAAGGTGGATGCACTTGTTGCGGTAGCAAAACTGATATTGCCGTCCGGGCTGCTCCAAGCACCAATTTGGCTTTGCGCAGCAACGGCAGCCAATTGGGCACAGCGGTCGTCTTCGCCGCCGCAGACATCTATTGTCGAAAAACCATCCAAGGTAGCGGATGCTTGCTCGTTCGTCACGGTCACTAAAATAGATTCGGATGACATACCACAGCCGCCATCAATCGTCCAAGTGAACACGTATTGGTTGCCAGGTACAAGACCAGCGATAGTAGTAGCCGGGTCGGTTGGGTTTCCTATGACCACCCCAAGTGCGGCTTGCGAACTGGGTTGCGACCATTGGCCAATGTTCGAGGCGGGCATCGTGGCATCCAAGGTGGCTTCGTTGGCAAAGCAGACTGTAATTGGTTGGCCTGCATCCGCATCCTCCAATACGTCCACATAAACACCCATCTCGTCGTTGGAGTAATCCTCACAGGCACCATTGGAGAGCGACCATTGGAACACGTAGTTCTGCCCAGGCACAATGCCTGAGACGGTGGTCGTAGCCTCGTCAGGGTTGGCAATTGTAACTCCGTTGGGGTTTCCGTTCACCAAAACCCAGAACCCATCCCCTGCTGTCGGAACCGTTGCTGAAAGTTCCACGATGTCGCCCTCGCAGCCGATGATGTCGGCACCAGCTTCCGCCTGGTTGGAAGGCACCGTGTTCAGTTGCACTACTGTGGGTACCGACTGTGTCGAGTTGCAGCCGTTCAAATTGGCAATCACGTAAAAATCTTCTGTTCCGTTGCCGTATTGGGTGGGGTTGGGCAATTGAAAATTGAGCGAAGGCGTTGCCGTTCCAAGTGGCTGGCCGCTCACGTTGTACCAAGTATAAATAGCACCTGGCGTTGCCGAATTGGAAGTTACACTGAGCATAACGTTATCGGTGTCGGCACAATAAGGCCCTGCATTGATGGCAATAGGCACTTCTGGCTTCTCGTTCACCAGTACATTTACCGACACGATGTCAGACCAGCAACCGCCCACCAATTTTCTAACGGTATAGGTACCTGCATGGATGGCAGGATTTGCATTGGCTACGATAGGGTTGCAAACGGAAGAACTAAAGCCACCAGGGCCAGTCCATTGATAAGTTGCACCCGTGGTACAGTTCACATCCAACTCTATGGTTTCGCCTTCGCAAACCGGGCTGTTGCTCGTTACTTGCACCGCTGGTGCAGGATTAACAATCAATTGCACGGCACCTGAACTACCCGAAATACAATCGCCAACACTGTAAGAAACTGTATAAGGCCCCGAATCGGAGACCGTAAGGTCGTCAAGTGTCAGCGAAGGTGTGTTCGTGGAGTAGTTGCCAGAAGGTGTCTGCCAGATATACACCACGTTTTGTACAGCGTTGGCGCTGGTGGTAATCGTCACATCGTCACCAACACAGTAAGGGTTGATAATGCCAGTAGGTGGAGTTGGGACGCCAAGTACCGGAGGAATGGCCACGTTCAAAGTTCCAACTTGGGAACTGCATCCCTGCGAATTGGTGACCACAAGGGAATAAGGCCCGCTATTGTCTGTACTTGCATTCGGAATGACGGCCACGGCATTGGTGGACGAATAGCCATTGGGGCCAGTCCAAAGGTACTGATAGGTTCCATTGTCCACAGGGAACAAGGTGGCAACCATTTGCACGTTCACAGGGCCAGAGACGCAATTTGGGGCATTGCTGCTGAGACTGGTTATTTCCACCCTGTCATTGACGGTCAACTCGACGCTTGCTGTTGTTGAACAGCCGAAATTGTTGGTCACTGTAACCACATAAACGCCACCGTTGTTGCTATTCACGTTCGGGAGGCTCGGGTTCTGCAAGGCACTCGTTTGGGTGCTGTTTGGATAGTCCCAAAGGTAGCTGACGACATCCAAAGAAGCCGAATTAGCCGAAAGCTGCACGTCTTGCCCTTCGCAAGCAATGGCTGGGTTGGCTGCCGCAGAAACTGCCTCAGGTGGCAGTGCCACATAAACCGTATGGGGCAGCGACACATCCGATGCACAGGGGTTGCCTATGGCCTGCACCGTCCATTGTCCAGCATGCTGCACGATATTGGCACCGGGAATGTTCAGCACGTTGGTAGCAGTGGTGATGGTTGCAAAGGTCGGCGTTGTCCAGAGGTATGACATAGCACCTTGAACGTTGGTGGAGGTCAGCGTCAGCGTTTCGCCTTCGCAAGCAGGAGCGCCCTGGCTGGTCGAACTGGAAAGGAACGGCTGGGCAGGCTGGGCGACGACCGTCACGGCCACGTTTGCAGGAAGTGATTGGCAGCCATTCCTTGTCACTACCAATGTATAGATGCCGCTATTGCAAAGCGTTGCATCGGCAATGGGTGCAGGGCTGCAACTGAATGACTCGTAGCCGCAAGGCCCCGTCCAATGGCAGGCCGTGCCAACGGCATTGTTGATGGAATTGAGTGGGATTTCCTCACCCTCGCAGATGATGATACTGGTTGGGGAGGGCATAGCCGTTGGCGCAGCCTCCACCGTGATGCTGATGGGGTCGGAGGATATGGACTCGCAGCCGTTGCGCTCTACCACCACATAAAAACTGAACATGCCAGAGGCAGAAGGCAACATCGAATAGGTCGGCACGGTGGTCGTCCCTATCAACACGCCCGGTACGTTGCCGCTGTACCATTTATAAATAACGGTGCTGCCGCAAACGCTTGGCGTGGTCAATTGAATGCTTTCTGAAGCGCAAATTACGTTGTCGGCTGCTTGCAAGGTAGGCTTTTGCAATGGCAACATTTCACAAGTCACCTGCACCACGCCCACTGCATCGCAGCCAGTGAGTCCCTGAATCACGACATTGTAGAAACCAAGGTGACTGGAGTTTGCATCCAAAATCATTGGATTCTGGGTATAGGCAAATGCCAAGCCCTGTGGGTTGTACCATACATATTGGTATGGGTTTGCGCCGCCGCCCGGCACTGCAGGGGGATTGGCGAAAAGTGACAAATCACTGCTTCCGCAAGTGGTGGAAACAGTCGGTTCCGGGCCAAGCACTACTACATTCACAAAGGTATTGCAGGTGGAGACATTGCCCGAAAGGTCCGTCACGGTCAATGTAACAGGGTTCGGGTTTCCTGCCTCATCGTTGCAGGTCACGCTGTTCGGTGTAACCGTCATGGAAGCGATACCGCAGTTGTCGGTGCTCCCAAGGTCAATATCCGAAGGAAGGATGGTCTGCGACACGATGCCCGAAGGATTGATTTCCACGAACGTAGGGCCACAGGTCACAGTCGGTGCCTGCGTGTCGTTCAACGTGACTGTGAAGGAGCAGCTGCCCTGGTTGCCTTCGAGGTCAGTAGCGCCGTACGTGAAGGTCGTCACCCCTTGGTTCAAGGTATAGGTCGTGGCCTCCAATGGCGGCGTCAGCGTAACTTGGCTGATGGTCGTAGCCCCAGTTGCAGAGAAGGTAGGCGATATACTTTGGTAGCTGATGACAGCTGAGATGGTGCTGCCATCTGTGTCGCCATCAAACGTCACCTGCGAAGGGTTGCAAGGGTTGATGCCCCAGCCAGGCCCAGCAGGCGGTATCGGATAGTTCTGATAGGAAACAGCCGTGATGGTAATGTCGCCAGCAGCTGCCCAATCGTTGAAGGTGTTGGCAGGCACAGTGAACACGGCCCTGCTTGGTGTATTGCAGTTGCCAGGTATCACGTTCGATTGCCCTTTGGCCGTTGTGCCGAGCAGGTTGCCGTCGTTGTCGTAAATCTGGTAGTAGGCCCCCACCGAGTCCACGTCGCCTTGTATGGTGATGATGATATTGACATTGCCGGGCGATGCATCGGCCTGAAAACCTGTGAACGTGAAGGTCTCGTCCTCGGCCACATAGTCCGTCAAGTTCGGGTTGTAGGCGTACGAAATTTCCCTCGAAATCGTCTGGGTTGTCGGTGTCGTCACGCCGCAGTTGTCCGTGATATTAGAGAATAAAGGAACCAGCACATCTTGCGAGCATTCGCCTGGGTCGAGGCTCAGGTTCACATTGGGCGGGCAGTCAATGGAAGGCGGCTCATTATCCTCCACCAAAACGTCAAAGTTGCAAGTAGTTTCATTGCCAGCGCAGTCCGTGAAATAATAGGTCACAGAAGTTGTGCCTTTTGGAAAAACCTCTGTGACTGGTGCAATGGGCGATACGAGCACTTTGGGGCCGCTGTTCAAGCTATACTCAAACTTCAGACTGGCTGGGAATTCGGTCGTATAGCCAAGGTTAGCAGTCACCGCACCGCCCGGACATATCGGGTTGATGGAGAAACGGCCCGGCTGTCCAACTGGCACGTTGGGTTTGACGGTAATCGTAAGAATACCATCGGCTGCCCATTGGTTGACTTGGGCTGCAGTAATGGTGATGGTGGTGGTCGTGTCGCCGCACTGAGTGGAGGTATGCGCCACGGGGCCAAGCACCGTGCCATTTTCACCATAAACCATGAAGAACTCGGTAGGCTCCTCGGCGTCCACATTGTTCAATACGAGTTGCAGCGAGGCATTCGTGGTGGCAATGAAAGGTGAACTCGGCACGCCGAAATTGTACACAAGGTCGTCAACGGGTGTCTCAACGGGGTCTTGGCCACTGGGTATCGTAAGGGCCTGTGTCAAGGAATAGCTTTGCGCCGTGCTCACGTTGCCGCAATCTTCCACAATGGTTGGCAGGTCCAACGTCAAGGTCTTGTCGCAAAAAGCGGGGCTTGGGTCGGTGCCTGTGGTGAAATCGGTAGGGCAGTTGGTGAGCGTCGGGGGGACGAGGTCCGTCACTGTATAGGTTGCTGTGGTCGTGTCACGGTTGCCGCATTTGTCCACTACGATGAAGTCCACAGTGCGGGTTCGATAAACGCCCACAGGTGCATTGCCGCAGTTGGGCGCTGCCAAATTAGCGTTCGTGGTAGTGCCTGTATTGTATGCAAACCAAGTGAGGTCCGCCGTGGCCGTACAGTTGTCGGATGCAACGGCATTGCCATGATTGGCCACCCAAGTCGCAAAGGCCGCATCGGCGTTAACGGCATCGTCGCAGGGCTGGGCCTGGTTCTGCGCAATCGCCGTCACCGTCGGGGCGATATTGTCGGTAACGGTGATGATTTGAAGGTCTTGGATGGTATTGCCGCAGGTATCCTGCACCAACCAAGGACGCTTGATGATATAGCTATAATCACAAGCTCCCGTCACTAACGTATCGGGAAGGTGCCGGAACTTAGGCTGAGGATCGCAGTTGTCGGAAACCGAGGTCGGCGTACCAGTGACACTGAGGTTGCCCGCATTGGCACAGTCCACTGTAATATCAGCAGGGAAGATGGCCGTCGGTAGGATGGTGTCCTGCACGGTGATGGTCTGCGTCTTGGAAACGGAGTTGAGGCAGGGGTCTTTCACAGTCCAAGTGCGCAAGATGGTGCGCTCTTGCGGGCAAGTGCCGTTGTTGACCACGTCCGCCATCGTGATGTTCAGCACGGAGGAGCAGTTGTCCGACACGTTGCTGTACGAGCCAAGCGTCAGTGTGTCCACTGGCGTGCCGCAGTTCACTACGGTATCCGCCGGAACACTGAAGGTCGGCTGCACGGTATCCTCCACATTGATGGTCTGCGACTGGGTCACGTTGTTGCCACAGCCATCGCTCACGGTCCAGGTGCGCACGATGGTGTAATCGTAATGGTTGCAAGTGCTCGTGTTCGCCGACTGCGAATTCGTTTGTGAAAAACTGGGCACCAGTCCAGTTGCACAGTTGTCAGAAGCGGTGACGCCCCCAACTCCTATAGCGGGTACTGCTGGGATTGGGTCATCGCAATCAATCATCACATCGGCAGGTATCCCTGCCAGCACGGGCGGGGTAGTGTCGGTGACGGTATAGGTGGCCGTGGCCGTATCGGTATTGCCGGAGGCATCCTGCACGGTAAAAGTGACGGTCACGGAGCCGCAGTTATTGGTAAAATTGGCGGGGCCGTTGTGATAAATAGTGTCAATGCCACAGTTGTCGAATTCATTGCTGTGCGCATCCAGCGAGTCCAATTGGGCCTGCAGCCAGCCGAGGTAGTTGTCCGACTCACAGGTGGCCGAGCCATTGGTCAATGGAATATTGATGTTCGGGCCTAATGTGTCAATAAAGCTCAGCACATAGCACAGCGTATCCTTCACCGCAGTTGGCGACGTGATGATATAGTGTACCGTGACATCAGTGCCCGCAGGAACCGTGGCGCCGATGGGGTAGCCGCCCGGCGGCACATATTCCACAAATGTGGAGATGTTGCCACCTGCTATCGTGATGTAGGTGCTTGGACTGCTCAGTGTGCCGATGCAGGAGTTGCCAATAAAGATGGTGTCAGGCCCGCAGTAGGTCATCGTGAATTGGTCGCCACTGCAAACCTGCCGGGTACCGCCGGGACAGTTCGGGTCGGGAATCATCGTCGGAGCCCCGCACTCGCATTGTGCCAACAATTGTAATGTACATGGGATTAGGCCGATTGCGAAGAGGAGTCGCAATTGCCACTTGAGGAGTAATCGGTTCGTCATGCCTCGTTTTTTAACCAGTTTAAAATTTTACACAAATTTGGTATTCCAGGACTTCCTACCTGTGAAGCGATGCAGTTTTCTTCTACCGGAACTTTAGGGCAAGGCCGTCACTACACCCACCGCCGCTTTCAACGGGGAGGCACAGGGCCAGACTTGTTATGTTTTCATGGAAACTACAAATTGGCCCGGCGGCGAAAACACACCATGCCGGCGGATAAAAGGAGGAAATAGGAGATAGGTTTGTAAAAGGACTACAATCGGCTTCATAGGAAAAGAATGTTCATGGGATGATAAATGCTCAACGAAGTTATCACTTCGCCGCTAAATCGGCGACAAAGGTAGGAAACTTTGAAATCCGTGAGGACAGATTTTTTTTTCCATATCTGTAAATCGCTTACTATGAGCAACGAAACTTCTACGCATAAAACAAAAAACGGGTACAAGACGCTGCCTCCGCCCCACAATTTTTCATGGTGGAACGAGGGTTCAGGCGCTTGTACCCGTTGCTAAACTTGAACGTTGCTGGCGGTTGGGGGCGAGTTGCGAGTTTTGAGTTGCCAGAAATTGGCTGTTTCAAAGATAGCCCTGAGGCATACCCCTCTCAACTCGAAACTCGAAACTCAAAACTCGTAACTATCTCCTTTCAAACTTCGGCACTGCCTTCGGCAAAATCAGCGGAATCTGCACGAAGGACTGGGCCTCAGCTATCTCCACAGCTGGCGGCGTCACAACTGAAGGGCGCTGCTCCCTCGGCAAACGGTAGCCCGGCACTTGCAGCATAGGCTTCGGTGCTTCGCTTTCTTCTTCGGGCAGGGCCATTAGCTGCTGGGCAGCCCCCTCCTCCTGTGTTGGCGGGGCCTGCGGTACTTCGGGCACTTGGGGCAGTTGCGGGGCAATGGCGATGAAGTTGCCCGCTGGTTCCACGGCTTCTACCGCCTCCATCAAGTCCAAGTCCTCGAAGGGCAGGCCCAGTGCCTTGATTTGGTCTTCCGACACAGCCTTGTCATAGAGGTGCAGCCCGTACCGTTCGATGGTCGAAATCAACTGCTCGGCATAGTCGTCCTTGGTGGCGTAGCCGCAAGCCTTCAGACCGTAGCACCAGCCCCGGTAGTCGGTCGGGGTGAGTTGGAACAGCCCACGGTAGCGGGCGTTCTCCCGCAGAAACCTGGAATGGTCATCGAACGACTCCTCGATGCTCCCATATTTCCTGAACCTGGAGTCAATCGGCTTGTTGTCGAGGCTGTCGTCGTCAATGGCGAAGACGATATCGCCCGCCCAGCCATTGTTGGCCTTGATGCAGAAATAGTTGTTGCCGAGCAAGGCCACCCGGCCCTGCCCCCAGCCCGACTCCACGATGGCCTGCGCCAAGGTGATGCTGGCCGGCACGCCGTACTGGGCCATCTGCTCCACGGACATCTTTGCCCATGTATCTATGAACAACTGTTGCTCTTGAACGGGAATGGCATTGGCGCTGAGCGCCTTTGGCAATAGAAATAATGCACAAACGGATAGGATGTGTAGCAATCTCATGTTCCGGGTATGTTGTGCCGGGTGACATGATGGAAATTTGGAAATTGGTGGAATTTGGAAATTGCGGCGGCATGCACCGCACTCAATTTGTCCATTTCCTAACTTCTAATTTCCAGCCCCAATGGCCTTAAGCCTACCATTAGGAACCGTCGCCCAAGCCTGTTAACAATCGTGTTTTCTCTCGTTTTCTTTTCTCATGACCCAAGGAACATAGGAGGTCGTTTTCTCGGTCTTCTCTCTTAGTCGGTTTAATCCCCTGTTTTGTTATTCGGCAATGGGATGACACTTGCAAGAAAAATGCCATATTTGGTTGGGGGAGAAATTTATTTTAAAATTTTTAATGCGTAGGGGGTTGTGGGAGAGGGGGTTGGGGTGCGGTAAAATTTTTCACGGCTGGCTTTTGGATTTCGATTTCCTTTGCTACCTTGCCTTCGTATTGTTAAAAATGAAAAACACCACACACAGCCCGGCAAAAAGCGGGCTGGGAATGATGAGCATACCGAGAGGAAACTAGAAAATGGGCTTCGTGCTTTGCCGGACGGTTTGCGGGCGGTGAGGATGGGGCGGGTTAGTTTGAAAAGAACCTTTATAGTGATTTTCAAACTTGCTATAAATCGATAATTATACAAATTTCTGGTTATTATGGAAAATTCAAGGATGTTTAATGATAATTTTTTCATTGGTCAAATTTTCAATGATTTTATCACTAATAGAATAGATGATTTTATCGAAATCTATACCAATCGAGCCATTAAGACTAAAAATGAAATGGCTCCTAATGGAGTCTCTGCATTACAGCTTATTTTTAAGAAAAATATTTTTGGAGCAAAGGAATTTTTAACAATATTTAGAGTAGGCTATGATGTATGCTTATCATATACCAACGCAAATAAATCGCCAGAATGCAACGATTTTAAAAATTCAGTAGAATTTAATAATGATTTTAAAGAAATATCTATTGGCGACGAGGATTATGATGAAACAGAAAATGCGCTTAGGTATTTAGGATTGGGATTATCTTTTCCTGTTTCAATGACAATAAATTTCACAAATCCTGGAGGTTATGCTTTTGAAACTAGTATAATTTTAAAAAATTGGTCAATTTCTATGTAATTCTTTTGTAAAAATTTCAATTTTAACAATTTTTTTCTCAATCTAAAAAAAATTAAAATGACTGACACATCTAACAACAATGAAAAGAGAAAACAAGAATTATCATTTATAGAACCTAAGGGAGGGAACTACTTTGTATCAAATAACATATGGTTAATACTACCATCCTTTGCTAAAGACAATGATAACAAAATTTATTTTGAAAATTTAGGTACTGGAAAATGGGAAGTCGTAGAAAGTGACCTTTTCGAAAAAATTAAAGTCAAATGGAACAGTTTTTACGATTTAACTCAAAAGGACAAATTCAAAAATCAATTTATTGTGGATGAAGACAGAAAGCAAATACTAGAGATAATTGATGAAATCAATGATTTAAAAAACCAATTACCAAAGTCTAGCACAACTTAATTTTAAACTTTCACCTAACACGCTCCCGCTCTCGCAAGTCTAGCGCAGCCCAACTTCCAACGCTCCACCCCTTCCCCCGCAAAAAAAACCAATAACCCCAACCGCCGAGTCCCCCAACCCCAAATTGGGGTTCCCCAACCCCACCGTGAGGTCACCTGACCCGAACTTGGAGTCCCCCAACCCGAAATTTCGGGTCATACAACCCCAATTTCGGGTCGTACGACCCGAAATTGGGGTTGTATGACCCCACCGTGGGGTTCACCGACCCGAAAACCGGGGTTTGGAGGAGTTTTGATTCCGACTTCGGAAGCAGTTTACAGCAGGGTTTGGAGGGTCGGTAATAGCAGAGTACTACTACTTGAATTAAAACCTGCGCAATTACGGGCAGTTGGCCCACCCCTCCCGCAACCAAATCCTTTTTACCTTAGCCCCTTCAAATTATGCAAACATTGAAAAAAACCTTCGCCCTGCTGCTCGTAGCCATCGCTTATATCGTGCTTTCCGCCGCCAGTTTCACCCGGCGGGCAACGCAGCCCATGCCCAGTTTCAAGGAGCACCTAGCGGAAAACGCCTGGGTGGACAGCACCTACGCTGCCCTCACCCCCGACGAGCGGCTCGGCCAGCTTTTTTGGTTGCGGGCACACACCGACAAGGACGCCGCCTACGAAGCCGCCGTGGAGGAGCAGGTGAAAAAATACCGCCCCGGCGGCCTCTGCTTCTTCAACCCTACCGCCAAGGGTACGCCCGAAAAACAGGTCGAACTTACCAACCGCTACCAGGCCAGCAGCACCAAGTTGCCCATGTTCATCACCATTGACGGCGAGTGGGGCCTCGGCATGCGCATGAGGGGCACGGCCATGAGTTTCCCCCGGCAGCTGATGCTCGGCGCCATTCAGGACAACACGCTCATCTACCGCATGGGCGAACAGATTGCGAAGCACTGCAAGCGGGTCGGCGTCAACTTCAACTTCGCACCGGATGCCGACGTGAACAACAACGCCGCCAACCCCGTCATCGGCTTCCGCAGCTTCGGTGAAGACCCCTACAACGTGGCCGCCAAAGCCTACCAGTACATGCTCGGAATGCAGGACAACGGCGTGTTGGCCTCCGCCAAACACTTCCCCGGCCACGGCGACACGGGCACCGACAGCCACTACGACCTGCCCGTCATCAACCACGACCTGGCCCGGTTGGACAGCATCGAACTGTTCCCCTTCAAAATCCTCATCCGCCAAGGTGTCGGCGGCGTGATGATAGCGCACTTGAATGTGCCAGCCTTGGACGACACACCCAACCTGCCCTCGTCGCTTTCGCCGAAAATCGTCACTGATTTGCTGCGCAACAAACTGAATTTCAATGGCTTAATCTTGACGGACGGGCTTGAAATGCACGCCGTCACCAAGAACTTCCCCAAGGGCGAAGTCGAAGCCCGTGCCCTCGCCGCCGGGGTGGATGTGCTGCTGCTTCCCGCCGATTTGGAGGCATCGTGGCACACCGTGAAGCAATGGATGGCCGATGGCCGCATCCCCGCCGCCAGCATTGAGGCCAGCGTGAAAAAAGTGCTGCTGTGGAAGCACCGCATGGGCATTCAAGACTACAAACCCGTCGCCCTCGAAAACGTGCGGGCCGACGTGAACGACCCAGAGGCATTGGCCGTGAAGCGGGAGCTGATTGCGAATGCGCTGACGCTGGCGAAAAATCAAGACGGCTTCTTACCGCTCGGCAAAACCTCAAACCCATCAAACTCCTCAAACTTCGCCGCACTCGCCATTGGTGCAGGGAGCGGCAATAAGTTTCATCAGCGGCTAAGCGCTTTTGACAAAATAGAATTTCACACCTCCGGCAAGGACGTTTCCAACTCGCTCATTGCGAAGCTAAAAGACAAGGACGCCGTCATCGTCAGCCTGCACGACATGAGCCAGTTCGCCTCCAAGGGCTATGGCCTCACGCAGGACACAAAGGACTTCATCGAGGCGCTCCGCAAAGAGACGAGGGTCGTTTTGGTCCTGTTCGGCAACCCCTACTCGGCCAAGTTTTTTGAAAACGTGCCGAACCTGCTCGTCTGCTACGAAGAGGATGACGAGGTGCAGGACCTCGCTGCGCAGGCGCTTTTCGGGGTGTTCCCCCTGCGGGGGAAACTGCCAGTGACTGCCTCGACCGCCCTACCTGCTGGCACTGGTATCATGACGACTGCGGTAGAGCGCCTTGGCTATGGCGTACCCGAAGAGGTGGGCATGAGCAGCCGCAAGCTGGAGCGGGTGGACGAACTGATGCAGGAAGCCATCGCCGAAGGCGCCACCCCCGGCGGCGTGGTGCTCGTTGCCCGCAAGGGCAAAATCGTGTGGCGCAAGGCATACGGCCACCACACCTACGACTCCAACGCCCGCCCTACCGAACCGGACGACATCTGGGACCTGGCGAGCATCACGAAGATTGCAGCCAGCACCATCTCGCTCATGCGCTTGCAGGAGGACGGCAAGTTCGACCCGAAAGACCCCGTGGAGAAGTACCTGCCGGAGTTCGCCAGCACGAACAAAAAGGGCATACCGCTTGTGGACATGATGACGCACCGTGCCCGCCTGACGCCGTGGATTAAGTTCTATGAAAAAACCATCACCCCGGCGGCCAAGCCCTCGCCCAATTTTTACCAAACGAAAAAAAGCGATGCCTATTCGCTGCCCGTAGCCAAGGATTTATGGTTGAAAACAGGCTATGAAAAGCAGATTTGGCAGCAGATAATGGACAGCCCACTGGAGCCGACGAAGGAGTACAAATATAGCGACCTCGGTTTTTACATCGCCAGCGAAATCATCAAGCGGCAGTCGGGGAGGCCCATTGACGAGTTTGCGAAGCGGACGTTTTATGAGCCGCTCGGCCTCGGCACGATGGGCTATCGGCCCTACGAGCGCTTCCCCTTGGAGCGCATCCCACCGACGGAGAACGACGACTATTTCCGTGACCGCCGCATACAGGGCTATGTACACGACATGGGCGCTGCCATGCTGAACCAGGCCACGGGCCATGCCGGCCTTTTCAGCGATGCCGAAGACCTCGCCGTGCTAATGCAGATGCTATTGAACAAAGGCAGCTATGGCGGCGTGCAATACCTGAAACCGGAAACCATCAGCTACTACACGACCCGCTGCGAGGGCTGCACCCGTAGGGGCATCGGCTTCGATATGTTCCAAAAAAACACCAGCTTCGAAAACAACCTGAGCAAATTGGCGAGCGATGGCACCTATGGCCACCTCGGCTTCACGGGCACGGCGGTCTGGGTTGACCCGGCGCAGGAGTTGATTTATGTCTTCCTCTCGAACCGGACGTTCCCGAGCATGAAGAATAATAAATTGGCGAAGCTGAACACGAGGGTGAAGGTGCAGGATGCGGTGTATGAGGCGATAATGGAATAACCTCACAACGGCACATTCCCATGCTTGCGCCTCGGCCTGTCCACCACCTTATTCTCTAACATCGCAAATGCCTTTATCAACTTCCGTCTCGTGTCCTTCGGGTCAATCACCTCGTCAATAAAGCCACGCTGGGCGGCCCGGTAGGGGTTGGCGAAGGTCTGCTGATACTCCCGCTCCTTCTCGGCGAGTAGGACGGCGGGGTCGCTGGCGGCGTCAATTTCCTTTTTGAAAATGATTTCCGAAGCGCCCTTGGCGCCCATCACGGCGATTTCGGCGGTGGGCCAGGCGAAGTTCATGTCGGCACCGATGTGCTTGGAGTTCATCACGTCGTAGGCGCCGCCGTAAGCTTTGCGGGTGATGACCGTCACCCTTGGTACGGTTGCTTCGCTGAAGGCATAGAGCAGTTTCGCCCCATTCACGATGATGCCGTTCCACTCTTGGTCGGTGCCGGGCAGGAAGCCGGGCACGTCCTCCAGCACCAATAGCGGGATATTGAAGCAGTCGCAGAAGCGCACGAAACGGGCGCCTTTTCGGCTTGAGTTCACGTCCAAGACCCCGGCGAGGCTGACGGGCTGGTTGCCCACGATGCCGATGCTGCGGCCAGCCAAGCGGGCGAAGCCGACAACGATGTTCTCGGCCCATTCCTCGTGTATTTCAAAGAAAGAATCGGCGTCCACGATGCCAGCGATGACCTCCCGCATGTCGTAGGGCTGGTTGGCGTTTTCGGGGATGAGGTCGGTGAGCTGCGGGCGGAGCTCATCGCCAAGCGGGAAGTCGAGGCGGGGCGTTTTCTCCTCACAGTTCTGCGGGATATAGGACAGCAGCCGCTTTATTTTTTCGATGCAATCCAGTTCGTTCACGGCGGTGAGGTGCGTCACGCCGGACTTGGTGGCATGGGTGTGCGCTCCGCCGAGTTCTTCCGAGGTCACTTCCTCGTTGGTCACAGTCTTCACCACGTTGGGGCCGGTGACGAACATATAGCTGGTGTTTTCCACCATGATGGTAAAGTCGGTCATGGCCGGGGAGTAAACGGCCCCGCCAGCGCACGGGCCCATGATGGCCGAAATCTGCGGCACGACGCCGCTGCTACGCACGTTGCGGTAGAAAATATCGGCGTAGCCGCCCAAGGAGTTCACGCCCTCCTGAATCCTCGCCCCGCCGGAGTCGTTCAGGCCGATAACGGGTGCGCCGTTCTTCACGGCCAGGTCCATGATTTTGCAAATCTTCTCGGCATGGGTCTCGGAGAGTGAGCCGCCGAAGACGGTGAAATCCTGCGCAAAGACATAGACCAAGCGCCCATGCACCGTGCCGTAGCCCGTGACCACGCCATCGCCGAGCACGATTTGCTCTTGCATACCGAAGTCGTCGCAGCGATGGGTGACGAACATGCCGATTTCCTCAAAAGACCCTGCATCGAGCAGGAAATGGATGCGCTCACGGGCCGTCAGCTTGCCTTTTTGGTGTTGCGCCGCAATGCGTTTTTCGCCGCCACCGAGCTTGGCTTCGGCTATTTTCTGGTCGAGTAGTTCGAGTTTTTGATTCATAAAAATGCGATTGGGCGGTAAAGGTATCTACAAACTCGGAAAATGGGGGGAGAAGTCAGCGCCGCCTGAGCAGTCGGTTCCAGTCGGAATCTTCGATGATGCCTGTGGCCCTTGCAAGCAGTAGGTAAACTGGTAGGTAGCACGCCGCCAAGAGGAAGAAACCCCAGTAGCGGGGCAAGTCCACGGTTGTTTTCAACAAAAAGATGGGAACGGCTGCCAATGCGGCCACGCCCAATGCTTTTAAGTAAAAACGGAAAGGAAAAACCTCGCTGAAACGGATTTTCAGCAGTTGCTGGATATTGCGAAGCGCATACCACAGGGAAAAAATATTGGCGATGAGGGCGGCAAGGGGCGGCCCTGCCATGCCGAGCCAAAGCACGAGCGGCACACTCAGCAGCGCATTTATGGTAAACAACAAAATGGCAGCGTGTGTGATGGGCGCAGTGCTGCCAAGCGCCTTCTGCATGTTGCTGTAAGAGGCCACCCGTTGCAGCAGTATGAAAGTGTAAATGCGGAAGGGGATGACCGCATCGGCATAGTCTTCCGGCAACAAAAGGGCGATGAATTCCTCCGCCGCCACCAAGAAAATCATCACGAGCGGCAGCACGATAACCGATACTTTTTCAACGCTTTTGTACCAAAGCCCTAACAATGCCGCTTTCTCGCCCCGCAAGTGGTGGCCGACGAGTTGGGTCATCATCACCGCTGAAACCGTGTAGGCAATCGTGGGGATGATGGGCAGTTCCATAGCGCCGTATTGGTAAACGGCAAAGACCGTGTTTGGCAGCAGCCACTGCACTACCTGCTTGTCCAGTTGTTTGTTCAGCATCCAAAAGATTTGGGCGAGGCTGAGCGGAATGGAGTAGCGCAGCACTTCCGAAACGGTGCCGGATGGCATTGCTATTAGTGGCTCTTGTTTAAACAGCTTTTGAAAAATACTGGCGCTGACCGCAAAACGAAGGCCGCTGTAAATGAGCAGTCCGATGGGAATGGCCTTTACCGGGTCGGGGAGCAGCAAGGGGATGGTCATGGCTATGAACTGCGCCACCCCCGTGAAGACGTTGAACCAGGCCGCTGTTTTTGCCCGGTCGAGGGCGATGAGCACATTGGGTACGGGCGTGGTGGGCAGCTCCAGCAGCAGCATGGCCATCATCACCCAAATGAGTGTGCGAAGCTCGGCATAGCCTTCTTTTTCGGCCCCAAACCAGCCCACGGCGAGCATGATGACGCCAGCCGCAATCGCCAGCAAGGCCAACATTTTGGCCAGCATGAGGGTGAACGCCTTGCGGTTTTGGGCGGGCATTTTTTCGAAGAAAAAAAACACGCTATCGGGCAGGCCCAATTGGCCGAAGGCCAACGCAGTGGCATAGAGCGTGAGCACGAGGTACGACACGATGGCGTTGGCCTCCTTGGTGAGCACATGGGCCAGCACCACTCCCGCCAATAGCTGCGTGATAATGGTGACGGCCCGGCTAAGGGTGAACACCCCTGCCTTGCCCGCCATGCTCATCGGCTTGCGGGCAGGCGGTTCGTGGCCCAAAATCGTGTCCTTGTCTTTTTGCTGCATGATGTTTCACCTAAAGCATCTTTTTGGTGGTTGGAGCAACTATTTGTCGTGTCGCTGAACTCCGGAGAGGCCGAGACGAGAATTTTGCAAGTATCCATTTAGCGTTTTTCCATGCGTCGCCGTGAGGCCTGCCAGAGGCAGATAAACGGGACTATTAAAGGGGCAGCAAACTGTTCTTTTGCCTCAGCAAAAGAACAGTTTGCTGCCCCTAAAAATATACTCCTCGGCGGCTGGTGGCTTCGCCACCAGCCGCCGAGGAGTATATTTTTAGGGCGAATCGAAAATTTTGCTTTGCAAAATTTTCGATTCGCCCTTTCCTGGGATGTGCGGCACGCTAAATAGATACGAGCCACCAGCCGCCGAGGAGAATTTTTTAGGTTCTGCGAATTGGTTTTTGCCTCAGCAAAAACCAATTCGCAGAACCTTTATGAAGTCCCGCCTTCGGCGACGGCCAAGCGAATGATAAGCAAAATGTTAATGCTGCTTTTGCGTTAATGCGCTGCAAAGGTTCACCAAACTTGCCGATTCGTTGTAGAATTACGGCAGGTTTGCGCTCTTTTGCGCGGATTGGCTGTACCTGAAATCTTTTTGAGATGAAAAATATGCGCTTTTTATTGGCCTTGCTGCTGCTCCCCTTCTTCGCCCAATCGCAGGACGACGGCCTGTACTTTTACGATTATGTCTATTTGGAGAATATCAAAACCATCAAGTTCCATGTGGATGGCTATCCGACCAGCATGCCCATCATCGAGTTGAACAGTGCGGACAACTTGCTGCTCACCTTTGACGACCTGGATGGCGACACGAAGAACTACGTCTATACCATCCAGCACTGCGATGCCAACTGGAACCCCTCGAACATCCCTGAATTCGACTATATCGAAGGGTTTTCGGAGGGCCTAATCCGGGATTTCGACTTTTCTTTCAAGGTGCAATCCAAGTACACACACTACTGGCTGAACTTCCCGAACCGTGACATGCGGCCCCGGCTCAGCGGCAATTATCTCCTGAAAGTCTATGAGGACGAGGACGAGAAACGGCTGACGCTCACCCGCAGGTTCATGGTGCTGGACACCAAGGTGAAGGTGAACGGCCGAGCGGTGCGTCCGGCAAGGGTGGACAAAATCATGACGCACCAAGAGATTGACTTCACGGTGCTGCATGAAAAACTCGACTTCCGAAGCCCACAGCAGGAGTTGAACGCCATCGTTGTACAGAATGGCCGATGGGACAATGCCTACACTGGCCTCAAGCCCTTGTTCAGCAAGCCCGGCCAGCAGCTTTTCGACTATCAGGACAAAATCGTGTTCCCGGCAGGCAAGGAGTTCCGCTACCTCGACGCACGGGGTGTGCTCTACCCCGACCCCCGCATACTGACCATCAGCAACAAGGATGGCAAGTACGAGTCGGTGCTGGAAAAGGACCTGAAGCGGGGCGAGATGCCCTATTTCGAGTGGCGGGACATCAACGGCAGCTTTATCATCGAAAACACCGACGCCCAGAACCAGGTTACCGGGCCGGGCGGGCGGCCCACGGCAGGCAATTTCAACCTCGGCCTCACGCCGCAGGAGGAACGGGATTTCCAGCAGCGCACGGCCAGAGCCACCACCGCCGAGGAGCGGGCCAATATCCAACAGGAGCGCATCAACCTACAGAACGAACGCAGTTCCTTTAACAACCAGCCTATTTTCAACAACGAGTTCGAGGTCAACAACCTTCAGGGCGAATACTTAGACGTGCTCTTCCAGCTTTCGAGCATCGGCGAGATGGAGGACGAGGACGTTTACCTCTTCGGTGCCTTCACCGACTGGCAACTGAAGCCGGAGTACAAGATGGTCTTCAACCCCGCCACCAATGCCTACGTGGCCAAGGCGACGCTCAAGCAGGGCTATTACGAGTATATGTATGCCGAATTGCCGCACGGCAGCAGCACCCCCAACTTCGAGGTGACGGAGGGCAACTGGCACGAGACGGACAACTATTACACCGTCCTGATTTATCAGCGGCCCTTCGGCGGCAGATACGACCAGTTAATCGGGGCGGCGTCGTTTTCGGCGAGGCAGCAGTAGTGATTACAATTCATCCTCCCCATTCTACAATTCATCGGAATCCCCTCGACCCTAAAGCGCCCGGTGCCCAATTTTGCCCCATCGAAAATGTTTAGGAAGTTCATAGGGGTTTAGAACAATACTACAACTATAGTTGATTGACTAACTGATTGAAGTTTTTGATATAGCAAGGGGGCAAGCCCCCTTGGAAAAATCCGCTACTCCAAGGGGGCTTGCCCCCTTGCATGGAAACGCAATCAGTTACTCAAAGAACTATAAACCTTCTAAACCCTCCTAAACCTTCTAAACCAAATCACTAGCGTCATGAAAATCACCCGACTGTTTACAATCACATTTTTATCGCTGCTCATCGCAGCAATAGGCCAAGCCCAAAACGCCACACAGACCATCCGTGGCACCGTCATTGACCAGCAATCCGAAGTGCCGCTCATCGGCGTGACGGTAGAGCTGCTCGATGCAGCCACTGCCACCGGAACCGTCACCGAACCCGATGGCTCTTTTTCCATTGAAAAAGTGGCCGTGGGCAGGCAGACCCTGCGGTTCAGCTACGTGGGCTACGAAAGCGTCACCATCCCGAACGTCGTCGTGACGGCGGGCAAGGAGGTCTTTTTGGAAGTGAAAATGGCCGAATCCTATACCCAACTGAACGAGGTGGTGGTGACGGCCCAAGTGGACAAGGACAAGGCGGGCAACGAACTGGCCACGGTCAGCGCCCGGCAGTTTTCGCTGGAGGAAGTGACCCGCTACTCTGGTGCCCGCAACGATGCCGCCCGCATGGCCGCCAACTTCGCCGGGGTGAACATCGCCGACGACAGCCGCAACGACATCGTGGTGCGGGGCAACTCGCCGACGGGCCTGCTCTGGCGCATGGAGGGCATCGCCATCCCGAACCCCAACCACTACTCTACCCTCGGAACCACGGGCGGCCCCGTGAGCGCCCTCAACACCAACTTGTTGAAAAACAGCGACTTCCTCACCTCGGCCTTCCCTGCCGAATACGGCAATGCGCTTTCGGGCGTGTTTGACATCCAATTGCGGAGCGGCAACAAAGAGAACCACGAGTTCACGGCGCAGTTGGCAGCTTTCAGCGGCTTGGAGGCAATGGCGGAAGGGCCCATCAACCGGGAGAAGAACAGTTCTTATCTGGTGAGCTATCGCCACTCTTTTGTGGAGCTGGCCGACCAGGCAGGCCTGGATTTTGGCACAACGGCCCTGCCGAAGTACAAAGACCTCTCCTTCAAGGTGGATTTGCCAAAGTCGAAACTGGGCAATATAAGCCTCTTCGGCATCGGTGGCTTGAGCAATATTGAGTTCCTCGGAAAGGACTTGGCTGCGGATGATTTCTATGGCGAGACCGACCAGAACAGCTATGTGAACTCTCAGTTCGGCGTCCTCGGCCTGAACCACCGCTTGCTGCTGAACGAGAATACTTACCTGCGCACCACCATTGCGGCCAGCAACTCCGCCAATACCTACGAGGAGGAGCGGGTGCTCGACGATGCCAGCATCCGCCGCCATTTGGAGGTGGACGACGCCGTGAATCGCTACACGGTCTCCAGTTTTTTGAACAAAAAATACAGCGCCCGCCATACGCTGCGGGTGGGCGTCATCGGCGAGCTTTTCAATGTGAAAAACAGCGTGCGTGACCGGGAGACCCGCCCCGATTGGGTGACACTGCGTGACTTCGATGGCAACCTGGGCCTGCTGCAAGCCTACGCCCAATCGCAGTACCGCCTTAGCGAAAAACTGACGCTGAACACGGGCCTGCACACCCAGTACCTGACCTTCAACGACACTTGGGCCGTGGAGCCTCGCCTCGCCCTCAATTTCCACCTGAGCGAAAACCAACGCATCAACCTCGGCTACGGCCTGCACAGCCAGATGCAGCCGCTGCCGATGTACTTCCTGCAAGTGCCGCAGGCCGATGGCAGCTACGTCCGCACGAACGAAGACATGGAGTTCAGCCGCAGCCACCAGTTCGTGCTGGGCTACGACGTGAAGGTGGGCGGCGACTGGCGCATCAAGGCGGAGACCTACTACCAGGCCCTTGGCAACGTGCCCGTGGAAAGCGTGCCCAGCAGCTTTTCGATGCTGAACGCCGGGGCCGACTTCGCCTTCCCGGAGAAGCATTTCTTGGTAAACGATGGCACGGGCAAAAACTATGGCTTCGAGCTGACGGTGGAGAAGTTTTTCAGCAAAGGCTACTATGTGCTGATGACTGGCTCGGTGTTCGATAGCAAGTACAAGGGCAGCGACGGCGTGGAGCGCAACACGGCCTTCAACAACAAATACACCCTGAATTTCCTGGCGGGCAAGGAGATAAAAATCGGTAAGGACAAGCGCAACGCCCTTACTTTTGACACCAAGTTCACCACGGCGGGCGGGCGCTACTACACGCCGATTGACCTCGCTGCAAGCATCGAAAAAGGGGAGCAGGTGTACTTGGATGACCAGGCTTACAGCCAGCGAATTGACCCTTACCTGCGCTGGGACGTGAAGTTCGGCTACCGCCTCAACAGCAAGAAGCGCAAGCTCTCGCAGCAGTTCTTCCTCGACTTCCAGAACGTGACGAACCACGAGAACGTGTTCACTTACCGCTTCAACCGCCAAAAAGGCCAAGTGCAGCAGGTGAATCAAATCGGCTTCTTCCCGGATGTGCTGTGGAGGGTGCAGTTTTAAATTGCTTGATTGTTGAATTGTTTGATTGTTACCGTAGCACCTTAACAATCAAACAATTCAACAATTCAACAATCAATCATGAATAAAGCTTCCGAAATACTCGGCTTCAGCGACCGCTGGTTGGTCATCATCGGGGTGCCGGTGGTGGCATTGCTGACGGGGCTGCTCATGTTCGCCGATGTGCTGGTGGCGTCACCACGGGCATTCTTCACCAGTTGCTTTCTGGTGGGGCTGGCCTACACGGTGATTTACTGGCTGGTATTTCGGTTTGCTTGCGTGTATTGGCGAAGCAGATACCCCAAGCTGGAGCAGAGTGGCAAGCGCATCACCTACTTGGCATTGACGGTCGTTGTCGTTTATTTTTTGTTGAAGGTGGTGCTCGACCCCTTTTTGCACAAGCCCTTTGAAGATGAACTGGGCGTTGCAAAATTGGAGCATGAAATCGCTATGTCCGTCGCTTCGCTGCTTGTGACCTTCCTCGTGTTGGGCATTTATGAGGGCATCGGGCTGTTCAACCTGCTGAAAACCACCCAATTGGAAAAGGAGCGACTGTTGAAAGAAAACATGCAAAGCCAACTCGAAAGCCTGCGCAACCAGGTGAACCCCCATTTCTTCTTCAACAGCCTGAACACGCTGGCCTACCTCATCCCGGAGGACAGCGGTAAGGCCGTCAACTTCGTGCGCAAGCTCTCACAGACCTACCGCTACATCCTCGATGTGCGGGAGCGGGAACTGGTGACGCTGGAGGAGGAACTGAACTTCCTGAACGCCTTTATCTCTTTGCTCAAAGAGCGCTTCGGTGAGAACCTACAGGTCGAAATTTCGGTGCAACCGCAACTGATGCAGCACCAAACCCTGCCGCTGGCCCTGCAAATGCTCATGGAGAACGCCATCAAGCACAATATCGTCTCGGCGCAGCACCCTTTGCACATCCATATCGGCACCGAGTCCGACGACCGACTGGTGGTACGGAACCGCCTCCAACGCAAGCCCCACCCCGAACCCGGCACTGGTACTGGCCTCGACAATATCCGCAGCCGCAGCCGCCTGCTGCTGAATAGGGAAATAGTAGTTATGGAAACAGAAGAGGAGTTTGTGGTGACACTATCGCTGAAGCCTTAAACCCTATTAGTTGGCCTTTTTAAGGAAGCCCAGCGCCCGCCGCATTTTATCATAAATGGAAGTGTTCTCGAAGATGCCACTGAAAAGCTCTTGGCCCGGCCCGT
>WBZM01001261.1_pt1 | contig 26183 bp, 19 predicted proteins | sample 5204271 | NCBI WGS metagenome assembly WBZM01 (sample SAMN12344346, study PRJNA552823) | activated sludge metagenome | biome: Activated sludge suspended growth; feature: Nitrification reactor; material: Wastewater; isolation source: activated sludge from nitrification reactor of wastewater... | reverse complement strand
CGGTTGGTCGGAATCCGGGGTCGTCCCGGGAGGCACGCCGTGATTGCGTTCCGGCGCGGGCGGCGAGCCCCGAATCGGGCCAATCCCGGGCGAAGCGGCGAGGACGATGCCAGCGGCCAGTTGGTCGGAATCCGGGGTCGTCCCGGGAGGCACGCCGTGATTGCGTTCCGGCGCGGGCGGCGAGCCCCGAATCGGGTCAATCCCGGGCGACACGCCGCAAGTACGTCCCTGTAGGCTCGCACTCGCCATCCATGGCTCGTGACGGTCGCCCGGAATTGCCCCGGTCCGGGTCTACGCCCGCGCTGTCCGGCCGCGGCGACGGTGGACGGGATCCGGAGTCGATTCGGCAGACCGTCACGCGGCATGGACGCCGCGTGCGAGCCTACAGGGACGTATTCACGGCGTGTCTGCCGAAGCGTACTCCGGATTCCGGCCGGCTCGCCGCGGCCGCCATGAATCGCGGCGTCGCCCGATGACTCCGCTGCAGTCCAAGTTGCCGAACGTCGGCACCACCATCTTCACCGTCATGTCGCGCCTCGCGGCCGAGTGCGGCGCGATCAACCTGTCGCAGGGTTTCCCGGACTTCGATCCGCCGCCGCGCCTGGTCGAACTCGTGACCGAGCACATGCGCCGCGGCCTGAACCAGTACGCGCCGATGGCAGGCTGGCCCGCCCTGCGCGAGCAGGTGGCCGCGAAGGTGTGCGAGTACTACGGCGCCACCGTCGACCCCGACGCCGAGGTGACCGTGACCTCCGGCGGCACCGAGGCGCTGTTCGCCGCCATCCACGCCGTGGTTCGGCCCGGCGACGAGGTCGTCGTGCTCGACCCGTGCTACGACTCCTACGAGCCCGCCGTCGCGCTCGCGGGCGGTCGCACCGTCCACGTGCCGCTGCGGCGCCCCGGTTTCGCGGTGGACTGGGACCGCGTGCGCGACGCGCTGACGCCCCGCACCCGGCTGCTGGTCGTGAACTCGCCGCACAACCCGAGCGGTGCCGTGTTCGGCGCGGCCGACCTCGATGCCCTGACTGAGGTGCTGCGCGGGAGCGGCGCGTTGCTGCTGTCGGACGAGGTCTACGAGCACATGGTCTTCGACGACGGCGCCCACCAGAGCCTGCTGCGCCGCCCCGGGCTCCGGGAGCGCAGCTTCGTCGTCTCCTCGTTCGGCAAGACCTTCCACGCCACCGGCTGGAAGATCGCCTACTGCGTCGCGCCGCCGGCCCTCACGGCCGAGTTCCGCAAGGTCCACCAGTTCGTGCAGTTCGCGGTGGCGACGCCGATGCAGGCCGGGCTCGCCGACTTCCTGCGCGAGTGCCCGCAGCACGCCCGCGGGCTGCCGGCGTTCTACCAGGCCAAGCGCGACCACTTCGCCCGCATCCTGGCCCAGACCCGCTTCCGGTTCCGCCCGTCGGCGGGAACCTACTTCCAGGTTGCCGACTACTCGGCGATCAGCGACCTGCCGGACGTCGAGTTCGCGCACTGGATGACGCGCGAGGCGGGTGTCGCCGTGATCCCGGTTTCCGTATTCTCCCAGGCACCGTCGCCCGAGCGGATCGTGCGGTTCTGCTTCGCCAAGCACGAAGCCACGCTCGATGCGGCGGCCGCCAAGCTGAGGCTGCTATGAACCCCCACCTGCGCGTCACGCTCATCCAGGCCGACCTCGCCTGGCAGGATCCGCCCGCCAACCGCGCGATGTTCGCGAGCCACTTCCGCGGGCTCGTCGGCCACACCGACCTCGTCGTCCTGCCCGAGATGTTCACCACCGGGTTCTCGATGGACGCCGAAGGGCTGGCCGAGCCGATGGACGGGCCGACGGTCGAGTGGCTGCGCGAGGAGGCCGCGGCGCTCGGCTGCGCGATCACGGGCAGCGTGATCGTCCGCGACGGCGACCGTCGGTTCAACCGCCTGCTGTGGGTGACGCCGGACGGGCAACTGCGGCACTACGACAAGCGGCACCTGTTCCGCATGGCGAAGGAGCACCAGCACTACGCATCCGGCGAGTCGCGGCTGGTCGTGCGGCTCAAGGGCTGGCGCATCTGTCCGCTCGTCTGCTACGACCTGCGCTTCCCGGTCTGGAGCCGCAACCGCGGCGACTACGACCTGCTGCTGTACGTCGCGAACTGGCCGGGACGGCGCAGCGTGGCGTGGCGGACGCTGCTCAGGGCGCGGGCCATCGAGAACGTCAGCTACGTGGTGGGCGTCAATCGCGTCGGCAAGGACGGCAACGGCGCGACCTATCTCGGCGAGAGCGCAGCGATCGACTTCCTCGGCCAGGTCGTGGCCGGCGACCGCGGCGGCGACTTCGTCGAGACAGTGGTGCTCGACCGCGAGTCGCTCGACGCGTTCCGCCGCGACTTCCCGGCCCACCTCGACGCGGACGAGTTCGTGCTGCCCGGCGTGACCGCCCCGTGAAGAAGCGCACCCGCGTCACGCACCCGCGCGAAGTGACGGTGCCGGCCGACAACCGCCCGCTGGTCGGCCCGATCTACCAGTCCGTCAAGTTCACCTTCGACGACGTTGCGCAGACGAAGGCCTATTTCGCGCGCCAGCGCGACGGCTACTACTACTCCCGCGTCTCGAATCCCACGTTGCGCCAGCTCGAGCAGCTGCTGGCCGACCTGCAGGGCCGCGACGGCTGCCTGCTCGCCGGCTCCGGCGTGGCGGCGATCTCGATGCCGCTGCTGGCGCTGCTCAAGTCCGGCGATCACGTGGTGCACTTCGCGGAGCTGTACCAGCCGACGCGCGCGCTGGTGCACGGCCTGCTCGGCCGCTTCGGCGTCACCAGCACGCTGCTCTCGATCGACGACCTCGCGGGCCTGGAGCGCGAGCTGGCGGCACGGCCGACGCGCCTGGTCGTGTTCGAATCGCCCACCAACCCGGTCCTGAAGGTGGCGGACATCGCCCGCATCACGGCGGCGGCGCGCCGGCACGGGGCGCTCACGCTGATGGACAACACGCTTGCGGGGTTCCACCAGCACGGCCAGTACGACGTGGACATCTTCGCCCACAGCCTGACCAAGTTCGCGTCCGGGCACGGCGACGTGATGGGCGGCGCGATCATCGCGCGGCGCGAGCTGATCGACGAAATGTGGGAGGACTTCAGCCACCTCGGGCCGACGCTCGACCCGCACGCGGCCTACCTGCTGTTGCGCGGCATGAAGACGTACTGCCTGCGCCGCGACGCGCAGTGCGCCGCCGCGCTGCAGGTTGCCCGCTTCCTGCAGGGGCATCCGGCCGTCGCGCGCGTCCGCTACCCCGGCCTGCCGGAGGATCCGGGCCACGCGCTCGCCCGCGCGCAGATGGAGGACTTCGGTTCGCTGGTGACCTTCGACGTGCGCGGCGGGCTGGAGGCCGGCAATCGCGTCGCGGAGGCGCTCGAACTGTTCTCCATCGCCGCGAGTCTCGGCTCGACGGAGTCGCTCGTGCTCGCGCCCGGACTGTTCCAGCCGCGCGGCCTCACGGAGGAGCAGCGTGCCTGGACCGACATCCGGCCGGGCACGCTGAGACTCTCGATCGGCATCGAGGATGCGGACGACCTGATGGCCGACCTGGACCAGGCGCTGCGGTCCTGCGGCGGCGGTTAGCCGGCCCGAGGCGTCTCGCTGCCGGGAGACCGGCCGCAGGCGAGGCTGTACAAAGCTTGCGTCCGGGTCGCGCGTGGGTATGATCGGGCAGTGGTCCACGATGACCATGGAGGCGGACCGGACCCGTGCCGGCGGCGTCTCGCGAAGAATGAACGAGTACGAGGGGGTTTCACGTGGCGGGTGTCGCACGACGGGGTCGTGAGCCCACGGTCGTGCGGATGCGGGCGGCGTGATCCTCGCCGCCGCGATCGTCATGGTCGGCGGCGCGGGTGAGCGAGGGAGAGGTTGAGCATGTCAGAGGTCAAGCGGCCGCGTCCGGGGGAGGACGTCGCCGACGAGCAGCGGACGGACGAAGGGTGCACCGAGCAACTCGAGGTCGGGCACGTGCAGGCCGGGACTCCGGCGCGGGACGGACTGTGGGCGTTCGCGGAACTGGACCCGGATCGTCGCCACCTGTCGGAGGAACTCAACGCCGTGGCGCTGAGCCGGGAGGAATTCGCGGCGCTGGGCGAGGCGATCGTCGCCCGGCTGGTCGCGGCCCACAAGCGCGTGCAGTGACCCCGCGCCCCGGGTGAGCCAGCACGGCCAGTTCCACCTGTTGTCGGAGCGGCGCTTCGGCCCGTTCTTCGTCACGCAGTTCCTCGGCGCGTTCAACGACAACCACTTCAAGAACGCGCTGGCGCTGCTGGTCACCTTCCACGCGACGTCGCTCACCACCCTGGCGCCCTCGACGGTGGTGAACCTCGCGGCCGGGCTGTTCATCCTGCCGTTCTTCCTCTTTTCCGCCACGGCCGGCCAGCTGGCGGACAAGTACGACAAGGCGCGCATCATCCGCGTCGTGAAGGCGCTCGAGATCGGCATCATGGCGGTCGGCGCGCTCGGCTTCGTGCGCGAGAGCCTGCCGCTGCTGCTCGCGGCCCTGTTCCTGATGGGCCTGCACTCGACGGTCTTCGGCCCCGTGAAGTACGCGCTGCTGCCGCAGACGCTGCACCCGCAGGAACTCGTGGGCGGCAACGCGCTGGTCGAGACCGGTACGTCGCTCGCCATCCTGCTCGGCACGATCCTGGGTGGCCTGCTGGTCGCGCTGCCCGGCGGGCCGACGCGCTGGGTGCCGGCGGTCGGCATCGCCATCGCGGTGGCGGGCTACCTCGCCGCACGCTTCGTCCCCAGTGCGCCGGCCGTCGCGCCCGGACTCGCGATCCGGTGGAACCCGCTCGCCGAGACGCTGCGCAACCTGCGCTTCACCGCCACGGACCGCACGCTGTTCCTGTCCATCCTCGGCGTGTCCTGGTTCTGGCTCTACGGGCTCGTGTTCCTGTCGCAGTTCCCCGAGTACGCCCGCACGACCCTCGGCGGGACCGAGCACGTGGTCACGCTGCTGCTGACCGTGTTCTCGGTCGGCATCGCGGTCGGCTCGCTGCTGTGCGAGCGCATGTCCGGGCGCAAGGTCGAGATCGGGCTCGTGCCGTTCGGGGCCATCGGCCTGACGGTGTTCGCGTTCGACCTCGCGTTCGCGACGCCCGCCCTGCCGCCGGGCACCGTGCGCGGCGCACTCGAGTTCCTGCGGGCCGACGGCAGCGCCCGGGTGCTCCTCGACCTGGCCCTGATCGGCGTGTTCGGCGGCTTCTACATCGTGCCGCTGTATGCGCTGATCCAGAGCCGCGCCGAGCCCGACCACCAGTCGCGCGTCATCGCGGGCAACAACATCCTGAACGCGCTGTTCATGGTGGCCGGGGCCGCGCTGTGCGCGCTGCTGCTCGGCCGCGGCCTCACGATCCCGCAGCTGTTCCTGGTGGTTGCGCTGATGAACGCGGCCGTCGCGGTGTTCATCTTCCTGCGGGTGCCCGAGTTCCTGATGCGCTTCCTGGCGTGGCTGCTCGTGAAGGCGATCTACCGGGTGCGGGCCACCGGCCTCGAGCAGGTGCCGCAGGACGGTGCGGCGCTGGTCGTGTGCAACCACGTGAGCTTCGTCGATCCGATCGTGCTGATGGGCCTGTCGCCCCGTCCCATCCGCTTCGTCATGGACCACCGCATCTTCCGCATTCCCGTGATGAACTTCGTCTTCCGCACCAGCCGCGCGATCCCGATCGCGCCGCGCAAGGAGGATGCCGCGCTGATGGAGCGTGCGTTCGGCGAGGTCGACGCCGCCCTCGCGCAGGGCGACCTCGTCGGCATCTTCCCGGAGGGTGCGATCACCCGCGACGGCGAAATCGCGCCGTTCCGGCCCGGCATCGGCCGCATCCTCGCGGCCCGGCCCGTGCCGGTCGTGCCCATGGCGCTGCAGGGCCTGTGGGGCAGCTTCTTCAGCCGCGTGGGCGGCAAGGCGATGACGCGGCCGTTCCGTCGCGGCGTGTTCACGCACATCGGGCTGGCGGTCGGCAGGCCGCTCGCGCCGACGGATGCGACGCCGGAGGCGCTGCGGGCCCGCGTGCTCGAACTGCGCGGCGACGCCCGCTAGCGCCCGGCTCGTCTCAGCCGACGGACCACTCGCTCGCCTCGCGCAGCAGGTGCGCGTGGAACACCCGTGCGATCGGCGAGAGCTGCTTCGCGCGCGGATGCACGACGTGCCACTGCGAGCGGATCGGCAGGCCGGCCACCGGCAGGACGCACAGGTCGCGGCGCGGTTCGGTGCCGCGCAGTGCGTGCTGCGAGAGGATGGCCACGCCCAGGTGGCCCGCGACCGCTTCCTTGATGGCCTCGTTGCTGCCGAGTTCGAGCCGGCGGGCCGGCGCGAAGCCCTGCGCGTCGAGGAAGCGGTCCGTGGCGAGCCGGGTGCCGGAGCCGCGCTCGCGCAGGATGAGGCGCTCCTCCTCAAGCAGGCGCAGCGCGACCCGGCGGCGGCCGGCGAGCGCGTGGCCGCGCGGCGCGACCAGCACCAGCGGGTTGGCGAGGAAGACGCGGTCCTCCAGGTCCACGTCGGTCGGCGGCATCGACATCACGTACAGGTCGTCGAGGTTGTCGCGCAGGCGCTGCACGACGCCGTCCCGGTTCAGCACCTCGAGCGAGATCTCGATGCCCGGGTGCCGCGCGCAGAAGCTGCCGAGCAGGCGCGGCACGAAGTACTTCGCCGTGCTCACCACGGCGACGCGCAGCCGGCCGCTCGTCAGGCCGCGCATGGCGGCGACCGTCTGGCCGTAGCGTTCCCATTCGTCGACGATCGCCCGCGCGGTGCGGGCCAGCTGCCGGCCCGCCTCGGTCAGGTGGACCTTGCGCGCCACGACTTCGTACAGCGGCAGGCCCACCGCGGCCGCGATCTCGCGCAACTGCATCGAGGCCGTCGGCTGGGTGACGTGCATGGAGCGGGCGGCCGCCGTGACGCTGCCGGTGTCGGCGAGGGCCACGAACAGGCGCAGCTGGCGGAAGGTGACATTCATAGAAAAAGGCTTATGGAAACGTTGCATAAAATCGATTTTACCAGATGAGCCTGACTGCCTAGGATGCGCCGGCCCCGGCCACCCTGCGGAGCGCCATGCACAACCTGATCGATCCGGCCATCCTGTTCTTCGTGCTCGGAGTCTTCGCCGGGCTCGTCCGCTCGAACCTCGAGATCCCCGCGCCGATCGCGCGCTTCCTGTCGCTGTACCTGCTGATGGCGCTCGGGCTGAAGGGCGGATTCGCGCTCGCGCAGTCGGGGCTGACCGCCCAGGTCGCGACCGGGCTGGGGCTGGCGGTGCTGCTGGCGCTCGCGATCCCGGTGATCGGCTACGCGGTGCTCGTGCGCATCGTCCCGCGCTTCGACGCCGCGGCCCTCGCGGCCACCTATGGCTCGGTGAGCGCGGTGACCTTCATCACCGCCATCGGCCACCTCGAGCGCTCCGGCACGCCCTACGGCGGCCACATGGCGGCGGCCATGGCGCTGATGGAGTCCCCGGCGATCATCCTGGCCGTGCTCGCGGCCAATGCACTGCGGCGGCGCGAGGCGGCGGTCCCGCCGCCGCAGTCCGGGCCCGACGCGGCGGTCGCGCTCCCCGCGGGCGGCCTGTCGCCCGGCAAGGTGCTGCACGAATCCTTCACGGACGGCGCGCAACTGCTGCTGCTCGGTGCGATGGTGGTCGGCATGGTGAGCGGCGACGCCGGCCACCGGGCCATGCAGCCGTTCTCCGGCGACCTGTTCAAGGGCATGCTCGCATTCTTCCTGCTCGACATGGGACTCATGACGGCGCGCAACCTGCCGGGCCTGCGCCGCCATTCGCCGTGGCTGATCGGCTACGGCCTGCTGGCGCCGCCGGCGCACGCGCTGCTGGCGCTGGCCCTCGGCGCATCGGCCGGGCTCCCGGTGGGCGATCTCACGCTGCTGATGGTGCTGGCCGCCAGCGCTTCGTACATCGCCGTGCCGGCCGTCGTGCGCTACGCCATCCCCGAGGCCAATCCGTCCCTGTACTTCGGGCTCTCGCTCGGCCTGACCTTCCCGTTCAACATCCTCGTCGGCATCCCGCTGTATGCGGGACTCGCGGCGCGGTTCGGCAGCTGAGGCCGGGCCCGCGCGCTCAGGAGCCCGCGGCCGCCGCCGGCATCGGCGCGAGGAGGGCATCCCGTCGCAGCAGGATTGCGCGCCGGGCGTCCTCGTCGAGCAACTCGCCGACGCTCGTCGCCAGCGAGGCCGGGTCGAGGCCCGCGAGACGACGGCGCAGTTCGGATCCGTCCGCGGGCCGTTGCGCACCCGGCGCGGCGGGCGGCCGCGGCGTCGTGCCGAAGGCCTGGGCGTGGCCGGTGGCGTACAGGCGCCACTCCTCGCGGTCGTACAGCACGCGCGCGGCCGTGCGGCCCGGGTCGCCGATCAGGGCGTCGAAGGCCGCGAGCAGTCCGTACTGCGGCTCCAGTGCGCACCAGCCGCCGCCGCCGGGGGCGCCGGGCCCCGCTTCGGCTTGCGTGATCCAGCGCGCTGGCCGGGCCTGCACGTAGCCCGCCTGCCCCTGGACTTCCCGCGCCACGGTGACCGGGACGAGACCGAGCTGCAGCTGGCGGTCGAGGCGGTAGGCCGCGAGTTCGCGACGGACCGTCGCGTCGTCGGCGGCCACGAACACGCCCGGCAGCTTCGCGCCATCGAGTTCCGCCACGATCGCCAGGGTGCCCGGCGAACGCGGGCCGGTGACCGTGACTGCGCCGCGCGTGAACGCATCGGCCACCGTGGCGTCGGCGACGTCGAGCGGCGCCACGCGCAGGCCCTCGGGCACGATCGCGGCGCGCGGGCCGTTCCCATCGTCGCCGTAGAGCACCGACAGCCGGCCGTCCTCGACCAACAGCGCGGCCGGATGGCCCTGGTAAGCCGCCGGGTTCATGCCGGTGTCGAGCTTGATCACGCGCCCGTCGAACCGTGACGCGACGCGCCGGTCGTCCGTCGTCGTGTGCCCGAGCACCACGCGCTGCACCCCGAGGCCGGCCAGGATGGGCACGAGAATGTCGGCTTCGGTCGCCTCGTGGCACAGCGCGGCACCGCGGTACCAGTTGGGCCCGCCGGTGCGCAGCAGCGGGTTCGCCGCCGCCGCCGTGAAGCGCTGCACGGCGCCCGCGAGGCGCATCTGCATGGCCTGGTCCGGCTCGGGCCTCGCGGCCAGTCGTCGCGCCGCGATCGCGGCCCGCTGCGCGTAGGGGTCGTCGTCGCGCACCAGGCCGGCCTCCTCGAGCGCGGCCAGTGCGGCGAGGTACTCCAGCAGCGCCGAGCGGTAGCGCAGGTTGATCCCGGCGAGGTCCATTCCGCGCAGCAGCGGCGAAGGGCCGCCGTGCATGTACAGCGTGCCGTCGACGGCGACGGCCACGGGCAGGGCGAGCAGCCAGCGGCCGTAACGGCCCGCCGGCGCGAACGCCGCGCGGTGCGCGAAATAGCCCGGCGGAAAGCGCTGGTCGAACTCCGCCTCCGACCCGGCTCCGTGCGTCGCCACCCAGTCCTCGCGCCGGGCACCGCGCTCGGCAGCGCTCTCCCCGGCGGCGAATGCGGCGTATTCGCCCGGCGAGACGTAGCGCAGGTCGCCCAGCAGGTTCATTGCCTCGTGGTTGCCCAGCACCACGTGGACGCGGCCGCCCGCGGCCCGTGCCTCGGACTGCAGGCGCATGAGCAGGTCCATGACCTTGCGCGAATCGGCGCCGCGGTCGAGCAGGTCGCCGAGGCTCACGAGTTGCGTGCGCCCGCCGATCCAGCGGTCCGCGTCGTCGATCACGCCCGCGCGGCGCAGCAGTCCGGCGAGTTCGGCGTGGCTGCCGTGCACGTCGGCGAAGGCAACCACCCTCACGGCGTGCGACGGGGCGGCGGCTTCGCGCGCGTCCAGGGTTCGCGGGCCGCAGGCGAGCAGGCAGGCCAGGCCCGCGACGGCGACGGATCGCAATCCCGGGATGCGGATGAGGTGCATGCAGTCCTCCAGGGCCGCCGCGCCGGGCGCGCCGGCCCGTCAGTGGCCGGCCGGCGGTCGTGCCGTGTACACCGAGAGCGGGTTGCCGTCGCCCGTGAACGTTCCGATCAGCGTGGGCGCCACGCCGTCGCAGCGCCCGACGGCGGCCACGAAGCGCTCGGCCGCCCGCCGCTTCATGACGTACACGTTGCCCGCGTCGTGCTGCAGTTCGGCGCAGACGTCTTCCTCGGCGACGTAGCGCGAGTACTCGAACCTCCGCTCGGCGATCTGCACGCCCTCGACGCGCGGCTCGAGGTAGACGTTGAGACCGTAGAACGGCCGCATGCCCACGAACACGATCTCGTCGATGCCGTGCGGCTCGATGATGCGCGCCAGCTGCCGGGCCATCTCGCGCGAGTCGCGGTCGGACGGCGTGTAGGCGAGGCCGGCTTTCAGGCCGATCAGGACGGCCGCGGCGAGCGCGCCGGCGACGACGGCGCGCCGGTCCGTGAGCCAGGCCCGGGGCGCGAGCGCGCGGCCGGCGAGCAGCGCCAGCGGCACGAACAGCGGCAGCACGTAGAGCTGCAAGCGCGAGCGGGCGGCGAAGAACACCAGCGCCGGCACGACGAACCAGTACACGAGCAGCAGCACCTGCGGCTCGCGCCGGCGCACGGCGTCGCGCAGGCCCGACCAGGCCGGACGCGGCCCGCCGCGCGCGACCAGCGCCAGCACCCACCAGGGCAGGAAGCCGACGACGAACATCGGCAGGTAGATCAGCAGCGCGCCGTACCACTGCGCGTTGCGGTCGTGCGCGGCGGTGAAGACGCGGTCGTACACCTCGTAGCCGAGGAAGTAGCGCAGGCGGTCGGGCTGCTCGGCGATCAGCAGCGCGAACCAGGTGCCTGCCACGACGACGAACAGGAGCAGCCCCAGCGGGTGGAAGAGGGCGGCCAGCCGCCGCCGGTCGTGCAGCGCGAGGAAGGCGATGGCGCCGCCGAGCGGCAGCAGGCCCGGCGGCCCCTTGGTCATGAATGCGAGGCCCCAGGCCACCCACATCAGCACGATCCAGCGGCGGGCCGCGGCCGGCGGGCGGCTCCACGCCTCGACGAAGGCGTACATCGCCGCGGTCTCGAAGAACACCAGCAGGCCGTCGGTCGAGACGATGTTGGCCGCGATCATCGGCGCCAGCGAGGTGCTCCAGGCGAGCGCGGGCAGCCAGGGGCGGGCCGGGACGAAGCGCCGCCCCAGTCCGAACACCAGCAGGCCCGTCCCGACGAAGGCCAGCGCGCCCGGCAGGCGTGCCGCCCACTCGTTGGCCCCGAGCAGGGCGAAGCTCGCCGCGAGCGCCCAGTACGTGACGGGCGGCTTCGTGAGGTGCGGGTGCTCGCCGTCCACGCTCGGCACCAGCCAGTCGCCGCTGTCGAGCATGTTCAGCCCGGCCGACGAATAGCGCCCCTCGTCCGGCTCCCAGATGCCGCGCGTACCCTGGAAGGCGAACGCCAGCAGCAGCAGCAGCGCCAGCACGGCCCACAGGCTGCGACGGTCGGTCTCGCTCATGGCGTCGGTCCTAGATGCTGCTGAACACGCGGACGCGGTGCCGGTGGTAGGGCAGGACCTCGAGCAGGTCGCCCTCCTGCAGCCGGCGCTGGGTCGCGCGCCACCACTCGGCGGTGAGGATCTCCGCGTGCGCCTCGAGGAACACCTGCCTGAGGTGCGGATCGAAGCCGAGGAAGTTGATGAACGTCTCGGGGAACACGTCGCTCTCGCCGACGTAGAACCACGACTCGGCGCGCATGTCGTCCTCGTCGTGCGCGGACTGCGGCACCTCGCGGAACTTGCAGTCGGTGACCAGGCACAGCTCGTCGTAGTCGTAGAAGATCACGCGCCCGTGGCGGGTGACGCCGAAGTTCTTCAGCAGCAGGTCGCCCGGGAAGATGTTGGTCGCCGCGAGGTCGCGGATGGCCTGGCCGTAGTCGAGCACCGCCTTCTCGGCCTGCTCGCGGGCCGCGGTGCGCACGTACAGGTTGAGCGGCGTCATGCGCCGCTCGATGTACATGTGGTCGAACAGCAGGTCCTCGCCCTCGACGTGCACGGTGCGCGAGGCCTCGCTCATCAGCTCTTCGAGCAGCTCGGGCGAGAAGCGCGCCTTCGGGAACTTGATCCGCTTGAACTCCTGCGCATCGACCAGGCGGCCCGCACGGTCGTGCTTGAAGACCAGCTCGTACTTCGAGAGCACGTCCTCGCGCAGGATGTTCTTCTGGTACGGGAACTTGTCGCGGATCAGCTTGAAGACCACGTCGTACGAGTCGAGCGTGAAGCAGATCATGACCAGGCCCTTCTCGCCCGGCGCGAGCACGAACTGGTCCTGCGACTGCTGCAGGTGCGCGACCAACTCGCGGTAGCGCTCGGTCTTGCCCTGCTTGGCGCGGCCGAGGACGATGAACAGCTCGCTGATGTGCTTGCGCGGCAGGATCGACTTGAGGAACTTCACCGCCTCGCCGACGTGCCCGAGGTCGACGTGGAAGTAGGAGCGCGTGAAGCTGAACAGCACGCTCACCGAGCCCTCGTCGAGCATGATGGCGTCGACCACCACGCCGCTGTCGGTGTTGCGGAAGGCGATGACGAACGGCTGCACCCACCCCCGGCCGCTGATGCGTCCGACGAGGTAGGCGCGGGTCATCTGGTAGAAGATCTCCTTGATGAACTCGATCTTCTCGAGCTGGCGCCGCTCGGCGGACGACTCGAGCGAGGCCTTCAGCTCGTGGGCGACCATGTGCACGCTGCGCTCGAAGTCGCGGTAGGGCGTGCGGAAGCGGAAGTCCGTCAGCACGTCCTCGATCAGCAGGTCGAGGTCGCCGCGGTTGACGTAGACCTTGGTCTCCACCTGCGTGGCGACGCTGCCGAGCGGGTCGAGGTCGATGGCGACGAACTCGACGGCCGGGTCGACGCCGACCGTGGCGAACGTCTTGCGGGTGACCGAGGAGAAGAAGGTCTTCTTGAACTCGTTGTCCGGCAGCGGCGCGATGATCTCGTCGAAGCGCCGCCGGATGGCCGACCAGATCGCGCGCTCGTGCACGTCCTCGCCGAGCCGCTCCTGCATTAGCGCGACGCTGCTGTCGACGTACCGGACGTAGAGCTCGATTCGCTCCACGGCGTCGCGCTGGCTGCCGCGCCAGTCGCGTTCCTCGAAGCGCTGGCGCGCCCGCTGCGTGACGGCGCGGAACTCCGCGTTGTACGACGCGAACGCGTCGACCAGGGCCTGCGCGCAGTCCTGGACGAGCGCGTCGCGCGTCGTCGGCGTCGAAGCGGGTGCGTTCACGCCCTTAGAGGTTGCGGATCAGGGCGTCGCCGAACTCGCTGCACTTGACCTCGGTGGCGCCTTCCATCAGGCGGGCGAAGTCGTAGGTGACCGTCTTCTGGCCGATGGTCTTGTCCATCGCCGAGATGATGGCGTCGGCGGCCTCGGTCCAGCCCATGTAGCGCAGCATCATCTCGCCGGAGAGGATGACCGAGCCCGGGTTGACCTTGTCGAGGTTGGCGTACTTCGGCGCGGTGCCGTGCGTGGCCTCGAACACCGCGTGGCCGGTCAGGTAGTTGATGTTGCCGCCCGGCGCGATGCCGATGCCGCCCACCTGCGCCGCCAGCGCGTCGGAGAGATAGTCGCCGTTGAGGTTCATCGTGGCGATCACGTCGAACTCGTCCGGCCGCGTGAGCACCTGCTGCAGCGTGATGTCGGCGATCGCGTCCTTGATGATGACCTTGCCGGCGGCCCGGGCCGCGTCCTGCTCGGCGTTGGCCGCCTTCGCGCCCTTCTCGGCCTTGGTGCGCTCCCACTGGTCCCAGGTGTAGGTCTGGGCCGCGAATTCGCGCTCCGCGAGCGCGTAGCACCAGTTGCGGAACGCGCCCTCCGTGAACTTCATGATGTTGCCCTTGTGCACGATCGTCACGCTCTTGCGCTTGTTGTCGATCGCGTACTGGATGGCGGAGCGCATCAGGCGCTCGGTGCCCTCCGAGGAGACGGCCTTGATGCCGATGCCCGAGGTCTCCGGGAAGCGGATCTTGCCGTACAGCTTCGGGAAGGCCTCCTTGAAGAGCTTCTTGAACTTCTCGTTGTCGGCGCTGCCCTGCTCGAATTCGATGCCGGCGTAGATGTCCTCGGTGTTCTCGCGGAAGATCACCATGTCGACCTTGCCCGGGTTCTTCACCGGGGAGGGCACGCCGACGAACCAGCGCACCGGGCGCAGGCAGACGTACAGGTCGAGCATCTGGCGCAGCGCGACGTTCAGCGAGCGGATGCCGCCGCCGATCGGCGTCGTGAGCGGGCCCTTGATGGAGACGAGGTACTCGCGGCAGGCCTCGACGGTCTCGTCGGGCAGCCAGGTGTTGAGCAGGTCGTTGGCCTTCTGCCCGGCGTAGACCTCCATCCAGTGGATCTTGCGCTTGCCGCCGTAGGCCTTGTGGACCGCGGCGTCGAGCACGCGCACGGAGGCGCGCCAGATGTCCGGGCCCGTGCCGTCGCCCTCGATGAAGGGCACGATCGGCTGGTCGGGAACCGACAGCCGGCCGTTGGAGATCGTGATTTTCTGGCCCTGGGGGGGCACGTTCAGCTTCGCCGCGGTGGACATGGACCTGGCTCCGGATGGAATTCCATACGTCGAAAACGGGGCGCAAATCCTAGCACAGCGGGGGGTGCCGGTTCTCCCCGGGAATGGTTCAGGGCAGCGGCGCGAATGCCGTGTGCACGGCCGGAGTCGTGCCGGTCGCGGTCCACGCGAAGAGCAGTCCGCGGCCGGTGGCGATCATCTGGGGGAAGCCGCTCGCCCGGGCCTGGCCGACCCGCGCGACGGTGACCGCGGCGCCGGCGGGCCCCTGTTCGGTGTACGGGCGCACCCGGAGTTCCGCGTCGCGCCCGGCGTGGGCCATCCAGCTCACCACGGCGCGTCCTTTCGAAATGAACGCGACGTCCACGCGCCCCGCCACCTGGCCGCTGTCGACTTCGAGCGCCGGGCCGAAGGTGCGCGCCCCGTCGGAGGAGAACGCCAGGCGGACGCGCGGCACGTCGGCCGCGGTGAACCAGGCGACCGCCACGTGCTGGCCCTGCGCCGCGATGGCGGGGCCGTTGACCGGGCAGGCCGCGATCTTCCAACCGTCGTCGTGCACCGGTGCGGACGCCAGCCGGTCGCCCGGCTCGATGCGCAGCGCCCGGATGTTGCGCACCTCCTCCTCGTCGCGGTCGCGGAACACGACGACCGTGGCGTCGCCGACCGCGACGGCGTCGGTCTGGCAGCAGTCGCAGACGCGCCCGTCGAGTTCGGCGTCCGGGGCGACGAGGCGGCCGGGCGCGGCGATCTCGGCGCTGCGCAGCGTCATTGCGCCGGAGCCGCCGCCGTGCCCGGAGTCGTGGTCCTGCTCGCCGGGCGTGCGCCGCCCGTCCAGCCACACGGCCCGCACGTGATCCTCGCCGCTGCGCAGCAGGCTGACGAAGCCGTGTTCGGTCGGCGTGCCGTCCGCGTGCGGCGTCAGCGCCGGCGACCAGCGGCGGCCGCCGTCGTCGCTCACCGAGATGCGCACGTCGTAGGAGTAGACGCTGCCGGGCTTCTGCTGCAGCCAGTGGGCCGCCCAGACGCGTGCGGTGACCGGCACGACCGAGGGGAAGTCGGCCCAGTTGACGAACCAGTCGCGGCCCCGCGCGACCTCGCGCGGCGCGCTCCAGGCCTGCGCGGCGCCGATGTCCCGGTCGCGCCACTCGGCGTGCTGCAGCGAGAACTCGTCGCCCGCGCCGGCCTGCAGCCAGCTCATCACGACGGGCAGGTCGCCGCCGCCGGCGAGGTTCGGGAACCGGCTGCCCGGCGGCGCAGGCGAACCGACTTCCTCGACGGCGCCCAGCCACGGGGCCGGCGGGGCGGGGTGACGACAGGCGCCGAGCAGCAGCGCAAGGCACAGCGGGAAGGTGCGTCGCATGGCCCGGATTGTGCCGTGGAACGTTAAGTGTTTCCCGAAAATCGCCCCCGGCCCCGCCGGGGTGCCTTGTCCGCGGAGTCGCTTCGGCGTAGCTTGCGGCGCCAGGAACGCCGAGATGACGACTCGCCACGCATTGCACTGGATCCGCGCCCGTCAGCGCGACCTGACCCGGGTCGTGCTGGCGCTGTTCTGCCTGGCGTGGCTGCAGACGGCGGCGATGCCGTGCGCCATGGCGGACGACGTGCGCGTTGCGCCGGCGCACGACTGCGCGTATTGCCCGCCGCCGGCCCCCGACGCGAACGCCCACGACGCCTGTGCCTATCCGCACGGGCCCCAGGTCGACGCGCGCGCGGCGGCCCCGATGTTCGTCGCGCTGCCGGCCACCCCGGTCATCGCGACCGTGGCGATCGTCGCGCACGATCGCGCCGCACCGCCCGTGGCCGTCGATCCCGGCGTGCCGCGTCCGCCGGTCGCCGTCGCCTACTGTCGCTTCCTGTTCTAGCTCGCTCCCCAGCGTGATCCCCGTCGCCTCGCCCGGCGACGCGTGCCCTGCTGCGGGAGATGAGCCATGTCGAAGTGCCTGCCGGCGCCCGTCCGCCGGTTCCTCGAATCCACGTTGATCGTGCTGGCGTGCGCCGGCCCGCTGCCCGCGGTGTCGGCCGCGGGCCTGACCCTGGCCGAGGCCGAGCGCCTGGCGGTCGAGCGCGACGCGCAGGTGCGCCAGCTCGGTGAGGAGGCGCGCGCGATGCGCGAGCGCGGCATCGCGATGTCGCAGCTGATGGACCCGAAGCTGCGCGTCGGCGCGGTCAACGTACCGGTCGACTCCCTCAGCCTCACCACCGAGGACATGACCATGCTGGAACTCGGCATCAGCCAGGAGTTCCCGGCGGCCGGGGTGCGCCGGCTGACGCGGCAGAAGATGGACCAGTCGGCCGCCGCGGCCGAGGCCATGGCGGCGGATCGCAGGCGCGCCGTGCAGCGTGAAGTCCGGCGCCTCTGGACCGAGCTGGCCTACGTCGCGGGGGCGCGCGAGCTGCTGCAGTCGCAGTCGGCGTGGGTGGAGCAGATGCGGGCCTCGGCGCGTGCCCGCTACGCCTCGGGCGAGGGCCGGCAACTCGACCTGCTGCAGGCCGGGCTCGACGCCGCCATGCTGCGCGAGCAGCAGCTCGACCTCGATCGCGAGGAGGCGATGCGTCGCGCGCAGCTCGGGCGCTGGCTGGGAGAGGCCGCCGCCGCCGCGGGCCCGTTCTCGCTCCCGGCCCGCGCCGAGATGCCGGCGCTGGCCGTGCTCGAGGAACGGCTCATGCGCCACCCCGCGCAGGTCGACTACGAGCGGCGCATCGAAGCCGCGCACACCGACGTCGAACTGGCGGAGAAGAGCAAGCGGCCCGGCTGGATGCTCGACCTGAGCTACGGCCTGCGCAGCGGCGAAGACCCTGCGGGCATGCAGCGTGCCGACATGCTGAGCGCCATGGTCACGGTCGACCTGCCGTTCTTCCGCGGCAACCGCCAGGACCGCGTGGTGGCGGCGGCGCTCGCCGAGCAGCGCGGCCTGCACGAGCAGCACGACGACCATCGGCGCGAGATGGGCGCGATGCTCGAGGAGGCCTGGTCGACGGCCCGCCGGACCGGCGACCTCGAGGCGTTCTACGAGAGCGACCTGCTGCCGCTCGCCACGCAGTCGGTCGACGCGGCGCTGCTCGCGTGGCGCGGCAATCGCGCCATGATCGACGACGTCGTCGCGGCCCGCCGCGTGGCCCTGGACACCCGACTGAAGCACCTGCGCCTCGCGGCCGACCGCGCCCAGGCGCAGTACGACATCGACTACCTGGCCGGAGAAATCCCATGAGGTTCGCACCGATCCTGCTCGCCGCGCTTGCCGCGCTCGTCGCGGGTTGCGCGCGGGACGTCCCGCCGGCGCCGGCCGCTGCCGCCAATGCCCATGAACACGCGGCGGTGACCTACCACTGCCCGATGCACCCCCGGATCGAGCGGGATGCGCCGGGCGAGTGCCCGGTCTGCGGCATGACCCTGGTCGCGCGCGAATCGGGCGGTGCGGCGGCCGCGGCGCCCGACGCCGGCCGCAAGCCGCTCTACTACCGCAATCCCATGGATCCGTCGGTGCGCTCCGACCGGCCGATGAAGGACTCGATGGGCATGGACTACGTGCCCGTGTACGCGCAGGACACCGGGGCGGAAGTGAAGATCTCGCCCGCTGTCGTGAACAACCTCGGCGTGCGCACCGAAGCGGCCGTGTCCAGCACGCTCGAGCAGCGCGTCGATGCCGTGGGGTACGTCGGGTTCGACGAGCGGCGTGTGCAGCAGGTGCGCCCGCGCGGCGAGGGCTGGGTGCAGGGCCTCGCCGTGCGCGCGATGGGCGAGACGGTGCAGAAAGGCCAGCTGCTCTTCACGCTGTACTCGCCGATGCTCGCGACTGCTCAACAGGAGTACCGCGACGCCCGGAAGATCGGCAATCGCGAACTCATCGACGCCTCGCGCGACCGGCTCAGGGCGCTCGGCATCTCGCCCGGCGGCGGGCAGGGGCGCGTGCCGTTCTACGCGCCGATCTCGGGCGTCGTCACGACGCTCGAGGTCCAGGAAGGCGCGATGGTGACGCCGGAGATGCCGGTGATGGCCATCACCGAGCTCGGCAGCCTGTGGGTCATCGCCGAGGTCCCCGAGTCGCAGTCGGGCGTGCTGCGCGCGGGCATGCCGGTCGAGATCCGCTTCCCGTCGCTGCCGGGCGAGACCGTGGCGGGCAAGGTCGACTACGTCTACCCCGAGCTCAGCATGGAGACCCGGACCGTGCGGGCGCGCGTCACGCTCGATGCGCCGCCGGCGACGATCCGGCCCAACATGCTCGCCTCGGTGAGCCTCGGCGGCGCGGCCGGCGCGGCGGTCGTGAACATTCCGCGCGGCGCGCTGATCCGCAGCGGCAGGGAGGAGCGCGTGGTGGTCGCGCTCGGCGAGGGGCGCTTCGTCGCGCGCAAGGTCCGGGCCGGCGTCGAGGGCGGCGAACGCGTGGCGATCCTCGAGGGACTCGCCGCGGGCGAGCACGTCGTCGTCTCCGGCCAGTTCCTGCTCGATTCGGAAGCCAACCTGCGCAGCGGCCTCGACCGCCTGCAGGACTGAGCGAGGCTCGCCATGATCGACTGGATCATCCGCGCGTCGCTCAACAACCGCGGCCTCGTGCTGCTGCTGGCGGCCATGCTCACGGCGCTCGGCGCCTATTCCTTCCTGCGCACGCCCGTGGACGCGTTGCCGGACCTCTCCGACGTGCAGGTCATCGTGCGCACGCCGTTCCCGGGCCAGGCGCCGCGCGTGGTCGAGGACCAGGTCACGTACCCGCTCACGACGGCGCTGCTGTCCGTGCCCGGGGCCACGACGGTACGCGGCTACTCGTTCTACGGCGACTCGTTCGTCAATGTGCTGTTCGCCGACGGCACGGACCCCTACTGGGCTCGCTCGCGCGTGCTCGAGTACCTGAGCCAGGCGGCGGCGCGCCTGCCCGAAGGCGTGCGTCCGGCGCTCGGGCCCGACGCGACCGGCGTCGGCTGGATCTACCAGTACGCGCTGGTCGATCGCACCGGCCGGCACGACCTGGCGCAGCTGCGCTCGATCCAGGACTGGTTCCTGAAGTTCGAGCTGCAGGCGCTCGACGGGGTGGCCGAGGTCGCGACCATCGGCGGCATGGTCAAGCAGTACCAGGTGGTGGTCGACCCGGTGCGCCTGCGCGGCTACGGCCTCCCGCTGATGATGGTCGAGCAGGCGATCCGCAGCGGCAACCAGGAAGTCGGCGGCTCGGTGGTCGAGATGGCCGAGGCCGAGTACATGGTTCGCGCCACCGGCTACGTGAAGAGCGTGGCGGACCTCGAGCGCATCCCCGTGATGGCGACCCGGGGCGGCACGCCCGTACTGCTGCGCGACGTGGCCGAGGTGCGCGTCGGCCCCGAGATGCGTCGCGGCATCGGCGAGCTGGACGGCGAGGGCGAGGCGGTGGGCGGCGTGGTCGTGATGCGCAACGGCGACAACGCGCGCGACACCATCGTCCGGGTCAAGGCCAAGCTCGGGGAACTGCGCGCCGGCCTGCCCGAGGGCGTCGAGGTCGTCGAGACGTACGACCGCTCGGCGCTGATCCAGCGCTCGGTCGACAACCTGAAGCGCAAGCTGGTGGACGAGTTCATCGTCGTCGCCATCGTGTGCTTCGTGTTCCTGTTCCACGCGCGCTCCGGCCTGATCGTGGTGATCGTCACGCCCATCGCCGTGCTCTCGGCGTTCACGGTGATGCACCTGCAGGGCGTCAACGCCAACATCATGTCGCTCGGCGGCATCGCCATCGCCATCGGCACGCTCGTCGACGCCGCGATCGTGATGATCGAGAACGTGCACAGGAAGCTCGAGCACGTCGCCGGCGATGCCGGGCGCATGGAGGCGATCTTCGAGGGCTGCCGGGAAGTCGGCCCGTCGCTGTTCTTCTCGCTGATGATCGTCGCGCTGTCCTTCCTGCCGGTCTTCACGCTCGAGGCGCAGGAGGGACGCATGTTCGCGCCGCTCGCCTACACCAAGACCTACGCGATGATCTGGGCCTCGGCACTCTCGATCACCCTGGTGCCGGTGCTGATCTGGTTCCTGGTGCGCGGCGAGATCAGGCCCGAGGCGGCCAATCCGGTGAACCGCGCGACGATGGCCGCGTACCGGCCGTTCCTCGAACTGGCGCTGCGCCGGCCGTGGGCGGTGACTGTCGCGGCGACCGTGCTGGTCGGCGCGACCCTGTGGCCAGCCTCGCGCCTCGGCACGGAATTCATGCCGGAGCTCGACGAGGGCGACTTCCTCTACATGCCGACGACGCTGCCGGGACTCTCCGCGGATGCGGCGCGCGCGCTGCTGCAGCAGACGGACAAGCTGATCCGGACCGTGCCCGAGGTCGAGCGCGTGTTCGGCAAGGCCGGACGCGCCGAGACCGCCACCGACCCCGCGCCGATCGAGATGTTCGAGACGGTGATCAAGCTGAAGCCGCGCGAGCAGTGGCGGCCCGGCATGACGCCCGGGAAGCTGAAGGCCGAGCTCGACGCGCGAGTGAAGTTCCCGGGCGTGTCGAACGCGTGGGTCTATCCGATCAAGACCCGCATCGACATGCTCGCGACCGGCATCCGCACGCCGGTCGGCATCAAGATCATGGGTCCCGACCTCGGCGTGATCGAGGAACTCGGCCGGCGCATCGAGCAGATCGTGCGGGCGGTGCCGGGCGCCACTTCGGTGTACGCGGAGCGCACGGCGACCGGCCGCTACCTCGACGTGGACATCGACCGCGTGGCGGCGGCGCGCTACGGGCTCAACATCAAGGACGTGCAGGACATCGTCGCCAGCGCGGTCGGCGGCATGACCGTGAGCACCACCGTCGAGGGCCTCGAGCGCTACCCGATCAACCTGCGCTACCCGCAGGACTACCGCGACTCGCTGCAGGCGCTGCGCGAACTGCCCCTCGTGACGCCGACCGGCGCCAGCGTGACCCTGCAGGACGTGGCCCGCGTCGAGGTCGCGGACGGTCCCGGCATGATCCGCAGCGAGAACGCCCGGCCGTCCGGCTGGGTCTTCGTCGACCTGCAGGGGCGGGACCTAGGCGGCTTCGTCGGCGACGCGAAGGCCCGGATCGCCCGGGAGTTGCGGCTGCCGGCGGGCTACAGCCTCGGCTGGTCCGGGCAGTACGAGTACCTCGAGCGGGCGCTGGCCCGGCTGAAGGTCGTGCTGCCGCTCACATTGTCGATCATCGTGCTGCTGCTGTACCTGAACTTCCGCAACGCGCGCGACGTGCTGCTCATCCTCGGGGCGCTGCCCTTCGCGCTGGTGGGCGGGGTGTGGCTGCTGTACCTGCTCGACTACGACCTGTCGATCGCGGCGGCGGTCGGCTTCATCGCGCTCGCGGGTGTCGCGGCCGAGACCGGGGTGGTCATGGTCATGTACCTCGAGCAGGCCTGGGCCGGGCGCCGCCGCCTCGCCCGCAGCGAAGGCCGCGAGCCCACGCAGGCGGACCTGCGCGCGGCGATCGTCGAGGGCGCCCTGCTCAGGCTGCGGCCCAAGCTGATGACCGTGGTCACCATCATCGTCGGCCTGCTGCCGATCATGTGGGGTTCGGGCACCGGCTCCGAGGTCATGCGCAGGATCGCCGCGCCGATGGTGGGCGGCATGCTCTCGGCCACCGTCCTCACCCTGGTGATCCTCCCGTCGCTCTACCTGATCGTGAACGGGTGGCGGCTGCCGGCGGCCGAGCGCTGAGCCGGCGCGCGGAACTGGCCCCGGGCGGCCCGGGGCCGGTACCATTTCGGCTCAGGCGTGGCCCGCCGAGGCGAAATCCCCATGACCCGTACCCTGCAGTCCGAGCCGCGACGCGACGGCTATCGCATGCCCGGCGAGTTCGAGCCGCACGACGGCTGCTGGATGCTCTGGCCCGAGCGGCCGGACAACTGGCGCCTCGGCGCCAAGCCCGCCCAGCAGGCCTTCGTCGCGGTCGCGACGGCCATCGCCGGCAGCGAGCGCGTCTCGGTCGGCGTGTCGGCGGCGCAGTACGCGAACGCGCGCCGGCGGCTGCCGGCGGCCGTGCGGGTGGTCGAGATCTCGAGCAACGACGCCTGGATGCGCGACGTCGGCCCGACCTTCGTGGTCGACGGCCGGCGCAGGCTGCGCGGCGTCGACTGGGGCTTCAACGCCTGGGGCGGCTTCGACGGCGGGCTCTACTTCCCTTGGGACCGGGACGAGGCGGTCGCGCAGAAGGTGCTGGAGGTCGAAGGCTGCGACCGCTATCGCGCACCGCTGGTCCTCGAGGGCGGATCGATCCACGTCGACGGTCAGGGCACGGTGATCACCACCGAGGAGTGCCTGCTCAACCCGAACCGCAATCCGGGGCTCTCGCGCGCGCAGATCGAGGACTGCCTGCGACGCTATCTCGGCGTCGAGTGCGTGATCTGGCTCGGCAAGGGCGTGCACGGCGACGAGACCGACGGCCACGTCGACAACCTCTGCGCGTACGTGAAGCCGGGCGAGGTCGTCCTGACGTGGACCGACGACCGGCGCGATCCCCAGTACGCGATCTCGCGCGACGCCTATGACCGGCTGCGGCAGGCGCGTGACGCGCGCGGCCGCCGCCTGCAGGTGCACAAGCTCGTCCAGCCGCGGCCGCCGGCGATGACGAAGGCCGAAGCCGGCGGCGTCGACGTGGCGGAGGGGACGCAGCCCCGCGAGGCCGGGATGCGGCTCGCCGCTTCGTACGTGAACTTCTACATCGGCAGCCGCCGCATCGTGGCGCCGCTGCTCGATCCGAAGCGCGACGGCGCGGCGCTGCGCAAGCTGCGGGCGCTGTTCCCGGGCCGCGAGGTGGTCGGCGTGCCGGGCCGCGAGATCCTGCTCGGCGGCGGCAACATCCACTGCATCACGCAGCAGGTACCGCGCCGTGCTGCATGAGGTGCTCTCGGGGCGGCGCCTGACCCGGCTCGAGTACGCGCACGAGCTGCCGAAGCTGCAGGACCGGCTGCTCGACGCGCAGTTCGAGCTGCGCAAGGGCGGGGCCCGGGCGGTCGCGCTGATCGTGACGGGCATCCCGGCCGCCGGGCGCAGCGAGGTCGTCAACGAGCTGCTGGGCTGGCTCGACCCGAAGTTCGTGACGGTCTACGGGTTCCGCGAGCCGAACGAGGTCGAGCGCGAGCGCCCGAGCCTGTGGCGCTACTGGCGCGTCATGCCCCCGAAGGGGCGCATCGCGATCCTGCACTCGGGCTGGTACGACGAGCTGCTGGAGGCGTCGGCCCTCGACGGCAGGCGCTCGCGGGCCTGCGTCGACCGCGCCGTGGAGCGCATCGTGCGGCTCGAGCGCATGCTGGTCGCCGACGGCGTGACCGTGGTCAAGATCCACCTGCACGTCGCCCCGGAGACGCAACGCAAGCGGCTGCGCAAGCTCACCCGCGAACGCACCACGCGCTGGCGGGTGTCGGACGAGGACCGCTGGCTGGCGGCCCACTACCGCCGCGTCGAGAAGGCGTACGAGCACGTGCTGCGCGCGACCGAGCAGCCCGCCGCGCCCTGGCGGCTCGTCGACGGCACCGACCGCCAGCACCGCGCGCTCGAGGTCGGGCGCACGCTGCTCGCGGGCATCGCCGGCACGCTCCAGGGCGAGGCGAAGCGCGCGAGGGCCGCGCGGCTGCGGCCGGTCGCGGCGCCGGTCAGGCTGCCGACGAAATCGCGCGGCGCGCACCCGTCGGACGACGAGTACGAGGGCGAGCTCGAGGCCCTGCAGGGCCGCCTCGCGCGGCTCTCTCGCCGCCGTCGGTTCGCGCGGCACGCCGTCGTGCTCGCCTTCGAGGGCATGGACGCGGCCGGCAAGGGCGGCGCCATCCGCCGCATCGCCGCCGCGCTGGATGCCCGCCAGTACCGCGTGGTGCCGATCTCGGCACCCTCGGCGGAGGAACTGGCGCGACCCTACCTGTGGCGGTTCTGGTTCCACCTGCCGCCGCGCGGGAATTACACGATTTTCGACCGCAGCTGGTACGGGCGGGTGCTGGTCGAGCGGGTGCGCGGCTTCGCGGCCGCCGCCGACTGGCGGCGGGCCTACGACGAGATCAACGAGTTCGAGCGCCAGCTCGCCGAACACCGCGTGATCGTCGCCAAGTTCTGGCTCTCGGTGAGCCGCCGCGAGCAGCTCGCCCGCTTCGAGGAGCGCGACCGCAATCCGCTCAAGCGCTTCAAGGTCGATCCGGAGGACTGGATCAACCGCAGGCTCTGGACCGGCTACCAGGCGGCGGCCCGCGAGATGATCGCGCGCACGGACACGCCGCACGCGCCCTGGGTCGTGCTGCCGGCGGACGACAAGCGGCACGCCCGCCTCGCGGTGCTGCGCAGCCTGTGCGACCGGGTCGAGGAGCAGGTCGCGTGAGCGCGCCGGCCATCGCGCTGGTCAGCGCCGCGGCGGCGCTGCCGCTCGACGAGGACATGCCGTCGCTCGTGGCGGCGCTCGAGGCCCTGGGGGCGCGGGTGGCGACGCCGTGCTGGGACGACGGCCGGGTCGACTGGTCGGGCTTCGACGCCGCCGTGCTGCGCTCGACCTGGGACTACGTCGAGCGCATCGACGAGTTCCTCGACTGGGCGGAGCGCTGCCGGCGGGCGACCCGCCTGTTCAACCCGCCCGAGGTCGTGCGCTGGAACACCGACAAGCACTATCTCGCGCACCTGGCCCGGCAGGGCGTGCCGGTGGTGCCGACGCGCTTCGTGGAGGCCGGTGCCGATGCGCCGGCGGAACTCGCGGCTTTCCTCGGCGGCGGCCCCGCTTCGCTCAGCACCGGCGCGCCGGTCGAGTTCCGCGACTTCGTCGTCAAGCCGGTCGTCGGCGCGGGCTCGCGCGATGCCGCGCGCTACCGGCGGGGCGACGCGGAGGCGTCGCTCGCGCACCTGCGCCGGCTGGTGGAAATCGAGCGGCGCAGTGCCCTGCTGCAGCCCTACCTCGAGCGGGTCGACACCGCGGGGGAGACCGCGCTGCTGCATTTCGCCGGCCGCTACAGCCATGCGATCCGCAAGGGTCCGCTGCTGCGCGTCGGCGCCGGCCTCGTCGAGGGCCTGTTCGCACCCGAGGAGATCACGGCCCGCGAGCCGGACGCGGCGGAGCGCCGCGTCGCGGCTGCGGCGATCGCCGCGCTGCCGTTTCCGGCGCCGCTCTACGTCCGCGTCGACCTCGTCCGCGGCGCGGACGACGCCCCGGTCGTACTCGAGATCGAGATGACCGAGCCGTCGGTGTTCCTCCCGCACGCGACGGGCGCGGCCGAGCGCTTCGCGCGGGCGATCCTCGCGGCCGCCGACGGCGACGCCGCCGGGGCGGTCCGGCCGTGACGGCCGCCCGGCGCGGCGTGCTGGCGAGCCTGGGCCATGCCCTGCGCGTGACGTTCGCGCTCGAGGCCGCGCCGCACGCCAAGCTCGTGCGAACGGCGACCTTCGCGGTGCTCTCGCTGCTCGCGTTCGCGCTGGCCGGCAATGCGGCATTCGTGAAGCCGCTGCGCCACGCGGCGGAGAAGCCTTTCGAGTTCGACTGGGCGCTGCGCACACTGTCGCTCGGGTGGTTCGACGCGGGCCGGCGCACGCTCCCGATCGCGATCGTCGAGGTGGACGAGGCCACGTGGCGCAACTGGGGGTCGCCGCCGATGACGCCGCACGCGGACCCCGCCCGCATGCTGGCGATCGTGACGCGGGCGCGGCCGGCCGCCGTGGTCGTGGACATCGACCTCGCCTACGGGGCGGACGCGCTCGGCGACCGGCTGGGCCAGTTCCTGCAGGCCTACGACGGCGA
>WBZM01000622.1_pt2 | contig 26191 bp, 34 predicted proteins | sample 5204271 | NCBI WGS metagenome assembly WBZM01 (sample SAMN12344346, study PRJNA552823) | activated sludge metagenome | biome: Activated sludge suspended growth; feature: Nitrification reactor; material: Wastewater; isolation source: activated sludge from nitrification reactor of wastewater... | reverse complement strand
AATAAAATGGCAAAGTCACAAGCGGATCAATTGTTGGGAAATGAAGCCGTCGAAGATGGCGATATCCCCCAAGCAGTAGCACAACGCGCCGTTTGGAGTTCTACCGTTGATATCCCTACGGATCAACTCCAAATTCCATACCTTACACTGGTTCAAGCTAACTCCCGCGCCGTTTCTGACGAAATCGCCAAAATGGGACAATGGCTAGTTGAAGGGTATCCCCCCGAAAATAACGTTATCCTTGTTCCTTTGCAATTCGGACTTTCGCGCCGGTATTCAATCGACAAGGAAGGCGATATTAAAACCGCGTGTTATGCACCAACGGGAACCCCTCACGGAATCGCCTTGGAGCCGGAAGGCCCCGGTATGGAATGCGCCGATTGTCCACTAGCACAATGGACACCTACCGGAAAAGTTAAAGCTAACGGAATGGCGGAAAACTCACCCCCTCTTTGTAAAGAGAGTTATGATTTTATGTGTTGGAGCGCAACGCATGAAATCCCGGTTCGTGTTGGTTTCCGTTCAACTGGACTGAAAGCCGGTCGCCTTGTAGCTACGCTAGGAAAGACGAAAGGACTTGGTAACTTTGCCATTAACCTTTCTTCGAAGAAAGAAACTGGACGGCAAGTTTACGCGGTTCCGGTTGTTATGGCGTTGACGCCAGAAGAAGCGGAAGATTACCTAATGACCGCGCAAGCAATCGCGGCAGTTAGTAGCGGAAACTAAACCAACGAAAGAGGGGGAGCGGAAACGCTCCCCTTCATTGCTATAAGGAATTGGAATGACTGAGAAAACCGTACCAATTGATTACATCGGCTCAGGTGACGTAGCAACCATTTTAGGTATCTCTAGGAGAACTGTAACGAGCTACGCAAGAGCGGGAAAGATTCCGGCCCGTAAACTACCTTCCGGTATGTATCGGTACGTTAGAAGCGAAATAGAAGCCGTTGCAGAAAACCTAGAAAATGATTTCCCTAAAAAAGAAACTGAGGAAGCGGTAGAATAAACCGCTTCCTCAGATCAATTACCCCCGGTACTCAGACCAGCCCCCGCAGCACCGGGTAGGCTCAGTTTACCATCTTCGGAGAGTTCTACGAAATGAATAACGAGTTTGGGGAAGCCCTGAAATCTTTTCGCCTTAGAAATGGTTGGTCTCAGGCACAATTAGCAGACAAGATAGAAAACTATACAAAAGTTAAACGTCAAACACATTCTTATATCAGTAGATTAGAGCTTGGAAAACGTAAACCAAGCTTAGAATATCTAAAGATACTGATTGCAGTTTTGGAGCTTACCGAAACCGAACGTTTGTACTTCTTTTCCGTCGCCGGATACAGTACGGAGCGGATCGAGCTACCCCCTCATTTGGTAAAGCTTTACGAAAACCTGACAAACCCCCTCTTAGATGCCAGCATACGGCAATACACCGATTCAACGATTCTAGCCCTATGTCAGTTGACAGACGGAGCTATTCGGCCCCCGGTTCCGAACGTGGCAACGGTTCGCCGTGGCTCAGGTTCCAAGGCAATCCGGCAGGGAAAAATTCAAGCGTTATGAAACGGATAGTTGTATCCCAAAATCCGATAAAGTCTAGGATTTGGCTATATGACTGGACTTTACGGAAAATGGGATACAACCATCCGTCATATAATATCTGAATCTTCCTTGCCTTTCCGTCAAGACGGGTATAAAATGGTCCGAGTGTCAGCAAAAATCATCCGTATCGTCCGTAATAACTCCCAAGGATAACCCTCTCCCATGCAAGAGCTTCCCCAAATCGCGGCCAATTTTTGGAGTTTTGGAGCAAATGTACTTGCTATTCAGACCGGTAAAAAGAAGCCTGTTGGGGAATGGCAGCGGTTTTTAGTCGAAAGAGAAACCGAAGAACACGTCAATTCCTTTGAATGGGAAAAGGCGGATAGAATCGGAATCGTTAACGGAATCAACGATTACCGAAATATCGACATTGACGGCAACCCCGATATCTTCCTAGTTCGTACAGTTCTATCAAATCTTGGACTACCAGACGATTACCCTTGGGTAGAGCTTTCCCAATCGGGTAACGGTTGGCATATCTGGATTCGATCAGAAGGCGAAAACGTCAACGGATTTCCTCAGTTCGCAGAAAATACCGCTTCCGTTATTCATGGCGATATTCCCGCTGGCGGAAAAATCGAACTTCGTTGGAAATCTTGCCAAACAATCGTAGCAGCAACCGCAGATTCTAGCCTTTGGCTTAATGGAGCGCCGAAAGAAGCTCCCGCTATGGTTCCAAGTGAGCGCGTAGCGGGAGCTTTCCTATCTATTGCTATTCCAAAACAGCGAAAAGAAAAACCGGAAGAATACGTAGGCAAAAACGAAGGCGATAGACCGGGGGATGATTTCAATTCTCGCGGGGATATCAAAGCTTATTTGCTTAAACATGGTTGGCAGGAAGTAGATAAATCAGGGGAAGTTACTTATTGGCGCCGTCCAAATAAAAAGGATGGTGGAGCTTCCGCAACGCTCGATTACTACCCCGGTTTGTTCTACGTCTTTTCTACCAATGCTGAACCGTTCGAATCAAATAAAGGTTATTCCTATTTCGCAACATACGCGATTTTGGAACACAATAACGATTTCATCAAAGCATCTAATGAAATTAGGCGGCAGGGATTCGGAACTTTTAGTTATCCGAAGGCAACCCAAGATCAAATATCAATATCCAAAGATGCCAAATATACAGACCTTGGTAACGCGGAAGTTTTCGCAGACCTTCACGGAGAGAATTACCGTTTCGATAGGAAGCGAAAAGATGGTTGGTTGCATTGGAACGGGTACGCATGGCGTGAAGATGAACGCGGTTCCGTAGAACAAGAAATGTTGAAAACGATTCGCTTTCGTGGTGACGTTGCAAGAGATATCCGCGATGATGCAAGACGGCAAGAAGCCCAAAAATGGGCGTTACGTTCGGAGTCTGGTAAACACTACTTGGAAGCTCTTTCGAGAGTTAAGACAATGCCAAGCATTGTTTCAGTGGCAACAGACTACGATAACAACCCTTGGTTGCTAACAACAATCAATGAAACAATCAATCTTCGAAACATGGAAACATACGAACCGCGAAAAGAAGATTTCATTACCAAACAAGCCAACGTTAATTACGATCCAGAAGCCGACGCGCCAACTTGGAGCCGGTTTGTTTCCGAGATTTTCGAAGGTGACGAAGAAGTAGTTCGTTACGTTCAAAAAGCGTTGGGAATGTGCCTATCCGGGGATATCTCGGAACAAGCATTCTTTATCTGCTACGGAGCGGGAGCGAATGGTAAATCAACTTTGTTGAATACTGTTCGTAAAGTTCTTGGAGATTACGCCGCTACAACGAGCTTTAACACATTCGACGCCGATAACCGTAACGAATACGGAAACGATATGGCAGCATTGAAAGGCCGCCGTTTCGTTATCGCTATCGAAGCCGAAGCAAATAAGAAACTAGCCGAAGCAAGAGTAAAAACGATTACCGGCGGGGATTCGATTTCTTGCCGTTTCCTTTACGGAGAGTTTTTCGAATACAACCCAACGTATAAAGTTTGGCTAGCCGTCAATCATAAGCCGCTTGTTCGTGGAGCCGATCATGGTATCTGGCGACGATTGCACCTTATCCCATTCAATGCCAAATTCGTACATTCCTACGAAGCGCAAGAGGGGGATAAAATTCTTGATAAGGAGTTGGAAAACAAACTTCTCAAAGAAGCTTCGGGAATCTTCAATTGGCTAATTGAAGGTTTCAGACTTTGGCGGGAGGAAGGATTAAATCCACCAAAGAAGATCGTTGACGCAACAGAAATGTATAAGAGCGAAAACGATTCAACGGCCCGATGGCTTAACGAAATGACAATTCACGATAACGAAGCAGCCGTAGAAGCGGCAGATGCTTACCTTTCATTCAAGACATATCTACAAAATCAAGGCGAACAAACCCGCTATATTCCCAATATGACGTATTGGGGACATAGAATGAGTGAGAAAGGATACAAGCGCACCAAAAACAGTAAAGGAAGAACCGTTTATACCGGATTCCGTTTGGTTGAACAAGTGATTGGAGTTTGATTCGTGGAGCCATTGGAACCAATCGACGCGAGAAACCTTCAATATCGCATCGAAGAAGTTATCAATAACAAATACAAAGATGACGGGATAGCCCGTACTGAAAAACTCGCGGAAGAAATTACGGAGTTTTTCGAAGAACTGCAAAACAAAAACGGTACGGAAGTTTTCAAAGAAGCCGCCGATATTGCCATTACGCTTTTCGCGTTTTGTAACTATTACGGTTTCGATCTTGCGGGAGAGATTGACCGTAAGGTAAAGCTTCTCGAAAATGGAAGGGAGCGGGAACGAAAATGGAACAAGAAAATAGACCTCAATTTGGTTTCACTCCCGGATATAACGGCCCTGACTATCAAGGTATCAAAGGGTTAATTGATCGGTTGGTTGTAGAGCTTCCACTAACTGAGAAAGAAGCAACACAACTCACAACCAATCTTCTAACTTTTTGCGCCAATGCTGGACAAGATATAGAATCAACTGTTGAAGCAACTATCATAGATTGGAGGAACAAAGGTATCGTACGTTTCCTACCGGAATTCACCTTGGAGCCGTAGCCCATTTCGTAGAACTTCACGAAAGGAACAATCATGAACTATCAAGATAACGTTTCAAGTACCGGAAACGCGGCAGCGGAAGAAAAGCCTATCAATGCGTGCAAATGCAAGAATCCGCATATTGAACCGCAATGGTTCAACCGCAGTTATATTTGCGTTGTTTGCGGGAATCCATACGTATTCGATGGAACAACAAGTAGCAAGCTAAAAGACGTTGGAAAATTCGGGGAAAGGGAAATTGGATTTAATCCCGAAGTTAGCGGGAGATATTACAACTTCGATCCGCGAGTTATCCTAAAGGATGGTACGGTAATTCCAGTTGACGAATTCAAAAAGATTCAACACGAATTGGAATTCACGTCAACGCAAATCGAAGGCGATAAGATGAAACTTAACGCAACACTTCGATTTAATATGATGCCGTTTCAAACGGGAACCGCTCAGGCCCCAAGGGAAGTTGCCGATAGGCCAGATTGGGACACTACATTTATGGAAGTGGCGAAAGTTGTTGCAAAACGTGGAACTTGCCCCCGTTTGCAAGTCGGAGCCGTAATCACTTCCGATAACAAGATCATTTCAACTGGATACAATGGAGCCCCCGCCGGTACAAGCCATTGTACGGAAGTTGGTTGTTTGATCGAAGAAGAAACCGGACGTTGTAAGCGAACGGTTCACGCGGAAGTTAACGCAATCATTCAAGCGGGAGTAAGTACCGGTTGTATTACAACGTTGTATACAACTGAATTTCCGTGTATTGAATGCGCTTCAATTATCGCCAATTCGAACGTTGATCGACTTGTTTATATCGGAGCCGATCAATACGATACGGAACGATACCGAAAGGCCGCGGATATTCTTTCCGATTCGTTGGTAGATATCCAAGAACTGTTGCCGTTTTAACCATGATTCTAACTGATAAACAAAAGCTCAATTTGTCCCATGCAGTAATGGAGCATGTTAGCCCATTCGATGAAAGGAACATTACCCTTTTTCGAATGAGTAACAAAAAGCTTCAACAGTTTTGGGCGTTCGGAGCGGAAGCCCGAATGATAAATGAGCTTTTGGGTTTTACCTTTCTTCGAAAAGAAGAATGGCCCTACTCATTGGGATATGTCACGTTTTCGCGTGGGGGATACGATATGCTCTACAAGGCAATTCCCCACGAAACGAAAATTGATATTATCTATGTCTTGTAGTATGAAGCATGGCGTTTCGTGAAGTTTCACCAAAACAAGAGCGTAACGGATCGAAGGGGGAACTTCATTGGAACGCCAAACTTACCGACCGCGAAAGACGGGAAATAGTTAGGAGAGTGAATCAGGGAGAATCGTATACTGCCATTGCCAACGATTACGGAGTTTCCGTATCGCAGATTCGAAGAATTTACCTGAAAGGCTTTCAGAATGAACTATAACGAAATCTACGATGAATTCATCAATTCCCCCCATAAGGGAATTACGATAACGTCTGATATCATCGTTGAACCGGTAACGTTTACCGGGGGAGATTGGCTAGTTTGTGACGCCGCGAGAGTTTCCAGCGGTCACGATATCGGAAACTTTGAGCGTGAACTAGATAAGGCGGATATTGGACTTATTCGCGCCTTGATTCGTCAACGGCATATGGCCCCGTTCCAACATGGAGCCTTGACGTTTTTTGTTAAAGCTCCCATTTTCGTTTTCCGAGAATGGCGAACCCATCGAATCGCTATGATTCAGTCGGTAGACGATTATTCCTATTCGGAAGCATCGGCCCGATATCGACCGTTGGAGCCGTTGTTTTGGGTACCAAATGGAGAGCGGCCCCTTATCAAGTCAGACGATTACAAGGCCATGAAGCCAGTTTTCGTACAACCCACCGAAGAACAGTATTACGAAACAATTAACCGGTTGACTACTTCCTATCAATTCAGTTGGCATCAATACCAAATGATGCTAAGTGAAAATGTAGCGCCGGAAGTTGCACGCGCCGTATTGGGAACTGGTGTGTATTCGGCAATGTACGTAACTGCGAATCCGCGTTCGCTTATGCACTTCCTGAGCTTGCGTACGCATGATGAACGAGCAAGTTTCGAAAGCTTCCCACAAGCAGAGATTGAAGAAGCGGCCCGAATGATGGAACAATTTTTCGAATCGTTCTGGCCCGAAACCTACAAAGCCTTTAACGAGTTTGGGAGGATTGGCGGGTAAAACCCTTGACAATTCTTTTTCGGTAGTCTATTCTTTCAATGTCAGTTCGGAACGATCCGAACAAAGGAGAAAAATCTTGGGTACCAAGAAAGGAAGTAAGAAAATGGGTTTCCAGACCGTCGAGAACGATAGCAAGCGCGGCCCCCGCGTTGTGTCCGATCCAATCGTTTCCTTCAATGGAACCAATGCACACTTCCGCTTGAATCATCTTGCGGTCGAAGCATTGGGCGATCCTGAGAAGGTCGAAGTTATGTACGATGAAGATACGAACCGAATTGCTTTGGTTCCGTCTGATTCGCCAATCGCCGTTACGCTTCGTCGGGAAGATGCCGAAACGCCGAACCGCTATTTTAGCTTCCGTTCGCTTTCGAAAAAGCTTGGCATGGATCAGCGCCGGGGTAAGTCTATTCTTACTCTTGACGATGCAACCGGATACCATGTTGTGAGCGTTGAGGAATTGGCATCTAGTGAAGTTATCAAGCGCGGCCCCCGCAAGCCTAAGACTGAGGAAGCGGAAACCGAGTAAGTTTCGGTAAGTTCAACTAAACGAATATGAGAAAAGGGGGAGCTAATTTGCTTCCCCTTTTCTAGTCCAATCCAGTTCGCACAACTCACCGAAAGGCCAATCAATGAACGCTATAGAAAATCTCGCGGTTGAACTAAACGCCAAATGGCGACAACTTAGCGCAAAAGATACGCGAACAAGTATCGCGGATTCATCCCCCAAAATTAAGGTTTTCTGTAAAACCTACCGATTCGAATTCAACAAAGCAGCGTTAGAGGGAATCGGAAACCCTAGCGCGTTGGATGCTTTCGTAGATACGGATTTGGGTTATCTCAAATTCACTCCCGGAAATACGTTGCGTTTGCGATCCGATTATAAGCGCCGTACTTCCTTTACCAGTTCGGCCCTTGCATTTCTGGCAGAATTGCCAAAAGACGGGGTATTTATTGAAAACGTAGAGATTGCGAATAATGCGCTTTACGTTCGCGTGAAGGATTGGCCGCTTATCGAAGAATACGGGTAGAATATGCTCAGGCCCCAAGGGGAATCCGCTAGGGGATTTTCGTATGGTTTTATCAAACGTCGATTACCAACGAATCCCATCCCATGTTTCCCCAAAACTACCTAGCGGAAACCCCTTGGAGCCGTAGCCCTTTTCGCAAAGCTTTACCAAATCTTAGGAGTATTCCCCAATGGCGTTCCAGACCTTGACCAACGAGCCGGAAGCCGTCGAATCGGCCCCGAAAGCAACTCGCAAAGCTTCACCAAAGAAGAAAAAGCCTGTTGCTCAAACAATGCGAATTGGGGGAGGTCCATTCGGACTAGCCAAGGGAGCCAAGGTTTCGAAGATCGTTACTGATTGGTTCGAAGCCGTAACCCTACTCGATAACGAACCAATCGTAGCCCTTGACTTGGAAACCGGGGGATTGTCTTTCCTTCATGACCATATCTTCGTTATTGGGTTGTATGGCCCTATTTCCCAAGTAGCCGCAGTTATTCATACTCCCGATGGTTTGGTACCAGACGGTTTAATTCATTGGCTTAATTCGAATCCAGATCGTTTGTTTGTTACTCATAATGGAGCAATGTTTGACATTCTGTTTACTGAAAGGTACAAACACAAAGTTCACGAAGTGAAATGGTTTGATACTCTCATTGGGGAGCAAGTCATTACAACTACCAATCGCCGGGGAGTACAAAAGAATCTTCAAGCGGTTGTAAAGCGCCGTCTTGGAATCGACATTTCGAAAGAAGTAGATCATAGAGATTGGTACAATGAAACTCTTTCGGAAGAACAAGTTAAATACGTTGCCGAAGATATTTCTTTTCTACCTGAGATTCGAACGCGGCAATTGGAAAAGGCAATCGAAATTGAAATAGAGAAGGGAGTTAATCCGGTATTCGGAACCAGTCTAACAGACGCAATGAATACCGAAATGGAACTTCTACCAATCGTCGTTAAAATGCAATCTCGCGGATTGCCTATTGACGCGGAAGCCCTAGAGGAATACTACCGTTCTCAAACTCAGGAAGCCGCTTCCGCTGGAAACCGATTAGCCGAAACATTCGGGGAAGGTATCAATTGGGGAAGTCACGTACAATTAAAGAAAGCATTCAAAGAGAAATACGAAATCCAACTTCTTTCTTCTACTGAGGATCATTTGATTGAAGTACGGGATTTGTTTACCGGACACCCGGCCCATGATTCGATTAACGATATCTTGGAATACAAACATGCCGCTAAAAGAGCGTCAATGTATAACGGTTCGTTTCTCGAAAAGTATACGAAAGATGGTTGGTTACATGGTAACTTCTCTCAATGCGGAACTGATACCGGAAGGTTTAGTTCAAAAAATCCGAACTTGCAACAAATCCCAAAAAGTAAAGGCGATTCCCACGGAAGGGGAGCGCGGCATATTATCGGAAATCATCCGGGATTGTCCATTGTTTCTATCGACTATTCACAAATCGAATTTCGAGTAGCCGCGAATATCGCCGGGGATGAAAAAGCATTTGAACTATTCGAACAATCCCATTACGATATTCATACAATGGTTGCCGCTTCCGTTTTCGGAGTTGAGCCAAGCCGCGTAACAAAAGATCAAAGACAACTTTCTAAAGCAATGAGCTTTACCCTTCTCTTTGGAGGGGGAGCTTATTTGCTCAGTAAATACGCAAGTCAACAGGGAGCGGATTTACCGCTTTCAAAAGCGCAACCAATCGTAATTGATTTCTTCGATCAATTCCAAGGTTTAGCGCGAATTCGAAATCAAGCCTACGCTATCGCTTCTCGCGGATATCCTTATACGATCCAACTTCCAACGGGATTACGTCGGGTACTTATTCCCGGTCAAGACTTGAAAGCAACGCTGATTCTGAATAACATTGTTCAGGGAACAGCCGCCGCCGGTTTGAAGTATGCGCTTTTGGAAGCCCAAAAACTTGGGTTAGATGACTACCTTGGAGCCGTAGTACATGACGAAACCGTATCCGCCGTTCCAAATAGCTACGCTAAAGAGTTTGCAGATAAAATGCAGGAAGCCATGATTAAAGGCATGGTTAAAGTTTGCGATAGAGCAAAAGTAGAAGTTGAAGCCACAATAGGCCCAACTTGGGGGTAAGTCATGAAAGAATGGCAGAAAAACAAGGCGAAAGAAACCAAGGAAGAAAAGAAAGATTACACCCCATTTTACGGGGGAGTTGTAATCATGGTTGCGGGAGCCGCAGTTATCGCCGTTAGTGGAGGTTGGGTATCGAATATCGTTGGAATTCTGATGCTTCTTTTCGGTCTTTGTTTGGTTTGCGTGGGTTGGAGTACGGAACATGAACGCTAAAGACTTGTCAACAGCCGTTAACGAAGTCGTTAAGTTGGCTCAAACTCGAATTGAGGGAGTAGGCCAGCAGCAATACGAAGAATCAAAAGATCGTCAAAAGTTCGAATCTATGAGTATTCCAGACCTACTGGAATACATGGAAGAAGAACTACTAGACCAGATCAATTACGCCGTTATGAATTTCATGCGAATTCATAACGTTAAACTTGAAATTGAGAAACTTCTAACAGGCTTGGAAAATCTCGGACTTGGTAAATCAGGAGTTATCGGAGATATCAAAGCCGGGGAACATTACCAACGTCAAGTTGGTTATAATCAAGTCAAACAAGTTTCTTGGTTGCGTCAACATGCGGAAGAAGTAAAGGAAGAAAAACGCATGGAAGAAATGGACGTTACCGAAAAACCCCTTCCACTTGCGTAATGAGTAACGAACTTCCCCCGTTCGATCTAATCGAATTTCTAAACCGGGATAAAAAGGCCCCATTTCTTGACGAATACGAACCGCGTATTTGGGACGATGAAGAAATGGTTAAACGCTGTGAAGCTTGGGTACTCAGGAACCAAGAGCAATCCGCAGGAAAGCCGGTACAACGGAATAGAATTGAGGATATCGACGGGGGAGGTTTTCGTATCTTATGCGACTATGACGAAGATTTCGTAGCCGCATTAAAAGACATTGTTCCATATCGTGAACGAGCATGGAACGCGGAAGCTAAAGTTTGGGTTGTGAACAAGTCGGAATATCGGCCATTTGTTGAGCCGGTATTTCAAATGTTCTACGAATGGACGTTCGAAGAATTGGAGGTTTGCGAATGAAAGAATCAGCAGCGGGAGCCGGGGGAGTAGGATTTTTCGGCTTGCTAACCATCCTGTTTATCGGGTTGAAGCTAACCGGATATATTGATTGGTCTTGGTTTTGGGTACTGGCCCCAATCTGGATTTCGATTCTGATTGGAGCGGTTTTCTTCGTCGGGTTTTTGATCTTCATTTTGATTATGGCCCTTCGAACCAACAAGGAAGTTCACAGAAAAATTCGTTGAAATTACCCCTTGACAACTGCCGCAGTTCGTAGTAATATGAATACATCGAAAGGGAATTGGCCCAATCGAAACGAAAGGAAACGGAAATGGCAGTTGCACGAAATAACGGAACCGGTTTCACCATTACTCTAAAGAATGGCGGAACCCTTACCGTGAAGGATCGCAAGGTTGCCGCTCTTGTCACGCTGGCCCTTCAAGCGGTCGGGGAGTAAGGCGAAAGGCGGGGGAGCAATCCCCCGCCGATCCTTTCACAAGATTTCGTACAGTTTTACGAAAGGAATGCAACCATGAAGCTTTACGTTATCGACGGATACAAAATCACGGCTAAGAACAAAATCGAAGCCGGAAAGAAATTCGCCAAACAATATCGCGGTTGGAACTACGCAACCGTTCGGGCACTTGGGGGAGGTTGGTACAAGATCGCACAAGCAGACCGGGGAAGTTCAATCCTTCCCATTGTCGAAATGGAATAGAAAGGAATTCCAATGGCAAGCCGAATCACCATCACCAGCGAACAAGAACGCGCCATAGCCGCCGCTCAGATAAAGAGCATGAAACGGGAGGTTGCCAAAGCCAATCAGAAAATCCAATTCAACAAGGATTGGATAAACGATATCCGCGAACAGAACCGGGAGGAAACCAAACGCCGAAACCAAATCGAAAGCGGAATTCATCGAATGATGCTCAAATACGGATTGAGCGAAAATGAGGTCAACTAGAAGAATCGTAGAGAGCCGGGGGAGCAATCCCCCGGTTTTCGCTTCCGCGATACCCCTTGGAACCTTAGCAACCAATTTCGCAAAACTTTACGAATAGGTATTGACAAACAGATTTGATCGTAGTATATTAGGAACATGGAACGGGGAATTGGCCCCAACTGGAATCCCGAAAGGGGAACGAAAATGAAAACATTCATTATCAACGGAGTTGAAATCCAAGCCTATACCGAAACCCGCGCCATGCTTTTCTACGCTACCAATAAACTTCGATGGAATCAAAAGAACGTTCGCTTCTTTCGGGATCATCGAATTTGGAACGCGGCAACACGCGAAACACGAACGCTCAACGTTAGAGAGGTGAAGTAAAATGGCAAACGTTCGAAACTTCTATACCGTTGATCGACACAACATCAGACTAGCAACAGACGCCGATTCCGCCGCAAGATTCTATATTGAACGGCATTTCGGACTCAGCGCCAAATACCAAAAACTTACCGAAGGGGAATGGGAGGTAACGAGAAAAGACGGAACAAAGAAAATTGTAACCGTAGAACGAACCAAACCCTATTAGCAATGGAGCCGGGAGCAATCCCGGCCCCTTGCGTTTTATAGGCGAACAAGGTAAGATAGGCGAACCGGGAAGCATTGAGCGGCCCAATATGGAAGGATCGAAGGTATCAGAAGCCATGAACAAGCCCCAACAAGATTTGGCAAAGCTTTACGAAATCCACGGATGGCAACAGCCAAGCCCGAACCAGATTCGGGAAGCCCTAACCGATTACATAGATACTAAGATCGTTATTCCACTCGAAAACCAAAACTCCCACGCTTCCCCGGCAATTAAAGAGGAAGCTTCCACCATCGCCTATAGCGTTGGAGGATTCGCGTATACCAAAGGTCACGAACAGGGATGGAATGACGCTCTAAATTTCATCAATCATTTTGGACAAGAATTCGTTACCAACGAAGATGATACGTCCGAAACGTACGTTGAAATGACAACAGGAAAACGAACATTGGTATATTGACAAACTCGAAAGAGCTTGCTAGTATAGAACCATCAGATAGGAATTGGCTTATCTGATAGAACCTAGCGAAAAGGAGTTTCGCAAATGGATCGAACCGTTAAGAGTGTTCCGACAATCAAGGGTAGCGATTACCCGACGTTCGAAGGAGCTATGAACGCGGCAATGGAAGCCGCAGAAGGAGCCGATGGTATCGCCGCCGTTGGATTTAGTTTGGGAGAGCTTCCCGAAAGTTTTTGGGATGACGAAGCCAAAAACCAAAAGGAAGAATTGGGGAGCGACGATACGCGACCAACTCACCTTTACGAAGCGGTTTCTCAGTTCTTGGAAATCGCTAGGGAAAAGGCCCGTAACCCAATCGACTTCGAAGAAATCGCTCAGTTGGAGCAACTGAACGAAGATAACGAAAATTGGCTTATCGAACGCGGTAAGGCAATTGATACCATGACCGATCAGGAAAAGCGCGATTCGTCTTGTATCGTTGCTTACCAACTAGAATTGTTCTGCATTGCGCAAGTTGAACGCTCTTTCGCGTATCTCGGAATTAAAGCGTTGGAGGAATTCAACGTTCGCGCCATGCTTGCAATTAACGAAGCGTTGGGATTGCTTTCTTCGATGAAGGAAACACTCACCGAAAACGCGCCGGACCAATTGAAGGTTGAAACCGCTTTCAATTACGGTTTCGTTCATGACGTTCTTTCGGCAGCACTTCCCGAAAGTAAGCATTGCGATTCGTTCATTAACACGTTCGACCGCGAAACCCGAATCGAAACGCTCTACAATCGCCTTAGCCGTCGCCTTGAAGTGAATCAGGAGGAATTCCCCCTTAACCGCTACAAGTAGCCCGTACAACTGATTTCGTGAGATTTGGGGGAGCTTTGGTAACAAGCTCCCCCAATCCGTTAGGAGAAAAACCGATGAAAGTAACCATTGCGCTTAGTATCGAGTCAACGGAAATGATTGCAAAGCTTTCCGAAATGATCGGAGTTAGCGCAAATGTTATTGCCGCTCGAATGCTCAACAGCCAATTGGAATCGCTCCAAGGCTTGCATGAATACCTGAACCCCGTAGGGAGCGGCCCCGTATCGCTGAACATTCCCCCCGGCAACCCCCATCAGCCCCGGCAAGAGGTATCAAGCCCCCTGTTGCAGCCGGGAGAGGATTTCGTAAAGCCCTACGAAAAGCCTATCAGGGAGCGACTAACGAAGAAGGAATTTTTAGAGGAATACAAACCGATTGAAGGTTGCTAAAACCTTTTGAAAGAAGAAACACTAAAGGCGGGGGAATTGGCCCCCGCCTTTTGTGTGGAAATACCTGTGAGTTTTCGCATCATCAGTTGGCTACCGCAAGCATCCTATTGGTTCGGCAATTGCGAGATATTGCCTATAAGATTCGGATACGGCCAGTAGTTACCCTTCCTGCTACTCCCTGCTAGGTATGCACCGATTATAGCTCAGGGTTAATCCAAAGTCAAGCCCCCGGATGATTCGATACTTTCGTACAGTTCTCCCAAATAATCATCCATTCCAATAGTAACGTAGAGTTGCCGTTTAATGACGTTGTAGAAAGTTCGTATAGTTTTGCCAGAATCAATAGCAATTACAACATCAGCCATTGATTCAATATACGTATGAGAATAAGAAACTTTTTCCGACTTCTTTAGATCGTCGTTAATCGCGTGGATTAACTCATTTCTAGGAACGCCGGTAGCAGCCAATATCTTTAGATGCCAACGAGCTTTTTTCGTCAACTTCTTTCCATTCGTATATTTAGCCCTAGAGAGCGGGGGAAGCTCGAAAGCTCCCCCCATTCCCGGCAACGTTAGTTGCTCTAATTTCATTGAAAACAGTTTCCCTGTTCGTCAGGATTCGGCCCTTTAGCCATGATTTCATGCGTTGATAGTTCGTCGTCTACATCATCGCCGAACAATGGCGTTGGAGTTGTAGCCGGTCGAGAAGCAAGCGCAAAACTTGAAATTGGAGCACTTGCAACGAGAGAAGAAGATAGAACCTTATCGGTATTGATCGAACCAGCCGCCTTATAAGACTGAACAGCGCCGCCACCAACAAAGATTCCGACAACAGAACCGATACCAAGAGCCGCGATATACTCACGGATTGAAGCGCCTTCCTGAGTTGTGTACGTTGTCACAACTGCAAGAACAGCAGTAAGGAAGATAGAAATTGCAAGCGCAACCAATCCGCCTTTACCATCGGAAACGTTGAACGCCTTCTTTAGAGCTTCGGTAATATACATCACCGTTGGCCCCATTGCCGTAGCAAGTGCAAGCGCAACAGCAACGAGCGCGGCAACTACCGTAGCAATATCGTTCAAATTGAGGTTATTTGTTTCCATTTACATTACCCCAAAGGCCGCTTTGAAACACGCTTTAGATGCGTTTTCATTTTAGCCCTAAAACCCCGCGTAATAGAACCATCACTATTACGCTTAGAATTACGAGTAGTTGCGGCTGATTGCCGGTAATCCTTTCTATTCCAACCGCTCGAATGAATATCGACAACTCCCGTTTTCTGTTTGGCATAACGCAAATCAGGTTCCCACTTGGTAGACTTGACTTGCCCTTCATAGCGCGGTTGTGGCCCCTTACTGCGGCCCTGTTCCTTGGCTACCTCTTCGTCAAACAGAATACCCATGACTGTTACCCCCTGTTGGTGCCGGGAGAAGATTTCGCAAAGTTCTACGAAATCGGCTCAGGCAACAAGCAACTTTACCGGTAGGTTAGAACCAACACCGGCCCCAATTACCAAACGATTCGTTGTAATGCTTATTGTGATTGCTGGAATACGCATAGTAGCGATACCAGAGAATCCAACCACTATCACACCATTCGTAATAGTGCCATCCCGTATGATTATTTTGGTGAACTTGGGGAGCGGTTGAACCGGCCCCCGTATTCGGAAGAATAACCGTGGGGAATGGAGTTACCGTTTCCTCAACAGTTGGCGATGCTTGCGCCGTTTCTGTTGCCGCTACTGCGGTTTGCGTATCTTGGTAAATCGGTTCCTCAGTTTCAATGATTTGAATTGTGGGATCAATCGTAGCGGTAGGCCAAATGGGAGTTGGCGAACCGCCACCCCCACCGGGATAACCACCGCTCCCATTACCGCTAACACTAACCGCAATAACGGCAGCGAGAGCAATACCCCCAACACTAGCGAAAATCTTCTGACGGTCCATTTTATCCTAAACCTTTCCCTAATTATCTAGTAGAGTCTTACGAGAATCTTTCGTAAGACTCTACCAAATTAAGCGTTAGCTTGGAGTGGTAAATCTCCAAGGCGAACCGCTATTCGGACGCCAAAGGATATTACCATCTGAGAAGAAGATATACCATCGTTGACCGTCAACAAATGAGCCTTCAACTCGCGGGAAGTATCCACGGAGTTTATAGAACACGTACCAAGCCTTCGAAATTGGCCCGTTCGGATCAAAGATATAACGGAAGTTTGCGTTTCCGGGAGCGGCCCCAACATACGATCCAAACGCAATCTTTAGAATGCCGTTATCCAAACCATCAGGGAACGGCAAACCATCTGGAGCTTTGGGAACAGTTGGAACCGGATTTGTTGGAGTAGTGGCCCCGCCAATTGAATAATCATAGGTCCAATTCCCCGACGATTTAGCAAGATCAGCGTACATTTCAAGAATTCCCTTAGCTTGCTTTTCAGCAAATCCGGGAGCTTGCATAAGCTTTAGATCAGTTGGATTACTATACGCTGCCGCTTCGGAAATGAATTGGAAAGAATTATTGTTGAAATAATCCTCAGACCAAGCGCCGAAAACCCCAAGCCGGTAGCCATCGCCACCAACGCCGGTTTCTTTTTCAGACATTCCGCGAGAGCAATTCGTATAACGGCAAACCCCGCCGAACGAATCAACGAGAATTTCCGCCATCTTTCCGGCATGTTCTCTAACGTCGATATCAACATTACCCGGATTTCGACCGCTCAAACCCGCCGAATCTGGATAGATGATAAATCCGCCGCGAATACTTGCAGCGGTTGATTCATGATGGATTTCATGAAGGATATCAGCCCCCCAACCATCATTGAGCCAAGTACGCGCCGTAGCAGCGGCAGCAGCCAAACCGCCGGGAAACATTCCCCTTCCTTCGTTTGGCGTGTAACATCGAACGTCAAAGCCTTTCGACTTCTTAACGAGTTGCATTAGAGCATAGGTAACTTCACCGTTAACGGCAGTTTCATACGTATTACCGCCGTCTGAATTTCGGTGTCCGGCCCCAACTGCAATCCGCAAAGGTCGTTTACCAATGTTAATCATGGAAGTATCTTCCCCCGTTGTTTTGTTATCTGCGTTTGGAATTGTTACGTAAGCATTTGCTAGATTTTGAATCTTGATTCCGTACGAATCATCACGCGCCCAAACCCAATCATGGGGAGGAACGAACTTGCAAAGATCATTGATTGTCGTTACAGTAGTCCACCCCGTTTCTTTCTTCAATGCAATTACTTTATTGATATGAACGCTATCAAGCTCCATAGCAACAGACTTAAGAAAAGCGGGAATAGTGTTGGATTTCTCAACATGAATGACGAATTCAGCGAGATAGACAATTGCCGCTTCTTCTGGATTTAGCTTTCCGTGTTCGTCAAACCAAGGCGAATCTTCATTGCCGGTCGGAATTCCGATACCAGCAACATTACCTTGTGCGATGCAGTAGAAAGAAGTAAATCCCGCCGTTTCATGCCAGCATTGGAAAGCAAGCGTATAGAAATCATATCGCTTGGTTCCAAGTTGATTATTCTTTTCGTACAGCCGATCCAAGAACGAAAAAGCCCAAGCTTTATCCTGAGCAGAAAGTTTCTTGAATTCTCCATTCGTTGCTAAAGCGTCTTTAACCGCTTTAAGGTCCGATTCTGTAGCGTAGTTACCACGTCGAGTTGTTCGGAGATAATCAGTAAGAAGAAGCATCAAAATTCCTTGTTTTCAATCTCCCATTTGATATAGCAGACAAACGTAACAATCATGCAGACGATTATATTTGTCCAAATACCAACTTCAAGGTACGGGGGAAGCGGATTACCGTTGTTTCGAAAAATGCCGCCGAAAAGCACGAATACAAAAGACCAGATTACCCAAGTCCAACACCAATCCACAACGTTTCTTGGTTTCAGATAGAGCATTACCCCACCAAAAAAGAAACAGAAAAGGAAAGTCATAGGAATTGCGAAATCTCGAAAGTTATTCGACACTTCCCGATTATTCAAAACATCAAACATCTTAGCCCCTAACGCTTACCCTCTTAACTCTTGGAGCAGCCGAAACCAAGAATCCCGAAATAGGGAAGTTTGGTAACGGAGTTTCATCTAACTTTGTTCGCGTTTCCTGAACTTCAACTACCAAATCAGACGTTCGTTTAGCGCGTTCTTTTACTTCACGCGCCAAATCTTTAGATTCGTTTTGGTTATTGAATAACCCCCGTATGAAGTTCATTGGCCCCCCTTTTCGGGAGTTTGGGGAATTACTTGGGGATTGGAAGTAGGAAGTTGAGAGCGCCAATAGTAATCCCGTTCCACTTGGAGCCGTACATAATCAAGCTTGGTTTGCATTAGTTCCTTTTCGGCAGAATCTAATGCTTGTTTCGCTTCCTTTAACGCTTCGTCTTTCTCTTTTACCGAACTTCCGATTTCTAATCTACTTGTGGATAATCCCCACAATATGCCAACGAGAAAGAGAAGCAACAAAACATAGCTTGTTATCCTATCCCCGTTTTCGATTATTGCGGTAATAGCATCCACTTATCTAATCGTCCGTGGGGATACCTAAAGATGATAACGCAAGGTTACATAGCGCGTCAAGCGTTGCCGCAACATTCCCTGTTGCCAACGCTTGATTTTCTCGATAGAGTTTCCGATATTGAATAAGCGTTGATATATCAAAAGATAAAGCGACCGCTTCGGAAGTCGGAATACTTCCATCAAATGCGGCCCATGCTTTATCTACTGTTTCATCATCGCTTTCTGTATATACAACATAGAAACCGGGTTTATCGCTGATTTGTGTAATATGAATATCGAGTGATTCGAAATACGTTACAACCGTTTGCTTCGATGGTTGTAAAATGCTCAGGTCACAAGAGGAATCGCGTAGCGAGAGAATCCGCATTGTTACGCCGTTCTAACTGCAAAAGCAGCCAAAGTACCACCACCAGAAGAAGCCGTTCCCGCTGAATTTGGGCGGTAGTCCATAGAAATAGCAATCGTTCCAGTTTGCCCCGTAGTTTGATTGATAATGGCGATTCCAACTCTTGCAGGGGAAACCGGACAAGCCATAGTTAGCGCCGTTCCTTGGTCGGCATTGATAAGCATTCGAACACGAACAATTCCATTCGCGGAAGAATGGGAATACATACCCCACCCCCACGCCGTAACCGTCCATGTTCCCGTTGGTAGCGTGAAAGATGCAATACCAACATTTTGGGAATAGTTCGCAGTATCAGACGTTGAAGCAACAGTAGCCGAATTGACCGTTGCAATTTGGGAGTATGGATAATTGAATGGTGGAGGAATTACGGGTACCGGTTCGGTATCTCCCGTTTCGAAGATTTTTCCCCCGATATACTTTCCACCATCGGAACCGGTAACAACAAATACTCTATCCCCAACTTGAATATCTGAGGGATAGATTCTAAGCATTTGTTCCGAATTCGGATCGAGTGTTGCCCCCCGTTCGTATGTCTGATAACTATTGCCGTTAATTGCACCGACAATCTGAATATCCGGTCGAGCTTCCCGAATAGCTCTACCGTATTGATCTACGATTTTCCCCCAAAAATCTTGTACCTCTTGGTTAGCCATTAGATCAACTCCAAACGATTAAGGTAATGCGTCATAATCGCGGTACTTGGAGTGAAACCCAAATCCCAACCATTAACGCGAACTTGACCAACGAGAGCTTCCCCGCCGTCATTCATCAGGATATTTGTATCATAAATTTCCCAACAAGAACGGGTAGGATCGGGAAGCGTTTGCATGGTATATCGCGTATAGAGTGAAGCGGAATCTTGGATGATTTGCCGCGCCTTAGCTTGCGCAACAGCCAACGATTCGATTTGAGAATCATTGATTGGTATAAACTTCGTACGTCCCAATCGCGGAATTGAAGTTGGGGAAAGTACATTCTCATTCTTCAATTCGTAAACAAATGAATTCGCCGGATTGCTTGTATCTTCGTGAATTACCTTCACGTAGTTATAGATAGAATCAATCAATGGTTCCTTTCGAATCGCTCCAACTACTTCCGATCCTTGACCAGAGAAGTAGAACGCTCCCGGTTCCGTCGTCAGCAAATCACGATAAGCAAACGAAGTAATAATTCCGTAGTTATCAGCAAAAATAGAGTAGTAACCGATACTCTCTAGCAAGTCGTTAATGATTTCAAGCTTGCTTGCTTCCGCCTTCCACGTTCGATTAAGTGGAAGTACCTTATCCGATGGCGTAATTGAATATCTGGTAAAACCTTCCGAAAGAAGAATTTTGATTACTTCATTAACGTAATTCGCACCGGCAGGAATCGAGTAATAACCCGAAAACGTCGATTCGCTTAAGTTCCAAGTAATATCTTTCGCGTCGATAACGCCGATTCTTTGATTAGCCGAAATCGTTTCGACCATTGGAGCCGTAGAGTACAACCCCACTTGCGACCGAACGCCGGTATCATCGAATCGTTCAACGGTAAGATACGGCGCGATATAGTCAGAGAACGCCGTAATTTCTGTTGGAGCCGTCAACTCTCCCTTGAATGCCATTTTAATAGAACGATCCGAACGAAGATCAACATTTCCACTCTTGATAAAGTGAGTGATTTCTTCCCCAAGATTGTTCAGTTTATCGGCAAGGTAAAGCTCAGGGGTAATCTTAATCAAACCCCTTCTTCCTACGTGGAAGTCGATTGTTTGCGCGTTTCGATATGAAGTTGATTGGTGAGCGGTTCCAGTCCAACCAAAACGCGGCCCCTGATTTCCGGCAACAAAGGAATCTATTGTTTCCGATTGTCGAATATCGGCCCCATCAATATAGAACCATTCACCCGGAAAAACAGGATCATACGCGAATCCAGAAGCGTAATGATTTGCAAAACATCGAAACTCAATAAAGTTTGTTCCAGCGGGAGCAACTTGGTTTTCCATTTTGATTTCGAACCATCTACCGGTTTCAAACCAAGTATCATCCCCCCATACTTCCGCTACAACTCCACCAGCCGCATTTTTGAAAACGAATCCAACTCTAGCCGTTTTCGAATAAACGTCTGTTCCCCCCATAATTCGGAAAGCCGCCGAATATGGTAAGCCGGGAGTAGCTAGAATTCGTTTCGGATCGGTTTGTACTGCGGGAGAATAAAACCCAAAGTATGAACCAAGAGAAGTAACGTTGAAACGATAGCAAGCGTTACCGCTCCAACTCTCTACCTGTTCAAACTGATAGTTACCATTCGCCGTATACGTGTTCCAATACGTATACGAAGCTTGCGATAGCTCAAAGTCTGGATTCTGACATAGATTGAGAGCGCCAGGAAGCGCGTAGCTACTCACGAAACACCCTCAGCATATGCAACAGTCGTAAGGGAAATCTCTACTTCGTAAGCGTCAATATCGCCATATTTAACGCGAACATTGATATAGCCAATGAAGTAAGTTTTTCGGGCATCCCGATAGCAAACAATTGTTTTCTGTTTCTTCAACGTCAACAATCGTTCTAGTTTCGATTGAGCCGTACCGAACCGATCAGTAATCAGATTGAACGATCCAGAAACAACGTCGTAATCAGTATCATCGACTATTGCGGTAGGATCGGATTCTCCCCAAGTCTTGACGAATTGAACATCATCTTTGTTATCCCAACCGAAGGTTCCAAGCAACTGCAAGACAACCCGATAAGTTCCACCATTCCGAACATCGGTAAGAACTGGATAACGGCCCGGCAACAGGGATTGACCGTATACCGGTTGCGATTGAATTTCTTCATTCGAACCGTAATACTGAACAACAAACCCGGAATACTCAAAGTTAATTCCGAATTGCGGGAAATAATCATACCAAACGATTTGTTCCACATTCTGTATTCGTTGCAGAATGATAGTTTCACCGGTAGCAAGATTCTTCCGCATTAGAACAACTTCTTTGAATTCCAAAGGAGGAATTGCAGGAGTATTCCACGAAATGATATTCGCCGTTGGTACCGTATCATCCCCGATATTGATTGGATTAACTGAGAAGTTAACCAACGGAGAGGGATCTACGTAATCAACTGTAAAGTATGTAGCGGCAGAATATCCAACAAGTGTTAGGTTATTCTCAACACCAACGATATAGTAATACTGAGTATCGTTGTATAGATAACCGCTTCCATGTTGAGCACTTCCGCTAGCGGATACAACCCAACCAGAATCGTAGATAAGAGAATCATTCGAAGCCAGATAAACAAGCAATCTGTACTTTGTTTGATTCGTAGTAGTCCACGAATATAGCGGATTGTTATTCGTAATCGTAGATAGATTCGTTGGATTTGTTGGAGTAACCGACGGCCCTTGACCGTATATAAACAACGCTTCCGCCGATGGTGCCGAATTTAGCGTACCATCGAACATATACGAATCCCAACGATAGTTGGAATATGCCGGAAGATCAGTAGAAGTAGTTTGATACTCCCATTTGTTCGTTGTTACATTGAGTGTCATTGTTCGCAAGAAGCGAGTAGACCAATCAATAGAAACATCGTCCAAATAGACAACGTTAGCCGTTGAGTTAACGGTATTACGGAATCGAATACCATACCGGAAATAGCTAGTATTCGCGGGAGCAATACCCGTAACGATACTTTCAGAGAATGAAGCCGCCGCCGAAAGAATCTCAGTTGCGACAACTCCCGAAATAAACACATTCGAAGCGTTGTAGAAGTCGATATAAAGCGCAACACCCATTGACGCCAAACCGGATCGAATCCAACCGCGAACGGTATACGATTCTCCCGGAACAGCCGGTACGTTATGGGGATTTGTTCCCCCTGAATCCGTAGCCTTCCATTTCAGCGTTTGCGGATTCGAAGCCGGGGGAGTTACGTTAAATCGACCAGAAGCAACGCCAGAATTGAATACGCCAGTATCCCGCGTAAGCGTTTGCGTTGTCCACGTTGCCGACTGAGAATCAAGATTCCACTTTGTATTATCGACTTCAAAGCCCGGATTAAATGCCGTTCTTTGATCTTTGATTCTCGCAAACGCCGTTAGGCCCGTTCCCGTCGTATCGTCAGGATCGGAGCCGATCATTTCCAATTTTGGATAACTAGAAACCGGAAGATTATTCGCGGGAGTTAGATTCGTTGGAACAGTAGGATAAGCATTTGTAGAAAATGCCAATCCAGCAGACCAAGCCGTATCCAAGCCGCTAGAATCACGCGCCAAAATATGAGCCGTGTAACTTCGGCCCCAAGCTAGCGTTCCGGCAGGAAACGCAGTTTCGGCCCATGTAACCGAAATGGTACCGCCATTTGCTACGGCTTTAGCAATATAGTTAGAAGTAGCAACTACGCTCCCGTTTGGGTTACGAATCTGAACTTTAACCGCATTCGTTGAAAGCGGGGTACCATGCGTATAGACCGCTTGGAACGGAGTTGGGGAGAGCGTTTCTTGTTTGCCACTCGGAGAGGTAGGAGTAGCAACAGCGCCGCCAGAATTAACCGTAAAGCTTTGCCAAGCAGAAACGGTAGACGGTTCCCCAAACATATCATAATGAGTGATTCGCCAATAATAAGTAAGACCAGCGGATAACGAAGTTCCGCCGTAGGCAACACTTGTAGCCGACGCCGCTTGTTCACTGGAATTCGCGTTAATCATCGAATTCCATTTAAGCGTTCCGGTAGTGGAACCTTGCCGAACTTCAATCTTATACTTAAGAATTCTATCCCCGCGATTTTCGTTACCGTCTACGAAATCGCTTGTAAAAGTAGGAGTAAGAGAAGAAACAAAACCAGACGGAGAAAGGGAAACAGGTTGATTCGGAGCTACGTTAGGATCGTAGTCAGCCCAACAAGTTAGGATACCTTCAATACTTGCGCTCGAATGATTGAATGGATCGGGAGGGGTAGCGGAAGCAAGATTACGGCAATACATGACTTCATTGGGATAATCAATCAATGCCGCTTGTCGCATAGCAAACAGCAGCATAGCCCCGGAAGGATCAACCGTAGGCCCCATGTAATAGTTCTTGCCATTCCAAATCATCACCCCCGCCGTAGAAGGTGACATAGCAAGATCAACCGCAGCAAATGTAGCGGTAAAAGGTGACGTATCGTATTGATCGTTACCTTCTGCCGTTACGTTGAAATTATTTGTATATCCCAATCGTTGATCGGGTACCAAATCATCATCTACAGTTCCAATCTGTAGGCGAGTTGGACACGTTCCCGGATCAATTGCAGCAACGCAAAAGTAACCGCCAAGCCGGTATACCCAACCGTTTTCACTAGCTTTCTTGAAAACAGTTACTTTTGTATTCGGTTCAGCGTTATTAGCGTATCCAAAATCCGGTTCGCTACTAACGTTTCTTCCATATGTAGCCATTAGCGTAGCACTTCCGTATAGAGGGTACGAGCCGGGTTAATCTCTTTGACGAACTTAGCCGCTCTAACCATATCTTCTACGTCGTCAAAGTGAGCGTCAATATGAATAGTTTGATTGACTGTCGTATTTCGGTCGAATTGAGTTAGTGGCATTCGATCCGTTGCGTAAGCACTAAATGAATCATTCAAAGCGGCGGCAAGCGATGGTTTCGTATCGGTAAACATCTGAACTGTTTTATCCAAAGATTTAGCGAGTTCCCCACGCTTTCTATCCATACCGATTAGTAGACCGTCCATCATATCGCCGCCGGATTCAATCATCATCGGCCACGGAGATTTACCAAGACCAGTAATAGCTCCAAACGCATTAACAACAGTTCCAATAATTCCATCCAAAGATGGCATCATATCGGAGATACCGTTAATCAAGCCTTGTATAGCGTCAGAACCCGCAGAATACAAGGTACTTGCAAGAGAACCAACAGCAGCTTGAATCTTACCGGGAATTCCAATAAGGAAACTTGTTACCGAAGTCCATTTAGAAAGAATCGCAGTATACAAACCCTGAATTAGTTCATTACCTCTACTTGTAAGAGTAGAAAGCAAAGAGCCAATCGTTTGCATTGCCATTTGACCGACTAGCTTTAACCAAGGTGCAACTCTATTTGTCCATATATCGCCAACACCTTTGTAGAAACCTTCGATCAATTCATTACCGCGAGTAAGAAGCGATTCAGAAAGAGAGCCTACCGCATTAAACGCTTTATCCGAAATAGTACCAAGCCACGCCGTAACCGTAGGCCAAAGCGTAGTAATCGCTGAAAGGAATCCGGTAACAAGCTCAATTCCACGAGGTTTGAGCGTTTCCAATAGACTTGTTACCGCATCAGTAATGAGCGTTGGAACCGTAGCAAGCCAAGCCGAAACAATAGGCCATTGAGCTACAAGAGCGGTTGCAAAGCCGGAAAGAAGTTGAAGCGCCTTCGGAGCGAGAGTTTCCACCATCGAACCGATAGCTTCACCAACTTTCATCGGGAAACCGATTCCCCAACCGATTACAATTCCCCAATTGATATTCAAACCATCTACAAAACCTTGAAGGAATTCAACAGCTTTTGGCCCCAAGGTAGCTCCAAGATATCCAATCGTTGCCGGGAGAGAAGCAACCAGAACAACCAACGCCGTTCCAATTGTTTTCCAATTCTCTTGAATCGACATACGGAAGCCGTTAATAAGCTGCGTACCCTTTTGCCAAAGAGTACCAATCAAATCCCCGACTTTGGAGCCGATATCTTCACCCATACCGGCCCAATTAACGGAATCAATAGCCCCGTTATACCAGTTGAGAAGTTCAACCCCCAAATCTCCAAGTTTTCCAACAATACTTGGAGCCGCATTCGTAACTTTACCAATCAGAGTAGAAGCAAGATTACTAATACCAGAAGTAATACCGGCATTATCAACCCACGTCTTTAACGCTTCTCCAAGATTACCAAGTTTTTCTATAATGTTCGCAGTAATGTCAGTAACAGTAGAATAGAGTTGCGTCCAATCTGCCGTTGCTCCCCCGCCAGTAACCCATTCTTTGAATCGACCAGCCAAATCTCCGAGCTTACCGACAATCGTTGAAGCGATATCGTAA
>WBZM01001259.1_pt1 | contig 26224 bp, 23 predicted proteins | sample 5204271 | NCBI WGS metagenome assembly WBZM01 (sample SAMN12344346, study PRJNA552823) | activated sludge metagenome | biome: Activated sludge suspended growth; feature: Nitrification reactor; material: Wastewater; isolation source: activated sludge from nitrification reactor of wastewater... | reverse complement strand
GGAGGACTTCGGCCGCACGTGGCAGCGCATCGCCGGGCCCGGCCAGGGCATCCGCGGCTATGCGCACGTGATCAAGGAAGACCCGGTCAACGCGAACGTGCTGTACCTGGGCACCGAGTTCGGCCTGTGGATCAGCATCGACCGCGGCGCGACCTGGGCCGAGTTCAAGGGCGGCAACTTCCCGTCGGTGGCGGTGCGCGACCTGGCGATCCAGGCCCGCGACAACGACCTCGTGATCGCGACGCACGGACGCGGCATCTGGATCGTCGACGACCTGACCCCGCTGCGCGCGCTGTCGACGGAGCTGCTGGCCAGGGATGTCGCGTTCCTGCCGGGCCGGCCGATCCAGCAGCGCATCCGCGGCAACGGCGGCTGGGTCAACGGCGACGCGGTGTTCGTCGGCGCCAACCCTCCGGATGGCGCGGTCATCAACTACTACCAGCGGACGCGCCACGTGTTCGGGCGCATGAAGATCGAGATCCTCGACTCCGCGGGCAAGGTGGTCGACACGCTGTCGGCTTCGAAGCGCAAGGGCATCAACCGCGTCGTGTGGTCCATGCAGACGAAGGCGCCGCGCGTGCCGACGGCGGCGCAGGCGGCGTTCTCGGCTGCCTTCGGGCCGCGCGTGCTGCCGGGCGAGTACACGGTGCGCCTGACCAAGGGCGAGCAGGTGATCGAGCAGAAGCTGGTCGTCGGCCTCGACCGGCGCGCCACGTTCACGGTCGATGACCGCAAGGCGCAATTCGATGCAGCGATGCACGCGCATGCGGTGTTCGGCCGCATGACGGACCTCGCCGATCGACTCAATGGCCTCAAGGCGCTGGCGCTGGCACGCACGGGCGCGCTGCCGGCCGGCGACCCGGTCAAGGCCCAGGCAGCGAAGTTCGCCGACGGCATCGACGCGCTGCGCAAGGAGATCGTGGCCACCAAGGAAGGCGGCGCGATCACCGGCGAGGAGCGGCTGCGCGAGCACCTCGACCAGGCCTATGGCGCGCTGATGTCCTACGAGGGACGGCCCGGCGACTACCAGGTCGCGCGGATCGAGGCGCTCGACGGGGAACTGAAGGCGGTCGAGGACCGGGCCGCCGCGTTCATCGCGAGCGACCTGCCGAAGCTCAACCAGGCGCTGCAGGGCAAGGGCCTCGAGGCGATCGCGATGGCCGGGGCCGAGGCCGAGGGCGCGCGGCTGGCCGCAGCCCAGGCGCTGGAAGAGGCGAGGGAGCGCGCCGCACTCGGGGCCGTGCGGGCCGAACGGGACTGACCGGAGCTCGGCAGGCGGCCCGCAGAATTCGCGGGTCGCCTTGCCGGCCGGCCCTGCGCTCGGGTACGGTGGCCGCGCCCAGCCTCCCCGGGGGACCATGGATCAGCCGTCGCCACTGCAGAAGATCGTCGTCCTGAACCCCAAGGGGGGATCGGGGAAGTCGACGATCGCGACCAACCTCGCGGCGTATTACGCGTGGCGCGGTCTGCGGGTGGCGCTGATGGACCACGATCCGCAGGGATCGAGCATGCGCTGGCTGAAGCTGCGGCCGCCGGACGCCCCGGCGATCCACGGCATCGCGGCCTACCAGACCCGCATGAACGTCACCCGGGCGTTCGCCTGGCGCGCACCGTCGGGCACCGAGCGACTCATCGTCGACACGCCCGCGGCCGTCGGCGCCCCCCAGATGCCGCAGTTCGTGGCCGACGCGCACGCCATCGTCGTGCCGGTCATGCCGTCGGAGATCGACATCCATGCGGCCTCGCGCACCATCGCGGACCTGCTGCTGGTCGGCAAGGTGCACCGTTCGGAGCGTCGACTGGTGATCGTCGCGAACCGGGCCCGGCGCTACACCAAGGCCTACGCGAGCCTGATGAAGTTCCTGCAGAGCATGCGCATCCCGGTGGCCGCGGTGCTGCGCGACTCCCAGGCCTACGTCCGCTCGGCCGAGACTGGGCTCGGCATCCACGAAATGAAGGGGGCCCTCCTGCAGGAGGACCTCGCGACCTGGGTGCCGCTGATCGACTGGCTGGCGGTGCGTTGGCGTCCCGCGCTGCCGGGCCACGATGCCGCGGGCGACATGCTGCCGGCCGAGCCGTCTGCGGCCCTCGACCCCGTGCCCGCCACCCAGGTGTGATCCGGCGGGCCGCGCGTCCCTGCGCGGTCATCCCGTCCGGAGAATTCGCGGTCTAGCGATTGACCGTCGGCTTGTTGGACACCTTGTCGGCGCCCGCGGTGTACATCGATCCCTCGTCGGCCACGGTGAAGGCGACCTCGTTCGGGCGCCCGTCCGGGTCGTTGCCGCTGCTCACCTGCACGACGAGCGGGGCGTCCTTCATCCAGATCATGTTGGTCGAGCGCGACTGGATGGCGCCCTCGTCGCGGCGCACGGCGTCGAAGTCGCCGAACATCGTCCGCGTGCGGTTCACGACGGCGAGCAGTGCGGGCAGGGAGGCCTCCATGCGCGCCGTGACGCTGGCCATGGTGCCGTCGCTGCCGATCAGGAAGCACAGTTCGCGGGTCTGGTGCTGGGCCGGCAGCTTGAGCAGCATCTGCCTGTTCTGCACGCAGTAACGGGCGAGGCCCTTCTCGTTCTGGTCCCAGCGGCCGCCCGGGTACTTGGCCTCGATGGACCCCTTGCCGGCATTCCACGGCAGCCCGAACGCACCGCCCCGGAACTGGTCGCCCACGGGACCCGCGCCCGCCGTGTGGGCGGCGAACAGGGAAAGTCCGGCGGCGAGGCTGAAAAGTGCTGTCCGACGCATGCTCGGTATCTCCATGAAGGCCAGTCGCGGCGAGTCTAAGCCGCCGCGCTATTGCCCCATTTCGCGCGCTGAAAAACCACGACGCGTCTCTCAAACGACGCAGGTCGCGCGGTTCACATAATACTTCGCTCAGACGGGGCCGGCAGCTTCGTCCCGATCCCCGACCTCGAGGAGGTCCTCGGGGGTGTCGAGGTCGACCGCCGCGTTGGCCATCGGGATCCGGACCACCCGGTCCACTGCCTTGCGCAGGATCCGGCGAGGGTCGCCGTCGCCGCGCAGGGCCTGGAGGTCCTCGAAGGCCCACCGCGGGAAGATGGCCGGCAGGCCGGGCGCACCGCCGTACAGCGCGGCGGCGATCAGCACCGGGTGGCGGCGCCAGCCGGCGTGCAGCCGGCGCAGGTCGTCCGCGGTGACCGCGACCTGGTCCGCGAGCAGCAGCAGGAGGGCAGAGCTGCCCGGCGGCGACGCGTTCACGGCCGTGCGGATCGAACTCGAGATGCCTTCCTGCCACTCCCGATTCACGGCGATCGACACCGCCCGCTGCCGCAACGCCTGCGTGACCTCGCGCGCGTGCGCGCCGACGACGACCGTGACGGAGTGGCCGGCGAGGACGGCGGCATTCGCCACGGCCCGGGTCAGCACGGTCTCGCCCGCGATTCGCACCAGCGCCTTCGGACTCCCGAACCGGGTCGACGGGCCGGCCGCGAGGATCGCCGCGTGCAGGCCTTGGCTGGCAGGGTCGTCCATGGCGCTAGTTTGCCTGCCGCGCTGCAAGAAGCTACAGTTCCCGGGACAGAATTCGAGGGTTCCCCGTGTGTTACCACCCGCTTCGCGCCCGCGTCCTCACGTGGGGCGTGCCTGCGCGTGAGTGACCCAAAGCGAGTGGTCCAAGTGCAAGCCTGGAAAGTTCACAAGTTCGGCGGCTCGAGCGTCGCGGACGCTGCCTGCATGGAGCGCGTCGCCCAGATCATCGAGGCCGACCCGGCCACCCGCAAGGGCGTGGTCCTGTCGGCCTGCAAGGGCGTCACCGACGCCCTGCTGGGGCTGGTGGGCCTCGCGGAAAAGGACGACCCGGCGGTCGACGACCGGCTGGAGGACGTCCGCCAGCGCCACGTGGCCCTCGCCAGGGCCCTGCTCGCCGGCGAGTTCTACGACGACTACGTGGCGGCCCTGGACCGCGACTGCCGGGACATCGCGGGCATCCTGCAGACCGTCCGGCTGGTGCGGGCGGCCTCGACCACCATGCGCGACCTGATCTCCGGCTACGGCGAGATCTGGTCCACCCGGGCCTTCGAGCGCCTGCTGAGGCGCCGGGGCCTGTCCGCGGGGCACGTCCAGTGGGTGGATGCCCGCAAGGCGCTGCTGGTCGAGTGGGGCCCGATGGGCCCGGGCGTGCGCTGGGAGCAGTCCCGCGCCAACCTGCAGGCGATGGTCTCGCCGGACTTCGTCGGCACGCTGGTGATCACGGGGTTCATCGCCACCGACAACCACGGTCTGCAGACCACGCTCGGGCGCAACGGCAGCGACTTCTCCGCCTCGATCTTCGGCTCGCTGCTCGATGCGGCCGAGATCGTGATCTGGACCGACGTCGACGGCGTGCTGAGCGCCGATCCGCGGCTGGTGCCGGAGGCCCAGGTCATCGACCAGCTCTCCTACAACGAGGCGATGGAGCTGGCGTACTTCGGCGCCAAGGTCATCCACCCCTCGACCATGGCCCCGGCGGTCCACAAGCGCATCCCGATCTGGATCAAGAACACCTTCGCCGCCGGCAAGCCCGGCACGCTGATCCACGACCGCACGGCCCCCGACCCGCTGGTCAAGGGCATCACGACCATCGACCGCATCGCGCTGCTCAACCTCGAGGGCGCCGGCATGATCGGCGTGCCCGGCACGGCCCACCGCCTGTTCGGTGCGCTGCGCGAGGAAGGCATCTCGGTGATCCTGATCTCGCAGGGCAGTTCGGAGCACTCGATCTGCTTCGCCGTGCCGGAGGTCGAGGCCGACCGCGCCGAGCGCGTGGTGCGGCGCGCCTTCGACCCCGAACTGCGCGAAGGCCAGATCCACAGCATCGAGGTGGACCGCACGTGCAGCATCCTCGCCGTGGTCGGCGACGGCATGGCCGGCGCGCACGGCGTGGCCGCCAAGGTGTTCCTGGCCCTCGGCGCCGCGGGCGTCAACGTGCGCGCGATCGCGCAGGGCGCCTCCGAACGCAACATCTCCGTCGTCATCGACGGCCGCAGCAGCGCCCGCGGCCTGCGCGCGGTGCACTCGAGCTTCTATCTGTCGGCGCACACGATCTCGATCGGCCTGATCGGGCCGGGGCTGGTCGGCGGCTCGCTGCTCGACCAGGTCCACTCGCAGGCCGACCGCCTGCGCCGCGACTTCAAGCTGGACCTGCGCCTGCGCGCCGTGGCCGGCTCGCGTCGCATGCGCCTCGCGGACCCGGCCATCGACCTCGCGCGCTGGCGCGACGAGTACGCTGCCGGCGGCGACGCGCTGGACCTCGAGCGCTTCGCCGACCACGTGCACGTCGACGCCTATCCGCACGCGGTCATCATCGACTGCAGCGCCAGCGCGGAGGTCGCCAAGCACTATGCGCGCTGGCTGTCCGAGGGCATCCACGTCGTCACGCCCAACAAGAAGGCGAACAGCGCGAGCATCGCCGATTACGAGCGCCTGAAGAGCGCGCGCCGCACGGCCGGCACCCATTACCTGTACGAGGCGACGGTCGGGGCCGGGCTGCCGGTGATCCAGACGCTGCGCGACCTGCGCGAGACCGGCGACGAGATCCGGCGCATCGAGGGCATGTTCTCGGGCACGCTGGCCTACCTGTTCAACACCTGGGACGGCAGCGAGCCGTTCTCGACCGTGGTCCGGCAGGCCAAGGCGCTCGGCTACACCGAGCCCGATCCGCGCGACGACCTCTCGGGCATGGACGTGGCGCGCAAGCTGATCATCCTCGGCCGCGAGATGGGCCTCGCCATCGAGATGGCCGACGTGAAGGTGGAGAGTCTCGTGCCCGAGACGCTGTCCGGTTGCGGCATCGACGAATTCCTCGACCGGCTGGCCGGCTACGACGAGACGATGCTCGCGCGACTGCGCGCCGCGCAGGTCAAGGACCACGTGCTGCGCTACGTCGGTTCCGTCGATGCCGAGGGCCGGGCCCAGGTGGGCGTGGTCGAGCTGCCGAGGTCGCATCCCTTCGCCAACATCGCGCTGACCGACAACATCGTGCGCTTCCAGACCGCGCGCTACGACAAGAACCCGCTGATCGTGCAGGGTCCGGGCGCCGGTCCGGCCGTCACCGCGGCGGGCGTGTTCGCCGACCTGCTGCGCGTCTGCGCCTACCTCGGGGCCAAGCTGTGAGTCCGGGCCGCGCGTCCGCCACGGCGTTCGCCCCGGCGAGCGTCGGCAACGTCGCGGTCGGCTTCGACATCCTCGGTCACACCGTGGCCGCGCTCGGCGACCGGGTGCGGGCGATCCGTCGCGCGGAGCGCGGCGTCGCGATCCGCTCGATCCGGGGCGTGGTCGAGGACCTGCCGCTCGCGGCGCAGAAGAACACCGCCGGCATGGCCGTGATCGCGCTCGCCGAGGACCTCGGCCTCGGCCACGGTTTCGAACTGGAGATCGAGAAGGGCATTCCGCTCGGCTCCGGGCTCGGCGGATCGGCGGCGTCGGCCGTGGCGGGTGTCGTCGCGGCTGCGGCGCTCGTCGATGTGCCGCTCGACCGGACGCGCCTGCTGAAGTACGCCATGCAGGGCGAGAAGGTGGCGAGCGGCTCGGTCCACGTCGACAACATCGCGCCGTCGCTGTTCGGGGGGCTGGTGCTCACCGTCGGCATCGACAATCCGTTCGTGAAGCAGGTGCCGGTGCCGGAGTCCGTGCGCTGCGTGCTGGTGCACCCGCACATGGTGCTGCCGACCCGCGAGGCCCGCGCGATCCTGAGCGGCACGGTCACGCTGTCGGACTCCATCTGGCAGCAGGCGAACCTCGCCGGCTTCCTCGCCGGCTGCTTCACCTCCGACCTCGCGCTGATCCGCGAGTCCCTGCTCGACGTCGTGATCGAGCCCCAGCGCCAGGCGCTCATCCCGGGCTTCGCCGCCGTGAAGCAGGCGGCGCTTGCCGCCGGCGCGCTGGGCGGTTCGATCTCCGGGGCGGGACCGACGGTGTTCGCGTGGGCCGAGCAGAAGGACGCCGAGAACGTGCGGGCAGGCATGGTCGCGGCCTTCCAGGCCCACGGCCTCGCCTCCGACAGCTGGGTGTCGACGATCGACCGCGAAGGCGCGCGCGTGGTGGGGGACTGATGCGTCTGCAGAGCACGCGCGATGCGCGCCACGTGGTGGGCCTGAGCGAGGCGATCGCGCGGGGTCTGGCGCCCGACGGCGGGCTGTACGTGCCCGAGGTCCTGCCGCGGCTCGGGACCGAGGCCTTCGCGGGCGCGGACGGCATCGTCGAGGTCGCGCGCCGGCTGCTGCGGCCGTTCGTCGCGGGTGACGTGCTCGAGGCCCAGCTCGATGCGATCACGGCCGATGCCTTCAACTTCCCGGCGCCGGTCGTCGACGTCGAGCGGGCGGCGGGACCGCTGTCCGTGCTCGAGCTGTTCCACGGGCCGACGGCCGCGTTCAAGGATTTCGGCGCACGTTTCCTCGCCGCGTCGCTCGAGCGCATCCCGCGGGCCGATCCCCGCCGCCTGACGATCCTCGTCGCGACGTCGGGCGACACCGGCGGTGCGGTCGCGGCGGCCTTCCACGGCCGGCCCTGGGTCGACGTGGTCGTGCTCTATCCGAAGGGCCTGGTCTCGCCGCGCCAGGAAAAGCAGCTCGCCTGCTGGGGCGGCAACGTACGCACGCTGGCGGTGAGCGGCACCTTCGACGACTGCCAGCGCATGGTGAAGGAGGCCTTCGTCGACGCCGGCCTCGCGAAGTCGGTGCTGCTTTCCTCGGCCAACAGCATCAATGTCGGTCGCCTGCTGCCGCAGATGGTCTACTACGCGCGCACCAGCCTCGAGCTGTGGCGTCGCGACGGCCGCGCGCCGAACTTCATCGTCCCCACCGGCAACATCGGCAACGTGGCCGCGTGCCTGTGGGCCCGCGAGGCCGGCCTGCCGATCGGCGAGGTCGTGCTCGCGACCAACGCCAACGTCACGGTGCCGGATTACCTGCGCACCGGCGACTGGCAGCCGCGCCCGAGCGTGGCGACGCTGGCCTCGGCCATGGACGTGGGCAACCCGAGCAACATGGAGCGGCTGCGCTGGCTGTACCGGGACGCGGACGGCCTGCGCGCGCAGTTCAGCGCCCAGAGCGTGAGCGACCAGGAAATCCGCGCGACCATCCGGCGCGACGCGGCGGAGTGGGGCCAGGTGTGGTGCCCGCACACGGCGACGGCCGCGCAGGTGTACCGCAGGCTGCCGGCCGACCGGCGCGCGGAGCGCTGGGTGCTGGTCGCGACGGCGCACCCGGCCAAGTTCAACGACGTGGTCGAGCCGCTGGTCGGCGCGGAGGTGGCGGTGCCCACGGCGCTCGCGGAGCTGCTCGGGCTGCCGTCCATCCAGCAGGAAGTGCAGCCGCGACTGGACGAGCTGCGAAGGGTGCTGTTGCAGGGGAGCGCGCGCGCTTGAACGTCTTTCTCGGCTTGCCGGTCTGGTTGTGGGTGATTTTCGGCGTGGTGGCGCTCGGCGCCGCCGGCTATTACGTGCGCGAGCACGTGCGCCAGTTGCGCGCCCGGCGCGCCATCGACAACGTGATCTCCTCGGTCGCCTTCGAGGAACTGCGCCACGTGCTGCTGCCCTCGGGCCACGGCGAGCAGATCCACGTGAACTGCGTCCTGCTGACCCAGAAGGGCGTGCTGGTCATCGACCTGTTCGACGTCGCCGGAATGGTGTTCGCGGGCGAGAAGATGGAGCAGTGGTCCGTGTTCGGGCCCAAGCGCCACTTCACCTTCGCCAATCCGCTGCCGATGCTCTACGACCGCATCGCGGCCGTGCAGCACCTCGTCGGCGAGAGCGTGCCGGTGGTGGGGCGCATCGTGTTCTCGATGCGCGGCGAATTCCCGAAGGGCCGGCCGGAGGCGGTCATCCGCCTCGACGAGTTGCAGGACGAGTTCCCGGCCGTCGACAAGGCGTCCGGCCCGGCCGCCGCGGCCTTCGCGCCCGTGTGGGCGAAGATCGCGGAAGCCGCCCAGCCGAACCCGCTGGCGCGCTAGGTCAGCGCGCGCGCCGCGCGTGATCCGCGAGGACCTGCGCGACGCAGGCCGTCAGCCGCTTGCCCGTCGCAACGTGCAGGAATTCGTTCGGGCCGTGCGCATTCGACTGCGGGCCCAGCACGCCGGTGACCAGGAACTGCGTGCCCGGGAAGCGCTGGCCCAGCATGCCCATGAACGGGATGCTGCCGCCGGTGCCCATGAACATCGAGTCCCGGCCGAAATGGGCCCGCGACGCCTCCTGCATCGACCGCTCGAGCCAGGGGGCGAAGGTCGGCGCGTTCCAGCCGCCCATCGACGACTCGACCTTGAACTCGACCTTCGTCCCGTACGGCGGGTCGCGCTCGAGCGTGGCCTTGACCGCGCGGGCGGCGGCCGCCGGATCCATCGTCGGGGTCAGGCGGAACGACAGCTTGAGGCTCGTGTACGGCCGCAGGGTGTTGCCCGCGCTGCGGAAGGGCGGCAGGCCGTCCGCGCCCGTGACGCTCAGCGTGGGCCGCCAGGTATTGTTGAGCAGCAGTTCGTACGGATCGTTCGAGACCGGCCGCATGCCCGGCATCATCGGGAACTTGTCCGACACCGTGGCGCCGAGCACGCCGGCCGCAGCCTTGGCCTGCGCCTGCCGGTCGGGCGGTATCGCGGTGTTCAGCTCCTCCACGAGGATGGCACCGGAGTTTGCGTCCTCGACGCGGGCGAGGACTTCGCGCAGGACGCGGAAGCTCGACGGCACCACGCCGCTGGCCGTGCCGGAGTGCACGCCCTCCCGGAGCACGTCCACGCGCAGCGTGCCGATCAGGTTGCCGCGCAGCGAGGTGGTGCACCACAGCTGGTCGTAGTTGCCGCACTCGGCGTCGAGGCAGACGACGAGGCTGGGCCGGCCGATGCGCCCGCCGAGCGCGTCGATGTGGGCGGGCAGGTCGGGGCTGCCGCTCTCCTCGCTGGCCTCGATCAGGACCACGCAGCGGGCGTGCGGGATGCCTTGTTCGTGCAGCGCGCGGATGGCTGTCAGCGAGCCGAACAGCGCGTAGCCGTCGTCGGCACCGCCGCGCCCGTAGAGCTTGCCGTCGCGCAGCACGGGGGTCCAGGGCTCGAGACCGTCCGACCAGCCGGTGAACTCCGGCTGCTTGTCCAGGTGGCCGTAGAGCAGCACGCAGTCGTCCACCTGGCCCGGCACGTCGACGAGGAGCAGGGGCGTGCGGCCGGGCAGCCTCAGCAGCTCGACGGTCGAGCCGGGCACGGCGTTCGATTCCGCCCAGCGCCGCATCAGTTGCGCGGCCGCCTCCATGTGACCGTGCGCTTCCCAGTCGGGGTCGAACAGGGGCGACTTGTTCGGGATGCGCACGTAGTCCATGAGCTGCGGGACGATCGACTCGTCCCAGGTGCGATCGACGAACTGGCGAATCTTGTCTGTGTTCATGGTATTAATAATTTCAATTAGTTACGACGTAAATCGCATAACGTGTCGAGTTCAGGGCGCGACCTCGAACCCGAAGAATCCGACCGCATTGGCGGTGGTGGCGGCCGCGACGGTCGCGGGCTCCTCGCCCCGGCACGAGGCAATGGTACGCAGGATGTGGGGCAGAAACCTCGGTTCGTTGCGACGGCGGGACGGCTTCGGATGCAGGTCGCGCGGCAGCAGGTACGGCGCGTCGGTCTCGATCATCAGGCGGTCGAGTGGAATGAGTTTCACGAGCTCGCGCAGGTGCTGCCCGCGGCGCTCGTCGCAGATCCAGCCGGTGATGCCGATCGCCAGGCCGGCATCGAGGTAGTCGCGCAGTTCGCGTCCGTCGCCGGTGAAGCAGTGGGCGACCCCGCCGCGCAGCCGCGGCAGGTAGTCGCGCAGGATGGCCATGAAGGCGTCGTGGCCGTCGCGCTGGTGCAGGAACACGGGCTTGCCGGCTTCGACCGCGAGCTCGAGCTGCAGGCGGAAGACCCGCTCCTGGTCCTCGTGGGGCGAGAAGTTGCGGAAGTAGTCGAGGCCGCACTCGCCGGCGGCGCCCACCTCGGGTCGCGCCACCAGCTCACGCAGCTGCGGCAGGCACTCGTCCGGGAACTCGCGTGCGTGGTGAGGATGGATGCCGGCCGTGCAGCGGTAGCGCTCCGGCGCGCTGCGCACGATCTCGAGCGCCCGGCGCGTGCTCTCGAGCGTGCTGCCGGTGATCACCATGCGCGTCACGCCGGCGGCGACCGCCCCGGCGACGACCTCTCCGCGGTCGTGGTCGAAGCTGTCGTGGGCGAGGTTCAGGCCGATGTCGACGAGGGGAAACGTCATGGGAAGTGCGCTGTGATAATGTTCCGGACTTCGTGCCACGGCGGCGGCCGACCGGGCGGGGACGGCATTCTAGCCACCCGGGCGGCGCGGCGCGCCCGGCGAACCACAACGAACCGGTGAACCGTTCATGGCCCTGGACAAGGCAGCCCTGGAAAGTCTGCGTCTGGATCGCGGCACGGAGGCCGCCCGTTACCAGGAGTCCGGCCGGCGATCGCGTCGCTGGTGGATCCTGGGCGCGGTGGCCGTCGTCCTGCTGCTGCTGTTCGCCTGGCGCTCCTTCGGCGGCGCCGTGCCGGTCCAGACCGTCACGGTCGAGGCGCCCGAGGGCGCCGACGGTGCCGTGCTCAACGCTTCGGGCTACGTCGTGGCGCGCCGGCTCGCCACCGTCAGCTCGAAGGTGACCGGACGGATCGCCGAGGTGCTGTTCGAGGAGGGGGCTGCCGTCCAGCAGGGGCAGGTCCTCGCGCGGCTGGATCCGGCGACGGCCCGCGCCGAATACGCCGTCGCGGCGGAGGGACTCGAGGCGGCGCGCCGCAACCTGAACGAGATCCGGGTGCGGCTGGCCGATGCCGAGCGCACGCTGGCCCGCAACCGCAGCCTGGTCGAGCGCAAGCTGGTCGCGCAGAGCGTCGCCGACACCTCCGAGGCGGACGTCGCCGCCCTGCGCGCACGGCTGGCGGCATCGGAGGCCGAGGCCGGCGTGGCGCGCAGCCAGCTGGCCCTGGTCCGCCAGTCGCTCGACGACCTGGAGATCCGTGCGCCGTTCACGGGCGTGGTGATCTCCAAGGACGCCCAGCCCGGCGAGACCGTCTCGCCGATGTCGGCGGGCGGCGGCTACACCCGCACGGGTATCGCGACCATCGTCGACATGGATTCGCGCGAGATCGAGGTCGACGTCAACGAGGCGTACATCAATCGCGTCCAGGACGACCAGCGCATCGAGGCCGTGCTCGACGCCTACCCCGACTGGAAGATCCCCGGGCACGTGATCAGCATCGTGCCCACGGCCGACCGCCAGAAGGCCACGGTGCGCGTGCGCATCGCCTTCGACCAGCTCGATCCCCGCATCCTGCCGGACATGGGCATCAAGGTGCGATTCCTCGAGCCCGGGGATGCCAAGCAGCGCCCGCCCGCGGTGCTGCGGGTGCCGGAGACGGCGATCGTGCGCGACGGCGAGTCCGCGTTCGTGTGGCTCGTGCGCGACGCCCGGGTCGAGAAGCGCCCGGTGACGCTCGGCGCGGCCGAGGCGGGGCAGGCGACCGTGACGCAGGGCCTGCAGGGCGGCGAAGTCGTGGTCGTCGATCCGCCGGGCCGCCTGCACGACGGCTCGGCCGTGGAGTTGCAGGCCGCCGCGAAATGACCGTCAGCGCCGCGCCGATCGTCCGCATCCGCGACCTCGTCAAGGAGTACCGGCGGGGTTCGGAGGTCGTGCGGGTGCTCGACGGCCTCTCGCTCGAGATCGCGCGGGGCGACTACGTGGCGCTGATGGGCCCGAGCGGCTCGGGCAAGTCGACGCTCCTGAACCTCATCGGCGGCCTCGACCACCCGACCTCGGGCGAGCTGGAGGTGGACGGATTGCGCGTGGATGCCCTCGGCGAGGCGGCGCTCGCGCGCTGGCGGGCCGACCACGTCGGCTTCGTGTTCCAGATGTACAACCTGCTGCCGGTGCTGACCGCCGAGCGCAACGTCGAACTGCCGCTGCTGCTGAAGGACCTCACGCGCGAGCAGCGGCAGCGCCGGGTCGCGGCCGCGCTGAAGCTCGTCGGACTCGAGCACCGCGCGCGGCATCGTCCGCGCGAGCTGTCGGGCGGCCAGGAGCAGCGCGTCGGCATCGCCCGCGCCATCGTCACCGACCCGACGCTGCTGCTCTGCGACGAGCCGACCGGCGACCTGGACCGCAAGTCGGGCGACGAGATCCTCTCGCTGCTCGAGGCGCTGAACCGCGAATACGGCAAGACCATCATCATGGTCACTCACGATCCGCACGCCGCCGAGCGCTCGCATCGCGTGGTGCACCTCGACAAAGGCCTGCTGCGCGAGGACCCGGCGTGACCGGCAAGTACCTGCCGCTGCTGCTCGCGAGCCTGCGGCGCAAGCGGCTGCGCACATTCTTCACGGTGGCCTCGATCCTGGTGGCCTTCCTGCTGTTCGGTCTCGCCGAGTCGATGCGCAACGCGCTCGAGTCGGGCGTCGAGGTGGCTGGGGCCGACCGCCTGCTGACGATGCACAAGGTGTCCTTCACGCAACTGCTGCCGGCGAGCTACGAGAGCCGCATCCGCGCGGTCGACGGCGTGGTCGCGGTCGCGCCGCAGACCTGGTTCGGGGCGTGGTTCCGCGACGAGAGCAACCAGGTGCCCTGCTTCCCGACGGACCCGGCGACGTTCCTGCGCATCTACCCCGAGTTCCGCCTGCCGGAGGACCAGGCGCAGGCCTGGATCGCCGACCGCACCGGCATCCTCGTCGGCCGCGCGATCGCCAACCTGTTCCAGTGGAAGGTCGGCGACACGGTGCCGCTCAAGTCGGCCATCTGGCGCAAGCAGGACGGCTCCGACAGCTGGGAGGTCACGGTGCGGGCCATCTACGACATGCCCGACGGCGGGGACACGCGCCAGATCCTGATGCACCAGGAGTACTTCGAGGAAGCCAAGCTGGCCGGCAAGGGCCTCGTCGGCTGGTACGTCGTGAAGGTGCGCGACGCCGACGCCGGCCCGGCGATCGGACGGCAGATCGACCGCATGTTCGCGAACTCGCCGGCCGAGACCAAGACCTCGTCCGAGCGGGCGATGGCGCAGTCCTTCGTCAACCAGATCGGCAACGTGGGCGCGATCCTCTCGGCCATCGTGGCCGCGGTCTTCTTCACCATGCTGCTGGTGACGGCGAACACCATCGCGCAGTCGGTGCGCGAGCGCACCAACGAGCTCGGCGTCCTCAAGACGCTCGGGTTCACCAACGGCGGCGTGCTCGCGCTGGTGCTCGCCGAGTCGATCCTGATCACCGTGGTCGGCGGCGCGCTCGGCATCGGCCTGGCGTACTGGTTCGGCCTGGCCTTCGGGCCCTGGTTCAACCAGTACCTGCCCGGCTTCCAGGTGCCGCCCTACGCGATCGCGCAGTCGGCGGTGTTCATGGTGCTGCTCGGGCTCGTCGCCGGCGCCGTGCCGGCCGTGCAGGCGATGCGCCTGCGCATCGTGGAGGCGCTGCGTCGCGACTGATGCCATGAGCCTCGCATCCTGGTTCCAGCAGGTCGCCACGGTCAGCGAGATGAACCTGCGCAACCTGCCGTCGCGCCTCGGCACGTCGCTGGTGGCCGTGATCGGCATCGGCGGCGTGGTGGCGGTGCTGGTGTCGCTGCTGTCGATGGGCGAGGGCTTTCGCGCGGCGCTCGACCTTTCCGGCCGCGACGACGTGGCGATGATCCTGCGCGGCGGTTCGGCCGACGAGCTCTCCAGCTCGTTCACGCGCGACGAATTCGACGTCATCGCCTCGGCGCCCGGCATCCTGCGCGATGCGCGGGGGCCGGTTGCCTCCGGCGAGATGTACACCATCGTCGACCTGCCGATGCGCAGCACCGGCACCGGCGCCAACGTGCCGTTCCGCGGCGTCGACGCCCGCGCGCCGCAGGTGCGCGATCACTTCCGCCTCGTCGCGGGGCGCATGTTCGTGCCGGGTCGCGACGAGGTCATCGTCGGGCGCGGCGCGTTCACGCAGTTCGGCAACATCGACCTCGGCCAGACGGTGACCTGGGGCTCGCACGACTGGACCGTGGTCGGCGTGTTCGAGGCCGGCGGCAGCGTGTCGGAATCCGAGGTGTGGGCCGACCTGCAGGTGCTGCGCGGCGTGTACCGGCGCAGCAGCATGGTGCAGGTCGTGCGCGCGCAACTCACCTCGCCGGCCGCGCTCGAGACGCTCCGGGCGAGCCTCGAGCACGACCGGCGCGTGAACGTCTCGGTGCGCAGCGAACGGCAGTTCTATGCCGACCAGTCGCGCATCCTGGTCGCGCTGGTGAAGTACGTCGGCACCACGATCGCCGTGCTGATGGGCATCGGCGCCGTGTTCGCGGCGCTGAACACGATGTACTCCGCGGTTTCGGCGCGCACCCGCGAGATCGCCACATTACGGGCGCTCGGCTTCGGCGCCGGGCCGGTCGTCACCTCGGTGCTGATGGAGTCCGTCGTGCTCGGCCTGCTCGGCGGGCTGGTCGGCGGTGCGCTGGTTTATTTCGTCCTGAACGGATACCAGGCCTCCACGCTCAACTGGGCGAGCTTCAGCCAGATTACCTTCGCCTTCACGGTGACGCCGCGCCTGCTCGTGACGGGCCTCGTCTATGCGCTCATACTCGGCGTGGTCGGGGGACTCCTGCCGGGCGTGCGTGCGGCGCGCATGCCAGTGACCGCAGGCTTGAGGGAACTGTAGGGCATGCAATCGAGACGGGGAGGGGCGGCGGTGCTCCACGACCCGCTGCAGATGACGCTGTGGTCCACGCGCGACCAGGCGCCCGACTGGCACGTCCGCATCAGCCGCCGGGCGCGCCGGCTGTCGATGCGCGTCTTCCCGGGCGGCCGCATCGAGGTCGTCGTCCCGCCGGGCGTCGGCGTGCCGGCCATCGAGCGCTTCGTGGGCAAGCACCGCGAATGGGCCGAGCGTCGGTCGCAGGAGTTGCGCCTGCAGGCGCCGCGTCCCGCCGACCGCCGCCCGCAGGAAGTCACCCTCGCGCTGCTCGGGCACACCTGGCAGGTCGAGTACCGCGCGGGCCGGAGCAACCGGGCCGAACCGGTGGCGCACGACTGCCTGCGGGTCCAGACCGCCTCGGCGACCGACCGCCACGTCAGCGAGGCGCTGGTGCGCTGGCTCGGCCGGGAAGCCTCGGTCCACCTCTCGACTCGGCTGCGCGCGCTCGCCGGCGAACTCGACATCGACTACGGCCGCCTCAGCATCCGTCGCCAGCGCACCCGCTGGGGCAGCTGCTCCACGGCCGGCACCATCAGCCTCAACATGTGCCTGATGTTCCAGCGGCCCGAGGTCGTGCGCTACCTGATGATCCACGAACTGTGCCACCGCCGGCACATGAATCACTCCCGGCAGTACTGGGCCCTGGTCGCGCGCTGCGAGCCGGACTGGAAGGCCCTCGACGCGGAGCTGCTGAAAGGCTGGCACCACGTGCCGGCCTGGGTCTTTCCCTGACGAGGGCGGGCCCGGGGAGCCCTCCCGGCCCCGGCTGTGTAAGATACGGGGCCCCGTAAGCCTCGTGACGCGCCATGCCGGACAGACTGCACAACCTCAACGTCCTCTCGAGCGAGATCCTGCCGACGCCGGAGCAGGTCAAGCAGGCGCAGCCGCTCGCGCCGGCCGCGGAGGAGTTCGTGGTCCGCAGCCGGCACGCGGTGCGTCGCATCCTCGACCGCGAGGATCCGCGCCTGTTCGTGGTGGTGGGGCCCTGTTCGATCCACGACGTGGTGGCGGCGCGCGAGTACGCCGCCCGCCTGCGCGGGCTCGCCCAGCGCGTCGACAAGACCATGCTGCTGCTGATGCGCGTGTACTTCGAGAAGCCGCGCACGACCGTCGGCTGGAAGGGCCTGATCAACGATCCGGACATGGACGATTCCTTCCGCGTCGAGCGCGGCATCGAGCTCGCCCGCGAGCTGCTGCTGCACCTGGCCGGTACCGGCGTGCCGGCAGCCACCGAGGCGCTCGACCCGATCATGCCGCAGTACCTCTCGGAGCTGATCACCTGGACGGCGATCGGCGCCCGCACGACCGAGTCGCAGACCCACCGCGAGATGGCGAGCGGGCTATCGACGCCGGTGGGCTTCAAGAACGGCACCGACGGTTCGCTGGCGGTGGCGATCAACGCGCTGCAGTCGGCGCGCCACCCGCACCATTTCCTCGGCATCACCCAGCAGGGCCAGTCCGCCGTGTTCCGCACCCGCGGCAACCGGTACGGCCACATCGTCCTGCGCGGCGGCGGCGCCCGCACGAACTACGACTCGGTGAGCCTCGCCCTGTGTGAGCGCGAGCTCGAGAAGGCCGGGCTGCCGCCGAACATCGTGGTCGACTGCAGCCACGGCAACTCGAACAAGGACCCGGGCCTGCAGCCGCTGGTTGCCGAGAACCTCGCCAACCAGATCCTCGAAGGCAATCGTTCGATCGTCGGGTTCATGCTCGAGAGCAACCTGCACTGGGGCAGCCAGCCGATGTCGGCCCGGCGCGACGAACTCAAGTACGGCGTGTCGGTGACCGACGCCTGCATCGACTGGGAGACGACCGAGGGCCTGCTGACCTCCCTCGACCAGCGCATGCGCTCGGCCCCGCGCTTCGCCAAGGGCTCCGCGGCCGCCTGAGGCGCGGCCTCCGCGCCGAAACCCCTCGCCGGTCCCCGTCGAACCGGGGGCTGTTACTATCCGCGTTCTTTCAACCGGTCACATCCTGGGGAGGACACGACCATGACGATCAAGCAGGGCGAGAAGATGCCGGCCGGCACCTTCAAGACGATGACCAAGGACGGCCCGCAGAACCTCACCACCGATCAGCTCTTCGCCGGCAAGAAGGTCGTGCTGTTCTCCGTGCCCGGCGCGTTCACCCCGACCTGCGACGCCAAGCACCTGCCGGGGTTCGTGCAGAACGCGGCGGCGCTCAAGGCCAAGGGCGTCGACACCATCGCCTGCATGGCGGTGAACGACGTGTTCGTCATGAACGCCTGGGGCAAGGCGTCCGGCGTCGGCGACGGCGTGCTGATGCTGGCGGACGGCAACGCCACCTACGCCAGGGCGCTGGGCCTCGAGCTCGACGCCTCGGGCTTCGGCATGGGTGTCCGCGGCCAGCGCTTCGCGATCGTCGTGGACAACGGCGTCGCCTCGAAGGTGCTGGTGGAAGGCCCGGGCGAGTTCAAGGTCTCGAGTGCAGAGCACGTCCTGGGACTGCTCTGAAGCAGGCGACTGCGTCCTAGTCGAAGAACGCGCGACACGCGGCGGCCCTGGCCGCCGCAGTGTCGGGGCGCGAGCGGAGCGTGGCGTCGCCGAGCCGGCGACGCAGCGAACCGGTCCCCGTGTAGCGCACGTCCCGCGCATCCTGCAGCACCAGCACCGGCTGCCCGACACCCTTGACGATTTCCCGCAGCGCCGCCTCGAGCGCGGCGCGGGCGGCATCGCCGTAGCTGTCCGGCTGGCGCATGGCGTCGACGAGCGCGGCGTGCAGCAGCTCCGCGTCCAGTTCGACGCGCTGCATGCGCGCCGCCTCTGCCGAGCGCTCGAACCACGGCCAGGTCATGTGGGCCGTGCGCAGCTGCTCGAACAGGCGCCAGACGTGCGAGCCCGCGCGGTCGGGGACCACCCGCGGGCAGTATTCGCGCACGAAGCGCCGGCGGTCGCGGTTGCGGATCATCGGGACGGCGTCGAGCAGCATGCGGCGGACGCGGCGCGGCCGGTTGGCCGCGAGGGCGATGGCGAACGCGGTGCCCAGCCCCTCGGCCACGATATCGACTTCTTCGCAGTCGAGTGCGGCCAGCACCTCGTCCAGTACCGAGACGTACGCGCCGAGGCTGGGCGACGGCAGCGGGTCAGACTCGCCGAGGCCCGGCATTTCGGGCGCAATGACCAGGCGGTCCGTGGCGAGCTCGGTTGCGTAGGCGTCGAGCTGGCGCGGCGTGCCGGGCAGGTCCGGCAGCAGCAGCGTCGGCGGCTGCCGCGTCGATGCCCCGCGCAGCCCGACCCGCACCTGGCCGTGCATCAACTCGACGTACCGGTGGCGCTGCCAATGCGCACTCGCGCGACTCGATGGCGCCGGCGGCTCCCAGCCCGGCAGGTCGCGGCATCCCTCGCGCAGCACCGACAGCAGGTGCTGGCGCCAGGCGCCGGGGGCGTCCGGCACTCGCACGACCCGGCTGGCGTTCGGCATGGCGAGCGGCAGGCGGTCGAGGTGCGTGTACAGCACGTCGTTCTGGCGGCACATGAACACCGACGGCGAGCGCAGCCGCGGGATCGCCGGGCCCGCCGCGTAGCGCAGCGCGGCGCCGTAGGCGCCCGGCCAGTGCCGGCCCGCCATGAACAGGTCGGCCGCGTAGGCGTGCAGCGACAGGTCGTCGGGCAGGGCCTGCGCGATGCGCGCGTCGGCATCGCGCGCGAACCACGGGAAGTAGCGCTGGAAGTCGAGCGCCATCGTCCACTGGCGGGCGATGTGCTCGCCCTCCGACGCCGGCACGAACGGTTGCAGGTAACGCTGCAGGTACGCCTCGTCCGGCAGCTCGGGCGGCAGCGACAGGCCGTCGAGGATGGTCAGTGCCGTGCGCTGCGGGTGATCCACGGCGAACTGCAGGGCGATCTTTGCGCTGGTGTGCCAGCCGTACAGTGCGCAGCGCTCGATGCCGAGCGCCGTGAGGGCCTCGCCCAGGGCCCGGGCGTAGTCCGCGATGGTGGGCACGTCGATCGGCAGGGGCGAGGACCGGCCGTAGCCCGGCGTGTCGAGCGCGACGACGGTGAAGTGCTCGCCGAGCCACTCGATGGTCGGGATGTGGACGACGGAGGAGCGCGGCGCGTGGTGCAGCAGCACGACGAGCGGGCCGCGACCGCCGTACCGGAAGTGGACCTCTCCCTGGGAGACGTCGACGCAGCCCTTGCGAACGGTCGCCATGGGGAAGGGTGGGCCGGCGGCAGGACGGTCGGGACCGACCCTCCGTGCCGCCGGCCGAAGGCTCAGCCGCCGAGCGCCTTTTCGAGCTCGGGGACGATCGTGAACAGGTCGCCGACGAGGCCGATGTCGGCCGCCTCGAAGATCGGCGCTTCACCGTCCTTGTTGATCGCGACGATCGTGCGCGCGTCCTTGATGCCGGTCATGTGCTGGATCGCGCCCGAGATGCCGACCGCGATGTACAGTTCCGGCGCGATGATCTTGCCGGTCTGGCCGACCTGCAGGTCGTTCGGCACGTAACCGGCGTCGACCGCCGCACGCGACGCACCCACCGCCGCGCCGAGCTTGTCGGCGAGGCTGTAGATGATCTTGAAGTTGTCGGCGCTGCCCAGGGCGCGGCCGCCGGAGACGACCTTGGCGGCGGACTGCAGGTCCGGGCGGCCGGTCGTCGCGCCGGTGCGCGACACGAAGCGCGTGTGCGTCGGCAGGGCGATGCCCGCGTCGAACTTCTCGATGGCCGCGCTGCCGCCCGTCGCGGCTGCCTCGAACGACGCGACGCGCACGGTGGCGACGACGATCTTGTCGGCCGGCACGTCGATCGTGAGGATCGCATTGCCCGCGTAGATCGGCCGCTTGAAGCGGTGCGGGCCTTCCACGGCCATCACGTCGCTCACCTGGCTGACGCCGAGCAGCGCCGCGACCCGCGGCATCACGTCCTTGCCGAACGTGGTCGAGGGGCCGAAGAGGTGCGTGTAGCCGGCCGCGGCCTTGGCGAGCTGCGGGGCGTACACGGCCGCCAGCGGTTCGGCATTGGCCGGATTCTCGAGGACCAGCACCTTCGCCACGCCGGCGATGGCGGCGGCCTGCGCGGCCACGGCCGAGGCGTCGCTCGCCAGCACCGCGACGTCGATGGTGGCGCCCGCGATCTTCGCGGCGCAGGTGACGCTCTTCAGCGTGCTCGCATTGAGCTTGCTGCCGTCGTGTTCGGCAACGATCAGGATCTTGCTCATCAGACCAACCCCTTCTTCTGCAGTGCCGCGACCAGTTCGCCCACGTCCTTGACCATGATGCCCTTGGAGCGGCTCGGCGGCGGATCGATGCGCACGGTGGTGACGGCCGCGCCCTCGGCCACCCCGTAGTCGGCGAGGGCCTTGACGTCGAGCGGCTTCTTCTTCGCCTTCATGATGTCCGGCAGCTTCACGTAGCGCGGCTCGTTCAGGCGCAGGTCGACCGACAGCACGGCCGGCAGGTCGATCTCGAGGGTCTCCAGGCCGGCGTCCACTTCACGCGTCACGGTCGCCTTGCCGTCGGCGATCTCGACCTTCGAGCAGGACACGGCCTGCGGGCGGTCCCACAGCGCGGCGAGCATCGGCGCCGTCTGGCCGTTGTCCTCGTCGATGGCCTGCTTGCCCAGCAGCACCATGAACGGCTGCTCGGCGTCGACCAGCTTCTTGAAGATCGTGGCGACCGAGTACGGGCCGACGGCCGCGTCGGTCTGCACCAGGACGGCGCGGTCGGCGCCCATGGCGAGGGCGGTGCGCAGCTGCTGCTGGGTGTCGCCGGGGCCGATGCTGACCGCCAGCACCTCGTCCGCGAGTCCCTTCTCCTTGATGCGGAGGGCTTCCTCGAGCGCAATCTCGTCGAACGGATTGATGCTCATCTTGACGCCTTCCGTGATCACGCCGGTGTTGTCCGGCTTGACCCGAATGCGCACGTTGTAGTCCACAACGCGCTTCACACCCACCATGATTCTGCGCACGCGCTCGACTCCTCTTGCCTGGTCAAATTCTGTCGGGACGGACGAGGGAAGTCCGGGCCCCGTTGCAACGCAACATCATACCAGTCCGGCGCCGCCGAAACGCCTGCGGGCGGACAGGCGCCGGCCGCGGGCCGATCCAGCGTCCGGAGGCGCACGTTCGGGTGGCTGGAAATTCAACCCAGCCAATCGGTTACGGACCTAATCTCACGTCGGTGCCAGGGCCGCGGCGAGGGTCCGGGGGCGGCCCGGAAGGGGCGATGGACCGGCCGGTCAGCCGCGCCAGCCGCGTCGCTCGTCGAGCTGACGCGTGAGGTTCACGAGGCGACGGTAGCTCTCGTAGCGGCGCGCATCGACCTCCCCGGCCGCCACTGCGCTCGCGACGGCGCACTGGGGCTCGCGCAGGTGCAGGCAGTCCTGGAACCGGCAGCCGGCGGCGCGGGCGGCGATCTCGACGAAGCCCTGCTGCACGGCCGGCAGGGGCACGATCGGCGGGGCGTAGTCGCGCACCCCGGGGGAGTCCGCCAGTTCGCCCCACGGCAGCGCCAGGATCGACGAGGACACGGTGGTGTGGCGGCCCTCGCCCGTGCTGGCGGAGAGGTCGCCGGTCGATTGGCGTTCGCGACCCATGAGGGCGTTGGTCAGGGACGACTTGCCGACCCCCGACTGCCCGGCCAGCAGCGTCCGTTTGCCGCGCAGCCGCTCGATGAGCGCATCCAGGCCGGATCTCTCGCGGGCCGAGACCCGCAGCACGGGGATGTCGAGCCGCTCGAGCACGCCCACGAAATCCAGGTCGGCCTCGGGCAGGCCGAGATCCGACTTGTTGACGATCAGCAGCGGTGCGATGCCTGCGTAGGCGGCACCGGCGAAGTAGCGGTCGACGATGAAGGGGTCGCAGGCCGGGCGCCCGGCGACGACGACGCCGAGCTGGTCGAGGTTGGCCGCGATCGATTCCTCCACGCCGCGGCTGTCGCTGCGCATCAGGACGTTGCGTCGCGGCAGCCTCTCGACCACCAGCCACTCGTCGCCGTGCGCCTGTTCGATGCGCACACCGTCGCCGGCCACGACGCCGAGGCGGCGGCCACGCAGTTTGCAGGTTCGTCGCTCGGGCCGGTCGTCCGGCACCACGACGACCTGCCGGCCGTAGCATTCGACGACGCGGCCGGTGGCGCCCGGAGCGTTCACGCGGAGGCGACCGCCACGCCGTTCGTGGCTGCCGGCCCGACGGCCTCCAGCCGCGCCACGCGCTGCGCGGGCGGCGGGTGCGAGTCGTGGAACGCCGAGTGCACCGGGTCGGGGGTGAGCGTCGAGGCGTTGTCGCGGTACATCCGCACGAGTGCGTGCGCGAGTTCGGCGCCGCTGGAGTGGCGGGCCGCGAACTCGTCGGCCTCGAACTCGTGGCGGCGCGACCAGGCTGCGAGCAGCGGACCGAGCGGCCAGCTGACGACTGGCGCGACGAGGGCGAACAGCACCAGCGCCACGGCATCGCCCGGCCGGTCGACGCCGAGCGCGGCGTAGAACGCGGCCTGGCCGGAGAGCCAGCCGAGGAGGGCGAACCCGGCCAGGCTCAGCGCGGCGCCGCCGACGAGCCGCTTGGGCACGTGCCGCAACCGGAAATGCCCCAGTTCATGCGCCAGCACCGCTTCGACCTGGGCCGGGCTGAGCGAGGCGAGCAGGGTGTCGAAGAAGACGATGCGCTTGGCGCGACCGAGGCCGGTGAAATAGGCGTTGCCGTGGGACGAGCGGCGGGACCCGTCCATCACGTAGATGCCGCTGCTGCGGAACCCGCAGCGCTGCAGCAGCGTGTCGATGCGCTCGCGCAGGGCCGCGTCCTGCAGCGGGGTGAACTCGTTGAACAGCGGTGCGATCAGACGCGGCCACGCCCACGTGACGAGCAGCGAAAAGCCGAGCCAGGCCCCCCAGGCCACCAGCCACCAGGCCTCTCCGGTGGACCGCATGATCCAGAGCACGACCGCCAGCAGGGCACCGAACAGCAGCGCGCCGAGCAGCCAGCCCTTGAGGAGGTCCAGGGCGAAGGTGCCGGGTGTCGTGCGGTTGAAGCCAAACCGACGTTCCAGCCGGAACGTCCGGTAGAGGCCGAAGGGCAGGTTGGCGATCGAGACCGCGGCCAGGACGAGCAGGACCGTGGCCACGCCCCCGGCCAGGGGCGACAGCCCGGTCGAACGGACCCAGCCGTCGATGGCCGCAATGCCGCCGCCCAGGGTCAGCGCCAGCAGGATTCCGGCGTCGTAGGTGGATTCAATGAGCCCCAGCCGCTCGCGCGCCGCGGTATAGTCCGCGGCCTTGGCGTGCTCGGCCGGGGCGACGGACTCCACAAAGGCCGCGGGCACGGATCCCCGGTTCGCGAGGACGTGGCGGATTTGCCGGCGCGCGAGCCACGCCTGCACGACGAGGTGCAGCGCGAGCAGGGCCAGGAACAGGGATGACAGGGTTTGCATCGGTGTCTTGCTTCGGCGGGGCGCAGCTTAGCGTTTGCTAGAATCCGGCTCAATTCAACGGTATGGCATCGGGACAGAAGGGGACATGACGGCATCGCCCGATCATCTGGTGTGGATCGACCTGGAAATGACCGGGCTCGATCCAGCGACGGACCGCATCATCGAGATCGCCACCGTGGTGACGGACGCGCACCTGCACGTGGTCGCCGAGGGCCCGGTCCTGGCCATTCACCAGGACGACGCGACGCTCGGCGCGATGGACGAGTGGAACCGCACGACCCACGGGGCCTCCGGGCTGATCGGGCGGGTGCGGGGCAGCCGGCTGACCGTCGGGGATGCGGAGCGCGAGACGCTGGAGTTCCTGCGCCGACATGCCGTGGCCGGTGCGTCACCGATGTGCGGCAACAGCATCTGCCAGGATCGTCGGTTCCTCGCGCGGGAGATGCCGGCGTTGGAGCGCTTCTTCCATTACCGCAATCTCGACGTCAGCACGCTGAAGGAACTGGCCCGCCGCTGGGCGCCGGACGTGTTTGCGGGCGTGCAGAAGTCTTCCGCGCACCTTGCCCTCGACGATATCCGCGATTCGATCCGGGAACTCGAGCATTACCGGCGGAATTTCTTGAGGGTGTCGTAGTGGCCGTCTCCATGAAGATCGGCCCGTCGCGAGCGATAAGGCCGGTATGAACAGCACCCTACAAGTCAGGCTGATGGAGGCAGTAGGAGCATGCCTGCGCCCACTCGTCAGGATGATGCTTCGCTCCGGAATCAGCTACCGGCAATTCGATGAGTTGGTCAAGGTGGCATTTGTTCAGGAAAGCTTTCAAGACGCGACTCGCGCGACTCGACGTACGAACGTCTCAAGAATTTCCGTCAGGACCGGGCTGTCTCGCAAAGAGGTCGCACGCATCAGGGATGCGGTTGAGTCCGGTCATTCGGGTAAGTCAGGCGGAACAGACAGCGGCTTCCACAGCACTCTGGCGGCCCGCTTGTTGCAGATATGGCATACGGATCCAAAATACCTGGATAAGAACGGTCGACCGCGATGTCTGATTTTTGACTCGGGGGAGAACTCGTTCGCGACCATGGTTAGACAAGTGGGCGGCGATGTTCCTGCCGGTGCGGTTAGGGCGGAACTCATTGCGGCCGGCGCAGTTCAGGAGGATCAGGCCGGTCGCTTGAGTGCACTCAAACGTCACTTTATTCCGGGTGACTTAGGCGAGGACATGGTCGTGGGGTTTGCGCATGTCGTTACTCCGCTTCTGATGACCCTGGCCCACAATTGCGAATCTGGCCGCAAGGACGCTTTCTTGCAGCGAGTTGCTTACTCTGAGTGCCTCTCAGTCGGCGATACCCCAGCGTTCAAGGAATTTGCCACATCGGAAGCGGCGTCTTTTGTTCAGTCGATGGATGACTGGCTTGGGGCGAGAGAGGAGAACGTGCCGGTCGGATCAGAAACCGAGAAGCGCGCGCGCGTAGGTGTTGGTGTCTTCTATTTTGATCTGTCAGCGTCACAGGGCGGGAACGCAAAGGGCCCTGCCTAGTCTAGGCAGGGCCCTATATCGATCGGCCCTATTTGTCGTAAACCAATCAGTCGGCGGTCCTAACCGACTGGATCCTGTCCGCGCTGATTGCGGCGCCCTGCATCGGCTGCGTGCCGGATACGGCGACCACTGAACCCGCCGACAAATTGATCGGTCGGTCAGCCAGCAAGCTCGTGTAGTCGATTACGACTCTGCCGATCCGGGCGGTCCCGCGCGATGAGTCGACCGAAGTTACCTTTCCGACCACCAGCACTTTCGTCACGCCTGGGACGTAGTCGACAGTTCGAGTCGACAACGACTTGGCCGCTGCCTTGCCGTCCCGACTAACAGCGCCGTCAATTACCACGTACGCGGGCTTACCTGCAGCCAACTGATCCGCGAAACGACTCAAGGCGGAAACTGCCATTCCCGCGGAGTAGTTCCTACCCATGACCGTAAGCTGCCCTTTGCTTATGTCGACAGCTTCGATCGGACCGGCGACGAGCGCACTTGAAGAGAATGCCTTGCGAACGTCACCACCGATAATGGCCTGGGACTTGACGCCGCGATCGCCGCCGATGATGGCGTCACCGCCAATGATCGCATCGCCACCGATGATGGCGTCCCCGCCGATGATCGCATCGCCACCGATGATGGC
>WBZM01001258.1_pt1 | contig 26260 bp, 22 predicted proteins | sample 5204271 | NCBI WGS metagenome assembly WBZM01 (sample SAMN12344346, study PRJNA552823) | activated sludge metagenome | biome: Activated sludge suspended growth; feature: Nitrification reactor; material: Wastewater; isolation source: activated sludge from nitrification reactor of wastewater... | reverse complement strand
GTCCTGCGGCAGCGCCGCCGCTGCGCCGCTGCGCCGATGTCCGACATGCTGCAGGGTGGTGAAATTGAGCGCCGCCGCAACGGGCACCGCCAGCGCGACGATGCTGCCGGTCAGCGACAGGCCGGCCGCCGCTTCCTGGCCGAACATCCAGGCGATGCCGGCGCCGGCGACGGCAATCGCCAGCCAGGTGCGCGCCGGTAGCCGGTGCTGCAGGAAGAGACGGGCGAAGAGAGCGGTGATCAGGGGCCCGATCGCCATCGCCACGAGGACATTGGCGACGCTGGTCAGGGTGATCGCCAGCATGAAGGCGGTGAACATCACCGCCCAGCAGAAACCCGAGCACCAGAGCGGCCAGCCGCCGTCGATCAGGCTGCGCCACAGTCGCCGTCCGCGCAGGAGGCTCAGCGCGCAGCCGAGGGCGAGGGCGTTGAACAGGCTGCGCCAGAAGGTGACCTCGAAGCTGTGGGCGCTGTCGAGGTGGCGTGCGACGACCCCGGCGATGCTCCAGAGCAGGGTGACCAGTATCATCAGGCTGACCGCGCGACCGTGCGACATCGGGACTCCTTCAGCCGCTGCCGTTGCGCAGCGGTGGCGAAAGCTCGGCATCGTGCCGGCTTTCCCCGTTCGTCAAAGCGTCATCGCCGCCCGGCGCAGCTCGGCGGCTGCAGTCGTAGCGTTGGTGGACGAGGTAGCCGCCAGCGCTGCCCGCCAGCGATTCGACCAGGGTGTAGCTGTTCACCTGCCAGCGCAGCTCGGCGCCGGAGACAGGGGGGATGCTGCCGGCGGCGCGGCGGGCCAGCGTCACGTGCGGCCGAAAGCGGCGTCTCTCGGGGATCAGACCGAGCGACCGCAGCGCGTCGCCGAGCCTGCCGTGCAAGTCCTGCAGGGCAGCCGCCGGTGATCCCGCCCGCAGCACGACCAGGCCGTGCGGCCAGATCTCGGCGCGGTCGAGGACGAGTTCGAAGGGCTCGAAGGCGACCTGCAGGCCGCTGCTCAGCTCCGCCAGTCGCTGCCGTGGCAGCGAACCGAGGAAGTGCAGCGTCAGGTGCAGGCGCTCGCCGGCGATCGCTGCCGCTGCCGGCGACCATGACCATTGTCGTTGCCGCTGCAGGAGTTCGTCCCTTGCGGCGACGGTCGGCCAGACGGCGAGGAACAGCCGGCACGCTGCGGCGGCGTCGTCGGCAACGGGCGCGGCGGTCACCGGTCGCCGCGGCCGGGATGCGGTCCGGCGGCGTGCCTCATCGTCTGGCATGACTGGCCGGCCGGTCGTTCAGGCTACCGCCGCGATCTGCGGAGGCCGGAGCGCTGCCGTCGTTCCCGCTTCTAGCGCGTTCTCTTGCCCTTGCCGCCCTGCGCTTCCTGGGCACCCTGGACGCCCAGGTTGCCGCCGGTACCAAGACCGCCCTTGACTTCCTGTGCCTTGTAGTTGCGCACTGCGCGCACCAGGTTGTTGTAGGAATCGGTGAAGGCGGCAACGATCACCTTGCCTTCGGCAGTGTTCGTATAACCACCGCCGCCGGCACCGAAGCCGCCGCCGAAAAGCGCCCCCATGGCACCGAAATCCATGTTGCGGGCACTGCCCTCGGCTGCCGCCAGTTGCACGCCCGAGCGGTTGTCGACCAGGGTCAGCAGCGTGCTCGCCTCCTTGACATTCACCGCGCCGACGACCGCACCGAGTACTCCGGCGCCACGGCCCAGGCCGCCCAGGCCACCGCCCATGCCGCCGGCGTTGTTGTTGCTGAAGGTGATCGTCGGGCTCATCGTGTAATCGGCCGAGACCATCTGCCCCTTGCCGAACTTCGAGCCCCGGCGCAGCTCGCCGCTCTGCTCGAGCGCGCGCTCCTGCATCATGTTGTTCATCGCCCGGCCGCGGTCGACGACGACGAAGCAGTTCGATTGCTGGATCAGCAGCTTGAGCACCGGGCTCGTCGATCCCAGTTTCATCTGCCCGGTCAGGATGCCGTACCAGGGAGCGTTCGTGTCCTCGTAGACGGCAACCGTGCCGAGCGAACTGGCGCATTTCTCGAGCTGGCTGCTGGCGTTTTCGGTGGTTGAGCCGGCGGCGGAACCGGTGGCGGTGGTCTTCGCGTCGGGCGAGCCCATCTGCATCTGGGCGCAGCCGGCGAGCAGCAGGCCGGCAGTGGTGGCAAGTGCGACCCGTGCAGCACGCTGCGGACTGGGCAAGGGCATCGGTTCTTCTCCTTTCGATTCGCTGATGGTGGCGTCAAGGGCCGCTGACGGCTGCCAGGTTGCCCCGGAACGGCATTATGCCCAAACACCCGCCGTCTTGCATCTGCATGCCGCGGCTCCCGGTGGTGCGGCCCGCATCGGGCTGGCGCGCGTGGTCCGTCGTCGCTGCGCCTGCCGCGTGCCGCTGCCGGCGCCGCTGGTCAGGGCAAGGCGTGCATCGGCGGTGGTTCGGCGATGAGGGCGGACCGGTCGGCTCGGGGTGTCGAGGGCTTGACAGCGCTGGCTTGCCTGCGGATAATCCGTGCCGCTCCTGCCCGGCAGAGGCGGCGCCGTAGTCGGCGAGGCGCCTTGTCCGGGTCCAGGCAGGCTTTGTACGCGGGAATAGCTCAGTTGGTAGAGCGATACCTTGCCAAGGTATAGGTCGAGAGTTCGAGACTCTTTTCCCGCTCCAGATCACGAAGGGAAAGTGCCACCGGCACTTTCCCTTCTTCCATTTTCCGGCAGGTATAATGGCCTGCGGCGCCCGGATGGTGGAATTGGTAGACACAAGGGACTTAAAATCCCTCGGCCTTGCGGCCTTGCCGGTTCGACCCCGGCTCCGGGTACCACGTCCACGTCTCTTGCTGCGCGCTTCGCGCTCCGGGTCCCGATGATCATCTTTGACCTTGCATGCCGGCACGACCACCAGTTCGAGGGCTGGTTCCAGTCGCGCGAGGATTTCGACCGCCAGTTGGCAGCCGGTCTCGTCAGTTGCCCGCATTGTGGCTCGGTCGAGATTCGGCGCGTCCCGTCGACGGTGCATCTCGGACGTTCCGTCACGCCAGCGGATTCGCCTCGCCGTCCACTACCGGTCGCCGCGCCGGCAGTCGACGGGGGTGCGGGTTCGCTACCGTCTCTTCGCCATCTGACCGAGATGCTGCTTGCCCAGTGCGAGGATGTCGGCGACGAGTTCGCCGCGGAGGCGCGGCGGATTCATTATGTCGAGGCGCCCGAGCGTTCGATTCGGGGCGTTGCCACTGTCGACGAATATGAGGAACTGCTCGACGAGGGAATCGAAGTGTTCCGTCTGCAGCGGGTGAAGGCGGGTGATCTGCACTGACGGCCGCGCCGCGGCTGCTGTGGACGGCCGGCGACGCGGCGCGCGCCTGTCCGGCAGCGGGGACCGATTGCCGCCTGCCGGCGGCGCCAACTGGAGGGAGGGTTGCTGATGATCAAATCGCGTGCTGCGGTTGCCTGGGCTGCCGGGCAGCCGCTGGAGATTACCGAGGTGGATGTCGAGGAGCCGCGGCAGGGCGAGGTGCTGGTGCGCATCGTTGCCTCCGGCGTCTGCCACACCGATGCCTTCACGCTCTCCGGGGCCGACCCGGAAGGCGTCTTCCCGAGCATCCTCGGTCACGAGGGCGGCGGCATCGTCGAGGCCATCGGCCCGGGCGTCAGCTCGGTGGCGGTCGGTGACCACGTGATTCCCCTGTACACGCCGGAATGCGGACAGTGCAAGTTCTGCCGTTCGGGCAAGACGAACCTCTGTCAGGCGATCCGCGCGACGCAGGGCAGGGGACTGATGCCGGATGGCAGCAGCCGCTTTTCGCGGCACGGGCAGACGATCTTCCACTATATGGGGACGTCCACCTTCTCCGAGTACACCGTGTTGCCGGAGATCTCGCTGGCGAAGATCGCCCGCGAGGCCCCGCTGGAAAAGGTCTGCCTGCTCGGATGCGGCGTCACCACCGGCATCGGCGCCGTGCGCAACACCGCCAAGGTCGAGCCGGGAGCGACGGTGGCCGTCTTCGGCCTCGGCGGCATCGGTCTGGCGGTGGTCATCGGCGCCGTGATGGCCGGTGCCGCGCGCATCATCGCCATCGACACCAACCCGGCCAAGTTTCCCATCGCCCGGCAGCTTGGCGCCACCGATTGCATCGACCCGGCCGATCACGCGCGGCCGATCCAGGAAGTGATCGTCGAACTGAGCGACGGCGGTGTCGACTACTCGTTCGAATGCATCGGCAACGTCTCGGTCATGCGCGCCGCCCTCGAATGCTGTCACAAGGGTTGGGGCGAGTCGGTGATCATCGGTGTCGCGGGTGCCGGCGAGGAGATCTCGACGCGGCCCTTCCAGCTGGTGACCGGACGCGTCTGGCGGGGCTCCGCCTTTGGTGGGGTGCGCGGCCGCTCCGAGCTGCCGGCTTACGTCGAGCGCGCCCAGCGGGGCGAAATTCCTCTCGACACCTTCATCACCCACACCATGGGGCTGGCGGACATCAACCGTGCCTTCGAGCTGATGGCCGCCGGCCAGAGCATCCGTTCGGTGATCCTGTTCTGAGCCGCCCACCGCGGCAGCCGGCGATCAGCGCAGGGGCTCCCAGGTGGCAAAGCTCGCTGCCTGCCCGACGCTCGTCGCCGCTTCGCTGACGAGATTCCAGACCGTCGCGCCGCAGATGCGGAAGCGCTCGCCGCTCGCCGCGATGCGAACGCCGCCGTAATCGTCGATGAAACCGTCGCGGGCAACGCGATCAAGCAGCCGCTGCCGTTCCGCGCGCGCCAGCGGTTCGGCCGAAAGTCGCGACGGCAGACGGACGATTTCCCGCCACGACATCGCGAACAGTTCCTGCGCGGCGAGGTTGGCGTAGAAGAAGATCGGATCGGGTGCCGCATCGTGGGCCAGGACGACGAACGGTGCGCCGTAGAGCCGCCGCCCGAGATCGCCCGCTGGACCGTCGGGCAGGACGTCGCGGTGCAACAGCCGCGAATGGCTGGCGACTATGAGGCGTGCGCTTGCCGCCTGGAAGCCGTTGCCTGCACCCGGCTCGCTGCGGTCGAAGGAGGCAGCCGTCATTGCCGCTCTGCCGTTCGCAGGCAATTCACACCCTCTCGGCCCGTCGTCGCCGGGGTCGCGACCTCGGTGGGCGGCAGCGCCCCAGGGGGGTCTGCGCCGCCGCAACTGCAGGGACGCATCGCAGTCAGCAGCTGCAGTTCGCCGAGCAGGCGGTCACCCGGCGGCACCTCGTCGGTCGCTTCGCGGGTGATCAGCGCGTCACCGGTGGCGTCGCGCGCGCACTTCAGGTGGACTCGCCGGGACATCTCGTCAGGCGGCGACGACGACTCGGTTGCGTCCGCTGCGCTTGGCTTCGTAGAGCGCGGCATCCGCCGCCTCGATCAGCGCCTGGCTGTCCTTGAGGCCGCTCGAGAGGTTGGCAACGCCGATGCTGAGGGTGACGGGAATCGCCTGCTGCTCCCAGATGAAGGCGTACTTCTCGACCAGGCTGCGGATGCGCTCGGCGATCTGCGCCGCAGCGCGGACGCTGGCATTCGGCAGGACGGCTGCAAACTCTTCACCACCGTAGCGGAAGACCAGGTCCTCGACCCGCGAGGCGCGCTTCAGCAGGTCGGCGAGCTGCCGCAGGACGGCATCACCGGCGGCATGGCCGTAGCCGTCGTTGATGCGCTTGAAGTGGTCGATGTCGAGCAGCAGGCAGGCCATCGGCAGCCCGTTGGAGTGGGCGAATACCCACTCCGAGGCGAGATAGTCGAGGCCGTGGCGGCGGTTCGGAAGCTGCGTCAGGGCGTCGGTCAGCGCGTCCCGCAGGAGGCGGCGGTGGGTGACGGCGAATTCGTCGGTCGAGCGCATGATGCCGCGCCGCTCACGCTGGATCTCTTCGCGCAGCAGCAGCATGCGCGTCGCCGTGTTGAGGCGGACGCGCAGCGTATGGATACCCACCGGCTTGACGAGGACGTCGTCGGCACCGGCGTCGATGGCCTCGAGGACGTGCGCTTCACTGCCCGGCGAGGCGAGCAGCAGTGCGTAGCTCTCCTTGCCCGCCGGCGTCTGGCGCAGGATGCGGCAGAATAGCGCAGGTTTCAGTCCGGGCATGGCCATGTCGGCAATGACGATCTGGGCTGGCTCGCGGAGGACCTGCTTGAGGTCGTCGATGTGGCTGTCGACGAGCACCGGCTGGTGGCCGAGGCTTTCGATCTGCTGCATCAGCGTCGGCAGTTCCGCCACCGGGATGCCGACCAGTTGCACGTGCAGGCGCGGCGCGCTGAGCCCGCCGTCCGGTTCCTGGGTGGCCGGGCTGACCCGCCGGCTGGGGGGGCTGGCCGCGAGGATCTCGGCGAAAGGGGGCATCTCGTGCGTGCGCACCTGCAGCATGGCGCCCCACTCGCGCCAGCGGCGGACCGTCCGGTCAGCCATGTCGTTCAGTGCGTCACCGCTGATGCCGAGCCGCGCAGCGCGCGTCAGGAGGCCGGGCAGCAGGCTCCAGCGCGCATCCTCTTCGGCCATGCAGACTTCGGCCAGCGCCCGCGCAAAGTGCAGCGAGTGGGTCAGCGTCTGCGCCCGTGAGCCGTCGCGAAAGCCTGCGAGGTCCGGCTGTTCGTGATGGTAGGCGGCCTGGATCAGCAAGTCCGGTAGACCCCATTCGGCGAGCATCGTCGCGCCCAATTGCTGGTGGTCCATCTCCAGGCAATCGCGTTCGAGGGTCGCCAGACTGGCGCCGCCTTCTTTCGCCTTGAGCAGAATGACGGCGTATTCTTCCGGGTAGAGCGAAGCCATCGCCAACTCGCCGACGCGCGCCAGCAAACCGATGGTGAATAGCTCTTCGCTCGAGATCTGGGCAAACTGGGCGAGTTCCTGGCAGGCGATGGCGGTTGCCAGCGAGTGTCCCCAGAAGGCCCCATAGTCGAAGGCCGAACACTGTCCGCTGCTGTGCGTATGCATCACCGACAGGCTGATCACCAGTTCACGCACGCGGAACGCACCGAGGGCAACGATCGCCCGCTGCAGCGAGACGATCGGTCGCGTGCGGCCGAAGGCCGCGGCGTTGGCGAACTTCAGCAGGCGGCCGGCGATCGCCGGGTCGGACTGCACCAGTTGCACCAGATCGGGGACGCGAAAATCGTCACGTTGCAGCAACTTGATGATCGAGAAGGCGACACCCTTGGGTGAAGGCAACTTGCCCGTTGCCTTCATCGAGTCGTAGCGCTGTGGGGGGACGAAGTGGATCAAGCAGGCCTCAGGTCCGGGGTGTGCGCGCGATTATGCTACAAATCCGGTCACACCGCCGGAACGGGGTCCGCTGTCCCCGTTGTCGCGTGCGGTCGCTGTCGCGCTGGCGACGGTCGCCAGCGCGAGCGAGGCGGTCGCGAGGGCATAACGTTCGCACACGGCGCCAGTGTCGCTATACTTGCGCCGGTGCGCGCGAACTGCATGCCTGCAAAGGGGGGTAAGAATGAGATCAGTTGTTGGCCGGGAGGCACTAAGCGGCGTCATCGGTGCCTTTCTGATGCTGTCCGCGGACGCCGCTCTGGCGCAGGAATCGCCGCCGGTTGCAGCGGTGGCGGCGGCTGAGCCTGCGGCCGCTGCAGCAGCGTCGGTACCGCGGCAGCCGTTCCGTCGCAGCATCGAGGATGCTGCCAACCTTGCCGGTGGGCTGGCAGTGAGGTTGGGCAGGGCGACCTATCGCGAAGGCGAGCCGGTGACGCTGAGTATCGATGTGCCGCGCGCCGGCCATCTGAACCTCGTCAGCGTCGGCCCGGACGATGTCGCGACGCTGATCTTTCCGAATCGGCAGCAGACCGACAACCGAGTGGCTGCAGGAACCTTCCGCATCCCCGGCGAACCGCCGCAGTCTCCGGAACTGTTGGCGAAGCCTGCCGGGGTGACGCTGCTGGCCGCCTTTCTCAGTCAGGAGCCACTCGACCTGCAGCCGAGTGGCAGCGGGCCCGACGGACAGCCAGCGGCGGACGACGCGTTCGCGCGCCTGCTGCCGGCTGCCCGTACGCAGCTCGAGAAGCTGGCGGCGCGGAGCTTCACTGGACTGCCGCGGACGGCACCGTTGCAGGGCGGAGTCTCCTATCTGCTGGTGTGCGCGCCCGCTGGCACCTGCGACGCAGCGAGCCTGGCGCTGGCGACGGGTTCGCCGTCGCCCGCCGAGCGACTGTCGCCGGGCCTGCTGCTCGAAGGCGAGACCGACCTGGCGCTGCCCAAGGGGGCCTGGCTGCGGCGCATTCCGGAGAAGGGCCAGCGGCTGACGCGGCTGTCGGAAGGTTTCGTGCCACGCCTCTATACCAACGCCGACAACCACTGCAGCATCGGCTACGGGCACGTGGTGCGGCAGGCGGCGTGCTCCGGCGCCGAGCCAGAGGCGCTGCGCCGCGGCATCAGCGAGGCGCAGGCGGAGGCGATGTTGGCCGAAAACCTGCGGCGCGCGCAGCGGGCGGTGATGAGCCTGGTGAAGACCCCCCTCAGCGACGGGCAATACGCCGCGCTCTGCGACTTCACCTACAACGTGGGCGCGATGAAGCTGCAGAACTCGACGCTGCTGAAGCTGATCAATGCCGGCGAGCATGAGCGCGTCCCTGCCGAGCTGCGGCGCTGGACTCTCGTCGGCGGCAAGGAGCAGCGCGGCCTGAAGTTGCGCCGCGAGCGCCAGATCGGGCTCTACTTCGAGGGCCAGCCGGTTCCCAGGACACCGCCGGGAGGCGAACCGGCGACACCGATCGATATCCGGGTCGGCGGCTAGACGGCCGGGCAGGAGCGTGGCAGCGCTCGTTTCTTGATCAGCAGCAAAGCCGCGGGCAGCGCACGCTGCTTAAGATGAGCGGCATGAACAAGTACAGCGCCAGCCGGAAATGAGTCTGCTCGCCTCCTGGCTGCGTGCGGGTGCCTGCGGACGACCAGACGCCTGCGCCCTGCGCGCGGCGACCGGCGAATGGACATACCGGGAGCTTCTGGTTCTGGCCGAACGGGGCGCCGCCTGCCTGCGCAGCGCTGACGTCGCTGCCGGCGGGATCGTCGGCTGTGCGGCCGGTGCGCTCGACCTGGCGCTGGCTGCCGTGGCCTGTTCGGCGGCGGGGACGGCGCTGTTGCCACTCGATCCGCTGACCGCCCCTGGCGCTTGGCCACGCCTGCAGGAGCTGGCCGGCGGGCGATTGCACTGCCTGCGCACACGCTCCGGCGACTGGCCGCTGGATCGGGGAGCGCCGGCGCCCGCCGTCGGTCCCGACGACCCCGACGACCTGGCACTGGTCATCGCCAGCAGCGGCAGTGAAGGCGAGCCGAAGGCGGTGATGCTGACCGCCGGCAATCTTGCCGCCGCGGTCGCCGCGTCGCAGCAGCGCTTGCCGCTGGCGGCCGGTGACGTCTGGCTCGGCTGCCTGCCGCTGCACCACATCGGCGGCATCTCGCTGCTCTACCGTTGTCTGCGTGCCGGCGCCACGCTGCTGCTGCACGGCAGCTTCTCGGCGCCGGAAATCTGGCGTGACCTCAATGAACAGGCGGTCAGCCACATCTCGCTGGTGCCGGTGATGCTGGCGCGTCTGCTCGACGTTGCCGGCGGCCGACCCCCCCCGGCCAGCCTGCGACATGCGCTCATCGGCGGCGGTGCGCTGTCCCGGCCACTCTGCGAGCGGGCGCTGGCGGCTGGCTGGCCGATCCGTCCGAGCTGGGGTCTCAGCGAGAGTGCGGCGCAGGCGGCGACGCTGCTCAGCCCGTACGAGGAATGGTGGCCCGGGCTGGTCGGCGAGCCGCTGCCCGGGCTCAGCGCGCGCATCGCCGCCGACGGCCGCATCTGCCTGCGCGGCGCGCAGGTGATGGCGGGTTACCTCAATCCGGAGCGGCGCCCGGGCCTCGGCCTGATCGACGGCTGGCTGATCACCGGCGACCTCGGTGACATCGATGCCGCCGGCCGCCTGAGTATCCGCGGCCGTGCCGACGACCTCCTGGTCAGCGGTGGCGTCAATGTCCACCCGGCCGAAGTCGAGGATTGCCTGGCCGCGTGTCCTGGGGTGCGTGACGTCGCGGTGACGGCGATCGCCGACGCGGAATGGGGCGATTCGCTGCTGGCGCTGGTGGTCGGTCACGCCGACATCGAACTGCTGCGTGACTGGTCGCGGCGGCATCTGCCGGCCAGCAGGAGGCCGCGGCGATTCCGCTGCGTCGAATACCTGCCGCGCAACGGCATGGGCAAGCTCGAACGGGCCGTCCTGCGTCGCCTGGCCGCGGAAGCTGCATGACGCCACGCCAGCTGCTCGACGCGACGCAGATCGCCTTGCTCGGACGCCGCCTGCGTGCCCTGTTGGACGGCGCACGCGGCAACGACCTGCTGAGCATCAGCCTCGACCTTGGTGGCGGCGACGACGACTGGCTCGGGGTCGAGGAAGGCGCCTGGCCCGGCGTCGACCTGACGCGGCCGGCCTGCCACTGGTGGGCTGCGCCGGCTACCTCGGGTGGCCGCGAGTACCGCCTGGCAATGGGCCGCGCGATCGACTTCCGGAGCGCCGGCGCGGCGCGCTTCTCCGCCCTGCAGGCCGCCTTCGCCGGGCTGCGGGCGGTCTGGCGGCACGACGACGCGCAGCGGAGCGGCCGCAGCCCGCTGGCGTATCTCGGCTTCGCCTTCACCGGCGAGAGCGCTGACGGCTGGCCGAACGCGCAACTGGTGGTGCCGGCGATCCTCCTGCAGAGCGCCGGCGGGCGGCGCACGGCAACCTTCAGTTGCGTTGCGGCCGCTGGCGAGACGGCCCTGGCGGGCTGGCTCGACGGATTGCGGGGCAACGCGTGGCAGCCGCCTCGTTCGCTGGCGCCGCCACTGCCGGAGACGGTCGGACCGCTCGCCCGGCAGTCCTTCATGGCGCGCGTCGCCGCCGCGCTGCGCGCGATCCATGGTGGGCAGCTGGAGAAGCTTGTGCTGGCGCGCAGCCAGCGCTGCACCACTGATTGCGCGATCGATGTGGCAGCGTTGCTCGCGACGCTGCGCGACCGGCATCCCGGGTGCACCATCTATGGCGTCGCCCGCGCCGGCGAGGCTTTCGTCGGCGCCACTCCGGAGCGCCTGCTGGTCCTGCGGCGGGGCGCGGTGCAGGTCGATGCGCTGGCCGGCAGCGCGTGGCAGGCGGGTGACCTTGGCTGGGCCGCGTCGCCATCCTTGCACGATGCCAAGAACCGGCGCGAGCAGCAGTTCGTCGTCGACGCCGTGCGCGCTGCGCTGTCGCCCTTCTGCAGCACCCTGCCGGCGCCGCCGGCGGCGGAGGTGCTGCAGTCCGGCGGACTGCAGCATCTGCGGACGACGGTGCACGGCTGCCTGCAGCCGGGAGTGGCTTTCTTCGAGCTGCTCGCCGCACTGCATCCGACGCCGGCCGTCGGCGGCTGGCCGGTCGCCGCCGCCAGCCGCTGGCTGCAGTCGCACGGCGAACGGCGCGGCGCCTGGTACAGCGGCGGTATCGGCTGGCTGGATCGAGCCGGTGAAGGCGACAGCGTCGTCGCACTGCGCTGTGCGCGGATCAACGGCCGGCAGGCCGAGATCTTTGCCGGCGCCGGCATCGTTGCCGGTTCCGATCCGGCGCAGGAGTTGGCCGAGACCGAGGTCAAGCTGGCGGTTATCGCCGACGCCTTGCGGCAGGCTCGCCGCCGCCGGCCGCTTGCCGAACGGGCGGCGAGCGCGTGACGAAGCCGCCGGAGAATGGCGTGCTCAACCTGCGCTACGCGCAGGCGCTGGTCGATGGCCTGTGCGCGGCCGGTCTGCGCGACCTCGTCCTCTCGCCCGGTTCGCGCTCGAGCCCACTGGCGCTGGTCTTCCTGCGGCAGCCGGCGATCACCAGCCAGGTCGTGGTCGACGAACGCAGCGCCGCCTTCCTCGCGCTCGGGATCGCCAAGGCCGGCCGGCGGCCGGTGGCGCTGCTCGCGACATCGGGTTCGGCAGTGGCCAACTGGTTGCCGGCAGTCGTCGAGGCCGACCTCGCCGCCGTCCCGCTGCTGCTGCTGTCTGCCGACCGGCCGCCGGAACTCGTCGGCTGGGGCGCCAACCAGACGCTCGATCAGCAGCGGCTGTTCGGCGCCCACCTGCGCGCCTGTCATTCGCCCGGGCCGCCGGCTCCCGACTTCGCGGTCGACTACCTGCGCAGTCTGGCGCGGCGCGCGCTGGCTGAATGCTGCTCGCCTTTGCCCGGCCCGGTGCAGCTCAATCTCGCTTTTCGTGAGCCACTGCTGCCGGTCGGTGCTCTGCCCGCCGGCGACAGCGGCGGCGGCCAGGAGGTGGTGCCGGTCGGCCGGCCACGCCTGCTGCCGGACCGGCAACTGGTGGCGGACTGCGGGGCGGCGATCAGCGGCCGGCCAGGGGTCATCCTTTGTGGCGGCGACGACTACCCGCCAGGTTTCGCCGCAGCCGTCAGCGCGCTGGCGCGGCAGCTCGATTGTCCGCTGTTCGCCGAACCGCTGTCCAACCTGCGTTTCGGTGGCCACGATCGCAGCCGGATCTGCGTCCGCTACGACGCCTTCCTGCGCCCACCATCGGCACTCGCCGTCAGGCGACCCGAATGGCTGCTGCGCTGCGGCAGCTTTCCCGTCACGCGGACGCTGCAGGACTGGCTGCACGCCAACAGGACGGCACGGCACATCGTCCTTGGCGCCGACAGCCGCTGGCGCGACCCGCTGCACTGCGCGGCTACAGTGATCCAGGGCGATCCACTGGCGGTCTGCGAGGATTGGCTGGCGACGCCGCTGCGGCCGGCAGCGCCGCGCTGGCGCGAGATGTTCGCGCAGGCCGAGCGGCGTGTCGCAGCGCTCGCCGCCGACTGGCGTTCGCGGGAAGATTTCGAGGGTGCGTTGATTCCGGCGCTGCTCGATGAGTTGCCCACCGGTCATCGCGTCTTCTGCGGCAATTCGCTGCCGATCCGCGATCTCGACGCGTTTTCGGGCAGTGGCGAGCGAGCGCTGCGGTTCTTCGGCAATCGCGGCGTCAGCGGCATCGACGGCAACCTGTCGACCGCCCTCGGCGTCGCCAGCACGGGCCCGTGCGTCGCGCTGCTCGGCGATCTGACGCTGCAGCACGACCTGACCGCGCTGGCCGCCGCCGGCGGCCGCGACATCGTCGTCGTCGTCATCAACAATGGCGGTGGCGGCATCTTCGAGTACCTGCCGATGGCGATGCTGCCCGAATTCGAGCGCGCCTGGCTGACGCCGCAAGCGGTCGATGTCGTCGCCGCAGCGGCTGCCTTCGGTGTTTCCGGCGAGCGTTGCACGTCGCTCCGCGGGTTCGGCGCCGCTCTGCGGCGCGCGCTGCAGCGCGGCGGCGCGACGCTGCTGGAGGTGCCGATCGATCGCCGGCGCAGCGTCGCGCAGCATCGGGCTTTTTGGCAGGAGGCGGTGGACGTTGCCGGCAGCCTGCCGGTGTTGCCCTGATCGGCTCGGCGGACGCGCGGCAGCGCCGTGTTCGATCACGACCGCGTCACGGCGGTCCACTCGGCGGTTCTGCAGCGATCGCCCGGCGCCGTCTTGGCGGAACGTCGCGGACGCGGTCGCGCACGATCGCGCGGAACAAGCGGATGCCGCCGGGATCGCCGTCGGCGACTGCGGTCGAGTGGCGAAAAAAAAAAGCCTGCCCCTGGCGGGGCAGGCCTTGCCGGCGAACCGGCCGGCAGCGCTGCTGCGCTGGCTCAGGCTTTCGTGCCGAGCGCGCGCTGCAGTTGCTCGAGGGCGGCCGGGTCCTCGATCGTCGTCAGGTCGCCCGGATCGCGGCCCTCGGCGAGCGCCTGGATCGAGCGCCGCAGCAGCTTGCCGGAGCGGGTCTTCGGCAGCACGGTGAGGAAGTGCACGCGGCTCGGACGGGCGATGGCGCCAAGGCTGTCGTCGACCTGCTTCATGACGGCCTTCTCGAGCGCCGCTGCGAGCTCCGGGGTGGCGATGCTGTCGGCGCTCTTGACGACGGCGAAAGCCATCGGCATCTGGCCCTTGAGCTGATCGGCAACGCCGACGACGGCGACTTCGGCGATCGCAGGGTGGCCCTGGATGGCTTCCTCGATCTCGCGCGTGCCGAGGCGGTGGCCGGCGACGTTGATGACGTCGTCGGTGCGGCCGAGGATGTAGTGGTAGCCGTCCTTGTCCTTGATGCCCCAGTCGAACGACGAGTAGACCTGCGGCTCGCGGAAGAGCGTGAAGTAGGTCGAGACGAAGCGCGCGTCGTCACCCCAGACGGTCGACAGGCAGCCCGGCGGCAGCGGCGGCAGGATGCCGACGATGCCCTTCTCGTCGGGATCACAGACCGTGCCGTCCTCGCGGAAGATCTTCAGGTTGTAGCCGTAGACCGGGAAGCTCGGCGTGCCGAAGCGGATCTCGGTCTTCTCGACGCCGGGCATCGCCGACAGGATCGGCCATCCGGTCTCGGTCTGCCAGTAGTTGTCGATCACCGGCCGGCCCAGCTCGCTCATGATCCATTCGTGCGTTGGCTGGTCGAGCGGTTCGCCGGCGAGGAACAGGTGGCGCAGGCTCGACAGGTCGTACTTGTGCATGTACGCCGGGTCGTGCTTCTTCAGGACGCGCGCCGCGGTCGGCGCCGAGAACATGACGCTGACCTTGTATTTCTCGACGATCTGCCACCAGATGCCGGGGTCGGGGCGCAGCGGCGTTCCCTCGTACATGATCGTCGCCATGCCGGCGATCAGCGGGCCGTAGACGATGTACGAGTGGCCGACGACCCAGCCGATGTCGGAGGTCGCGAAGTAGGTCTCGCCTTCGTTGCCGCAGTAGATGTTCTTGATCGACGAGGCGAGTGCGACGGCATACCCGCCGGTGTCGCGCTGCACCCCCTTCGGCTTGCCGGTGGTGCCCGAAGTGTAGAGGATGTACGACGGCTCGGAGGATTCGAGCCAGGTGACCGGCACTTCGGCATCCATGAACTGCGCGCGCAGCGTCGCGTAGTCGACATCGCGACCTTCGACCTTGTTGAAGCCCTTGTCGAGCCCGCGATCGATCATCAGCACCTTCGCCGGCTTGTGCTGCGCCAGCGCGATCGCTTCGTCGAGCAGGTGCTTGTAGGGCACCGCCTTGCCGCCGCGCATGCCGGCATCGGACGAGACCACGAGTTTCGGCGCGGCATCGTCGATGCGCGTCGCCAGTGACCCGGAGGCAAAGCCACCGAAGACGACCGAGTGGATGGCGCCGATGCGCGTGCAGGCAAGCATGGCGAACAGCGCTTCGGCGATCATCGGCATGTAGATCAGGACGCGGTCGCCCTTGCCAACGCCGAGGCTCTGCATGATCGCAGCCGTGCGCATGACTTCCTTCTTCAGCTCGGCGAAGCTGTAGACGACTTCCTGGTCGGTCTCGGTCGAGATGAAGACCAGTGCGCGGTCGTTCGGGCGCTTTTCGGCGTGCCGGTCGACGGCGTTGTAGCACAGGTTGGTTTCGCCGCCGACGAACCACTTGGCAAACGGCGGCCGGGAAAAATCGAGCACCTTGGTGAACGGCTTGTGCCACGAGACCAGCTTCGCCTGTTCGCCCCAGAACTCCTCCGGATTGTCGATCGAGTGCTTGTGAAATTCCTTGACTGTCGTCATGTGACTCCCTCTCCAAAAAGATGTAGCACCTGCACCAATGGTTTTCATGCCTGCCGGGTGTCTTCGGACTCGCGCTCCCGTTCCAGCATGCGTTCACGAATGCCTGCCAGAGGCAGGCCCAGCTTCCACTCCCTTTCCAGCAACTCGAGAAAGGGCAGTATTTCCCTGCCGAGCTGCGCCAGATGCGGGACCACTGCATCGGCGTGCCCGGCGCGGATGAGGTCGATCGCGTGCCCGAGCCGGGGCACCGGCGCCCGCGCTTGAGCCTGGTCGACGCAGGCCAGGACCCGGTTGCCTCCCGCCTGGCGGGCCGTCTTCAGTCGCTCGCCCGCCAGCGCGAGCAACGAAGTGGCCGATACCGCCCGATCGACCGGCGTGTTGGCGACACCGACGCTGACGGACAGGGTCAGTCGCTGTCCGTGCACCGCGATGTGGGCGACGGCGAAGGCCTCGCGCAGGCGATTGGCAAACGCCTCGCACGCCGGATACGGGGTGCCCGGCGAAACGACCGCCAGCTCTCCGTCCGAATAGTGGCCCAAGGTGTCTTCCTTGCGTACCTTCTGCGCCAGTATGCTGGCCAGCCTCTGCTGCAGCTTGCCGGCCAGATCGTCGCCGTGTTCAATGCGCAGGGCGTCGAAGCGGTCGAAGCCCATGACCAGGATACTTGCCGGAGCGTCGTGCCGAAGGGACTGGGTGAGGGCGCTCGCCGCCTGCAGCTCGATGTGCTGCCGCGTCGGCAGCCCAGTCAGCGGGTGTTGCGCCGGGTTCGTCGCCTGCCGGGCCAGCTCGCTTTCCACCTGTGCGAGATCGATCAGCGTGGCGATGCGCGACAGCAGCTCGTTGCCGTCGATACTGCGGCTGACGAGATCTGACGCCCCGAGCTCGCGCGCCCTCTGGTTGGCCTCCTGGTTGTCACCGGCGATCACCAGGACCGGCATCTGCCGCAGTCGCGCCAGTCGCGATGCGCGTACCCTGACCAGCAGCCCGTCACCTTCGAGCAACGGCAGGGTCAGCGAGCAGATCACCAACTGGATCGAGTGGTCGAGCACCAAGGCCTGCCAGGCTGCCTCGCCATTGACCTCCTCGCGAAAACCGTAGCGATCGCGGACCCGCTTGATCAGGGCCGCGCGGGCCATGCGCGATTCGTCGACGATCAGGATGCGCGGGCTCTGGGCCGGATCTTCCATCGCGCCTGACGTGTCCCGATCGCTGCTGATCGCCTCAGCTGCCAGCAATGGCGACAACGACACGGCCATGCGCATGGCCCCGGATAAAGTCAGCGAAGACCTGTGGCAGGTCGTCGAAGGCGATGGTGCGCGTCATCTGCTGCAGGTGCTGCGGTCGCAGGTCGCTCGCCAGGCGCTGCCAGACGCCGCTGCGGTACGGCTCTCCGATGTAGCCGGAATCGACGCCGAGCAGACAGGCGCCGCGCAGGATGAAGGGCATCACCGTCGTCTTCAGTTCGTGGCTGGCGGCGAGGCCGATGCTGGCGATCGTTCCGCCCTGGCGCATCGTGCTCGCCATCCACGCCAGCACGTCGCCGCCCAGATTGTCCACGGCGCCTGCCCAGAGTGTCCTGTCGAGGGGGCGGATGCGTGTCGTGTCGAGTTGCGAGCGAAGCATCACTTCGCTGGCGCCGAGGCGCAGCAGATAATCGCGCTCGCTCTCCTTGCCAGTGAGTGCGGTCACCTGATAGCCGCGTGCGGCAAGCATGTCGATCGCCAGGCTGCCGACGCCGCCGGTCGCGCCGCTGACCACCACCGGGCCCTTGGCGGGCCGCAGGCCATTCTCTTCCATGCGCACCACGCCGAGTGCGGCGGTGAAGCCCGCCGTGCCGAGGGCCATGGCATCGTGCAGGGACAGTCCGGCCGGCAGGGGCACGACCCAGCGTGCGGGGATGCGGGCATACTCGGCGTAGCCGCCGTGATGGGCGACACCGATGTCGAAGCTGGTGGCGATCACCTCGTCGCCCGGCCGGAAGCGCGGGTCGCTGCTGTCGGTGACGGTTCCGGAGAGGTCGATGCCGCCGACGCAGGGGTAACGGCGGATGATCCGGCCAGCGCCGGTGGCAGCCAGCGCGTCCTTGTAATTGACGCTCGAGTAGGCGACGCGGATGGTCACTTCGCCGGCATCGAGCTGCGCCGGATCCATCCGCATCAGAGCGGCGTGCGTGCGACCGTCGCGGTCCTCGATCAGAAAAGCCTTGAAGGGGTTCATGCGCACTCCATGATGTGGATCGGTTGCGACCGATGCGCCAGCGGCAGCCGGGCAACGCGCTGGCAGAGCGGCGATTATAAACACAAACCACGGTACGTACGTTCCTCTTCCGACCGTGCTTCGTGCCGGCTCCGGCTGCCCGCCGGAGGGGGAAGAACAGAGGCGTGGGCCGATGCCAGCGCCAGTGACGCGGCCAGCGCGGATTGCCGCAGAATGCTCCCGTGGAGAAAGCAGAAGGGTGCTTTTCTCCTTTGATTGATGCTCCTGCGCGGCGGCGGTGGGGTGCTCCGGGAGAGCGGCATTTGACCAAAGGGGGTTTACAGTGTGACTTTTTTCACATAAATTCCGGTCCCATGCTCAGAAAACATCTCCTCCGCACCGTCTTGAGCGCCGCCCTGGTGAGTATCGCCGGGATGGGCTCCGTCCACGCCAGCGAAGCGCAGGTGGCCCTCGAGGAACCGTCGTTGCTCGAGCGCTACAGCAACAGCGCGCAGGATCTGATCCTCAAGGGCTTCGAGCTGATCGGCATCAACTACCGTTTCGGCGGCACGAATCCGGATACCGGGCTCGACTGCAGTGGCTTTGTCCAGATCGTCTTCAAGGAAGCCATGGGCATCCTGCTGCCGCGCAGCGCGCGCGAGCAGAGCGAGGTCGGTTCGGTGATCGACCGCGACGAACTGAAGGCCGGCGATCTCGTCTTCTTCAATACCATGCGACATGCGTTCTCGCATGTCGGCATCTATCTCGGCGACAACCGCTTCCTGCACGCGCCGCGCACCGGCGCCGCGATCCGCATCGACGACATGCGGCAGAGTTACTGGGTGCAGCGTTACAACGGCGCCCGCCGCCTGCTGTCGCGCTGAGGCGCAACCCGGGTTGAAAAAAAGCGACCATTGCGGTCGCTTTTTTTCAAACATTGGCAAGAACGATTCGCATTTACAATGCTGCCGGCCGCTGCTATGATCGATGCTTCGAAACGGTTTTCATCGCCAACCATGGAGGCAGCACCATGCCACTCTCGTTCCTGCGTACCTGCATCGCCGTCGCCCTGGTCAGCGTCTCGCTGGCTGGCGCACAGGCGCAGGAGAAAGTCGTCAACCTCTACTCGGCCCGCCACTACCAGACCGATGAGGCGTTGTACAGCAACTTCACGCGGCAGACGGGCATCACCGTCAAACGCATCGAGGGCAAGGAGGACGAGCTGCTCGAGCGGATTCGCAACGAGGGTGCGAGCAGTCCGGCCGATGTCCTGCTGACGGTCGATGCCGCCCGTCTGGCGGTGGCGCACGAGATGGGCCTGCTGGCGCCGGTGCGCTCGAAGCTGCTCGAAGCGCGCATTCCGGTGCACCTGCGCACCGACGACTGGTTCGCCTTCTCGCTGCGCGCGCGCGTCATCGTCTACGCGAAAGGCGTCGTCGATCCGCAGACGGTGCAGAGCTATGCTGACCTGGCCAACCCGAGACTGCGTGGCAAGCTCTGTTCTCGCTCCGGCTCCCATCCCTACAACCTGTCGCTGCTGGCGTCGATCATCGCGCATCAGGGCGAGGTGAAGGCCGAGGAGTGGGCGCGCGGAGTGGTCGCCAACTTCGCGCGCGCACCGAAGGGCGGCGATACCGATCAGATTCGCTCGGTGGCTGCCGGTGAATGCGGCGTCGCGCTCGCCAACACCTACTACCTGGCGCGCCTGATGCGTTCCGACAAAGCCGAGGACCGCAAGACGATCGAGCGCATCGGTATCGTCTGGCCCGACCAGAACGGCAGCGGGACGCATGTCAATGTGTCCGGCGGCGGCATGCTGAAGACGGCGCCACACCGGGAAGCGGCGATCAAGTTCCTCGAGTACCTTGCCAGCGACGAAGCGCAGCGCTACTTTGCCGATGGCAACAATGAGTGGCCGGTGGTGCCCGGGGTCAAGGTCGGCAACCCGGCCCTGGAGGCGCTCGGCAAGTTCAAGGCCGACAACCTGCCGGTGGGCTCGCTGGCAACCTACCGCGCCAAGGCACAACTGATCTTCGATCGCGTGGGTCATCGCTGAGCGCAGAGCCGGCGGCATCGCAGCCGCCGGCTCTGCGCTCAGCCGGGGCGCCGCGAGATCTGTTGCGAGAGGACGATCAGCGGCAGCAGGCCGACGGCGACGATCGCCAGCGAGGCGCCTGCGGCCTCCGCCAGCCGCTCGTCGGCGGCCAGCGTATAGGCCTGCGTCGCCAGCGTGTCGAAGTCGAAGGGACGCATCACCAGCGTCGCCGGCAGTTCCTTCATGACGTCGACGAAGACCAGCAGGGCGGCGGTGAACAGGCTGCTGCGCAGGATCGGCAGGTGCACCCTGCACAGCGTCGCCGCCTGTCCCAGGCCCAGGCTGCGCGCCGCATCGTCCATGCTGTGGGTGATCTTCCCCAGGCCGCTGCCGACGGACTGCAGCGCCACCGCGAGGAAGCGGACGAGGTAGGCGTAGACCAGGGCCGCGATGCCGCCGGTGAGCAGCAGTCCAGGATTCTCCCCCGACCAGTTCTGCCACGTCGCCGCCAGCCAGTGGTCGAGGCGGGTGACCGGGATCAGCACGCCGACGGCGATGACTGATCCGGGGACGGCGTAGCCGAGCCCAACCACGCGGTTGAGCGCTGGCGCAACGACTCCCTTCGTCAGGCGGGCGCCGTAGGCGAGGAGAACCGCCAGCGCCAGCGCGACGAAGGCCGTCAGTCCGGCGAGCAGAAAGCTGTTGCGCGCCAGGGTGACGAACTGCGCGCCGAGCGGCATCTCGCTTTCGGCCAGCGTCAGTCGCAGGAGCAGGGCCGCCGGCAGAACGAAGCCGATGCAGAGGGGCAGCGCGCAGGCGGCGGTGGCCAGCCACGCGCGCCCGCCCGCCAGCCGTCGCTCGGCGAGCTGACGTCGGCGGCCGGTCGTGTTGTGGAACCGGGAACGGCCGCGCGAGCGCCATTCGACGAGCAGCAGCACGACGACGAAGGCGAGCAGCGCTGCAGACAGTTGCGCCGCCGCGACGCGATCGCCGAGCGAGAACCAGGCGCGGTAGATGCCGGTGGTGAAGGTCTGGACGCCGAAGTAGGAGACCGTGCCATAGTCGGCGAGCGTTTCCATCAGGGCGAGCGTCGCACCGGCGGCGACCGCCGGTCGCGCGAGTGGCAGCGAGATGCGGAAGAAACTCTGCCATGGCCCCAGACCGAGCGTGCGGGCGGCTTCGAGCATGCCGCTGCTGCGCTCGATGAATGCCGTTCGCGAGAGCAGGTAGACGTAGGGGTAGAGGACACAGACGAACATCGCCGCGGCTCCCCCGAGACTGCGAATCTCGGGAAACCAGTAGTCGTCCCTGCTCCAGGCGAAGGTGTCGCGCAACCAGGTCTGCAGTGGTCCGACGAACTGCAGGAAATCGGTGTAGACATAGGCCAGCACATAGGCCGGCATCGCCATGGGCAGCACCAATGCCCAGGCGAAGATCCGCCGGCCGGGGAACTCATGCATTGCCGTCAGCCAGGCGCTGGTGACGCCGACGACGATGACGCCGATGCCGACGGTGATGCACAGGAGCAGCGTGTTGGCAATGTAATCCGGCAGTACCGTTGCCGCCAGGTGTGACCAGGTGGCGCCGGTGCCGCCGCTGAGGACGTTGCTCAGGACGCTGAAGACGGGCATGCCGACGAGCGCGGCAATGGCGACGGCGACGAGGAGCAGGGGGTTGTGGTGGCGGCTGGTCATGGCTCGGTGGGTGAATGAGAATTATAATTGACCGGTCGCAATTTCCGGGCACCTTGCAGCCGCTGGCAGCGAGTCGCCGGCGCGGCGCAGGGATCGGTCAACTGATGAGCAGGTTCTGATGGCACAGCTTGAACTGCAGGGCGTCGTCCAGCGCTACGGATCGCACACCGTGGTCGATGCGGCCGGTTTCCGCGTCGAGTCGGGGAGCATCGCCTGCCTGCTCGGCCCTTCCGGTTGCGGCAAGACGACCCTGTTGCGCTGCATTGCCGGTTTCGACGACATCCTTGCCGGTGAGATCCGCGTCGACGGTGAGGTGCTCAGTCGCGCCGGCTACCGGCTGCCGCCGGAGCAGCGGCGGATCGGCATGGTGTTCCAGGAGTACGCGCTGTTTCCACATCTGACGGTCGCTGCCAACGTCGGCTTCGGTCTTGCCGGTCTTGCCGGCAGGCAGCGGCAGCAGCGGATCGATGAGCTGCTCGAGTTGGTCGGTTTGACCGGCCATGGCAAGCGGTACCCGCACGAGCTTTCCGGCGGTCAGCAACAGCGCGTGGCGCTGGCGCGGGCGCTGGCGCCACGGCCACGGTTGATCCTGCTCGATGAGCCGTTTTCAAACCTCGACGTCGATCTGCGCGAGCACCTGTCGCTGGAAGTGCGCGAGATCCTCCGGCGTGAGGCGACGACCGCCGTCCTGGTCACGCATGACCAGCACGAGGCCTTCGCCATGGCGGACGAGGTCGGCGTCATGGCCGAGGGCCGGATCGAGCAGTGGGACAGCCCCTATCGCGTCTATCATCAGCCATGCAACCGCTTCGTCGCCGACTTCGTCGGCCAGGGCGTCTTTCTGCCGGGTGTCGTCGTGGACCAGAACCGGGTGCGCGTCGAACTCGGCATGCTCGAGTCGCGCCTGCCGCTCGAATGCAGCCAGGGATGCGCCGCCTGCGGTGAGGGTTGTGGCGTCGAGGTCCTGTTGCGGCCGGACGACGTGGTTCACGACGATCAGGCAGGGTTGCAGGCGGAAGTCCGGCACAAGGCTTTCCGCGGCGCCGAGATCCTGTACTCGCTGCGTCTTGCCAGTGGCCTCGAGGTACTGTCGCTGGTGCCGTCGCATCACGATCATGCGATCGGCGAGCGGATCGGCATTCGCCTCGACGTCGATCATGTCGTCGCCTTCAAGACGCCGCCTCGGCAGGTGGCCGATGCCCGGCAGCCGATCCGCTTCGCGCGATGATCCCGTGGCTCGAGCGGGGCGCGGCTTTTCCGCCGCTGGAACGGGCGCTGCGCGAACCGAACGGGCTGCTCTGTGCCGGTGGCGACCTGTCGCCGACACGGCTGCTGACGGCCTATCAGTACGGCATCTTTCCCTGGTTCTCGCCCGGTGAGCCGATCCTCTGGTGGAGCCCGGACCCGCGCATGGTGCTGTTGCCGACGGAGTTCCGCATCTCGCGCTCGCTGCGCCGCTGCCTGCGCTCGGGTCGTTTCCAGGTGCGGCTGGACAGCGATTTCGTGGCCGTGATTCGCGCCTGTGCCGAGGTGCCGCGCGCCGGACAGGGCGGTACGTGGATCACGCCGGAGATGCAGGAGGCGTACTGGAAGCTGTTCCAGCTCGGCGTCGCCCACTCGGTGGAGACCTGGCGCGACGGCCAGCTGGTCGGAGGTCTTTACGGCCTGGCCATCGGTCGCATGTTCTACGGCGAGTCGATGTTTTCGCTCGCTGCCGATGCCTCGAAGGTGGCCGCAGCCCACCTCGCCCGCTTCCTTGAAGAAGAGCGATTCGGCATGATAGATTGCCAGATGAGCACCCCGCACCTGGCCTCGCTCGGCGCGCGCGAGATGCCGCGGACGATCTTCCTCGAGCGCCTGCGGACCCTCGTCAGTCAGGCGTGGGAGCCTGGCCGCTGGCCGGTCGATGCCGCCGGCGAACCCTGGACCTAGACGAATGTCGCGACTCAACGATTCCAACCTGCCCTTCTCGCTGCTCCAGTTCTACTCGACGGCGCCGTATGCCTGCAGTTATCTGGTGGGGCAATCGGCGCGCTCGCAGGTGGCGACGCCGAGCCACCTGATCAGCAGCGAGGTCTATGGGGAACTCGTGCGCGGTGGCTTCCGCCGCAGCGGCGTCTTCACCTACCGGCCGAAGTGCGACCACTGCCGGGCGTGCATTCCGGTGCGCGTGCCGGTCGATCGCTTCGCGCCGTCGCGCAGCCAGCGCCGCAGCCTCAGGTTGCACGGCAGCCTGCAGGCGCGCGAGCTGCCGCTCGCCTTTCGCGAGGAGCACTACCAGCTCTACCTGCGCTATCAGTCGGCGCGCCATGCCGGTGGCGGCATGGACCAGGACAGCCACGAGCAATACACCCACTTCCTGTTGCAGAGCCGGGTGGATACGCGCCTGATCGAATTCACCGATGACGGAGCGCTGCGCATGGTGAGCATCGTCGATGTGCTCAGCGACGGCTTGTCATCGGTGTACACCTTCTTCGATCCGGCGCTGCCGGCGGCGAGTCTGGGCACCTACAACATCGTCTGGCAGATCGCCCAGTGCGCTGCCAACGAGTTGCCCTATCTCTATCTGGGTTACTGGATTCGCGACAGCCGCAAGATGGCCTACAAGGCCGGTTTCCGGCCGATCGAAGGGCTCATTGACGGTCGCTGGTGCGATCTGCCGGTGCAGCCGGGCCGCACCGGCTGCTAGGCGCCGACGCCACGAGGATTGCCGTCGTTGGTCGTAGCGGCGACGCTGTTCGCGGCAGCACCCGGCGTCTCCTCCTCGACCGCCAGCACGTCGAGCAGCGACTCCATCGCCTGCGCCGCATGTTCGAGCTGCCTGGCGTCGCCTGTCGACAGGCTGCCGGCAGCGCACAGGCGGCGGCCGACCTCGACCATGCCGTGTGCGTGGTGCAGCAGGCGGCCGCGGATCGCGTTCAGCTTGTGCACCTTGACGATGCTGGCGGCGCGCAGCTCGGTGAGCGTTTCGTCCCGTTCCTCGTCGCCGCTGCTGGCGAGCAGCGCGCGACGTGCGATCAGCTCGTCCATCGACGCCTTCCACCAGCCGAGGAATGTGGCGCGATGATCGAGCAGCGCATTCAGCGACTCGCCCATGGCATTGATCTCGTTGCGTCCTCCGGGGACGGTCGGGACGCGCTCGGTGGGCGTGCCGTAGGCCAGGTCGTCGAGGATCCCGGCCATCTGGCGCACCGGGCGGACGATGCGGATGGTGGTGCCGAGCGCCAGCAGGGCGGCGAGGAGGAACGTCGACGCGGCGACGATCAGGCCCAGCCGGACCCTGGCTTGTGCGTCTTCGTCTATTTCGCGCGCGCGCCTGACCATGGTCTCGTTGGCCTGCGCGACGTTGGCCTCGATCAGTGGCGCCACCTGGTCGGCGGCGGCGTTCATCTCGACCGTCAGGGCGGCGATGTTGGCACGTTGTGAGACCAGGACGAGGAAGCTTCGCTGGTAATCGCGCAGCAGGGCCAACAGCTGCGCCCGGTCGCTTTCGGCGAGAGCGGACTCGCCGATCTGCGCGCGGATCGCGCGCGCGATGTCCACCACCATCGGCGGGTACGACTCATCGCCGCGCAGCAGGAAGTCCTTCTCGCGGCGCCGCAGCTTGAGGATGTTGGTTTCCAGATTGGGTACGTAGTGGTCGTGGAGAATCGCTTCGATGCGCTGCGCGGCGTCGCGGAACGGCCCTCTGCCGGCGCCGTCGTAGCCCGGCTTGAGTGCGCTCAAGGCGTAGCCTTCGAAGCTCTTCGCGTAGGCCGCCAACTCGGCGAGCAGCTTTTGCCGCGTCGCCTCGGGCAGTTCCGAAGTGTCCACGAGCTGGCGGAATTCGCGCAGCAGGCGGCGCACGCGGTCCCGGTAAGCGGCGTCCTGGCGCAACGCGAGATCCTTCTCGTTGCGGCGAATCTGCAGCAGGACGGTGAGCAGGCGGTCGACGTTGTACTGCGCCGACAGCTCGTGCAGGCGATGGATTTTCTGCCGGAAGGCGCCCTGGATGCCCGAGTTCTCGTCCAGGCCCATCGCTCGCCAGGCTTCGGCGACGGCGGCGAAACGTTGCTGGTAAACGTCCATCAACGCCTGCAGTTGCTCGGCGGTGCGCTGCGATGGCTCATCGACGCTACCCAGCGCGCTGACCTTTTCGCGCATCGCCTGCAGGTGGCGATCGACGTCCGCCGCGAAGCGCTCCTGATGCAGCAGCAGGAAGCTCTTTTCCGCGTCACGCGCAGCCGCCATCTCGATCTCGATGCCGACCGCGAGCGACTTGCGGACCTCGAACACCCGCTGCAAGCGCTGGTAATCGTCGATCACCGAGCGCAGAGTCTGGTGATAGTGCCAGATGACACCGGTGAGCAGCAGGCCGACGAGTGCAAAACCGAGACCGATCTTCTCGCCGATCCGCAATCTGCTCGATAGCTTGTCCACCTGTCGCTCCTGGCGAAAAAGAAGGGTACCGATCCAGCGCTTGCACCGCTTTCGGCGACGCCTGGCGAGGACGCCGCGACTGGCCGGCATCGACCGGTGCACCGCAAGCAAGCTCATGTCGAGCGGCAGTATATCCGTAGCGCCGGAGACTTGTCGAACGCCCTTTTTCGCTGCGCAGCCATCGCTTTGCGGTGGCCAGAGGTGCGGCCGCAGGGATCTCGCGCCGACCTTCCGGAGCAGCGTCTTCGGCGCCGGCGATGCGGCGCTGCGGGACTGGCCGGCGCGCCACGGCGGCATCGTCGCCCAGTTCGTCGCCGGGGGCTCGCAGGCCATGCCGGGCCTGAAATGGACCGGGTTTCGTGCTATCTTGGCGCCCTTTCTCTGCCGGAGCACATCGCCTTCG
>WBZM01001257.1_pt1 | contig 26268 bp, 22 predicted proteins | sample 5204271 | NCBI WGS metagenome assembly WBZM01 (sample SAMN12344346, study PRJNA552823) | activated sludge metagenome | biome: Activated sludge suspended growth; feature: Nitrification reactor; material: Wastewater; isolation source: activated sludge from nitrification reactor of wastewater... | reverse complement strand
GCTTGTCTTGGATCGCGCACCCCAACCCACACGTCTAGCAGCCGAACCGAATTTTCTGCCTTCATGGCCTACCCCAAAAAGACAGAAAACTACACAAATCATAGGGCTGTGAACAGCCCCTTCCTAACTCATTGACGGTAAACCACTATTCCAGAGGGTCAACGACATTGGCATTCATGCAATTGCCCTGCATATCCGAGGCCAAGCAGCAAGCTGATCGACGGACTTTGGTAAAATGGCGGGTTTTCGTCTAGCCTTTTCCCGGGGAGCCTGCCATGCATATCGTCTGCCTTGACCTGGAAGGCGTCCTGGTCCCCGAGATCTGGATCGAGTTTGCGGCGCGCACCGGCATTCCCGAATTGCGTCGGACGACGCGCGACGAGCCGGACTATGACAAGTTGATGCGCTACCGCCTGGCCATCCTTGCTGGCAACGACTTGGGTCTGCCGGATGTGCAGAAAGTCATCGCTGAAATGGGGCCGCTACCGGGTGCCCGCGAGTTCGTCGATGCGCTACGTGAGAGCTACCAGTTGATCATCCTCTCCGATACCTTCTACGAGTTCGCTCGGCCGCTGATGCGCCAGCTCGGCTGGCCAACGCTGTTCTGCCACAGCCTGGAAACCGATCGCCGCGGAATGCTCGTGAACTACCACCTGCGCCTGCCCGACCAGAAACGCGAGGCAGTAAAACGCCTCAAGGAGCTTCGCTTCATGGTGGTTGCCGCGGGTGATTCCTACAACGATACGGCGATGCTCAGCGAAGCGCATGCCGGCATCCTCTTCCGCCCGCCAGCCAACGTTGCCGAGCAGTTCCCCCAATTTCCGGTGACGCAGTCCTACGACGATCTGCGCGCCCGGATAGATCAGGCGTTCGCCGCTTGCCGCTCGCGCTAGGGTGGCCAGCGCGTGCACACAAGACGCTATTACACGCTCACCGGGTCCTGTCCGGACCAGACCGGAATCATCGCGCGTGTCGCCGGTTTTTTTGCGCAACACGGCGGATGGATTCTCGAGTCGCGCTTTCATGCCGAGGATGGCAACGGCGAGAGCGCCGGCCGTTACTTCATGCGTATGGAGGTAAGGGCCGATTCGCTGCCTTTCCATCTGGTCGAACTGCGCGAGCGTTTCGGCCCGTTGGCCGAAAACATGTCCATGACATGGAGAATTACCGATTCAGCGGTGCGGCGCCGGGTAGTGATTGTCGTCAGCAAGCAGGAACACTGCCTCTACGACCTTCTTTCGCGCTGGCAATCGAAGGAACTGGACATCGAGATCCCATGCGTGATCTCCAACCACGAAACCTTCAGGGCGTTCGTCGAATGGCACGGGATTCCCTTTCACCACGTTCCGGTCAACCCGCCCAACAAGGCTGCCGCGTACGCCGAGATCAGGCGAATTTATGAGGAGGTGCGTGGCGATACGATGGTCCTCGCACGCTACATGCAGATCCTGCCGGCCGAAATGTGCGCGCGCTTTGCCGGACAGATGATCAATATCCATCACTCGTTCCTGCCCAGCTTCATTGGCGCGCGCCCCTATCACCAGGCGTACGAGCGTGGTGTCAAGCTGATCGGCGCCACCTGTCATTACGTCACGGCTGACCTCGATCAGGGGCCGATCATCGAGCAGGATGTCATTCGCATAGACCATTCCGACTCGGTCGACGACATGATGCGGTATGGCAAGGACATCGAGAAAGCCGTGCTGGCGCGCGGCTTGCGCTACCACCTCGAAGACCGCGTACTGGTGCATGCCAACAAGACAGTCGTCTTTCGCTGAGAGCGACAAGCGTTCGCCACCGCGCGCGCCAGTTTTCCTGGTGCGCCTGGCGGGCGACCGACAAGCGGGCAGCGCATGATCAGCCTCGCCGACCTGACTCTGCGGCGAGCGACGAAAGTGCTGCTCGACCGCGCTTCGGCGACGATCAACCCAGGCGAACATGTCGGCCTGGTGGGGCGCAATGGGGCCGGCAAGTCCAGCCTTTTCGCGCTGCTTGCCGGCAGCTTGCACGAAGAGAGCGGTGAACTCTCGCAGCCTGCCGAATGGCGTCTGGCGCAGGTTGCGCAAGAGATGCCGGCAACCAGCCAGAGCGCGACGGATTTCGTCATCGAAGGTGACAGCGCATTGATCGCCGCGCGACGCGAAGTGTCTCTGGCCGAGGCGGCAGGCGACGGCGAACGCTTGGCGCACGCCTACATGGCCTGGCACGACGCTGGCGCGCACGACGCACAGGCGCGCGCACAGGCGCTGATTCTCGGGCTCGGCTTCGCGAGCAACCAACTGCAGAATCCGGTCGATAGCTTCTCCGGCGGCTGGCGCATGCGCCTGCAACTGGCGCGCGCGTTGATGTGTCCGTCGGATCTCCTGCTCCTCGACGAACCGACCAACCACCTCGACCTCGATGCCCTCGTCTGGCTGGAAGGTTGGCTCAAACGCTACCCGGGAACGATGCTGGTGATCAGCCACGACCGCGAGTTTCTCGACGCCGTAACGAGTGTCACGCTGCACATCGACAATGGCAAACTGACGCGCTACACCGGCAACTACACGGCTTTCGAAGAGGCGCGCGCGCAACAGATCGAACTGCAGATGAGCGCTTACGTCAAACAGCAGGACAAGATCGTCCGTCTGCAAGCTTTCATCAACCGCTTCAAGGCGAAAGCGACGAAAGCCCGGCAGGCGCAGAGTCGGGTCAAGGCGCTGGAAAGGATGGAACGGCTTGCCCCGGTGCTGACCAACGCCGAATTCACCTTCGAGTTTGCCGAACCCGCCAGTCTTCCCAACCCGATGCTGATCATGGAACAGGCCAGCTTTGGTTACCCGCCACCCGCCCATGCGCCTGCCGGCGCGCTGCCGACGGTCGTCGTCGAGCAGGTCAGCCGTCCGGTGATGGCCGGCCAGCGCATCGGCATCCTGGGTGCAAACGGACAGGGCAAGTCGACGCTGGTGAAGACCTTGGCCGGCGTGCTCTCTTGTGTCAGCGGCTCGATCCAGCGCGGCAAAGGGCTAGACATCGGCTATTTCGCGCAGCAGGAACTCGATGTGCTGCGACCGGACGAGACGCCCCTCGCGCACCTCCAGCGGCTTGCCCGTGCAACCCCCACCAGTGGGCGAAGCGACCGAGAACAGGACCTGCGGACTTTCCTCGGCACTTTCAACTTCGCTGGCGAGGTCGTCAAGCAAGCGGTCGGCACCCTGAGTGGCGGCGAGAAGGCGCGCCTCGTCCTGTGCATGATCGTCTGGCAAAGACCGAACCTGCTGCTCCTCGACGAACCGACCAACCACCTCGACCTCAACACGCGCGAGGCACTGTCGATCGCGCTGAACGAGTTTGAAGGAACCGTGATGCTGGTCAGCCACGACCGCGCACTATTGCGCTCGGTGTGCGACGAATTCTGGCTCGTCGCACGCGGCAGACTGGCGCCGTTTGCCGGCGACCTTGACGACTATCAGCGCTTCCTGCTCGACGAAGCCCGACGCAACCGCGACGCGTTGCGCGAACGCACGAAAGCAGCGGCGAAACCGAATCCCTCGGCGGGCACCGCCGGCCCATCCGCCAAGCTTGCGCTGAGCAGCCTGAAAGCACTTGCCCGCGAGCAACTGGTCGTCGAGCAGAAGCTGCAGCGGCTGCAGGCGCACCAGCGCACGCTGGAAGAGCGCCTGCCGGCGACCATGCAGGCCACTGAACTGGCCGAGATCGGCCGGGAATTGCAGCAGCTTGCCGAGGAAATATCGGTTCGCGAAGAAGAATGGCTGGCGCTCGCCGAGCAGATCGATCTGGCAGAGAGCGCTGCAGCCGCCGCGGGCTGGCCGGTCGACGCCCGCACGCAAGCAAGGGGAAGCACATGAAGGACTTTGCATTGGCCGAGTGGTCGACAAAGATCGAGGTCGGCCTGCCGCAGATCGACCAGCAGCATCGACAGTTGTTTGAACTGGCGGCGACCTTTCGCGGCAATGGTGACCAGATCCGGATTCTCAAGTCGCTCGTCATGTTGACCGAGTACGTCAAGGTGCACTTCCGGGAAGAAGAGGAACTGATGGCCGCTTGCCGCTATCCGGGAATCGACGCGCACCGCCGGCTGCACGGCGAGTTTCGCCGAATGCTCTTCGACCTGCTGGAGAAGGCGAAACAGATGACGCTCGACGAAATCGCCGACGAGGTCACTTTCCTGATCAACGGTTGGTTCTACAACCACATCCTGGTTGCCGACTTCGACTACGTGCCGAGCGTTCGCGCGCAGCACACGCGCTGACAACGCCTCACCGTCGTTGCGCTAGGCCGGCATGAACCAGCGTTGCCGACCATCGCCGGTCTCGCGCAACGGATAGCCGTACAGGCGCGTCAACGACTCGCTGGTGATCACCTCGTGACAAGCGCCTTGCGTCAGCGTGCCATCAGCAAACAAAAGCAGCGCGTGCGTGCAGAAACGCGCCGCCAGACCCGGTTCGTGCAGAACCATCACGCAAGCTGCACCCTGCTCGCGCGTCAGCCGGGCGAAAAGCTCGAGCACGGCGATCTGGTGATTGAGATCGAGATGCGCCAGCGGCTCGTCGAGCAAATAGAGCTGCGGGGCCTGGGTAAGCACCGTGGCAATCGCCAGTCGCTGGCGTTCGCCACCGGACAGCGTCTGCACGTCGCGCTGCGCGAGATCGGCCATGCCCACGGCCGCCAGCGCCTGCCGGGCAATCGCTGCGTCATTTGCCGATTCCCAGGCCCAGCGCGCCAGATGTGGGTGGCGACCGATCAGCGCGGTTTCAAGCACGGTCGAGGAGAATGCCTCGCTGCGCCCCTGCGGCAGCCAGCCGCGCAGCAGCGCGCTGGCGCGCGCGCCGGACGCGGCGTAGGTCCGCCCGGCAAGCAGCACCTCGCCCGCCAGTGGCGGACGCAGACCGGCAAGAACCGCGAGCAGCGTCGACTTGCCAACACCGTTGCGGCCGAGTACCGCCAGGCTTTCCCCTGGCATCAGACGCAAATCCAGGTCGCGGCAGAAGACACGTCCGGCAAGGCCAACGGCGACCTGCCGGGCGCAGAGCAGTGGCGCCAGGGACACCGATCAGTCTCCCCTGGGCGCAGCGCGGGCGAGCAGGAACAGAAAGACCGGTGCACCAATCAGGGCAGTCAGCACACCCACCGGCAGTTGCTGTGGCGCCAGCAGCGTGCGCGCCAGTGTGTCGGCAATCACCAGCAAGCTGCCGCCGGCCAGCACGCAGGCGGGCAGCAGCAGGCGCTGGTCGTTACCCGCCGCCAGGCGAACCAGGTGCGGCACGACCAGGCCGACAAAACCGATCGATCCGGCATGCGTGACTGCGGCGGCCGTCGCCAATGAAGCCACGAAATACACCCCGCGCCGCAAAGGATTCACCGCGACGCCGAGCGCCTGTGCGAGATCGACGCCGCGCGCCAGCAGGTTCAGCTCGCGGGCAAAGGGCAAAGCGATCAGCAGCGCCGCGCCGAGCAGGCCGAGAGCGATCTGCGGGTCGCCGCTCTGCGAGAGATCGCCCATCAGCCAGAACAGCATTCCGCGCAGCCGGTCATCGGGGGCAATCGTCAGCATCAGCGTAACCAGCGCCCCCGAAGCAGCGGCGACGATCACGCCGGTAAGCAGCAGGCGCGAATGCGTCCAGCCGCCATTACCCTGCGCCAACCCGAAGACGATCAGCATGGCGGCGAGCGCACCGGCAAAAGCCAGACCGTTGACCGCGGCAACACCGAAACCGAGAACGATCGCCAGCAGGGCGCCGATTCCGGCGCCCCCCGAAATCCCCAGTACATAAGGATCGGCCAGCGGATTGCGCAGGAGAATCTGGAGCAGCGCGCCGGCCAGGGCCAGGAGTCCGCCGCAGGCAAAACCGGTCAGCGCACGCGGCAGGCGCAGACCGCGCACGACTTCCGTCGACACCCCGTCACCACCGCCAAGCAGCGTTGCGGCAACCTCAGTGAAGGGGATACGCATGCTGCCCACGATCAGGGCGAGGCTGATGCTGAGCACCGCCGTGCTGGCCAGCGCGGCAAGAATGAGCAGGGCACGGCGGCGGGTCGGCATCGCTCAGAAGTCAAACCGCCCGGCGACAAAGAAAGCGCGGCCGTCGGCAGGATAGTAGTAGGTATCGTTGTAGAAGCTGGAGTAACCGGCGAGCGGCGAATACTTCCGGTCGAGCGCGTTGAGCAGCCTGGCCGTGATGCGCCACGGCTTGACCACCCAGGCGGCCTGCAGATCGAGTGTCGTGTAGCCGGCCAGCATGCCGTGCGCGTTGTCGTAATCGCCGTTGTAGCGCCGGGCGCCGACATGCCGGACGGCGGCCGAATAGGTTCCCGGCCGCCCACTGTCCCAGATCAGTTGCACGCCCGCCTGATGCCGTGCCACCAAGGGGATCGCGTTGTCCGCATACGGTGCGCGACGCAGACGAGCATCGGTATACGCGTACGATCCCTTCACCTGCAGCCCATCGACGATCCGCCAGTCGGCCTCCACTTCCGCACCCTGGTGCCGGGTCGACGGCAGATTGACGTTCGCACCGAGGTTCCCGTCATAGGCGATCTCGTCCGCCAGTTTCAGCCGGTAGAAGGAAGCCCGCAGATTCGCCGAGCCAAGCCGCAGACCGCCGCCGACTTCATTGATTCGCCCCTGCTGTGGTTTCAGGTCACCGACGAAAACAGGATTGAACGAGGCGTCGAGGCCGAAAAGTTCATCAAGGTTGGCAAAACGGAAAGTGCTACCGGTCTTGGCGTAGACCTTCCAGGCGTCCTGCGCATAGGCCAGACCGAGATCGGTCGCACTGCGCGAACGGCTCGCCCTGCCCTTCATCGCCGGGCTGAAGAAAGCCGCGTAGGCATCCTGGCGCGCCTCCTGCGCCATGCGTTGCCGGCGAGCGCCAAGCGTCAGGCTGAGGTGCTCGGAGAGTCGGCTGACGTTCTGCAGGTAGAAGGCGGTGCTCGTCTGCTCGGCACCCTGATCGGCAAATCCCGTGTTATTCGAAGTCACTTCGCCATGGTAGTAGTCGAAACCAAGAACCGTTTCGCTGGGCACCGCAGCCAGATCATGGCGCCAACGCAAGCGCGGCGTAAACGATGTGGTGTCGCGCGCACGGTCGCTCGCCGTTGCGCCAAACGACGAGACATAGCGCGCGACGAGTTGCTGATGATCGAAGGCAAACTCCGCCTCGAACGCAAGACGATCGCCGAGTTCGTACGACACGCCGGGACGCAGGCGATAACCGTCGCGCTCGCTGACGTTGTGTGGGCTGCGCGTGCTGCGCGGATCGTTACGGTAGGCGGCACTGAAGATTGATCCCGGCTCGCCGGCCGACTCCTTGTAAGCGGCAAAGTCGACAAACGCTTGGCCGCGCTCGAACTGCACGCCCGCCCGCCCGCTGGCAGTGCGCTGATCCTGCTGGCTGTTGTGCCGATACCCACTCGCCTCAGCCAGGTTGGCGACGAGATCGAAGTACACGCCATCCTTGCTGTTCGCCAGGCTGAGATCGGCTGCACGGTAGCCGTAGCTGCCCACCTCGCCGGCCGCGCTGGCGAGCACCCGGCGGCCCTTGCGGGTGATGATGTTGATCACCCCACCGGTGGCGCCGTCGCCATAAAGGACGGTCCCCGAGCCGCGGATGATTTCGATCCGTTCGACGCTCTCCAGCGGAATTGCCGACCAGATGATGCTCCCCAGGTCAGCCGGATTGAGTCGCAAGCCATCGAGAAGAATCAAGGTATTGCTGGTCGCAGTCGAGCCGAAGCCGCGGACGTCGACGAGCGCGTCGCGGCCCATGGCCCCGCCCAGCTGGCGCACATCGATACCGGCGTGCGTGCGCAGAACGTCCGGCAGATTCTGTGTCGGCATGTTCCTGATGTCCTGTCGGCTGATGATGCTGATGTTCGCGGCGATGCGCGGATCGGCTTCGCTGAAGCGCGTCGCGGTAACGACGACGGGTGCGAGTTCCTGTTCGGCAGCGTGCAAGCCGCTCGACGTTACGACGCCCGAAATAACGAGCAAGGCAGCCGAGGCTGCACACGATCCTTTCGGATGCATGATGGTTTCTCCCTGTTGCCGACGAGCGTCCCCGCAAGCCAGCGAGCCCAATACATGGAAATATCCAGGGAAAACGATGAACGGAAGACCTGCTTGTCCGCGCACTCGGTGCCCGCCTCCCCGCGACACTTCCGTTCCAGTTGCGCGAAGGCCGGTATCCGGGCTCGCAAGTCTTGATCTGCCGCCTTCCCAGGCTGTCGCCCAGTGGCCTATCGGCAGACCCACACTCGCTTACCGTTGCGGGGGCAGCACAGGCATGGTGTTGCTGGAACACGCACCTGTTTCCCGTTTAACCGCGGCAGAGAACCTGCTTTGCGGCACCTTGCACAGTTCTTCGCCCAGCAGCCTGGACGAAGGCCCATATTATAGTGCATCTGCCCAAGGCCAACGCGGGCGAGTGCACACACTTTGTCCGAACCGTGTATCTTGCCTTGATCCGCAACGCTTCAGCCTTGACCAGATGGGCTTCTTGAATCTATAGTCCGCGTCATGCTGAATGAACTCCTTGCCCTTGAAAGCCGAGTCACTGAAGTGGTTGCCCTCTGCCACGCCCTGCGCGCCGAGAATGACGGACTGAAAGACCAGCTCGCGGCTGCCCAGGCGGAGAAGCACCAGCTCGTCGAGCGCATGGGTGAAGCGCGCTCACGCCTTGAACGAATCACCGCCCAGTTGCCCGAAGCCAAGACCTGAAACGCGTCCGACCGATGCCCAACGACTCCGCCATTCTCGACGCTTTTCTCGACATCACCCTGCTCGGCAAGGAGTATCGCGTCGCCTGCCCGCCAGAGCAGCACGCGGCCTTGCTCAACGCGGCCGCCTTCCTGAACGGCAGGATGCGCGAAATCGCCGAGAAGACGAAGAGCAACCTCGCCGAGCGAATTGCCGTCATGGCGGCACTGAATATTGCCCACGAACACCTCGCCGGGCATCAACCACGCCCAGCGACAGATCAAAAAATTGAATCTGAAATATCGCTGGACATGGCCGACGTTAGGCGTAGAATTTCCTGTATGGAGGCTGAACTGGCGACGGCGCTGCAAGCGCACTAGCGGTGGAAGCGGGCCTCCAACGGAGTTCCCTGCGGTGCTTGTTAAGGTCATAGATTCCTTGAACCAATGCAAATTGGCATCGGTTGCAGACCCTAGAAACCGCTGTTGTGTGTGCCCCATGTCGGGTATGCCTGATGCGGAAGGAAAGTGACCTATCTGAACCCAGGTTCAGGATGCCGGCCTGACGGCACTCGCGGGGACAACCAATAAAGAACGCGGAACTACTCGGTTCCGCGTTTTTTTTCATCCAGCGAATGGCCCCGAGCGGCAGTCGCTGAGCATCCTCGTTGGCGACCGACACCTCGCACCGTGCGGTCGACGTAAGCTGCGGCGCGGCAGCGCCGACCCCTGAGTCGTTTTTGCAAAGATTGATTCGCATCAAAAAAAAGCGGTCACGACTCCCTTAGAGTGGCTACCTGACGCAGGCTGGCCGCAGGCGCTTAGAGCGCTTGCCGCCACCAAGGGCTGTCAGTTTGCGCACAGGAGTCTCTCGGGTTCATGAACATCTCCAGCGTGCTGGTCAACGCCCAGCCCCAGGCCGTGCACGATGTGCAACGCCGGCTGCTGGCCCTGCACGGCATCGAGATCCATGTCGTCAGCGAAGACGGCCGGCTGATCGTGACAATCGAAGCCGAATCCGCGCAAGCCGCCGCAGATACCTTCTCCCAGATCAACCAGCAGCCGGGTGTGCTTTCGGCATCGTTGGTCTATCACCAGTTCGAATCCGATCCCGACAAGGAAGCATGAAATGAAAGTAACTTTGACACGTCGTGACTTCATCAAGAGCAATGCTGTTGCCGCCGCCGCCAGCGTAGCCGGAATCAGCCTGCCCGGCGTCGCTTCGGCGGCCGTCGCGACGAATGATGGTGTACGCTGGGACAAGGGTGCCTGCCGTTACTGCGGAACCGGCTGCGGCGTGCTCGTGGGAACGAAAGACGGGCGCATCGTCGCGACCCAGGGTGATCCCGATGCTCCGGTCAACCGCGGCCTCAACTGCATCAAGGGTTATTTCCTCTCGAAGATTCAGTATGGCAAGGACCGCCTGACGACGCCCTTGCTGCGCATGAAGGATGGCAAGTTCGACAAGAACGGTGAGTTCGTGCCAGTTTCGTGGGAGCAGGCCTTTGACCTCATGGCCGACAAATGCAAGGCTGCATTGAAGAAGGGGGGGCCGCGCAACATCGCCATGTTTGGTTCTGGCCAATGGACGATCTGGGAGGGTTACGCCGCCGCCAAACTGATGAAAGCCGGCTTCCTGAGCAACAACCTGGACCCGAATGCGCGCCACTGCATGGCCTCCGCCGTCGCCGGTTTCATGCGCACCTTCGGTATCGACGAACCGATGGGTTGCTACGACGACATCGAACACGCTGATGCGTTCGTGTTGTGGGGCTCAAACATGGCCGAAATGCACCCGATCCTGTGGTCGCGCGTCACCGACCGGCGACTGACCGGCAAGAACGTCCGCATTCACGTGCTCTCGACGTTCGCCCACCGGTCCACCGAACTCGCCGATAACGAGTTGATCTTCAAGCCCCAGAGCGACCTTGCGATCCTCAACTACATCTGCAACTACATCATTCAGAACAACGCAGTCAATCAGGAGTTCGTCGCGCGCAACGTTAACTTCAAGCGGGGTGTGACCGATATCGGCTACGGCTTGCGCGCCAACCATCCGCTCGAAAAACTCGCCATGAACAATGGCTACCCGGGTGAAGACGGCAAACCGCGCGGCAACCCGGCCGGCGCCAGTCCGATGAGCTTCGAAGAGTTCAAGGCCTTCGTCGCCGAATACTCGCTGGACAAGACACACGAGATTTCCGGGGTACCAAAGGAAAAGCTCGAAGCGCTGGCCAAAGCCTATGCCGATCCCAAGCTCAAGGTGACCTCTTTCTGGACGATGGGCTTCAATCAGCACACGCGCGGCACCTGGGTCAACAACATGATCTACAACGTCCATCTGTTGGTCGGCAAGATCTCCGAACCGGGCAACAGTCCGTTTTCGCTCACTGGTCAGCCGTCCGCCTGCGGCACGGCGCGCGAGGTCGGTACCTTCGCCCATCGGCTGCCGGCCGACATGTTGGTCACCAATCCAAAACACCGCGAACTCTCCGAGAAACTGTGGAAGCTCCCCGCCGGCGTCCTGCCCGACTGGATCGGCGCGCACGCGGTCGCGCAGAGCCGGCTGTTGAAGGATGGCAAGATCAACTTCTACTGGACGACGACGACCAATAACATGCAGGCCGGGCCAAACGTCAACGACGAGATCTTCCCCGGCTGGCGCAACCCCGACAACTTCGTCGTGGTGTCGGACGCCTACCCGACGGTTTCGGCGATGTCCGCCGATCTCATTCTGCCCGCTGCGATGTGGATGGAAAAGGAAGGCGCCTTCGGCAACGCCGAGCGACGCACGCAATTCTGGCGTCAGCAGGTGAAAGCCCCTGGACAAGCGCGCTCGGACCTCTGGCAATACGTCGAGTTCGCCAAGCGTTTCAAGACCGATGAAGTGTGGCCAGCCGCCTTGCTCGAGAAAAATCCCGAGTACCGGGGGAAGACCTTGTACGATGTTCTGTTCGCCAACGGCCAGGTCAACAAGTTCCCGCTCGCCCAGACGTATCCGGGCTTCGACAACGACGAGTCGAAAGCTTTCGGCTTCTACGTGCAGAAAGGTCTGTTCGAGGAGTATGCCGCTTTCGGCCGCGGCCACGCGCACGATCTAGCCAGTTTCGACACCTACCACAAGGCGCGCGGCCTGCGCTGGCCGGTAGTCGATGGCAAGGAGACCCTTTGGCGCTTCCGTGAAGGCTACGATCCCTACGTCAAGAAAGGCGAAGGAGTCCGCTTCTACGGTCACCCGGACGGCAAGGCGGTGATCTTCGCCCTACCCTACCAGCCAGCCGCCGAGATGCCCGACAAGGACTACGATCTCTGGCTGTGCACCGGGCGCGTGCTCGAGCACTGGCACACGGGTTCGATGACACGGCGCGTTCCCGAGCTGTACAAATCGATGCCCGACGCCTGGATCTACATGCATCCGGACGACGCCAAGAAGCGCGGCCTGCAGCGTGGCGATGTCGTGAAGACGGTCACCCGGCGCGGCGAGATCCAGTTGCGCGTCGAAACCCGCGGCCGCAACAAGCCGCCGGTCGGCCTCGTTTTCGTCCCGTTCTTCGACGAACACCGGCTGGTCAACAAGCTGACACTCGATGCGACCTGCCCGATTTCCAAGGAAACCGACTTCAAGAAGTGTGCTTGCAAGGTGGTGAAAGCCTGAGGCACTGGAACGTCCCGGGCAGCGTGGCGTACGCCGCAGCCGGCGGGCAAACCGCGCGGCGCTCGCCCGGGTTCGCGCCCACCCGATCCCCGATCTCCGACCAGCCCGTTCATCAGCCGACATGCCCAAGGAAGCCAAAGCCACGCGCCGACCGCCGGCGATGAGCGCCGGCATGCCAGAAGTTGCGCGCCGGCAGTTCCTGACCGATTCGGCGCGCCTGTTTTGCGGCGTCGGGCTGCTTGGCGTCGCCCTTGCCCTCCATGGCAAGCAAGCGAAAGCCCTGCCCCCGCTGGCCCTCCGCCCACCCGGTGCGCAGCCGGAAGATCACTTTCTCGGCGCATGCATACGCTGCGGCATGTGTGTGCGCGCTTGCCCCTACGACATCCTGACGCTTGCCCGGCCGGAAACGGCAGTTGCCGCGGGTACGCCGTACTTCACCGCGCGCAGCGGACCGTGCGAGATGTGCGAGGACATCCCCTGCGTCAAAGCCTGTCCGACCGGTGCCCTCACACACGCGCTGACCGACATCAACCGCGCGCGCATGGGCCTTGCCGTCCTCGCCGACCAGGAGACTTGCCTGAACTTCCTCGGCATGCGCTGCGATGTCTGCTACCGCGTCTGTCCGCTGATCGACCAGGCCATCACGCTCGAGCTGCGTCCGAACCCGCGCACCGGGCGCCATACGATGTTCATTCCGACCGTACACTCCGAACACTGCACCGGCTGCGGCAAGTGCGAGAAAGCCTGCGTCACCGAAGAGGCCTCGATCCGCGTCCTGCCGATCAAGCTGGTCAAGGGCTCGCTCGGCGAACACTACCGTTTGGGATGGCAGGAAAAGGCGAAGGCTGGCGGCCATTCGCTGGTCGAAGACAAGGGTCTCGTCGATCTGCCCGACCGTCTGCCGGAAGGAATGAAACTCGACGGTCATTTCGATCCAGGCAGCGACCGATCCCCGGCACTGATCCCCAGTCACGGCTCGGCAGTCCCCAGACTCCCTCCCGGGCTGGGTGATCAGCCTGCTGCGGCAGCCGAACCGGCGCGGCCAACGGTCAGCGAGGGGGCACGATGAGCCGTCGACAACCCGGCGCCGAGGCTATCCGCACGAAAGGCTGGCTCGCTGCGCACAAGTGGTTGTTGGCCCGGCGCGCCAGTCAGTGCACCATCCTCAGCCTCTTCCTGCTCGGCCCGCTGACCGGCTGGTGGATCGTCAAGGGCAACCTGGCCTACAGCCTGACGCTCGACACGCTACCCCTGACCGACCCGTTCATCCTGATGCAGTCGCTGGTCGCCGGCCACCGGCCGGAAAGCCTGGCGCTGCTCGGCGTCGCCATCACGCTCGTCTTCTACTTTCTGGTGGGTGGCCGAGCGTACTGCGCCTGGGTCTGCCCGCTCAACCCGCTGACTGACCTTGCCGCCTGGCTGCGCCGCCGGCTGCAGATCAGGGGCAGTACCCACCTTGCGCGCGCTACCCGCTACTGGATCCTGGCGATGACGCTTGTCCTTGCCGCCGCTACCGGCACCCTCGTCTGGGAGCTGGTGAATCCCGTTTCCTTCCTGCAACGCGCCCTGGTTTTCGGTTTCGGTGCAGCGTGGACGATCATTCTTGCCGTATTCCTGTTCGACCTTTTCGTCATGAGCCGCGGCTGGTGCGGGCACCTCTGTCCAGTGGGCGCTTTCTACAGCCTGCTCGCGCGCTGGAGTCCGCTGCGCATTCGCGCCGACAAGCGCGCTGCCTGCAACGACTGCCTGGACTGCTTCGACGTCTGTCCGGAACCGCAGGTCATTCGACCTGCCCTGAAGGGAGCCGAGCAGGGCGTCGGCCCGGTCATTCTGGCCGCCAACTGCACCAACTGCGGACGCTGCATCGACGTCTGCTCGCAAGACGTCTTCACCTTCGGCCTGCGCTTTGCGCGCCCACCCGGCGATGGCGCAACGAGTGAGGCGTCGCGCAACACTGAAACCATTCTTTGACCTGGAGGGAGCGCCAACCATGTACAAAACCCTGAAATTGATCGCCGCGCTCGCGGCGACTTGCCTGAGCGCGCTGGCGTTTGCCGACGACGGTGCACGGTCGATGCGCGGCGTCGACGTCGCAGCGCCTGATCCGGCACCGGAGATCAAACCCTACGTCGGCAAGCGCCCAGGAACCGAGGCGCCGGTTGCCCGCACCTTCAGTACGCAACCGCCGGTGATCCCGCATGCCGTCGAGAACTTCGACGAAATCAACCTGGAAGGCAACCAGTGCATGGATTGTCACTCGGCCGCGAACTACAAGAAGAAGAAGGCGCCGCAGATCGGTGTCAGCCACTTCGTCGACCGCGAGGGCAAGAAGCACGCCGAAGCGACTGGCGGCCGCTACAACTGCGTTCAATGCCACGTGCCGCAGATCGACGCACCGCCGCTGGTCGACAACACCTTCAAGGGCGATGCCGTCAAGAAGCCGGTCAAGAGGAACTGAGCGACAACCGCGGCAGCAAGCCTCCTTGCGCCGCGGCTACGCCGCCCGCCCAGGCCGCCGCGTCGGGCGGTCCACGATTGCTCGCCGCAGCCTAGCGCTCCAGGTCGTGTTCGCCACACAGGCGCAGGATCTCCCGCCGCGCGGCATCGCGCAAGCGTACGGTCGCCGCCCAATCGGCGCCCGCCGGCGCCAGCACTGCGCCCAGTGCCAGTTTCATCCGGCCAAGTCGTGGCAGCCAAGAGCCATCGCGCAGTACCTCGCGCGTTCCGCGCAGACCACCGGTGAGGACCGGCACGCCGGCACGGGCAGCGGCAACGAAGGCGCCCATGCGCAGCGGCTTGAGGCCGGCTTCACGGGAAAAGGTACCTTCCGGAAAAAGGATGACGCGCTGCCCCCGGCCCAGGGCAATGACGATGTCCTCGACATCCTCGACGCTGCGCGCGACGTCGAAACGCTCTACGAAGAGCGTCCCCAAGGCCCGCAGGAAGGCGTGCATCATCGGCTGCCTGAGCAACTCGCGCTTGGCGGCGAAACAGTATCCGGCTGCGGGCGGCAGCGCCGCGCACAGCACCAACGCGTCCAGATAGCTGCAATGATTGACCAGCAGCAGATGCGGCGTTGCCGGCAGGTCAGCGCGGTCTATCCTGCCCACCGGCATGCCGGTCAGGCGCAGGAAAGCGCGCGCCGCCCAATGCACGATTCGGCGGCCCGCTGCCGGCGAACGTAGAGCGACGACGCTCGCCGCTGTTGGCAGCGCCAGCAGGGCGAAGATCGTCCAGCACCACGAGCCATACAGTCGTCGAACAAAGCGCCGCGCGCCGTCGGCGATGCGTGCACGAGACGCGGCCATCGCCAGGCGCACCAGCTGCCAGCGCCCCGCTACAGCTTCGGCCCCGAGTGACCCGCTCTCGAAAGCATCGCGCGACGCGCTGCGCCGGATCTTGCCGCTCGAGGTCTTGAGAACCGAGTTCGGTGGGACGAGGACGATCTCGTCGGCCGGTACACCGACCGCGTCGATCGCCGCTTCGCTGATCCGCTGGCGCAAGGCAGCGCGCTCCGCCGCATCCTGCGCGCGCGTTTCGGCGACGACGACCAGGCGCTCGCTCGCCGTCAGCGGATCGTTGCTGGCGAAGACCGCGACACAACCGCGGCGAACACCGGGAATGTTGCCGACCGCCTGCTCCAGTTCGTACGGATAAAGGTTGCGCCCCCCGCGGATGATCAGATCCTTCTCTCTCCCGGTGAGGTAGATTTCGCCTTCGACCGTGTAGGCAAAATCCCCCGAGTCCAGCCAGCCGTCACGCCACAGCGCCTGGGTCGCGGACGGATTACGGAAATAGCCGACCGTTGCCGAGGGACCGCGAAACTGCAAATGCCCGACGTGGCGTTCCGGCAGTTCGCTACCGCTCTCGTCGACGATGCGGATTTCGTGACCGGGAAGCGCCCGGCCACAGGCTGGCACTCCCATCGACCCCGGCGCTGCATCAAGCACCGGCAGCGCGACCTTCCGACGCAGCAAGGCATCGCGCTCGATCAGGTCGATGCGTGGCCCGCGCCCAAGCGGCGGAAAGGCCAGGCCGACCGAGCACTCGGCCAGACCATAGACCGGCGTCAGAGCGGTCGGGGACAAGCCAAACGGAGCAAAGCGCTCGGCGAAAGCGGTCAATGTTGCCGGACTGACCGGCTCGGCGCCATTCAGGGCAAGCCGCCACGACGACAGGTCCAGCCCCGACAAGTCGGCATCGGCGAGCTTGCGCGCGCACACGTCGTAAGCAAAATTCGGTGCCGGCGAAAGCGTGCCACGATGCTGGCTGATCGCCTGCAACCAGCGCACCGGGCGAGCGAGAAACGCTAGCGGCGACATCAACACCAGGCGCATGCCAAAGTACAAGGAGCCGAACCAGGCGCCGATCAGCCCCATGTCATGATAGAGCGGCAGCCAGGAGACGAAAACGTCGTCGCTGGAAACGCCGACCGCCTCACCCATCGCGCGCAGGTTGGCGAGCAGATTGGCATGGCTGAGGACGACCCCCTTGGGATCGCCGGTACTGCCCGAAGTGTATTGCAGGAAGGCAACATCCGAGGACACTGCGCGATAGAGCAAGGCGAGCGGCTCCTGATCGAGCTCAGTGGGCGTCAGGACCTCGCGCAAGGCCGGCGCCGCTGCCCGCAGGAGGGCGCCAACGCCTTTCGCTTCCGGCACCGTGATGATGAACACCGCTTCCGCGTTGGCCAGGATGCGGGCATGCCGGCGCAGGTGGTCGGCAAGCTGCGCCAGACGAGCGGGCGGATAGATCGGCACCGGAACGCCGCCAGCGAGCATCACGCCGAAGAAACTCGTCAGGTAGTCGCGCCCGGTCGGCAACATCAGGGCAACCGTCTGCTCTGGCCGCAGACCACGCGCGACCAAGCCCGCCGCGATACGCCGCGACGCACTCAGCAGATCGCCGTAAGACAGCGGCTGCGGTCGAAAATCGCCCGTGTCGCCCGCCCCGCTCGCGTAGAGCAGCAGCACGTGCGTACGATCCGGGCAGCGCTCGGCGTACCACTCGAGAACCTCGACCAAGGTCGCTGCCTGCACCGGGACTTCGCAGATCTCACCCTGCGCCGCTTTGTCGAGCGCGACGACGGCCGGCTCCTGCAGGTCGCCTGCCCCGTTGATCAGGCGCCACAGGTCGGCCGGCGTTTCAGCTTCAGCCAAAGCGCTCTCGGGCAGCGACTTGCCAAACTCGGTGGCCAGTCGCAACAGCAGTTCGACCCGCGCCAGGCTGTCCAGGCCCAGGTCGCGTTCAAGATGGCTACCCAGGCTGACTCGGCCCTGCCGCCCGGGACGCGTCTCCTCGACCATCGTCGCGACGAGCTGCAGCAGGCGCTCGGCCGAAGCTTCAGGCAAACGCTGACCGGCTGCCCGTTCGCGGTTCACGTCCCTGCTCCTCCACGCCTGACCCGCGGAGCGGGCGAACCGGAGCAGCCAGCCAGCGCGCCAGCCGTACCCCCGGAGACAATCGACCAAGGCGCTGGCAGATCGCGCAAGCCCGACGGCCGATCAGGTCGACGGGCAAACATTGATCGCCCTCGTCGGACACGGTGCGAGGCAGGCACCGCAGCCGGTGCACCGCGTTTCGTCGACGATCGGTCGCGCGATCCCGCCGCGCTGCGGCAGAAAAAGGATCGCGCCGTTGAGACAAAGATCAGCGCACACCCGGCACTCGACCGCACGCGTGGCCAGACAGACCTCGCCAAGCACCGCGCGCAGCGACCAAGCGCGACCTTCCTCGCCGCGCTGCAGCGCAGCGCTCGGACAAACACCGACGCAGGCAGCGCAGAAAGTACATTCGCCGCGGCTGAAATCGATTTCCGGATAGCCGCCCTCGCCGCTGACGACGATACCCGTCGGACACACCTTGCGGCATTCGTCGCAACGCGAGCAGGCCTGCTGAAAAGCGTGCTCGGCGAGCGCCCAGGGCGGGCGCAGCGGCTTCGGGCGGAGACCAAACCGACCGCGCAGAAAGTTGCGCCGACTCGCCACATCAACCACAGCCAGCCCGCCAGGCGCCGAGCGTCCGCTTCATCAGGCGTCGGCCGGGACGAAATCGATTCGGCCGCTCTCGAGGTCAGCCCGGACCAGCCTGACGCGCAGGCGATCAGCCAATCGGTAGCGCCGACCGGTGCGCTGGCCAAGCATCTGGTGCTTCACGCTATCGTACTGAAAGTAATCCTCACCCAGTTCGGAAACATGGATCAGGCCCTCGACATGGATTTCGTCAAGCGCCACGAACACGCCGAAAGGAACGACCGCCGCGATACTCCCCGCGAAGACCTCGCCGATGCGGTCGCGCATGTAATAGCATTTCAACCAGTTAAGCACATCGCGCGTCGCCTCGTCAGCGCGACGTTCGGTCTGCGAGCAGTGCACGCCCACTTCTTGCCAACTCCCAGGTGAGTAATGCTGCCCGGCGAGCACGGCCTTGATCGAACGATGCACGAGCAGGTCCGGATAGCGCCTGATCGGCGAGGTGAAGTGCGTGTAGTGCTCGTAAGCGAGGCCAAAGTGGCCGACATTGTCCGGGCTGTAAAGTGCTTGGCGCAGCGAGCGCAGCATTACTGTCTGCAGTAGCAGCGCATCCGGACGATCGCGTACCTGTTCGAGCAGCAACGCGTAGTCGCGTGCCGTCGGAGTGTCGCCACCACCCAGAGCCAAGCCGAACTCGGCGAGGAAGCTGCGCAGACCGACTAGCTTCTCGGCCGTCGGACCCTGATGAACCCGGTACAGGCACGCTTGCCGATTGACCTGAAGGAAATCCGACGCGCAAACGTTGGCCGCCAACATGCATTCCTCGATCAGCCGATGCGCGTCGTTGCGGTAGGCCGGAACGATCCGCTCGATCTTGCCCTGATCGTTGAACAGCATCAGCGTTTCGATTGTTTCGAAATCGATCGCACCGCGTTGCTCACGCGCGCACTGGAGGACATGAAACAGATCGTAGAGCGCGCGTAGATGCGGCAGCAGCGCAGCGAGTCCCGCTTCCGCGGGCTGGCCGGCCGTACTGAGCCAAGTCCATACCTGATCGTAGGTCAGCCGTGCATGCGAGCGAAAGACGGCCGGATAGAAGCGATAGTGGCCAATCTCGCCGCGCTCGCTAATCTCCATGTCGCAGGCGACCACCAGTCGGTCGACATCCGGATTGAGCGAACACAAGCCGTTCGACAGCTTCTCGGGCAACATCGGAATCACGCGGCGCGGGAAATAGACCGAGTTGCCGCGTTCAGCGGCTGCCCGATCGAGCGCACTCCCCGGCTGCACATAATGGCTGACATCGGCAATCGCGACGATCAGCCGCCAGCCGTCGGCGCGCCGCTCGGCAAAAACGGCATCATCGAAATCCTTCGCCGTGTCGCCGTCGATCGTCAACAGCGGCAAGTCGCGCAAGTCTACCCGCCCGCCCGAGTCGTTCAACGAGACCTGGTCCGGCAGGGCGGCCGTCTCAGCCAGTGCACCAGGTGAGAAAACAAAAGGAAGCTCGTGCTTGCGCAGGGCAATCTCGATCTCCATCCCAGGATCGGCGTAGCCGCCAAGAACCTCGACGATACGGCCAATCGGTTTGGCGTGCCGATCAGGCTGCTCGATGATCTCGACCACCACGACCTGACCCGGCTTGGCCGCCACGCCGTCATCGGGTGCGACCAGAATATCCTGATTGATGCGCCGGTTCTCCGGCACGACCAGCGTAATTCCGTGCTCGACCAGCACGCGCCCGACAACCTTGCTGTTCGCCCGTTCGAGGACTTCGACGATGACGCCCTCGCGCCGTCCGCGGCGATCGACGCCGACGACGCGGACCAAGGCGCGATCGCGATGCAGGACCTTCGCCATCTGCCGCGCTTCGAGCGACAGGTCCTCGCTGCCATCGTCCGGAACGAGGAAGCCATAGCCGTCCGGATGACCCTCCACGCGCCCGGCAATCAGGCTGGCTCGCTCCGGCAGAATGTACGCCGCCTTGCGATTGCGCAACAACTGCGCCTCACGTTCCATCGCGCCCAGGCGGCGCTGAAACGGTTCGCACTCGTCTGGCCGGATTTCGAGCAACCGGCAGAGTTCGTCGAAGCCTACCGGCCGACCTTGCTCCTCGAGCACCTGCAGGATGAATTCGCGCGACGGCAGGGGGTGTTCATAGCGCTTAGCCTCGCGCGCCAGATGCGCATCACGCCCTCTCATCCCGAGCGGATTGATCATTGACATTTGCTCTTGATCCTATAGAATTCGCTTCTCGCTGGCATGCCCAGGTGGCGAAATTGGTAGACGCGCTAGGTTCAGGTCCTAGTGGTGGCAACACCGTGGAGGTTCGATTCCTCTCTTGGGCACCAGACACAACAAGCTCTGATCCTTCGGAGCTTTTTTTTCGCCCGCTTGTTTTCGCTCCTTTGCCGGGCGCTCATTGTACGCCTTCCACGACCAAGCTTGGCCTGATTCGCTGCGTAGCGCGCGGTTGCGCCCGATCCACACCCCTTGCCCGAGAATGCCGGCTGCCGACAGCCGCCGGCGCCCAAGCACTCCCGAGTTTCCCGGCCGCAGCCTTTTGCGTCGCCTCACCCGCGCCGGGCCGCCGCGGGATATGGCCGGCACGCGGAAAACTCGCAGCGAAACTGGCCAACCCATGCCGAACATGGGATAATATGCTGCCGGAAAGTGGTCGCTCGGGACCGCTATGCGAATGAGAACTAATTCCACTCCAATCACGTACCAGGAATTCAGATGACGATACGACCGGAACTAATCGAAAAGCTGCGCGCCAAGCGCGCCAGGTTAACCCAGAACGTCAGCCCGGAAAAGCTGGAGGCGCTGCATGCCAAGGGTTTGCTGTCGGCCCGCGAGCGTCTCGACGCGCTGTACGACGAGGGAACCTTCCAGGAACTTGGGCTGCATGCCGCCCACGCCGCAACGCATTTCGGTATGGCCGGACGCGAGTTGCCCGCCGACGGAGTCATCGCAGGAAGCGGCTATGTCGGCCACACGCAGGTGGCTGCCTTCAGCCAGGACTTCAGTGTGGTCGCCGGCACGCTCGGCAAGATGCAGGCGCGCAAGATCACGCGCATCATGCGACATGCGCTGAAGATCGGTGTCCCACTGGTTGCTTTCAAGGACTCTGGCGGTGCGCGCATTCAGGAAGGGGTTGACGCTCTCTCCGGCTACGGCGATGTGTTCTACACCAATGTCCTGCTCTCCGGCGTCGTTCCGCAGATCGCCGTGATCTGTGGTCCCTGTGCCGGGGGAGCTGCCTATTCGCCAGCGTTGATGGATTTCGTCATCATGACACGCAGCAATGCGCACATGTTCCTCACCGGTCCGGAAGTCATCAAGGCGGTAACCGGACGCGCGACGACGATGGCCGAGGTCGGCGGCGCTGAAATGCACGCAACCGTCAGCGGTAACGCCCACTTCATCGTCGACGACGACCAGCAGGCGATTGCCCTGGTCAGGCAACTGCTGTCCTATCTGCCAGCGAATAACACCGAAGACCCACCGCACAACCTCGCAGCGCCGATCGAGGAAATGGAAGATCCGTCGATCAATGAGTGCATTCCCGATAGCGCGTCGGCGCCGATGGACATGTACGCGATCATTCGCCGTATCGTCGACGGCGGCGAACTGCTCGAGGTGCATGCGGGCTTTGCGCGCAATGTCATCGTCGGCTTCGCGCGGATCAGCGGCGTCGTCGCCGGTATCGTCGCCAATCAACCAATGGTCATGGCAGGCGCACTTGATCTGAACGCGGCCGACAAGGTGGCGCGTTTCGTACGGACTTGCAACATCTTCAACATCCCCGTCGTAACGCTGGTTGATGTCCCTGGCTTCCTGCCCGGTGTCGAGCAGGAGCGCGGCGGAATCATCCGCCATGGCGCCAAAATGCTTTCGGCCTACGGTTCATGCACTGCACCGAAAATCACCGTGATCTGCCGCAAGGCCTATGGTGGTTCGTACCTTGCCATGTGCAGCCAGGAAATGGGAGCGGACATGGTCTTTGCCTGGCCGACGGCAGAGATCGCCGTCATGGGCGCAGAAGCGGCGGTCAAGATCCTCTACCGCAAGGAAATCAAGGAAGCGGAAGACAGCCAGGCACGCGCAGCCGAATTGGCACAGGAATACCGCGACGAGTTCGCCTCGCCCTACGTTTCCGCGGGTAATTTCTATATTACCGACGTCATCGAGCCGCAGGATACACGTTGGATGGTCGCCCTGGCCTTGCGCAAGACACTCGACAAACGCGAACTCCGACCGGCCAAGAAGCACGGCAACATACCCATGTAATTCCCCGCACGAGGACTACACTCCATGCTGACTGCCGCCACTCTCAAAGCCCTGCAGGTCTACGGTATTGCCATCGTCATTTCAGTGCTGGTCGCCCTGCTGATCAAGATGATGGTTTCGCTGACCGGACGGATGGAAAAGAGCAAACCAGCCGACATTCCAACCGGCACGGTATGTCCGGTTGGCCTCGGCGTTCCGGATGAAGACGTCGCAGCCCTCTCGGCGGCAATTTTTGTCGCCATGGGACCGCACCGCATACTGCACATCGCACCAAGCAGCCATGGCTGGGCCTCCGGCGCGCGCGCCGCCCAGCATTCCCATACGCCCGGGCCCACGGGCCGTGGCCCCCGATAAGGAGAGAGATCAGATGCCCAGACATTTCAAGGTTACCGTCAACGGACGCGAGTACGAGGTCAGCGTTCTCGAACTTGGCACCGGACAAACGCAGAGCGCGCCCGCCGCCACACCGGTTGCCAGTGCGCTGGCGAGCGCTGCCAGCAGCGCGAGCAGCGTAGCCGCCCCGGCGGCAGCGCCCGCCGCAGCGGCGGCTGCCGGAGCCAACGATGTCGTCGCCGCCATGGGCGGAGTGGTCGTCGAGGTCAACGTCAAAGTTGGCCAAACTGTTGCCGCCGGTGATCAGCTACTCGTTCTTGAAGCAATGAAGATGAAGACACCGATCACCTCGGCGCGCGCTGGTCAGGTGACCAAAGTCCTGGTCGCCGCCGGCGATGCGGTCGACGGCGGGCAGCCGCTGCTGACTATCGCCTGACGTTCGACGAACCGGCAGGGATGAAATCCTGCCGCCTGCAACTCTCGATGCGCCGGCAAATGCCTTTGCCTGACCGGCGCGAGGATTGACGCGTATGGAAAGCATTCACTTTCTGGATCTGTTCCAGGGTATCGCGACACTCGCGGCCGCCGAGCCGAAGATCATGTTTGGCCGCATCTTTCTGATGCTGCTCGGCTTCTTGCTCATCTACCTGGGCTCGAAGAACGTCCTTGAACCGTTGCTGATGATCCCGATGGGACTCGGCATGTCTTCGGTGAACGCGGGCGTGATGTTCCTCGAAGGCAACAAGATGGGCACCTTGTTCGTTGACCCATTGATGTCTGAGCCGGTAGACCTGATCAACATCCTGCAGATCGACTGGCTGCAACCGATCTACACGCTGACTTTCAGCAACGGCCTGATCGCCTGTCTGGTTTTCATGGGTATTGGCGTCCTCCTCGATGTTGGCTACGTGATGGCACGCCCATTCCAGAGCATGTTCATCGCCCTTTTCGCCGAGCTTGGCACGATCGCCGTCTTTCCGATCGCCGTAGGCATCGGCCTGAACCAGGGCGAAGCGGCGGCTGTAGCAACGATCGGCGGCGCCGACGGGCCGATGGTGTTGTTCGCTTCGCTCGTGCTGGCGAAGAACTTGTTCGTTCCGATCACGGTCGTCGGCTACCTGTATCTCGGACTGACTTACGGTGCCTATCCCTACCTGATCAAGTGGCTCGTGCCCAAGCATATCCGCGGGCTTGACATGAGTGGCGATCAGGGGCCCAAGATCAGCCGCTCGCAGAAGCTCGTTTTCGCCGTCGTCGCCTGTACGCTGCTCTGCCTCCTTTTTCCCGTTGCCGCGCCGCTCTTCTTCTCGCTGTTCCTGGGCGTTGCCGTTCGCGAAAGCGGCATCGATCCCTTTACCAAGCTGATCGGCGAGACGTTCCTGTATGGTGCAACGTTCTTTCTTGGCCTGACGCTGGGTGTGTTGTGCGAAGCAAACACGCTGCTCGATCCGACGGTGCTCAAGCTCCTGCTCCTCGGCATGCTGGCCTTGACGATCTCGGCGCTCGGCGGTCTGCTCGGCGGCTATCTGCTCTACTTCTGGTCCGGCAAGAAGTTCAACCCGATGATCGGAATTGCCGGTGTCAGTTGTGTTCCGACGACGGCCAAAGTGGTCCAGAAGATCGCGACCGACGCCAACCCGCGCGCGATCATCCTGCCGCAGGCCCTCGGCGCCAATATCAGCGGCGTGATCACGACAGCCATCATCGCGGCGACCTACGTCGCGCTGCTGCGCTGATTTCGCTGCCAGTGATCCGCCATGCGGCAGCGCAGCGACGGCCGAGGCCGGCCGAAGTAGAATGTGAGTGTGTACGGCGCGCGCCCGGCGCGCTTACTGATCCCCGTCTTTCGTCGGCTTATCGCCGCCAAAGCCGGGGATCTGGATGCTCGTGAATAGTGTTCGGGTTTGCGTCTTCAACTGATCCTGCATCTGGTGCAGCATCTTGCGACTTTGCTCCATGTAGGTAGCCATCATCGTCTGCATCGCCGGACCCTGGAAGTTCATGAACTGCGACCACATGTCGCTCTGCATCTGACTGCTGCTTTCACCATAAAGCGACTGCGACTGTTCCTGCAGTTTTTTCTGGAACTCGATGAAAGACTTGATGTTCGTCTCGAGGTACTTGCCAAGCATTCCCTGCATGGCATGCCCGTAGAAGCGGATCATCTGGGCTAATAGCTCCGTTGTAAAAAGCGGAATTCCCGCGGCTTCCTCCTCCAGAATGATCTGTAGGAGAATGCTGCGCGTAATGTCCTCACTCGTCTTTGCGTCCAGCACGTTGAAGTGCTCGCGCGCCAGGACAAGGTCCTTGACATCGCTCAGCGTGATATAGGCGCTCGTCTTCGTATCGTAAAGACGACGGTTGGGATACTTCTTGATCAATCGTGGCTGCTGCTCGGGCATGGCGACCCTTTCCTCCATAGGCGGATGACTCGACGGACTTTCCGGCGCCCGTTGGTGCGGTGCACCACAATTATACTCCGGCGAAAAAAAACAGGCTCCTCGCGGAGCCTGTCTCACCTTCCTAAACAACAAGTTTACTGGTAGTAAAGACCGCCACAGATATTCATCGTCGACCCGGTCATGAAACCGGCGATTTCCGACGCCAGGTAAACGCAGGCGCCGCCGATCTCTTCGGGCCTGGCCAGACGCTTCATCGGCACGGTCTCGATGATGCTTTGCAGGATTTCGGGTTTGATCGCCATGACCATCGGCGTCGCGACGTACCCAGGGGTAATCGCATTCACGGTGACCCCCTTGGCCGCCAGTTCGGCTGCCAGCGCCTTGGTGAAACCGATGACGCCAGCCTTCGCAGCCGAATAGTTCGTTTGCCCGGCCTGGCCGCGCAGCCCATTGACCGACGAAATGTTGATGATCCGGCCCCAACCACGCTCGGCCATCTTCGCCGAAACCTGCTTCGTCATGTTGAACAGACTCGACAGGTTGGTCGAAATCACGGCATTCCACTGCGCCGCTTCCATCTTGGCGAACATCCGGTCACGGGTGATACCCGCGTTGTTGACCAGAATGTCGATCGGACCCGCCTTCGCTTCCGCTTCGGCGACCAAGGCGACACACGTGTCATAGTCGGAAACGTCGCCAGCAACACAGATGAAGTCGTTGAACCCAGCCTCTGCCATGGCCGCGGTCCACTCGGTCGGCTTGTCGAACTCCGGATGATAGGCAGCGACCACCTTGTGACCCGCCTTGGCCAGTTCCTGGCAGATGGCCGTACCGATCCCGCCCATGGCTCCCGTAACCAAAGCAACACGTTGTGTTATAGTTCTTTCCTTTCCTGTTGACGAATGAGACAAGCTGC
>WBZM01000351.1_pt2 | contig 26289 bp, 18 predicted proteins | sample 5204271 | NCBI WGS metagenome assembly WBZM01 (sample SAMN12344346, study PRJNA552823) | activated sludge metagenome | biome: Activated sludge suspended growth; feature: Nitrification reactor; material: Wastewater; isolation source: activated sludge from nitrification reactor of wastewater... | reverse complement strand
GGCATCCTCAACATCCGGGAAAAAATCAACCGGTACTACGTGGCCAGCCATTTCAACGTGGATGCCGACAGCATTGACATGGTAGAGCACCGCCTCACCCGGCGGTTCGGCAGCACGAAGCACTACCAACGTCTCATCCGCTACCTCGAAACCAACAGCCTTGCTAGTGACGAGAAGTTTGCCCATGTTGCTTCGCAAATGGAGGTGAACAATTTCCTGGACTACCAAGTGGCGCAGATTTTCTTCGACAACCAGGATGCCGGGGGCAATATCAAGTTCTGGCGGCCACAGACCCCCAATGGCCGCTGGCGCTGGGTGCTCTACGACACCGATTGGGGCTTCGGACTGAACGACCCCAAGGCGTTTCGCAACAACAGCCTTGAGTTCCACACCGAACCACACGGCCCTAACTGGCCAAACCCGCCTTGGAGCACCCTGATTTTGCGCAAGCTGCTGGAAAACAAGGCCTTCCGCAACCAGTTCATCAACCGCTTTGCCGACAGGCTGAACGATGATTTTGAGAGCGAGAAGGTATTGGCAGACATCGAACGGTTTTATGAAAACTTGAAACCAGAGATGCCCCGACACCTCCAGCGCTGGAAGCTGAAGGAGCGCACCTGGCTGGCCGAGGTGAACGTGCTGCGCAATTTCGCAAGGGAGCGCCCAACGTACTTGCGCAAATTTTTGATGAAAAAATTCGACACGGGCGAGCTTCGCAATGTGTCGCTCGACATTGCCCACGGCGGCAAAGTGCTCATCAACGAGACGATTGATTTCAGGGACACTTTTAGTGGCCAGTATTTCGAGAAAATACCCATCCGGCTTCGGGCCGTACCCGACCTCGGCTACCGCTTCGTGGGTTGGGAGGGCGAGGGTGTCAATTCTGGTTCGCCAGAGCTGTACCTGCCAATGACCAAAAAGGAGGGCTGGAGCCTACGGGCTGTTTTTGAACGGTACGAGCACCCATTGGCAGATAAGATTCTCATCAATGAAATAAGCTGCAACAACAAGCAGACCGGCGACTGGATAGAACTTTACAACAATAGCAGCAAGTCGTTGAACTTAAAGGATTGGAAGCTCAGCGACCGCAAGAACGATTACAGTTTCCCTTCCTTCACGCTGCCTCCCAAAGGTTATGTGGTGGTCTGCGAGGATTCCGTGAAGTTCCTACGGCAATTCCCACAGGCGCAGAGCGTCATCGGCGGCCTCAGTTTCGGGCTGAACAAGCGCCGGGAAATCGTCCAGCTTTTCTCCAACGACGACTCGGCGGTGGACAGCGTCGGATACGACCTGCTGCCCATGGATTCCAGTTTCACGTTGAACCTCCTGCTGCCCAGCCTCGAAAACGGCGACCCCAATAACTGGGAACTGACGCCGGGCGCTGGCTCACCCGGCAGTGCAAATGCCTACTACGTCACCAGTCGCATTGACGGGCGGCGCTCCTTGTTCATGCAGATGGGCGTGGCGGCTGGCGTACTCGCCTTGGGAGGATTGGCCTTGTGGCTGCGAAGGAGGAAGGTGATTTAGTAACTTGCTCTCTACCACTTCCCATCCAGCGCCAGCACCTTCACTTCAATGCGATGGTTGACCATGTGCTCGTCCATGCTACAGGTTTCGCCATTGCGGCAGCGGTTGAGCGGCATGGTTTCGCCGCAGGCCTTTGTGAGGATGCGCTGCTGCGCAATGCCTTCCCTGAGCAGGTAGTCGAGGATGCTGTTAGCCCGGCTTTCGGAAATGCGGAGGTTGAACTCGTCCACGCCAAGCGCCTCGGTATGGGTGCTGATTTCAACCTGGAGTGAAGGGTATGTTTTCAGTTGTGCCACCAACTGGTTCAGCGGGCTGATGATTCTTGGCGTCAATTGCCATACGCCCACGTCGAAAACAGCTCCATCCAGCCGGAAGCGCTCGCCCACTGTTAAGCTGTTATTGCTCAATTTTCTTGCAAAATCGCCAAAACTGCCCAGTTCCGCAATGAAAACCTGCTCTGGTTTGTCGGTTGTTGTGATGGGCTTGGCAGGCTCATCGGGGGCAAAAGGTTCTTCAACTGGCTGCTTGGCCACGACCTTTTCCACAGGTGCAGGTTCGATGGTTGCCGAAGGCAAAACAGGCGCTGGCTCCACCTGCCTTTGCACCTTGCTTGGGGTGGGTTCCTGCACCACCGCTGGTTTTTCTGCTGGCTTTGCCGTCTCAGTAGTCGCAGGCTGTTCCAATTCCCCAACCGTCAAATCTACCGATGTCTCTTCCTTCGGAGGAGCAACTGGTTTCTCCTCCTCTATTGGGGTGGGCGGTGGGGTAGGCAGTTCTGGCTTTTTCTCAACTATATGCGCTGTTTCTTCTTTCACAACGGGCGTAGGCACCATTGTCTTCGCCTCCACAACAGGCTCCTGTACTGCTGGCAGTTCGGGTGCTTTGTCCAGCACAATGAACATGTAAATATCGTCGTCGCCACCGCTTCTGCTGCTGGTGAAATAGCCGCTGAGTTGGTCGTTGGCGAGGAAAATCGAAATATCGTCGAGTGGGCTGTTGATGGGCTTGCCAAGGTTGGTAGCCGACTGCCAAGCCCCGTTTTCGTCCTTATAGGTCACGAAGATGTCGAAGCCGCCGAAGCCGGGATGCCCCTTGGAGCAGAAATACAGCTTGCCGTCCAAGGCCGCAAAAGGGAAGCCTTCATTGGCGGTGGTGTTCACAGCTGGGCCGAGGTTTTCGGGCTTGCTCCACTCACCGTTCGTGCGTTCTACCACCCAAAGGTCGGTGCCCCCAAAACCACCTGCCCGATTGCTGGCGAAAAACAGCGTTTTGCCGTCGGGCGATACGGCCGGGTGCATGAAATTATGGTTGGAGGAGCAGAAGGGCAGTTTTTCCACGTCCTTCCACCGCTCTGTTTCACCCGATTTGGCGGAGAAAAGCTGGAGGCTATAAGTGTTCTGCTTATTCAGCACGTTGTCGTTGCGGGTAAAGAAAATCTCGGAACCGTCAGCGGTGATGGAGGCGTTGCCCGTGTTCTTGTTCACTTCGCTCAGCTTGGAAGAGTATTGGATGGGGTCGGCAAAACTGCCATCCGATTTTTTCTCGCTGATGTAAAGGTTCAGGTAGTCACGTCCGGTCCATCCCGATTTTTCTTTCATCAGTTTAAGGCCCTGCTTGCGGTCGGAAGAGAAAATCAGCCCCTTCCGGTTGAGGATGGGGGCATTGTCATCAGCATCTGAATTGAATGGAAATTCCTGAATATCAATATATTGGAAATAAGGCTGGATGAGCGGGGCATAGTCGCAGGCCCGTAGCATGAGGCCTGCTTTTTCGTCGTCGGGGTTCAATTTTTGGTAGTCGGCGAACCATTTGCGGGCCTCGTCGTACTTGCCATTGCTCATGAGGGCCTCGCCGTAGTAATAGCGATTTTCGTCTTTGGCGGTTTCGTCCTTCACCACTTCCGCATACAATGCTTCCGCCTTGTCCATTTTGTTGTTCATGCGGTAGCAATAGGCCAGCTTGCTCTTTATCAGGGTAGCATTTCGGTTTTGTTTGCCCTCGTTTTCCATGGTTTGCAAAGCCTGGCGGTACAGTTCGGCAGCGTCAGCGAACTGGTTCAGCTTGAACATTTCGTTGGCCTTGTCGAGGGTCTTGTTTTGCGCAAGCAAGGGAGCGGTGGCACCCAATGCGAGCACAGCGAGGCATGCGAGCACAACTTTGCGGAGCAAATTATTGAACGGTAGAATTCTCATGACGGTCAGTTTTTAAGGACGTGCTAACGATAAAAAATAAGTTCGCTGTTTTGCCAACCTAAGGATGGTATCAGTATCAGCGGCCTCCTGCATCGCCGGAAGGCGGGACTACTCAAGGGGCGAAACGAAAATTTTGCTTTGCAAAATTTTCGTTTCGCCCTTTTCGGGGAACAGCGACACGCTAAGTAGATACGCCGATGGCCGAAACTGTTTTTTTATCAATACTTAGGCTGAATACAGTGGGATTTTAGTTTATCAACATGATAAAACAGGGGCTTGGGGCGGAACGCCCCAAGAGTCCCCCTCCTCCCAGCGGCGGCAGCCTTTGGCTGCCGCCGCCGGGAGAGAAGTTTTTGGATTGAAAAATTGCGAAGCAATTTTTCAATCCTCTTGGAAATGACGCCAAGGCAAAATGTCAAAAAACTGAAATTACACTGTACTGAAGGGCATTGCAAAAGTAAGGAGGATGGCGGCAAAAGCGATAATGCACAAGCCATGCCCGACTTTTCCATGCAGGCTAACTGGCTTTCATTTCAAAAATTGTGCGAGAAGGCTTTTTCGGGCATAACAATAAAATTTTTGCAACCTTTTTAAACTTTGCCCCCTTGCGGGAGTCTATCCTACCAAACCCTCACGCAAGACTTCGATGGTGCCAAACAGCGAAACCGTGGATGATAGGATTTTGTCGCTGCTGCGTGAGGGTGGCAGTCAGGCCGACCGTGGCTTCCGGCTGCTGATGGAAACATACCAGGAGCGGCTTTACTGGCAAATACGCCGCATGGTACTTGACCACGAAGACGCCAACGATGTGCTGCAAAACAGCCTCGTGAAGGTCTATCGGAGCCACCAAGGCTTTGAGGGCAAATCGAAGCTGTTCACCTGGCTCTACCGCATAGCGACGAACGAGGCCATCACGTTCTTGAACAAGCGGAAGCTAACCTTCGCCACTCCGCTCGACGCTGGCGAAAGCCCCTTGGCCAACCGCCTCCGGGCCGACGACCACTTCGATGGCGACGAGGCGCAACTGAAGCTCTTGGCGGCCATCGAAACGTTGCCCGACAAGCAGCGGCAGGTGTTCAACCTGCGCTATTTCGATGAAATGAGCTACGCCGAGATGTCGGAACTGCTCGGAACTTCGGAGGGCGCACTGAAGGCATCGTTCCACCATGCGGCGAAAAAGATTGAAGGGTATTTGAAGAACTTGGTTTAGAAGGTTTAGAGGGTTTAGAAAGTTTAATGAACCTCGCCTAAACCCTCTAAACTTCCTAAACCCCCTAAACCTCCGATTAACATGAACGATAAAGAACTGAGGGACGAGTTGGACGACCTGCCGTTCCTCAAAAAAATGAAGGAGCAACCAACGGGCAGTGGGTTTCAGGTGCCAAAAAATTACTTCAAGCACCTGCCCGACGAGGTGTTGCGCAAGGCAAAGGAACCCGCCATTGCGCCAGCCCCAATGGGGACAGCAACCCAACCCAACTGGCTAAAGCGGGTAGAGCAATTCGTGGCGAGCCTCTTGCAGCCAAGGTATGCACTGGCTTTTGCCTCAGTACTGGCCTTGGTGGTGGCGGGTATTTGGCTCCTCAATGAAGGCGTTGCGGAAGCACCATCACCGTTGGCCGCCGTGCGCTTGCAGGACATCAGTGACGAAGAGCTGTTCGCTTACGTCTCAGACAATATCGGTGACTTTGACCACGACCTCGTGCTGAAAACCGCTGGCCCCGAACTGCCCGACGTGAAACCACAACAGAAAGCCAAGCCCTCCCTTCCGAAAACGGCGACCCCAAAGCCCGAAGTGGAGGAAATGGAGGAGTACATTGACGAAGTGATTGAGGATATTGACGTGGAGGATTTGGAGGAACTGCTTTGAGTTGGCAGTTTGCAATCAGTTACTGCTTAGATTCCTTACCGGTTTTCAAACATTAAAACCCTTGCCTGTCCTATAAATTTGGCGGCACAAAATTTAAAGCAATGAAAAAAATAAGCATCGCAATTCTGTTTTTGTTTGCCTTAGCAATGGTAGCGGTGGCGCAGCCCGGCCCTCGTGGCGAGAAGCGGCAAGAGAAGATGGAGGCGTTCAAGATTGCCTTTTTTACCGAAAGGCTGCAATTGACGCCCGACGAATCGAAGGCGTTTTGGCCCTTGTACAACCAGTTCGAGAACGAGCGGGACGACCTCAAGGACAAATACGACTTAGAGGACAAAAAGCTCGAACTTCTGTCGGACAAGGAGGTGGAAGCCGCCATCATGCAGCATATTGAGATGGAAGACCAACTGGTGAAGCTCCGCCGTGACTACGTTCGCCGCTTCATGGAGGTGCTGTCCGTGCGCAAGGTGGCCCTGCTCCAGCGCATTGACCGGGACTTCAAAGTGGCCCTGCTCGAAGAAATCAAAAAGCGCCGGGAAGCCCGCCAAGGTGGTATGCCCGGCAGGAACTGAGCATTTCAATACCTGAGTTTTTACGATACCCCAAGGGGGCAAGAAAAGACCTGTGGCCAATCAGCGCTGCGGGTCTTTTTGTTTTAAAACAGTCAGGCCCACCGTTTACATTTGCGGCAGCAACAGCATTCACCAATAAAACCTCGGGCTTTTATTGCGGAACCAACGCACAACCCATACGGCTTAGGTTCCCCTTTAGGGGTCAGGAGCTACCACCATGAAAATACTCGTCACTGGCGCCGACGGCTTTGTCGGCAGCAACCTCGTCAGGGAACTCTTGAAGCGCAACCACGAGGTTGTCGCATTCATCCAAAAAGGGCTAAATCCCGTCACCTTGGAGGGGCTGCCCATCACCTTCCAGTACGGCGACCTGCTCGACCAGCCGAGCATTGAAGCGGCCATGCATGGCTGCGAGGGGCTGGTGCATTCGGCGGCGCACCTTGGCGTTTGGCCTTATTATTCCGAAATTCAAAGGAAAGTGAACGTGGACGGCACCCGCCATGTGATGGACACGGCGTTGGCACTTGGTGTGCGGCGCATCGTTTTTGTCGGCACGGCCAACAGCTATGGCTATGGCAACCGCCAAAGCCCCGGCGACGAGACCCGGCCCTACAACTCCGGCCACTACGGCCTCGGCTACATGGACACCAAGCGGGAGGCGCAAGACCTCGTTTTGAAAATGGTGAAAGAACAGAGGCTGCCCGCCGCCGTGGTGAACCCGACCTTCATGTTCGGCCCCTTTGCCGCCAAGACCGGGGCGACGCTGATGATTGACAATATTTTGCATGGCAAACTGGCAGGCTACACCCCTGGTGGCCGCAACTATGTGGCCGTGAAGGACGTGTGCATTGGCATTGCGAATGCACTTGAAAAAGCCACGCCCGGCTCCTGCTACCTCCTCGGCAACCAGAACATGAACTACCGGGAAATATTCAACCTCATTGCCGAGGTGTTGAAGGTGCCGCCGCCGAAAATGGCCATCCCCGGATTTGTGGTGCTGGCTTTTGGCGTCATTGCCACGACCATTGCCCGGCTGACGGGCAAGGCGCCAAAAATCAGCTACCGGATGTGCCGCATTTCGATAGATGAAAACTTTTACACCGCCGAGAAGGCAAGGCGGGAATTGGGGATACCCCAAACACCCATAAAACAGGCGATACAGGAAACAGTGGATTGGCTGAGGGAGAATGGGAGGATATAGTGATTTACCGACCTTGGTAACCGCTTTTTAGCCCTGTTCCCGTTAAACGTGCTAAAGTTTGAAATGAAAATTTTGCGATGCAAAATTTTCATTTCAAATTAAAAAATTCTTCCCGGCGGCTGTCGGCGGAGCCGACAGCCGCCGGGAAGAATTTTTTAGTGTCAAGTTTTCGGGTTTTTGCTAAGGCAAAAACCCGAAAACTTGACACTTTGAGAAGTCCCGCCTTCCGGCATGCGTGGCGCAGAGGCTGGGCAGATACTGCAACCCATTGGCATCTGCATTCCTGGCAAAACCTGCCAATATCACGGCTTGCTGTCCGATGCGTCACCGAAGACCTCGTTGAGGCTGAGTTGTGTCACCTTGCCGATACTGTTCAGGAACTCCATGTCCACATTGTCCTTGCTGCCGAGGACGAGGTAGGTGTATTTGCGGCCTTTGACGTATTTCTCGTGGAATGACCTCAAGTCTTCAGTCGTAGCGTTTTTCATTTGTTCATAGACGTCCCTGCGGAGGTCGTGGTCGTAGCCACGCTGCTTGGTGGTGCGGTAGGTCCAGTAGATATTGTCCTTGGTGATGCGGCTCGTCTCTATCTTTTTTTCGATGCTTTCGATGGCCTGTTCAATCTGCTTTTCCGATACGGGCATGTCCTCTATGATTTCTTGCATGGCCTTGATGGCATCCACCATTTTGTCCGCTTGGGTGCCCACATAGGCCCGCAGGTAGTGTGCCTCTTCAGCTTTTACAGGTGAGCTATAGCCCACATTGGCAGAGTAGGCCAAGGCCCTCGATTCCCTGATTTCTTGGAATACGATGCTCGAAAGGCCAGAGCCGAAATAGGTGTTGTACAGTTCCGACATCACATATTCGTCGAGGTTGAAATTCTCCGTGCCCTTGCTCACGAGCATGATTTCAGCTTGCACCATCGGGAAGTCCACGAAGATGACCTCGTTCTCTTGGGTGGGCAGTTCGGTGAACTTCTTGGACGGCAGCACAGGTTGCAAGCCATTTGGTGTTTCATTTTGAGCAGCGGAGGATGCTATTTCCATTGCTTGGGACGAATTCTTGCGAGGCTTCATTCGGTACTTGTCCAACATGGCAGTGGCGTCTTTCATTTCCTTGGAACCATAGTAGAACACCCGGTGGTCATAGCCTGTCAGCCCTTTGATTTTTTCCACCAAAGCCGCTGGTTGGAGCGACCTGAGTTGTTCAGGCGTCAGGTTGTTTGTAAATGGCGATTCTTTCCCGTATCGGGCATAGCTGGCCATTGCGGAGCGCAAAATCGTGGTCTTGTTCTTCTTGTCGTTTTCCCGGCGCAGCAGTTCGTCGGCCACGAGGTTGTCGAGTGCCTTTTGGTCGCCTTTAACATTGGCGAGGATGTGCTCGAAAAGCTGGATGCCCTCGGCCAAGCTTTCGTCAAGGCCGCTGAGGGTTACGTAAGCCCGCTCGTCGGTCACGTTTACCGAGAAGTCGAGACCGAGCTTGAAAAACTCCTGCTTGAGTTGGTCGGCGGTATATTTGTCAGTGCCGAGGTAGGGCAGGTAGTTGATGGCCATGGCCAGTTCCTTGTCGCTGTTCTTGCCCATCTCCACAATGTAGTCGAGCATGAAAGTCGGGTTGTTCTTGTTTTTGATATAATCCATTTCCACGCCGCTGGCGAGTTTCGTGGTCTGGATGTCCTTGCTGAAATCCAAGAAAACAGGCTCCAAGCGTGGCGACTCCTCTGCGAGGAATTTCTCAGTGTATTTCGAGGCCTCCGTCCGGTTCACCGATACAGGCGTGATGGCGGGTTTTTCCACTTTGTAAACGTTCGGGTCTGCACCATTGCGCTTGTAAACCACCACGTAGTTGTTGCGGAAGCGCTCGTTGGCAAAGCGCACAATTTCAGCTTTCGTCAGCTTTTCCAGGCGGTTGAAGCGGTTCACGTAATTCTCCCATTTAGTGCCCAGGATGAAAGCGTTGGTCATTTGCCCGGCGCGTGCGCTGTTGCTTTCGTTCGCACGTATCTCGCTGAGTTTCAGGTCTTTGATGCAGGCCTTGATGAGCCATTCATCGAACTGGCCTTTTTTGATTTTTTCAAGCTCCGCAAGAAGGAGTTGTTCTACCTCTTCCAGTGATTGTCCTTCACGGGGCTTGCCGTAAAGTTGGAAGGTCGAGTAGTCCTCCATGCCGGTCATGCTGGCCCGGGCCTCTAACACCTGCTGTTTTTGGAGCAAATCGAGGTCAATGAGGCCGGCCCGGCCATTGTACAGCAAGCGGTAAATCAACGACAGGTAATCTGCATCGGGGGAGTTGGCCCCGCCTCCCTTCCAGGCCATTTGCACGTAGGCGGCCTCTTGGCCAAACACTTCCTTCCGAATCACTTCCTTCAGTTCAGGCTGTGGCTCATACTTAAAAGGCGGGATGGGTGACGCCATGTAACCGCCGAAATATTTCTCTGCAAAAGCAATCGCCTGCTGTGGGTCGAAGTCGCCTGCCAACACGATGGCCATGTTGTTCGGCTTGTAATAGGTCTTGAAATATTCCTGAATCTTCACATGGGAAGGGTTCTTCAAATGCTCCCCTTTGCCGATGGTCGTTTGTGTGCCATAAGGGTGCGTTGGGAAGAGCGTCTCGTTGATGGCGGCGCTCACCTTGCGGAAATCCCGGTCTTGGTTGATGTTGAACTCCTCGTAAACGGCCTCCAACTCCGTGTGGAACAGGCGCAGCACGCACTCCCGGAAACGCTCGCTTTCCAGTTTCATCCAACGCTCCAGCTCATTCGACGGGATGTCGTTCACATACACCGTCTGTTCCACCCAAGTGTAGGCGTTCGTGCCCCGGGCACCAAGGGAGCTGACGATTTTGTCGTATTCATTGGCAGCCACCAGCTTGGCGGCCTCATTGGAAGTTTGGTCAATTTCCGAATAAATAGCCCTGCGCTTTTCTGGGTCGGTTTCTTTGCGGTGCTGTTCATAGAGGTCGGAGATTTTTTGCAGCAGCTTCTGTTCCTCCGGCCAGTTCAGTGCACCAATATTGTGCGTGCCCTTGAACATCATATGTTCGAGGTAGTGCGCCAGGCCCGTCGTCTCGGCGGGGTCGTGCTTGGAGCCAGCCCGTACTGGCATGTTAGTCTGTATGCGAGGCTCGGCATCGTTGATGCTCATGTATAGCTTCATGCCATTGCGGAGCGTATAAATTTTTACGCCAAGCGGGTCGCCGGGCACCGATTCGTAGTCGAATGTTAGTGGTTGGGGTTTCCGAACTGGCGCCGGGCTTGTGACCTTGCCATCGGGCGATTGCAACGGGACGCTCTTGGAGCTTTGTACTGTGGCTACTTTCATTTTTTTGTCCATTTTTTTTGGAGCTTGCGCAATGGCCGGGATTGCCAGCGCTAAAGCCAAAAATAGAAAAGTGGAGTGGCGAAATAGTTTTTTCATGGAGAAATTGGTTGAGTTGATTGGAATAAGGTTGCGAAAATAGGAAAGACTGGCCGCTGGCGTTAGGGCTGCACAGGAAATACCAGCGGCCTTATTTTCAAAACTGACGGTACTTCGCATCCAACAACAAATTGGCCCCTGCCTCCGAAAACCGCTGTGTCGCATTGTCCCAATGGAGGGTCTCCTTCGGGAAGCGGTTCGCCACCACGCCCAGCAAGATGGACTCCGTCAGGCGGGCGGCATAGCTGAACGGGGCGCTGGTCTGCGTTTTGCCCAAGCAGGCGTCCACGAACTGGTGGTAGTGGTCAACGGCCTCCAGTTCCGGGAACTTGAACTCCTCAAATTTTTTCCCAACTATCAGCTTCGGGTAGCCGATATGTGGCAGCAGCAGTCTGCCTTTTTCCCCCACGAACATCGAGCCTTGGTCGGGCAGTTTTGCGCCTTTGGGCATCTTTAGTTCCTTGTGCTTCTTGGGGGCGCCCACGCCGTCGTACCAGACCCATTTCAGCTTTTCGGTCGTGTACTGCGTGCCGGGGAACTCGTAGGTGACTACGTTGTGCTCTGGGTGAGAAAAGCCGTTCGGCTGGCGGCATTGGCACATGATGGTCTGCGGTACGTCCAAGGCCAGCGCCGTGTAAGGCGTATCGAAGATATGCACACCCATATCGCCAAGGGTTCCGCAGCCGTAGTCTAACAGTTTGCGCCATTGGCCGGGGTGGTAAACCTTGTTCTTGTAGGCACGTTCGGGCGAGGTGCCGAGCCAGAGGTTCCAGTCGAGGGTGGGCGGCACGGGGTCGTTGCCCGTGGGGGCCGAGCCGTCGTAGCCCCAGTTCTTGTTCGACCAGGCCCGCACGGTATGCACCTTGCCGATGATGCCCGATTGGATGAGTTGCGCCGTGCCCCGGTACTCCTTCCACGAATGGATTTGGATGCCCATCTGCGTTACGAGCTTTTTGTCCTCTGCCATCTTGCGCATGGCACGGGCCTCGGTTACGTGATGGGTGAGCGGCTTCTGGCAATAGACAGGTTTGCCCATTTCCATAGCCATCAGCGAAGCTGGGGCGTGCGTGTGGTCGGGTGTCGAGACGATGACTGCGTCAATCATATTGCCCAATTGCTGGAACAATTTGCGGTAATCGGCAAAGCCTTTGGCGTCAGGGAACAGCCTCCTTGCAGCAGCCAGATTGTTCGAGTCCACATCGCAGAGCGCCGTGACCTCCACCATGCCGTGCGAGGAAATGGATTTTAGGTCTTCCAAGCCCATGCCGCCCACGCCGATATGCGCCGTGCGCAGCTTGCCGTTTTTGGCAATGGCCCATACAGAAGAAGGCAGGAGGGTCACGCCGGCCATCGTGGCGGCATGCTTCAAAAAATTTCTTCTTTTCATTTTTCTTCCAGTTTTTACTCCACAGCGGGAGGTGAGAAATTGCTGGGCAAAATACAATGGCCCACGGGGATTTCGGCCTTTTGTTCTATGAAAATGCCGGATGGCTGTTTTTGATGGCAATCCCAAATTAGATAGCCGATGGTGCCTGGGGTAAGGATGGCGCTTTCAGGTGCGTTCGAGTGAAGTCCATGAAGGTAGTTGCTTCTCACAAACTCCAAACCCTCCCCACATCCTTCATCGGGACGCAGCCGAGGTAATCCCCCGGCACGGGGTCGTAGTTCAGCACCTTCATGCCGATTTCCTCGGAGGAAAAATAGCCCCAGAGCATGAGCGATTTCATGGAGCGGTAGAACCCAACGGGCTTCTGCTCACCGACCGCCGTGCCCCAAACCTTGCCGTTGTATTTTGGAGAACTGGCTTCCTCTTCCTTCAGTATTTCCTTTCGCTGCGCAACGTCCAATTCATGGAAGGGCTTGCCGAATTTGGACTTGCATTTTTCGTTGAACCCGGTCATGTCCGCTTGGAGGGTCTTTTGGCCTTCTGCATTGTACAGCTTCGCAAAAACAGTGTCCATGAAAATATCCACCTTCATGTCCAAGCCGCCGGGAGTGGCCGTTTTCGGTAAAATGGTGTCCACCAGTGCCGAAATCAACTGGGCTTGGTCGGCTTTCAAGAAACTGGGCTGCCAACTGAGCCGTGGCTCCGATTTGCAGGATTGCAGGATGGAAAAAAGCGAACCCGTAAGGATGGATGCACCGCCCAACAGGGCCGTATTTTTGATGGCTTCTCTTCTGTTCATTTTTCTTTGATTGATAACGGTTGATAACAGGTGATGGGTATAGTTGTTTTATCAACCTACTACCACCCCCTTCAAAAAAAACAACGTCGCTTCCATGTCGTTGTGCAGTATCCGGTCTTCTTCCACCACTGGTACTACTTTCCGATAAGCTGATAGGACGGTTTCCACCGTTTCTGACGACTTCAAGGGCCTACGAAACACCATCGCCTGCGCAGCCGTGAAAAATTCTATGGCGAATACCCGCTCCACGTTCTTTACCACCCGCCAACATTTGGTGGCGGCGTTGGCACCCATGCTCACATGGTCTTCCTGGCCATTGGACGACACAATGCTGTCCACCGAGGCCGGGGTGCAAAGCTGCTTGGTCTGGCTGACGATGCTGGCCGCTGTGTATTGTGGTATCATAAAGCCGCTGTTCACGCCGCCGTTTTTCGTAAGGAAATGTGGCAGCCCACGTTGCCCGCTGATGAGCTGATAGGTGCGCCGCTCGCTGATGCTGCCCAGTTCGGCCAAGGCAATGGCGAGGTAATCGAGCGCCAAGGCCAAGGGCTGGGCGTGGAAATTGCCGCCGGAAAGTATTTCGTCCTCGTCAGGGAAGATGGTCGGGTTGTCGGTCACGGAATTGATTTCTGTGAAAAGCACCCGCTCCACATGCACAAAGGCATCGTAGCTGGCCCCATGCACCTGCGGGATGCAGCGGAAGGCGTAGGGGTCTTGCACGGCGGTCTTTTCGCTGGCACCTATCTCACTGTCTTTCAACAAGTTGCGAATGGTTTCGGCGGTCTTCAACTGGCCTTCGTGCGGCCTGATTTTATGCAAAAGCTCATTGAACGGCGAGAGCCTGCAATCGAAGCCATCCAGCGAAACGGCGGCAGTGAGGTTCGCCAGACCGAACAACCGCTTTGCCTCCAAGAGGCACCAAACACCATAGGCTTGGCAGAATTGGGTGCCATTGAGTAGGGCCAATCCCTCCTTTGAGTCCAAGACAATCGGCCCCCAACCATGTTTTTTAAGTGCCTCGGCAGCAGGCAACTTCTCGCCCTCGACCCTAACCTCGCCCATGCCCAGCAACGGCAAGCTGAGGTGTGCCAATGGCGCCAAATCGCCGGAGGCGCCCAAAGAACCCTGCTGGTAAATGATGGGCAGGATGCCGTGGTTGTAAAAATCCACCAATCGTTGAACAGTAATGAGTTGCACGCCTGAGTAGCCCTGCGAAAGCCCCTGGATTTTCAACAACAACATGAGCCGAACCACGTCGGCAGGCACTTCGTCACCCATGCCACAGGCATGCGACATGACGAGGTTGGCCTGCAACTGCTCCAGTTCGTGGTGGCCGATGCGCACGTTGCAGAGCGAGCCGAAGCCCGTGTTGATGCCGTAAAAAGTATCATTGGCTTGCCCCGTTGGGGAGGCGGCCAACTTGTCGTCCAAGTAGCGGCGACAATGCTCGATGCGGCGGGTGGCCTCTTCGGAAAGGACAATTTGGCTGCCCGATGCGAGGATTTGGCCGACCTGGTCGAGGGTCAGCGGGTCAGGGCTGATATGGTGCATGAAGTTCGGTGGACGGTGAACGGTGGACGGCTGACGGTTACAAGGCATTGATTTTCAACGCCTTGGGTTGGTCAAGCTGCTACCGCCACGCAGGTTTTTACTGATTTGGTCTTATTTCGATGGAATTTTCGAGGCTAAACAATGTATGGTTCTCTGCGTTTTCACAAAGTTTGCAAAGGTAAAACTGCTTCGCAAACGATTCAAACATTACCGATTTGGAACTCAATTATAAGACATTCGGCCAAGGCGACCCCGTCGTCATCCTTCACGGGCTGTTTGGCACCTTGGACAACTGGCAGACCATCGCCCGGCAGTTGGCGGAGAGCTATTCCGTTTTCATCCTCGACCAGCGCAACCATGGCCGCTCGCCCCACGCCGACGTACACGACTACCCGACCTTGGCGGAAGACCTGCGCCATTTCATGGAAACGCACTGGATGTACGACGGGGCGCACATCATCGGCCACTCGATGGGAGGAAAAACAGCCATGCAGTTCGCCCTCACCCACCCCGACATGGTGAAAAAGCTGGTGGTCGTGGACATTGCGCCGAAGGCGTACCAGGGAAACCACTACGAGATTTTCGAGGCGCTGCAAGCGATGGACTTGGACAATATCACCGACAGGAAGGAGGCTGAGGCATTCCTTTCCGAACGCATCCGAGAGCTGGACGTGCGGCAATTTTTGATGAAAAACCTGACGAGGAAATCCCCCACCGATGCCTCTCCCCCTTTAGGGGGGCGGGGGGTAGGCGGCGGTTTTGAATTTAAGATGAACCTGCCAATACTCTGGAAGCACTATCCCGACATCTTAACGGCGGTAGAAGGCGAGCCATTTGAGGGCGAAACGCTGTTCATCCGGGGTGGCCGTTCAAAACACGTCGTCTTGCCCGATGACGAGGGGCTGATTAAAACGCTGTTCCCAAAAGCCGAGGTGAAGACGGTGGAAGGGGCCGGGCATTGGGTACATGCCGAAAAGCCGGAGGAGTTGTTGGGGTTGGTGCAGGCGTTTTTAGGATGAATAATTGGCTACCAGAGGACGAAAAGTAATATCTTTCGGGCAGCCGTTAAAACATCACTTCTTATCCTTCCTTTTAAAATCCCCGTTCTTCCAAGCATCGAAAAACTGCTTCCAAGCCACGGGGTTGTAGATGTTCATCGGAGGCATTTGGCCGATGTAGTAGTAGCTGCGGGCTTGCTGGCGCAGGTAGTAGTTGGCGTGCTCGGCGCCAACAGAGGGTACAGAGTAGCGCATTTTTTCCATAGCGTCGTTGGCCACGTTTTTGAGTGCCCGCTCCTCCATCTCAGAAGTCACATCCATGGCGAGGAACTCCAGCTTGAAGTGCTCCCGGCTCGGCCAAGGAAACACGACCGTTTCGGGGAGGTTGATGGCGTCCTGGGTCATCAGCTGCACGAGGGAATAGCGGCTGTCCTTCAGGTCTTTGGGAATCTGGAACTCCACGGTCTTGTAGCCCACAGCGGTGAACTCCATCACGTCGCCCTTTTCCACCACGATGGAAAAAAAGCCGCTAAAATCGGTGTATGTGCCCCGTGCCTTGCCCTTCACGGCGATATTGGTGAACGGCACAGGAACCAATTCTGAAGTCGTTCCGTCGAGCACCATGCCGCTGAACTGCACGAGGTTGCTGTCACGCACGGTCCGCTGAGCGGAAACTGCCCCACACACCAGTAGGGCGAAAAGCAAAAGGCCAAGGTTTTTGATTTTCATATTGTCCAAGGTTCTATAAGAGAAGAAACGGTTGCGCACAAATTTCCACAATAAGACGCCGAAGGGCAAACCAAAGTTGGTAACGCCTGTCAAAATTAGGACTTTTGTATTGATGAAACGATCTAGCCTTTTATTCTCATTGATTTTTAATGGCACAATGGGCCTGTTGCTCGCCCAGCCAGCGCCCGACCAGCAGGTGTTTGCTGCGCAAAACGACGAGGCGGCGGCTTGGCAGGCGGCCCGGCAGTCTATCTCTTTGCTGCGCAATGAAGGTGATTTGTTGCCGCTGCGGGAACTTGGCCAGCGGGTGTTCACCTACCGTTCTTTTGGCCTTGGCCAGCAAAACGTTTTTGAACAAACGCTCACCAAATACCGCACCGAATCCCACCACCGGAAATTCATCAACTCTGCTGACATTGTGGTGCTTGCAGTGAATGCAGATAGCCTTTCGGCCAATGCGGAGGCATTGCAGCGCACTATATCTTATGCTGAGTATCCTGCAAAGTCTGGTAATTTGGTTATCGTACTTTTTGGCAGGGCATCCCAGTTCGATAGAATGGCTATACTTGCGCAAGCAAAGGCCGTTCTGCAATTGCCCTTCTCCGACAGCCTCCACCAATCCCTCGCCGCCCAAGCCATTTTCGGAGGCTGCGCCATTGACGGCCCCATTGCTACGCAAAAGACCCGCCTCGGCTACGCCCCGCCCGCCCTCGTCGGCTTGGACGGGCAACTCATGGCCGACAGCATCCGGGCCATCGTGGAGGAGGGCATCCGAGCGCAGGCCTTCCCCGGTGCGCAGGTGCTCGTGGCCAAGGACGGCATGGTCGTTTTCCATGAAACATACGGCCACCACACCTACGACAGCCTGCAGCCCGTCCAATCCGATGACCTCTACGACTTCGCCTCCGTGACCAAGGTGACCAGCACCCTGCCCGCCCTCATGCGGCTCTATGGCGAAGGCAAGTTCGACCTTGATGCGCCGCTGAAAGCGTACCTCCCTTTTTTCAAAAAATCGGACAAAGCCGACGTGACCTACCGCCAGTTTTTGGCGCACAATGGCCAACTGAAACCGAGCATCGTGTTTTGGCGGGAAGCCAAGAACGAAGATGGCACTTGGAAGCGCCGCAGCTTCCGCAATGCCGAATCGAGGCGCTATTCCATCCATATCACGGACAGTCTGTTTCTGCACAAAAACTATAAACGACAGATTTACAAGGGCATACGTGACCTGCCGCTGAGCGAAAAGCCGGGCTACGTCTATTCCGACCTCTCGTTCATCCTGTATCCAGCTGTGGTGGAAAAGCTGATGGGGGAGCCTTTGGAAACCTATTTGAAGCAAATTTTTTACCGTCCGCTTGGCGCTAACAGCTTGACTTACAACCCATTGCGCAGCTACCCAACGGCGCACATCCTGCCAACGGAGCGGGACACGTTTTTCCGAAGGCAACTGGTACACGGCACGGTACACGACGAGACGGCGGCCATGCTCGGCGGCGTGTCGGGCCATGCGGGGCTGTTCGGCTCGGCGGGCGATTTGGCGAAGCTGGTGCAATTGTACCTGAACAAGGGCGAGTATGGCGGCGAGCGTTTTATGAGCGAGGCGGCCGTTCGGGAGTTCACGAGGTGCCAATATTGCCCGGAGGGCAACCGCCGGGGCCTTGGTTTCGACAAGCCGCTGATTAACTGGAATGCCCAACAGAGCTACGTGGCCCGCTCTGCCAGCCCGGAGAGTTTTGGCCATTCCGGCTACACGGGCACTTTTTTCTGGGCCGACCCACAGTATAACCTTATGGTGATTTTCTTCAGCAACCGGGTCTATCCCGACCGCTCGCACACGGGCATTTCGGACTTGAGCATCCGGCCAAGGGTGCAGCAGGTGGTGTATGATGCGATGCAGTAGTGGCCAGTCTTACAGTAGCCCTATTGGCTGCAATTGCATAGCGTCATCCCCGCATCGCCGAAAGGCCTGCCAGAGGCAGATAAACGGGACTCCTCAAAGGGGCAGCAAATTGGTTTTTTGCCTCAGCAAAAAACCAATTTGCTGCCCCTAAAAAATCATCAGGGCGGTTGTTGGCGTAGCCAACAACCGCCCTGATGATTTTTTAGGGTTGAAACGGAAGTTTTGCGAAGCAAAACTTCCGTTTCAACCCTTCAGAAGCGCATTTGAGCCAACTAAAATCACCGCCCCGTCGGCCTGCGCCTTTTTGTGCGGGGGTTCAGCGGCATGCCGCCTTTTTGCATCATACCCATTTGTTGGGCCATTTTCATTTGTCCCTGCTGCGCCATTGCTTTGTCGAACTGCTTGATTTGGTCCTTGAGCATTGGCTCGGTGACGTTCATTTCCTTGATGTTTTTCAGGTAAATCTTGGCCATGTTGAACTTCTGGCGCTGGATGGCGATGCTGGCCAATTGCAGTTGCACGGCGGCTTTTTCATTGTCGGTGGGCAGGTTGAGGGACTGCGCCTTACTGAGCATGGTCTCCGCCTCGTCGGTGCGGCCAAGGCCCTGAGCGATGGTGCCCTTCATCATATAGTAATAGGCCCGGTTGGTGACATAGAGCCATTCGGGTTTTAAGGTCAGGTTGAGCCATTTCTCGGCTTCGAGGTAGTTCTGGGTGTCCTGCATGACCTTGGCGGCGTGCTGGATGGTGCCGAGCAGGATGTAGGAAACCAGCAACAAAATGCCAATGATGACGATGGGCAGGCCATAACCCCACGGCAGCGTGAACATCATAATGGTGCCGCCGACAATGAAGAGGGCAATGAGCGCAAACTTGAGGTATGGATGTATGGTGAACATGTATTTGCCTTTGTTTTTCGTTGAAAGCCCCGAGGGAAGGGTCGGCAAAGGTAAGCAAAGTTTGATGCTTACCAATCTGTGCAAATTTGGGAGGTGTCGCTGTTTTTATATAAAATTAAACCTAAGCTAACAAGGGTATTTTTATGTAAAAAACTGATTTACAAACTCTTGCAGCGCAAATGAGCGCAACCACCGCCCTCCCACAGTGCTTGTTTCAACCCCGTTTTCCGAACATTTTTTTTGGCAAACACCTTATTGAATCGAAACCAAGAAGTTTGGTTTTTTCCAGAAACAGATTTTGAACAAACTAAAAGACAGCGAAATGTTACCAGTAAATCCGTCAAACCAGCCAGGCCAGCCAGGCCAAACCCCCAACCAGCCCACTCCCCCAGCCGACAACGTGCCACCTGTAACGCCCAAAAAGAAAGGCTTCAGCCCTATCGTTCCCATCAGCATTGTAGTGGGACTGCTGTTGCTCGGCGTGGCCGCATGGCTCACGTTCCAGAGCATGAGCACCACCCGCATGTTGGAGCAGAAGGTGGCGGAACTTGAAGAGGTCGAGAAACTGAAAAACGAACTCGACTCGCAGTACAACCAAGCCATCGCCGAACTGGATGCACTCAAGGGGCAGAACGAGCAGATAAACGCCATGATTGAGCAGCAAAAAGCCGAACTGCTTGCCCAAAAAGGCCAAATCAGCGACCTGCTCCGGGAAAAGAAACAGTACGACGCCGCCCGCAGGGAAATCGCCAACCTGAAGGCAAAGGTCAACGAGTACATCGCTCAGATAGACCAACTCAAGGCAGAGCAGGAGCAACTCACGCAGGACAACGTGCGGCTGAAGTCCGATAAGGACAGCCTTTCCTACACGCTGCAAACCAAATTCGTTGAAAACGAGGCACTGACGACCGCCAGGGCCCAGCTCGTCAGCGAAAAGGAAGAGTTGTCGAAATCCGTGCAGGCAGGCTCCGTCATCAAGGTAAAGGACATCAATGTGTCAGGCATGAAGGTGAAGAAAAGCGGCAAGACCAGCGAACGGGAATCCGCCAAGCGGGTTGACCAACTGAAAATCTGCTTCACCACCATCGCAAACGACGTAGTACAGCCGGGCAAGGAGAAGTTCTACATCAGGGTCATCAACCCGAAGGGCGAAACGCTGGCCATTGACGACCTCGGCAGCGGCACCACCGTGGACAAATCGGGCCAAGAGGTGCGCTTCACGCAGGTACAGGAGTACGAGTACGCCAACGACGAGACCCAGCTCTGTTTTGTATGGAAGCCCAACACGCCGTTCCAAGGCGGCAAGTACAAGGTGGAAATCTACAACAAAGGCTACTTCGCCGGTTCGAGCGACTTTGAGTTGAAATAAGGACGAAGCTTTAATAGTGTATAACCCGTTGCGCCCTTGCCGACATTGCGTTGGCAGGGGCGCTGTGCTTTCGAGCCTATCCTGTTCACCAAAGAGTGCTAAACGAAATTTTTGCCCTGCAAAAATTTCGTTTAGCGCAGGGTTGTTTTGAAAAATTGCAAGGCAATTTTTTAAAACAACCCTGCGCTTGTGCATACCTCATTCCATGTAACAAAAAAAGAGGGGCGGCCAAATTGCCACCCCTCTTTCACCTGTTCCTAATTAACGGTTCTAAGGATTTGAAATCAAGAGACCAAGTGGTCGGCGATGTCAGCAGCAGGGTTTTTAGGGTCTGGGCCGTACTGGTTGGAGCCTTTCTCACCTTCTGTGACAGCCAAGATGATGTTGTAAATTGGGATAAGGCAAAACCATCCACTTTTCCCTACATCGTGCATGCGGCGAACAGCGACGGCGATAGAGGGAACGAGAACAGCAAGGCTGTAAATGGTTCCGAGGAGGTCAAACTTAATCATCCCACCGATGAAGCCCAAAGCGAAGGAAATAATGAAGTTGAAGAGGAAAAAATACCAGTACTCGGCACGCCTTGCACGGCCATTGAAATTCGCATAATTTTCGAGGACGACTTTTTTGTAGTAATCAAACATGACAAAAAAATTTAGTTGGTTAAAAGTTAAGATTGAATCCATTTGATAAGGCTCATCCGCCTTCCAATACATTCCCAGATGAGGCGTCAATCGCTTTTCCACAAATCATCCCTTCTGATTTCTGCGTGCCTTTTAGCACAAACGTACAAATTGGAATGAACTCCCAGCCGAAAAACAAATATTTTTTCACAAAAGGTCAACGGTTGCACATTCCGTATGGTTGTTTAGCATTTTTTCAAGGTTTGATGGCCGGTGTAGGGATTGCTCAATGATGGTTCAAACCCTTCCACACCAGTGCCCCTGCGCCCAACAATGCCGCATCGTTTTCCCCCAATGCCGATGGCAAAACCTTGATTTTATGTCCTTTGTGAAATGCCAGCGAGTGCCGTTCAAAACTATCAATGGTCGGGACAAAAAGCAGGTCGCCAGCCATAGCCAACCCGCCTGAAAGCACAACGGCTTCCGGCTCGAACCAGGCCGCCATATCGGCGATGGCCCGGCCGAGCACCTCGCCCGTTTTGCCGAAGGCAGCCAAAGCCAAAGCATCACCCGCCCGTGCCGCCTCGAAGATGTGGCGTGCGGTCATGGCATCGTAGCTTTCGCTGCGCAATGTGCTGTGCGTCATGGTGTTGGCCATCAGTTCAAAGACCGTGCGCTTCAGGCCCGTGGCGCTCACGTAGGTCTCCGTGCAGCCGAAGCGCCCGCAGCCACAGGCCCTGCCGCCCGGCTCCACGCAGATATGGCCCGCCTCGCCGCCATGCCCGAACTCGCCGCCCAGCAGCAGCCCGTTCGCCACGATGCCGCAGCCAAGGCCCGTACCGAGCGTGAGAAGCAGGAAGTTTTTCATGCCCTTGGCTGCACCATAATGCCATTCGCCAAGGATGCTCGCATTGCTGTCCTTGACAAGGGAAGTAGGCACACCATAGTTAGCCTGTACTGTTTTGACAAACTCCACGACAGGTGAGAACGGAAGGTTGGCAGCGTTCTCGATGGTGCCCTTCTGTTCGTTGGCACTGGGCGCTCCGGCAGCTATGCCCGCCAATTGCGGAGCACCCGCACTGCCCAGCAATGCATCGGTGGTGAGGAACAAGTGCCGGAAGAAGTCGTGCTCGTCCGTCCTGTCGAGGGTGGAAAAGGAACTTCGGGCAAGTATGTTGCCCTGCGGGTCAATCAGCGCCAGCTTGGTGGAGGTGCCGCCGATGTCTATGCCAAGTGCGAGTTTCATTTATTTTCGATGGTCGAAGATGGATTTGTCTGGCATTACCTATTTTTTGCTTCGCAAAATAAGCACTCAGTCTTGCCACATTCGAAGTTGTGATGGGCGATTTTAGGGATTTTTTCAAAAACGGCAGCCTTTTTCCAAGCCCTTTTGCCAGAATGGCACATGGCATCACGCCAAATGCGTTGAATGGTGCATCTTAAACGAGAGGGCAGTATCCTTTTCGGCGGGCTTTGCCGAAATTTCTAATTTTGCCCAAAACGGAATTGAACATGAAATACCTGAAAATAATTGGCCCATTGTTCATGCTGATATGGTTGGCCGCCTGCAAAAGCGATTCGGCGGAACCAACGACGACGACAGTGGCAGAACCGGCACAGACAGCAGCGACCCCTACTCCAAGTGGCGAGAAAGCATTGGCGCATGGAAGGGTGAACCAAATCCTCGTGGTGGCCGACAAGGGGCTTTGGGAAGGCGTGGTGGGAGACACTTTCTTCTACTACTTCAGCGCACCCTATATCCTGCTGCCACAACCGGAGCCGATTTTCGACGTGGCACATATGACACCTGATCAATTGGCGGCACAGCCCCTGAAAAAGGAGTTCAGGACCATCATTTTCCTCGCCGACCTCAACGACGAATCCTCTTCCACCTCCCGTATGGTGCGCAACGACCTCGGCCCTGAAAAACTCGCCGAGCTACAACAAAAGGGCAAGGGTTACAGCGTGACAACGGGCCAGGACAAATGGGCGCTCAAGCAGCAGCTCTATTACGTGAGCGGCCTTGGGGAGGATAAATTGACGGCCTGCGTTATAAACAATTTCCCTGCTATTGCACGAAAGATAAGTGAGCGTGACCAAGCCATCGTGAAGTCAACTGCCTACCAAGGCGGCGAGGACTCAAAACTGGAGGGCGATGTCTTCGCCAAATTCGGCCTGAACCTGAAAGTGCCCAAAGGCTTCAAGCTGGCCAAGTACGACAGCCATTCAAACACCCTTTGGCTGCGCAGCGACGAACGGGAATTCGTAGGAAACATCATCATTCATAAATTGCCCTACAAGGACAAGTCGCAGTTGACCAAGGCCGGCCTCAAACAAATCAGGAACAGCGTCACGGCCATCGTGACCTCTGAACAGCCCAAGACCTATATGCGCATCAATGATGAAGACCTACCGCTTTTCGTTGAAAACAAGACCATCAACGATGTCTATACCGTGCAGGCAAAAGGCATTTGGGACATGGTGAACGACTTTATGGGTGGCCCGTTTGTGAGCAACCTTATGCTCAACACCAAGACAAATGAACTGGTATTGGTGGACGGCTTCGTCTTCGCCCCTGGCGAGGACAAGCGGAACCATATGCAGGAGATAGAGCATGTGATTTCGACGGCGAGGTTTTGATGGGATTAATCTTGGTTCAACTTCTTCACCATCGTCAAAATCGTCGCCAGCGCCACCGTCTCGCCCGTTTCGTCGTACACGTCCACAAGCAGCTTCACGATGCCCTTGGCAATGTCGTCCTCGCTCTTTTTCTCTTGGTCAATTTTTTCCTTCACCGTTAGCCGCACGCCGATGGTCATGCCGGGATAGACGGGCTTGGTGAAACGGCACTCGTCCAAGCCGTAATTCAGCAGCACAGGGCCTTTTTTCGCATCCACGAAGAGGCCAGCGGCCTTTGACAGCACGAAATAGCCATGCGCCACCCGCCCCGTGAAGATGGTTCCTTCGAGCGCCGTGGCGTCCATATGGGCGTAGAAATTGTCGCCGCTCACGTTGGCAAAATTGGTGATGTCCGCCTCGCTGACCGTATGCTTGGCCGTGACGACCGTCTCGCCGATTTCCAGTTCTTCGAAATGCTTGCGGAAAATATGCACGTCCTTCTCCGTTTGCCGACCGCCTTGGTGGTACTGTCCCGTCACCGCCGTGAGGAAGGTCGGGTGGCCCTGCACCGCCGTGGTCTGGAGGTAGTGGTGGAGGCTCCTCATGCCGCCCAATTCGCCGCCGCCGCCCGCCCTGCCGGGGCCGCCGTGGTTGAGCAGCGGGAGCGGGGAGCCGTGGCCTGTGCTCTCTTTGGCGCATAACTCGTTGAGTACCAATATTCTACCGTGGTAGGGCGACGAGCCGATGACGTAGTCCCGTGCGATGCGCTCGTCGGCGGTAACGATGCTGCTGACGAGCGAGCCTTTGCCCATGTTCACCAGTTCGATGGCGTCGTCGAGGTGCTTGTAGGGCATGATGGTGCTCACCGGGCCGAAAACCTCAATCTCGTGCGAAGCGGTTTTGCGGAAGGGGTCATCGTTGAGCAGCAGCATGGGCGAGAAGAAAGCCCCTTTGTTTTTATCTGCTCCGATGACCTCGAACTCAGCATCCAGGTTGCCGAAAACGATGGGCGTATGGGCGGCAAGTTCCTCCACCCTGGCCCGCACCTCGTCCACCTGCGAGCGCCCGACGAGGCTGCCCATGCGCACGCCCTCTACCTGCGGGTCGCCGATGGTGGTCTTCGCCAATGCTTGGCCGAGCGCAATCTGCACGTCTTCCAACATGTTTTCCGGTACGAGGATGCGGCGGATGGCGGTGCATTTCTGCCCGGCCTTCGTCACCATTTCCCGATGGACTTCTTTGATAAAAATATCGAATTCCGGCGTGCCCGGCACGGCGTCGGCACCCAGCACGCAGGCGTTGAGGCTGTCGGCCTCCATATTGAACGGCACCGAGTTGTTGATGACGGCGGGCGTGGACTTGAGCATCCGGCCCGTGTCGGCGCTGCCTGTGAACGTGACCACATCCTGCCCCGTGACTGAATCGAGCAGGCCACGGGCGCTGCCGCAGATGAGCTGTATCGCCCCTTCGGGCAATATGCCGGAGGCGATGATGTCCTGCACCATCGCATGGGTGAGGAACGAGGTCTGCGTGGCGGGCTTCACGATGGCGGGCATCCCAGCCAGCAGGTTCACCGACAGTTTCTCCAGCATGCCCCAGATGGGGAAGTTGAAGGCGTTGATGTGGATGGCCACCCCATGCCTCGGCGACATGATATGCCGCCCGACGAAGCTGCCTTCCTTGGAGGATTTCACCACCTCGCCATCCACGAAGAAGGTCTCGCTCCCCAACCGACGGCGCAGGCTCGCATAGGCGAACAGCGTGCCGATACCGCCCTCGATGTCCACCCAGGAATCCACTTTAGTGGCGCCCGTGGCGTAGCTGAGGGGGTAGTAGCTCTTGCGCCGCTCGTGGAGGTAGAGCGCCAATTTCTTGAGCATGAGGCCCCGCTCGAAGAAGGTCATGCGCCGCAATGCCCTGCCCCCGACCGTGCGGGCGTAGTGCAGCATGGCGGGGAAATCCAGCCCCTCGCTGCCCGCTGTGGCGATGACTTCGCCGGTGATGGCGTTGTGGAGGGTTTGGGTGTGGCCGGTGGCGGGTTGCCAGTGGGATTGGGTGTAGTTGGAAAGGTTCATAACTTGGTTAGGATATTATGCCAATGAATAAATTTTGTCTGTTTGGATTTCAGTTAGGGGTGCTTGGAATATGGCGTTGAATTTCACCGCACGGTTAATCAACTTGGCCTTAATGCTTGGGAAAGATGGAACTGTAACCAATACGCAATCACAATATGCTGGAAAATCCAAGTCTTTATCAACTGCCTGTTCTCTAAAAAAGGTAAGTGTTCTGGCTAATTGTAATTCGCCCTTAATCCTGTTTTCATCTGCCTGATTTATGTCTTGCGTTTCGGCTTTTGTCTTGAACTCAAAAAACCGCCATTTTAGGTCAATAATCAGGCAATCACAAGGCCCAGCGGTTTCGATTTTTGTCTTACGTTCTCCGGTTGCTGGGTCAATGAAATACGTTTTCAAGTATTTAAATGGAGTCTCGTCTTTTACGGGTGGGCTTGAGTTCTTGAAAACGCCTTTGGAGCCGTCAATCGAAACAAATCCAAAAATACGCTCCGTTGATGAATTTTCAATCTTTAGCCATCCGGACTTTTCTTGCATGGAAACAATAACTTCCATTTTGTTGTCAGCC
>WBZM01001256.1_pt1 | contig 26300 bp, 26 predicted proteins | sample 5204271 | NCBI WGS metagenome assembly WBZM01 (sample SAMN12344346, study PRJNA552823) | activated sludge metagenome | biome: Activated sludge suspended growth; feature: Nitrification reactor; material: Wastewater; isolation source: activated sludge from nitrification reactor of wastewater... | reverse complement strand
CTTCGTCACCGAGCCGGTGCAGCGCGGCACGCTCAGCGTGACCGTCAGCGCCGACGGCACGCTGCAGCCGACGCGCTCGGTGAACATCGGCAGCGAGCTCTCGGGCACGGTGGCGCGCGTGCTGGTGGACGTGAACGACCACGTGAAACAGGGCCAGGTGCTGGTCGAGCTCGACACGTCCAAGCTGCGCGATCAGGTGGCGCGCTCGCGCGCCGCCCTGGCCACCGCGCAGGCCGGCGTGGCGCAGGCCGTGGCCACGCTGACCGAATCGCAGGCGAGCCTCGCACGGCTGGAGGAGGTGCAGAAGCTCTCCGGCGGCAAGGTGCCGGCCCAGACCGAGATCGACACCGCCCGCGCGGCCGTCGAGCGCGCCCGCGCGGCCGAGGCGAGCGCGCGCGCCGGCGTGGCGAGCGCGCAGGCGCAGCTCTCCACCGACGAGACCAACCTCGCCAAGGGCTCGATCCGTTCGCCGATCGATGGCGTGGTGCTCACGCGCTCGGTCGACCCCGGCAACGCGGTGGCGGCCTCGCTGCAGGCGGTGACGCTCTTCACCATCGCCGAAGACCTGCGCCAGCTCGAACTCGACGTCAACGTCGACGAGACCGACGTCGGCCTGGTGACCGCGGGCCAGAAGGCCACCTTCACCGTGGGCGCCTACCTGAACCGGCGCTACCCCGCCACCGTGACGCGGGTGGCCTACGGCTCGACCAAGACCGACAACGTGGTGACCTACACCACCGAGCTGGCGGTCGACAACCAGGACCTCTCGCTGCGCCCCGGCATGACGGCCACGGCGACCATCCAGACCGCCGACCGCACGCCCTCGCTGCTGGTGCCCAACACCGCGCTGCGCTTCACGCCGAACGGCGCGGCCGGCGCACCCGGCACGGCGGCGAGCAGCAGCGGCAACCTCGTCTCCAAGCTGATGCCGCGGCCGCCGCAGAGCGTGTCGCGCCGCAGCGGCGGCGTGGCCGGCAACGGCAGTGCCGCGGGCGGCAGCCGCCAGCTCTGGGTGCTGCGCGACGGCGTACCGGCCGCAGTGCGCGTCACCGTCGGCGGCACCGACGGCAAGCGCACCGAGGTGTCGGGCGAGGGCCTGAAGGAAGGCGACGCCGTGATCATCGACCAGCGCAGCGGGGCACCCAAGTGAGCAATGCGGACGCGCCCCTGATCCGCCTCAGGGGCATCACGAAGACCTACGGCCAGGGCCAGGCGGCCTTCCAGGCGCTCAAGGGCGTGGACCTCGACATCGACGCCGGCGACTTCGTGGCCATCATGGGGCCGAGCGGCTCGGGCAAGTCGACCGCGATGAACACGCTCGGCTGCCTCGACGTGCCGACCACCGGCGACTACCTGTTCCGCGGCATCGCGGTGCAGAAGCTCAGCCGCGACCAGCGCGCGCGGCTGCGCCGCAAGTACCTCGGCTTCGTGTTCCAGGGCTTCAACCTGCTGGCGCGCACCAGCGCGCAGGAGAACGTCGAGCTGCCGCTGCTGTACCGCGGCGAGTCGGCGGCGGCGCGCCACGCGCAGGCGCGCGCCACGCTCGCCTCGGTGGGCCTGGCGGGCTGGGAGCACCACACGCCGGCCGAGCTCTCCGGCGGCCAGCAGCAGCGCGTGGCGATCGCGCGCGCGATCGTCACCAGCCCCGAGGTGCTGCTCGCCGACGAGCCGACCGGCAACCTCGATTCGCAGCGCGGCCGCGAGATCATGGAACTGCTGACGCGGCTGAACGTCGAGCAGGGCATCACGGTGATCATGGTCACGCACGAGCCCGACATGGCCGCCTATGCGAAGCGCGTGGTGCGCTTCGTCGACGGCAAGGTCGAGAGCGACCAGCGCAGCGCATCGATGGCCTCGGGCCAGGAAGTGGCCGCCTGACATGTGGCTCAACACCCTGCTGCTGGCGCTGCGCGAGATCCGCCGCAACCTGCTGCGTTCCTTCCTCACGATGCTGGGCATCGTGATCGGCGTGAGCGCGGTGATCACGATGGTCACGCTCGGCAACGGCGCGACGCGCTCGGTGCAGGCGCAGATCGCGAGCCTGGGCAGCAACCTGCTGATGGTGCTGCCCGGCCAGCGCATGGGGCCGGGCGGCAGCGGCGGACCGCCGTTCGCGATGGGCGACGTGGAGGCGATCGCCTCGCAGATCGGTGGCGTGCGGCTGGTCGCGCCCGAGGTGCGCAGCGGCGCGACGCTGGTGGCCAACGGCCGCAACTGGTCGGCGCAGGTGACCGGCTCGACGCAGAACTGGTTCAGCGTCGCCAACTGGACGATTCAATCGGGCCGCGGCTTCGAGCCCGACGAGGAACGTGTCGGCGCCGCGGTATGCGTGATCGGCGCGACGGTGAAGCGCGAGCTGTTCGGCAGCGCCGACCCGATCGGCGAGCAGGTACGGGTGAAGAAGTTCTCCTGCACCGTGGTCGGCCTGCTCGGCAGCAAGGGCCAGGGCGCGATGGGCAACGACCAGGACAATCTGCTCGTGCTGCCGCTGGCCACGATGCAGCGCCGCGTGGTGGGCAACACGCGCATCAACACCATCCTGGTGTCGATGAACGAGAGCGCCGACACCGAGCGCCTGAAGAGCGGCCTGGAGCAGCTGATGCGCGAGCGCCGCAAGCTCGCCGAGGCCGACGACAACAACTTCAACGTGCTCGACACGCGGCAGATCGCCGACACGATGTCGGGCACCACGCAGATCATGACCATGCTGCTGGGCGCCGTGGCCGCGGTGAGCCTGGTGGTCGGCGGCATCGGCATCATGAACATCATGCTGGTCAGCGTGACCGAGCGCACCCGCGAGATCGGCGTGCGGCTGGCCATCGGCGCGCTCGAGCGCGAGGTGCTGCTGCAGTTCCTCGTCGAGGCGGTGGTGCTGGCCGCGCTCGGCGGGCTGATCGGCATCGCGCTGGCCACGGTCGCCTCCGTCGGCCTGGCCTCGCTGATGCAGATTCCCTACGCCTTCGACGCGCCGATCAACCTGCTGGCCTTCGCCTTCTCGGCGGCCATCGGCGTGGTGTTCGGCTACTTCCCGGCGCGCCGCGCGGCGCGGCTCGACCCGATCGACGCACTGAGGCACGAGTGACGCCGCCTTGACGGCGAGGCTTGCCGCGGCGGTGGGGGAGGAGTACGCTGGCTTCAACCTTCCCCGCCCACCCCAAGGCGCAGGAGACGCGCCTAGCCAAGGAGCGCGTCATGCCTGTCAACACCTCGACCCCCGTTTCCCGCGATACCCGCGCCATCGAGCGCATCCGCACGCTGGCGCTCGTCGGCCAATCGGCCGCGGGCAAGACCAGCCTCGCGGAAGCGCTGCTGCACAAGGCCGGCGCGATCGGCGCGCCCGGCAGCCTGGAGCGCGGCACCACCGTCAGCGACTACGACCCGATGGAGCGGCGCGCGCAGCACTCGCTGAACACCGCACTGATGCACCTCGAGCACGGCGGCACGCGCATCCATCTGCTCGACACGCCGGGCTACCCGGATTTCGTCGGACAGTCGATGACGGCGCTCGAAGCCGTCGAAACGGCGGCCGTGGTGATCAACGCCAGCACCGGCATCGAGATGATGAGCGCGCGCATGATGGAGTGGGCGCGCGAGCGAGGCCTCGACCGCATGGTGATCGTCAACAAGATCGACGCACAGGGCGTCGATCTCGCCGCGCTGCTCGCGCAGATCCGCGAGGCCTTCGGCAAGGAGTGCCTGCCGCTGAACCTTCCCGCGGCCGGCGGCAGCCAGGTGGTCGACTGCTTCTTCAACACCGAGGGCCAGAGCGACTTCGGCTCGGTGGCCGACGCGCACCGTGCGCTGGTGGAGCAGGTGGTGGAGGTCGACGCGGCCTTCGTCGACCGCTACCTCAACGACGGCGACGTCGACCCGAAGGAACTGCACGCGCCGCTCGAGCAGGCGCTGCGCGAGGGCCACCTGATCCCGGTGTGCTTCGTCTCGGCGCGCACCGGCGCGGGCGTGGCCGAGCTGCTCGACGTGATCGAGCTGCTGCTGCCCAACCCGACCGAGGGCAACCCGCCGCAGTTCTACAAGGGCGAGGGCGCGGACGCGCAGGAGCTGCACGCCGATCCCGACCCCGCCAAGCACGTGATCGCGCACGTCTTCAAGGTGACGGTGGATCCGTACGTCGGCCGCATGGGCATCTTCCGCATCCACCAGGGCACGGTCACGAAGGACAGCCTGCTGTACATCGGCGACGGCCGCAAGCCGTTCAAGGTCGGCCACCTGTTCATGCTGCAGGGCAAGGAGCACGTCGAGGTGCCGTGCGGCGTGCCGGGCGACATCTGCGCGGTGGCCAAGGTCGACGAGATCCACTTCGACGCGGTGCTGCACGACGCGGCGGAAGACGACCACCTGCACCTGAAGCCGCTGCCCTTCCCGGTGCCGGTGCACGGCCTGGCGATCGAGCCGAAGCGGCGCGGCGACGAGCAGCGCATGTGGGAGATCCTGCAGAAGCTGGTCGACGAGGATCCCTGCCTGAAGGTCGAGCACGTGGCCGTGACCAACGAGACCGTGATCTACGGCCTGGGCGACCTGCACCTGCGCACGCTGCTCGAGCGCATGACCGAGGTCTACAAGTGCGAGGTCACCACGCGGCCGCCGCGCATCGCCTACCGCGAGACGATCACCGCGCCGGCCGAGGGCCACCACCGCCACAAGAAGCAGAGCGGCGGCGCCGGCCAGTTCGGCGAGGTGTTCCTGAAGATCGAGCCGCTGCCGCGCGGCACCGGCTTCGAGTTCGTCGATCACGTCAAGGGCGGCACGATCCCGACGCAGTTCATCCCCGCGGTCGAGAAGGGCGTGCGCCAGGCGCTCGACGCCGGCGTGGTGGCCGGCTACCCGGTGAAGGACGTGCGCGTGATCGTCTATGACGGCAAGTCGCACAGCGTCGACTCGAAGGACATCGCCTTCGCCACCGCCGGCCGCAAGGCCTTCGTCGACGCGGTGATGAAGGCGCGGCCGATCGTGCTCGAGCCGATCGTCAAGGTGGAGATCACCGCCCCCGATGGCGCGATGGGCGACATCACCGGCGACCTCTCGGCCAAGCGCGGCCAGGTGAGCGGTACGCAGAACCTGGCGGGCGGCAGCATCGTGGTCAACGGCCAGGTGCCGCTGTCGGAGCTCGCCGGCTACCAGGCGCGCCTGAACGGCATGACCGGCGGGCAGGGCCGCTACACGCTGGCACTGAGCCACTACGAGGCCGTGCCGCCCACCGTGCAGGCGCAGTTGGCGGCGCAGTTCAAGCCACGCGAGGACGACTGAGCGGCGGGTTTGATCTGCCGCAGACCCGACGCGGCACGCTCTTGAAGCGGGCAGCAGCGCGCCCTATCTCCTGGTCATCGGCGGCCGCGAGCCGCGCCCTTGACCAGGAGGTCCGCATGTTCTCCCTCACGTCCCGCCCCGCCACGTCTGCCGCGCTGTCGCGCGATCCGTTCAGTCTGATCGACACGATGTTCAACGACTGGGCCGCATTGCCGCGCGCCTCGACCGCGCTGGTCTCGCGCGCCCGCATCGACGTGGCCGAGCGCAACGGCGCCTACGAGGTGCGCGCCGAACTGCCCGGTGTGAAGAAGGAAGACATCGCCATCGACATCGACGGCGCGACGGTCTCGATCAGCGCGAAGCTCTCGTCGCAGACCGAGCGCAGGGAAGGCGAGCGCGTGCTCTACAGCGAGCGCAGCCACGAATCGTACGCACGCGCCTTCGATCTGCCGCAGACCGTGGACGCGCAGTCCGCCGAGGCGAAGTTCGAGAACGGCGTGCTGACGCTGACACTGCCGAAGAAGGACGCGCCGAAGTCGACGCGCCTGTCGGTGCGCTGAGCGTCGTCGCGATCAGAGGTCGCTGAGCGGCAGGGTCGCGGCGAAACCGTGGCCGGTGTCGCCCGGCTTGAGGTTGCGGGCGGCTTCCACCTTGGCACGCAGGCCGTCGAGTTCGTCGTAGGCCTCGGTCAGGTGGCGCGCGAGCTTCTCGCTCTCGGCGCGGTGTTCGGCGCCGAGCGCGTCGAGTCGACGATCCATCTCCGCCTGCAATGCCGCGATCTCGCGCTTCGCGCGCGACTCCGCCGCCGCGATGGCCGCCTGGGCCTTGGCCGCCTCGTCCTTGAGCATCTGCTCGGCGCGCAGTGCCCGCGCTTCCTGCGCGCCGCCGCCCGAGCGTGCCAGCATCCAGCCTACGGCCGCGCCGACCGCCAGACCTGCGGCGCACCAACCGGCGGCGAGTGCGATGTCCATCCTGCGTCCCTCTTCTCGTCACTTCTTGTGGTCGCCAGCGTAGCGAATCCCGTGAAAAACGGAAGTCGCCACGCCGCGCGGCGTGACGGAATGCTGTCAGGTTCGCCCGGAAACGACGCTCAGTGCAGTGGCAGCTCGAGCGTGAAGCGCGAGCCCTGGCCGAGCGTGGACGTGAGCGTCAGGCGGCCCTGCATCAGCTCGGCCAGCGCGCGCGACAGCGCGAGGCCAAGGCCGGTGCCGCCATGCTGATAGCTCACGCGGTCATTGCCCTGCCGGAACTTCTCGAAGATCAGTTCGTGCTGCTCGGGCGGAATACCCGGGCCGCTGTCGACGACGTGCATGCACAGCAGCTCGCCGCGCCGCTCGACCTCGATGCCGATCGTGCCCTGGTCGGTGAATTTCACGGCGTTGGAGAGCAGGTTGTTGAGGATCTGCTTGGTGCGCAGGCTGTCGCAGGCCACGCGCTCCGGCACGTCGTCAGCCACCCGCACCGCCAGTGCCAGGCCCTTGGCCGCCGCGGCCACCTCGAAGAACTCGCCCACGTCGGCCACGAGGCGGCGGATGTCCTGCGGCTCGCGCACGATCGACATCGCGCCGGCCTCCACCTTGGTCAGGTCGAGGATCTCGGTCAGCAGCGTGTTCAGGTGCTCGGCGCCCTTGCGGATCATCGAAGCCTGGTCCTTGAACACCGGGTGCTCGATGCGTCGCTCCATCAGCTCGGCGAAGCCGCGGATGCTGGTCAGCGGAGTGCGCAGTTCGTGCGAGATGGCGGCGAGGAACTCGGTCTTGGCGCGATTGGCGGCCTGCGCCTGCATCTCGCTCACGCGCAGCGCCTCGTGGTCGCGCTCCTGGCGGCGCAGGCCGGCGGCAAGCAGCGCGAGCGACGCGATCACCAGCAGCGACAGCGCCGCGGCCAGCATGAAAGCGAGGTTGCGGCCGACGCGCCAGGCGTCGAGCGACTCGTCGCTGCCGGTGTAGACGAAGATCTTCAGCGGGTAGCCCGCGATGCCGCGATAGGCGTAGAAGCGCTCGAGGCCGTCGACGCTGCTCAACTGCGTGGCGCTGCCCTCGATGCCGAGATCGCTGCGTGCCGACACGCTGTTCGCCCCGAGCACGGTGCCCATGCCCTCGGCCTTGCCGCCGACCACGCGGGCGCGCACGCCGCGGTCCAGGCCCACCAGCGCGACCCCGCCGCTGCGACCCAGTTGCACGCGGGCGTAGACCTCCTCGAAGTAGCCCGGATCGAGCGAGGCGACGACGACGCCGAGCACTCGGCCGTCTCGCGCGAGGATGCGGCGCGAGAGCTGGATGGTCCAGCGCTGCGACACCTTGCCGAGCACCGGCTTGCCGATGAACAGTCCATTGGCCGGCAGCACGCGCTCGGACTCCGGCAGCGACTGCGGCGCGAGGTGGATGCGCACGTGCTCGCGCTGGGAAAGATCGACGTGGCCGGTCTTCTCGCCCTTGGGATCCAGGTTGCTGGCGGCGAAGCGGCCATCGGCCCAGACCTGCGACAGCTGCACCAGGATCTTGGGCGCGAGGCCGGTCTCGTTGGCGAAGCGCACCAGGTCGGGCGTCTCGTCGGGGCTCTCGGCCACGGCGTCGGCCACCCGCAAGGTGGCCTGGTCGACGGTGGCGATCACGCGCTCGGTCTGCTCCTGCAGCACGCGGGCCACGTTGGCGTTCTGGCGGAACTCGGCACGAATGGCTTCGCCGCGGCGCTCGGTGACGACCCAGCCGACCGACAGCCAGAGCACCCCCAGCAGCGCAAATCCGCAGGCCACGATGAGGTGCATCGATCGCCAGCGGCGGCGATCACCTGGACCCCGTGGCGAAGCCGCAGGCGCGGCGGCGGCCGGAGCCGGCATGTGGTGGGGGGCGACGGAGTCGTTCACGGCAGTGCCCATCATCTGGATGAGCCCGCACTTTGCCCGAATTGGCCGCTCAAAGATTCATTGTTGCCGATTTCAGGTGAGAAAAACGGCAAAAACTCTCATTCCCCCGGGGGTGTTCAGGCTTGGCGCGGCTTCACGCAGGCCGCCGCCTGCTTCGCGCGCTGACGCGCCATCTCGACGTCCTCGTGGCGGGCCAGCGCCACGCCCATGCGCCGCTTGACGAAGCTCTCCGGCTTTCCGAACAGTCGCAGCTCGGTGCCGGGCACGCGCAGCGCCTCGTCGACACCGTCGAACACGATGCCCAGCGCCTCGACGCCGCCGTAGATCACCGCGCTGGCACCCGGCGACTTCAACGTGGTGTCCACCGGCAGGCCCAGGATGGCGCGCGCGTGCAGCTCGAATTCGTTCTGCCACTGCGTGGCCATGGTGACCATGCCGGTGTCGTGCGGGCGCGGCGAGACCTCGCTGAACCAGACCTTGTCGCCCTTGACGAACAGCTCCACGCCGAAAAGTCCGAGCCCTCCGAGATCGCCGGTGACGGCCTCGGCGATCAGGCGCGCGCGCTCCAGCGCGGCCTCGCTCATCGGATGCGGCTGCCAGCTCTCGACGTAGTCGCCGCTGACCTGCACGTGGCCGATCGGATCGCAGAAGTGCGTCTCGACGTTGCCGCGCGCATCGATCGAGCGAACCGTCAGCAGCGTGATCTCGTAGTCGAAGTCGATGAAGCCTTCGACGATCACGCGCCCCTTGGCGACGCGGCCGCCGGCCATCGCGTAGTCCCAGGCGGTCTTCACGTCCTGCGGGCCGTCGAGCTTGCTCTGGCCCTTGCCCGAACTGCTCATCACCGGCTTGACGATGCACGGGTAGCCGATGCCGGGCTGGCCGTCGGCGCCGTCGATCGCGGCCTGCAGTTCCTCCAGCGAATCGCAGAAGCGGTAGGGGCTGGTGGGCAGGCGCAGTGTCTCGGCGGCCAGGCGGCGGATGCCCTCGCGGTCCATCGTCAGCCGGGCCGCACGCGCGGTCGGGATCACGCGCACCAGGCCCTGCGCCTCGAGTTGCTCGAGCATCGGCGTGGCGATCGCCTCGATCTCCGGCACCACGAGCATCGGCCGCTCGGCCTCGATCAGCGCCTTCAGCTGCGCCGGGTCGCTCATCGCGATGGTGCGGGCGTGGTGGGCGACCTGCTGGCCAGGCGCGTGCTCGTAGCGATCGACCGCGATGGTCTCGACGCCCAGGCGCTGCAGCGCGATCAGCACCTCCTTGCCGAGTTCGCCGCTGCCCAGCAGCATGACCTTGGTGGCGGAGGGCGAGAGGGGGGTGCCGAGCGTCGTCATCGTCGTGAAGGGTGTCGTGGACGGCCCGGATTCTCCCCCGCGCCCCAGCTGAACGAGCCTTTATCATCGGGGCATGACCCCCGGTGTGCGCGACGTCGCCCAGATCCGCCTCGACAACGCGATGCTGCTGTTCGAGGAATTCGTGCAGGCCACGGTAAAGCATCCCGATGCCGCCACGCTGCGCGGCCTGGAGCGGCGCTTCGCGGAGCGGCTGCAGATCCAGCCCAGCTACTGGAGCCAGATCAAGGGCCGCGCGCGGCAGATCGGCGAGCGCCTGGCGCGCCAGTTCGAGGTGCTGTGCCACAAGCCCCATGGCTGGATGGACCAGCCGCACGCCCCCGGCGCGCCGAGCGCCGTTCCTGTGCACGAGGAACCGCCGCACAACGTCCCGCAGGACGACGACGAGCGTTTCATCGTCGGCCTGGTGCTGACCTACTACCGGCGCCATCCGCAGCGCGCGCGCACGCGGCTGCTCGACCTGCTCGGCGAGGTGCTCGCGCCGGCGCCCGCACCCGCTCCGCTGCCACCGGCGGCCGGTGCCGCCAAGCCCGGCGTTCCGGCTCGCGACGAGACCGCCGACCTCTGGGCGCGCTCGCAGGCTGGCGTGGCGCCGCTGAAGAAGAAGCGCTGAACCGGCAGATCACCGGCGGCTCCGGGTTGATCCCTAAGTCAAGGGATCTTGCCAAAGATAATCAATCGTTTATCATGCGCGCAAGTCGCGAACGGACCCCCGTGGCGACGACACCCCGCCCGTCCACCCTCGACAGCCCGATGAGCCGCCCGAACCTCCCGAACACCGACAGCCTGCGCCGCCCTGCCCGCGGCATGGCCGTCTCGTTCCAGGCCTCGCGCGTGCGCCTCGCGCACCCCGGTCCCGCACCGGGCTGACCGCCGCCATCGGCACGTCAGCCTTCGACGGCCCGGGATGCGCAAGCACCCGGGCCGTCGTGCTTTCCGGCCCTTCGTGGCCAGCGCCCACAGGAGAAACGTCATGAAGATCGCCGTGAAGACCCTCAAGCCCCGCAATCCGCTGGTGGCGCCCGCCCACTTCCGCCGTGCCGGCTCGCACCGGCCCGGCCCCCGCGTCTCGCGGCAGGAAGGGCAGCGCGCACTGCAGCGCGAGATGAAGCAGATGACCCACAGCCCCTGAACGACCCTCACCGCGCGGCCGGTCCGCGCCCTGGAGACGACCATGAGTCCGAAAGCCACCCGCTGGAGCCCCGTCGCCGAGACGACGAGCCCCGCCTCCCTCGCCCGGCATGCCGCGGCGACGACGCTGCGCAGCGCCAGCGCCACGCTGGCCCGCCTGGCGCGCCGCCTGGCCACCCGCAGCGCGCGGCATCGCACCGATCCGCGCCTGGAGTTCTACGCCGAGGCCGGCGCGCCCGAGGGCGCGCTGTACCTGGACGGTCAGCTGATCGGCTGGCTGCCCGGCGTGACGCGGCTGTGAGCCGCGCCCAGCGCCCCGCCGGCCTTGCCGCGCGGGGCGCCCCTGTTCACACCATCGCCAGCGGCGGCTTGCGGCGCGGCGGCGGGAAAGCCGCATCGAGCGCCGCCAGGTCGTCGTCGACCAAGGCCAGCGCGGCCGCGGCGAAGTTCTCGCGCAGGTGCGCCTCGCGCACCGCCTTCGGAATCGCCATCACGCCGGGCTGTCGCATCGCCCAGGCCAGCGCGAGCTGCGCGGCGCTGCAGCCCTTGCGGCTCGCCAGCGCACCCAGCCGCGCGTGCCCCGCCAGGACGCCCTGGTCGATCGGGCAGTAGGCCATCAGCGGCATCCCGAGGCGTTGCTGCCAGGGCAGCAGCGAGTGGCCGGGCCCGCGTTCGCTCAGCGAGTAGTAGACCTGGTTCGCGGCGCAGGCCGTGCCGCCGGGTATGCCCTGAAGCTCCTCGAGGTCGTCGACGTCGAAGTTGCTCACGCCCCAGCGGGCGATGTGGCCGTGCGCCAGCAGCGCCTCGAAGCCCGCCATCGTCTCGGCCAGCGGGTGCGCGCCACGCCAGTGCAGCAGGTACAGATCGATGCAGTCGAGGCCGAGGCGCCGGCGGCTGCGATCGCAGGCCGCCGCCACGCCGGCGCGGCTGGCGTTGTGCGGATAGACCTTGCTCACGACGAACATCTCCTCGCGGCTCACGGTGCCGGCGCGCAGCGCCTCGGCCAGCGCCTGGCCCACCACCTCCTCGGCGCCACCCTCGCCGTACATCTCGGCGGTGTCGATCACGCGATAGCCGATCTCCAGCGCGAGCCGCACCGCCGCCACCTCGCGGGCTCGCTCGCGCCCCGACTCGCCCATGCGCCAGGTGCCCAGGCCGAGCGACGGGCAGGTGCTGCCATCGGGAAAGCGGACGTGCTGCATGGGGAGCCTCCAGACGCGATACTCGATGCTAGTCGCCTCGTGCGGCAGCCCAACAGGAGACGACCATGACGCAGCGCCTGAGCATCGAGCGGCGCGACCTGCACCGCACGCACTGGGACGAGCTGCCGCCGCGCGCCCTCGCCGACGGCGAGGTGCGCCTGCGCATCGAACGCATCGCGATCACCGCCAACAACATCACCTATGCCGCCTTCGGCGACGCGATGCGCTACTGGGACTTCTTCCCCACCGGCGATGCCGCCACCGGCTGCCTGCCGGTGTGGGGATTCGCCGAGGTGGCCGAGTCGCGCCACGAGGCCGCGGCACCCGGCGAACGCCTGTACGGCTACTTTCCGCTGGCCGACGAGTTGATCGTGCAGCCGGCGCGCGCCAATGCGGCCGGGTTCCTCGACGGCGCCGAGCACCGCCGCGCGCTGCACACCCTCTACAACCACTACCTGCGCTGCAGCGCCGACCCCGGCTACCGCCCCGACCACGAGGCGGTGCAGGCACTGCTGCGGCCGCTGTTCACCACCTCGTTCTTGATCGACGACTTCCTTGCCGACCAGGGCGGCTTCGGCGCGGCGCAGGTGGTGCTCTCCAGCGCATCGAGCAAGACGGCCTACGGCACGGCCTTCTGCCTCGCGCAGCGGCGCGGCCAGCCGGGTGCGATGCGCATCGTCGGGCTGACGTCGGCCGCGCATGCAAGCTTCACGCACTCGCTCGGCTGCTACGACGCCGTGCACGCCTATGAGGCGCTCGACGCGCTCGACGCCCGCACGCCGACGGTCTACGTCGACTTCAGCGGCAGCGCGCCGCTGCGCCGCGCGATCCACGAGCGCTTCGGCGAACGGCTCGCCTACAGCTGCTCGGTGGGCGGCACGCATTGGGACGAGCTCGCCGCCAAGGGCGCGAGCCGCGACCTGCCGGGGCCGAAGCCGACGCTCTTCTTCGCGCCGGCACAGGCCAGCAAGCGCATCGAGCAATGGGGCGCGGCCGGGTTGCAGCAGCGCCTGGCCGAGGCTTGGGTGGCCTTCATGCAGCCGGTGACACGCGCCGAACCGCCCTGGCTGCGCGTGGTCGAGCACCACGGCCTGCGCGAGGCCGAGGCGGTGTACCGCACGCTGCTCGATGGCACGGCCGCACCGCAGGACGGCCACATCGTCACGCTGGGTGCATGAGCGCAGCGCTGGTCTCGCTGCAGGACGTCGACAAGCGCTTCGAGGGCGGCACGCAGGCGCTGGTGGGCGTGAGCCTCTCGGTGGCGCCGGGCGAGTTCGTCACGCTGCTGGGCCCCTCGGGCTGCGGCAAGAGCACCGTGCTGCGGCTGGTGGCCGGGCTGGAGCGCGCGAGTGCCGGCCGCGTCGACGCACCGGCCTTGCGCAGCGGCACGGCCGATACCGCGTTCGTCTTCCAGGAGGCGACGCTGATGCCCTGGGCCCGCGTGGCCGACAACGTCTGGCTACCGCTGCGGCTGGCCGGCCAGTCGCGCGCGCAGGCGCAGGCGCGCATCGACCACGCGCTGGCCACCGTGGGCCTGTCGGACTTCGCGCAGGCCTACCCGAACCAGCTGTCCGGCGGCATGAAGATGCGCGTGTCGATCGCCCGCGCGCTGGTCACGCAGCCGACGCTGCTGCTGATGGACGAACCCTTCGCCGCGCTCGACGAGATCACGCGCCAGAAGCTCAATGCCGACCTGCTCGCGGCCCGTGCGACGCAAGGGTTCGCGACGCTGTTCGTCACGCACAGCGTCTACGAGGCGGTGTTCCTCAGCCAGCGCGTGCTGGTGATGGGCGCAAGGCCGGGTCGCGTGGTGGCCGAGCACGCCATCGACGCACCCTACCCCCGCGACGCCGCCTTCCGACGCTCGTCGGCCTTCGTCGAGGCCTGCGCAGCACTCTCGTCGGCGCTGGAGGCCGCGCACGCATGAAGCTCGACCGCGGGCTGCCACTCGTGACGCTCGCCGCGGCGCTGGTCGGCTGGGAAGCGCTGGTGCGCCTCGCGCACATCCCGCACTACACATTGCCGGCGCCCTCGCTGGTGCTGCAGACGCTGGTGGCGAACTTCGGCTCGCTGACCGCGAGTTGGTGGTTCACGCTGAAGATCACGTTCGGCGCGCTGGCGCTGGCCTGCACGGGCGGCGTGTTGATCGCCGCGGCCTTCGCACTGTCGGGCCGGCTGGAGCGTGCGCTGTTCCCGATCGCGGTGGTGCTGCAGGTGACGCCGGTGGTGGCGATCGCACCGCTGATCCTGATCTACGTGGAGAGCACCACCGCGGCACTGCTGCTGTGCGCCTGGATCGTGGCCTTCTTCCCCATCCTCTCGAACACCGTGATCGGCCTGCGCGCGACCGATCCCAACCTGCGCGACCTGTTCCGCCTCTATCGCGCCACGCCGTGGCAGCGCCTGCGCCTGCTGCGCGTGCCGAGTGCGCTGCCCTACTTCGTCGCCGGGCTGAAGGTCTCGGGCGGGCTGAGCCTGATCGGCGCCGTCACCGCCGAGATGGTGGCCGGCGCGGCCGGCCGCGAGACCGGCCTGGCCTCGCGCATCCTCGAGGCGAGCTTCCGCACCGAGACGCCGAAGATGTTCGCCGCGCTGCTGCTGCTCGTGCTGACGGGCGTGCTGATCTTCTGGTCTTTCGAGGCGCTCTCGAAGGCGCTGCTCGGTCGGTGGCATGCTGGCGAGCAGCCCGATTGAAGGATCCCGCCATGGCCCTCCGCACGACGCTGCCGCTGCTCGCGGCCCTGCTCTCCGCCCCCACCCTCGCGCAGGACAAGGTGATCTTCGCCACCAACTGGAAGGCCCAGGCCGCGCACGGCGGCTTCTACCAGGCGGTGGCCGACGGCACCTACCGGAAGTACGGCCTGGACGTGACCATCCAGCCGGGCGGCCCGCAGGTCAACAACCGGCCGCTGCTGCCGGCCGGCCGCATCGACTTCCTGATGACCGGCAACCTGCTGCACAACTTCGACAACGTGAAGAACGGCGTGCCCACCGTCGTGGTGGCCGCGATGTTCCAGAAGGACCCGCAGGCGCTGATCGCGCACCCCGGCCAGGGCTACGAACGCTTCGAGGCGCTGAAGGGCGCGCCGGTGGCGCTGATCGCCAAGGACGGGCAGTTCTCCTGGTGGCAGTGGCTGAAGGTGACGCACGGCTTCCGCGACGAGGCGCTCAAGCCCTACAACTACAACCTCGGCCCCTTCCTCGCGAACCCGAAGGCGATCCAGCAGGGCTATTCGGTGGCCGAGCCGATCTACGTCGAGACCCAGGGCAAGTTCAAGCCGGTGGTGCACCTGCTGGCCGACCACGGCTTCTCGACCTACTCGACGGTGATCGAGGCGCGGCTCGACACGGTGAAGAACAAGCCGGATATGGTGCAGCGCTTCGTCGACGCATCGATCCTCGGCTGGGTCAACTACCTGTACGGCAACCGCGCCGCGGCCAACGCGATGATGCGCAAGGACAACCCGGAGATGACCGAGGCCGAGTTGGAAGCTTCGGTGGCGCTGATGAAGCAGCAGGGCATCGTCGACTCGGGCGAGGCGCTGGCCAGCGGCATCGGCGCGATGAGCGCGGCGCGCATCCAGGACTTCTACGCGCAGATGGTGAAGGCGGGCCTGTACAAGCCCGGCGAGGTCGACCTCGCGAAGGTCGCCACATTCCAGTTCGTGAACAAGAAGGTCGGGCTGGACGTGAAGGCCCGCCTCGGCGGCAAGTAGCGCCGAGGATCGTGCTGCTCAAGGCCGGCGCGGACGTGCCGATAACCGGTCACGATCACTGACATCGGGGTTCGCCATGCCGGACCTGCACGCCGCACTGACACGACCACTTCGCGACCTGGACGCCTGGACCGAGCACTTCCGCCGCGCGGAGATCCCGGTGCTCGCCCAGACTGCCGAGGCCGTCGAGGCGCTGCGCGTGAACGAGGACGAGGTCGACGCCAATGCCATCGGCGAGATGGTCGCGAGCGATCCGCTGATGACGCTGAAGGTGCTGGCCTACGCCGCCACGCACCGGCCGGCGCGCATGATCACCGACACCGAGACCGTGACCGCTGCGCTGGTGATGATGGGCATCTCGCCGTTCTTCCGCGCCTTCGGCCCGCAGCCGACGCTCGAGGAGCGTCTGGCCGAGCAGCCCGAGGCGCTGGCGGGGCTGGGCGAAGTGATCCGACGCGCGCACCGCGGCGCCACCTTCGCGCTGGCCTTCGCCGTGCACCGCATGGACCCGGATGCGCCGCTGATCCACGAGGCTGCGCTGCTGTACGACTTCGCCGAGATGCTGCTGTGGTGCCATGCGCCGGCGCTGGCGCTGCGCATCCGAGACGCACAACGTGCCGACCCGACACTGCGCTCGGCCGTCATCCAGCGCGAGGTGCTCGGCATCGAGCTGCACGACCTGCAGCAGGCGCTGATGAAGGCCTGGCGATTGCCCGAGATGCTGCGTCGCATCAGCGACGACCGGCATGCCGAGCAGGCCAACGTGCGCAACGTGCTGCTCGCGGTGCGTCTGGCGCGCCACACGGCGGCCGGCTGGGACAACGCCGCGCTGCCCGACGACGTGGCCGACATCGCCGCGCTGCTCAACCTTTCGCCTGCCGCCGCGTCGCAGTTGGTGCGCAGCGTCGAGGCCTGATTCCTTGCCTCGTGGCGCGGTGGCGCCACTCCTGTGCGGATGTCACGCTCGGCAGTCGATGGCCGTAGCCGGCGCCGAAGCGTCTCGCGATAGTGCGGCTCGCATTCACACCTGCGCCGCGGGATCGGGGTCACGCGAGCGCATCACACAGGAGAAGACCATGAAGGCTTGGTTCGCGGAGTTCATCGGCACGTTCTGGCTCGTGCTCGGAGGTTGCGGGAGCGCGGTGCTCGCGGCGGCGTTTCCCGAGGTGGGCATTGGCTTGACCGGCGTGTCGCTCGCCTTCGGCCTGACCGTGCTCACCATGGCCTACGGCATCGGTCACATCTCGGGCTGTCACCTGAACCCGGCGGTGTCGATCGGCCTGTGGGCCGGCGGCCGCTTCGAGTCTCGGCAGCTGCTGCCCTACATCGTGTCGCAGGTACTCGGTGCCATCGCGGCAGGCGGCGTGCTGTACCTGATCGCCAGCGGCAAGGCCGGCTTCGACGTCTCGGCCGGCTTCGCCTCGAATGGCTACGGCGCGCACTCGCCGGGCCAGTACTCGATGCTTGCGGCGCTGGTCTGCGAAGTCGTGATGACGGCGATGTTCCTCGTGATCATCCTCGGCGCGACCGACGCGCGCGCGCCGGCCGGCTTCGCGCCGATCGCCATCGGCCTCGGGCTCACGCTGATCCACCTGATCAGCATCCCGGTCACCAACACCTCGGTGAACCCGGCACGCAGCACCGGCGTGGCCGTGTTCGTCGGCGGCTGGGCGGTGGAGCAGCTGTGGCTGTTCTGGGTGGCGCCGATCGCCGGCGCGCTGCTCGGCGCCGCGGTCTACAAGGTCATCGGCGCGCGAGACTGAGGACGCGACGACGGCACGGCCCGCGTCACAGGGGCAGCGCCGTCGTGTTCTTGACGCGGTCGAGCACGAAGCTCGTCTTGCAGTCCTCGACGCTCGGGTGGCGCAGCAGCGTGTCCATCACGAAGCGCGAGTAGTGCGCCATGTCCTCGACCACCACGCGCAGCAGATAGTCCATCTCGCCGGTCAGCGCGGCGCACTCCACCACCTCGGGCCAGGTCTGCACCGCGGCGCGGAACAGGTCCATCGGGTTGCGCTTGTGCACCTCGGCGTGCTTCTCCAGGCGCACGTTGAGGTAGGCCGTGAGGCCGAGCCCGACCTTCTCGGGCGCCACCAGCGCCACATACCGCGCGATCACACCCGATTCCTCGAGGCGCTTGACGCGCCGCAGCGTCGCCGAGGGCGACAGGCTCACCTGCGCGGCCAGCACGTCGTAGGTGATGCGGCCATCGGCCTGCAGCGCGCGAAGAATGCGCCGATCGATCGCATCAAGCGGGATCTCGTTCTCCATGGCCTTGATTCTGCAGGTTTCCTGTGCCGACAGCCAGCTCCAGGCCGGATTTCGCACGAAAACTGCGCCTGCTCGCTTCTACAGTGCCGGACAGCGTTGAGGCAGGTCAATACGCATCCATCCGCGAGGAGCGCCGCATGAAGTTCACCCCCTGGGACAACCCGATGGGCACCGATGGTTTCGAGTTCATCGAGTACGCGGCGCCGGACCCGGCCGCGCTCGGCCAGCTCTTCGAGCAGCTGGGCTTCCGCGCCATCGCGAAGCACCGCACGAAGAACGTGCTGCTGTACCGCCAGGGCGAGGTGAACTTCGTCGTCAATGCCGAGCCGGATTCGTTCGCGCAGCGCTTCGCGCGCCTGCACGGCCCGTGCGTGTGCGCGATGGCTTTCCGCGTGAAGGACGCCCGCCAGGCGTACGAACGCGCGCTCTCGCTCGGCGCCTGGGGCTTCGACAACAAGACCGGCCCGATGGAGCTGAACATCCCGGCCATCAAAGGCATCGGCGACAGCCTGATCTACTTCGTCGACCGCTGGCACGGCAAGGACGGCGCCAAGCCCGGTGCGATCGGCAACATCAGCATCTGGGACGTCGACTTCGTGCCGCTGGACGGCGCCGAGGCGGCGGTGCCCGGCCACGGCCTGACCTACATCGACCACCTCACGCACAACGTGCACCGCGGCCGCATGAAGGAATGGGCCGAGTTCTACGAGCGCCTCTTCAACTTCCAGGAGGTGCGCTACTTCGACATCGAGGGCAAGCTCACCGGCCTGAAGAGCAAGGCGATGACCAGCCCCTGCGGCAAGATCCGCATCCCGATCAACGAGAGCAGCGACGACAAGAGCCAGATCGCCGAGTACCTCGACCTCTACCACGGAGAGGGCATCCAGCACATCGCGCTGGGCACGAACGACATCTACCGCACCGTCGACGGCATGAAGCGCGCCGGCGTGAGCTTCCAGGACACGATCGAGACCTACTACGACCTCGTCGACAAGCGGCTTCCGAACCACGGCGAGAAGCTCGACGAACTGCGCCGTCTGCGCATCCTGATCGACGGGGCCACGCACCAGGGCGCGCCCAACGAACTGCTGCTGCAGATCTTCACGCAGACGGTGATCGGCCCGATCTTCTTCGAGCTCATCCAGCGCAAGGGCGACGAAGGTTTCGGCGAGGGCAACTTCCGCGCGCTGTTCGAGAGCATCGAACTCGACCAGATCCGCCGCGGCGTGCTGCAGGACAAGACCGCCGCCTGAGGCAGAGGAGACGCGCATGAACGCCGCCCTGGACTTCCACACCGGCATCAACCAGGGCGTCGCGCCCGTCACCTACGGCCAGGGTGACCGGCCGCCGCGCGGCGACTATGCCCAGGCGCGCGCCGACTACACCTGCGAGCAAGGCTGGGAGCGCTACACGGCTCAGGACCACGAGCTGTACCGGCGGCTGTACGAACGCCAGGCTGCACAGTTGCCGGGCATGGCCTGCGAGGAGTTCATCGCCGCGGTGCAGCACCTCGGGGCGCCCGATCGCATCCCGCGCTTCGACTCGCTCAGCGAGCGGCTGCAGCGGGCCACGCGTTGGGAGGTGGTGGCCGTACCGGGGCTGATTCCCGAGGAGGCCTTCTTCGCGCTGCTCGCGAAACGCCGATTCCCGGTCACGAACTGGATCCGCACGCCGGAGGAGTTCGACTACGTCGTCGAGCCCGACGTCTTCCACGACCTGTTCGGCCACGTGCCGCTGCTGTTCAACCCGGTGTTCGCCGACTACATGCAGGCCTATGGCGAGGGTGGCCTGAAGGCGAGCCGTCTGCAGGCCTGCGAGCTGCTCGCGCGGCTGTACTGGTACACGGTGGAGTTCGGGTTGATCGACACGCCGGCCGGGCTCCGCGCCTACGGCGCCGGCATCCTGTCGTCGGCTGGCGAGCTGCGGCACAGCGTGCAGAGCGCGCAACCGCAGCGCCGGCCGTTCGATCTCGAACGCGTCATGCGCACGCGCTACAAGATCGACGACTACCAGGCCACCTACTTCGTGATCGACAGCTTCGACCAGCTGTTCGACGCGACGCGCCCCGACTTCGCCCCGATCTACGTCCGCGTGGCCAGCGCTCCGGAGTTCGAGGCCGACGCGGCGGACGACAGCCGCGACCAGACCGCCTCGAACACCGCCGGCTGATCGGCCAGGTGCACGTGCGCGCTGCCGCTCACGTGGCGGTTGTCGGCGCCCGGCAGCGTGGCCGTCGAGGGCGGGAACACGATGTTGTCGCAGTGGCTGTAGAAACAGGTGAAGCGCCCGTAGGGTGACGGGCCACGGCGACGGACTTCGTCGTCGCGCAGCGCATCCAGCCAGGCATTCGGCCGCCGCATCTGCAGGCCATTGGGCGTGATGCCGAAACGCGCCAGCCAGGTGCCGGCGTGCGGTGAACCGATGGTCACCACATGCTCGACCGGATCCGGCACCGGGCACCGCGCGAGCCAGGTGCGCACCGCGAGCCCACCCATGCTGTGCGCCACCACCAGTGGCGCGCGCCCCGTGGCCGCGCGCACGCGGGCGACCGCATCCTCGACGATCGGCACGTAGTCGTCGATGCGGCCGAACACCGGCTCCAGATTCACGGCCACGAAGGGCACGCCGGCCGCCCGGAAGCGGCGCAACCAGCGGTTCCAGAAGCCGCGGTTGCAGACGAAGCCGTGCACGAGCACCACGCCGAGTAGGCCCTGGGCCCCGGGCGGCAGAAAGTCGGGCTCGGCCTGCGAGCGGAACGGCTGCTGCCAGCAGAAGACGCGCGGGGCCGAGCGCACCTCGCCCCACCAGGCGTGCACCAGCTGAACCGCACGGGCCCGCGGCGCCGGGTCGTCGCCGTGCGTCTTCGCGAGCAGCGCGAACTCGATCGCGAGAAAGATCGCGTAGCCGAACAGCACCAGCAGCGCACCCGCCGCGGCCCAGCCCCAGCGGCCGTCGTGGCCGAACCAGGCCGCCCAGCCGAGGGCAACCAGCAGCAGCGTCAGCGTGATGGCCTGCTGAAGGCGCGCGAGCATGGGCGGTTCAGGCCAGCGTCACGTCTCGGCCCGACAGGCGCCTGGCCAAGCCGCTGGCCAGGCGATTGACGATGCCGTAGATCGAGAGCTGCGGGTTCGCGCCGATGCTGGTGGGGAAGAGCGAACCGTCGTGCACCGAGAGGTTGGCCACCTGCCAATGCGTTCCGTCGGGCCTCAGGACGCCACGGCGCTCGTCACCGGCCATGCCGCAGCCACCCATCACGTGCGCACTGACCACGCGCGTGAGCAGCGGCTTCATCGGCAGCGCCGCGATCCCTTCGCGCGCCTGCGCCCACGAGGTGTAGCGCTGCGCCATCTCGTGTACCGGCTGCACGGCCTTCGCGCCGGCTGCGAACTGGATCTCCGCCATGCTGAGGAACGCACGGCGCGCGCCATCCATCACGAAGTCGTTCAGCGGGTAGTCGAGCACGGGCGATCCGTCGGCGCGCAGCGTGACGCGCCCGCCCGGCGACTGCTCGTGGAAGCCGTCGCGCATCAGCGCGAGCAGCGCGTGCGTCTTCGGGAACTGCGCGAGCAGGTCGCTCTGCTCGCGCCCGTAGCCGGGCAGCGTCGACGCGAAGATGACGGGGTGGATGGGCGGTGCCTCGAGCTTGTAGCCGATCGCGGCGTCGACGGGCTGGGTCTCGAGGAAGTGGTCCGAGTACACGGTCTGCGGCGCGCCCTTCCAGCCCTCGACTTCGTCGTCGAACAGCGCGGCCGAGATCACGACCGGGTGCAGGAAGGTCCGTCGCCCGAGCAAGCCATGCGGATCGGGCAGCTTCGAGCGCAGCATCAGGGCCGGCGAATTGATCGCTCCACCGGCGACGACGACGTGGCGAGCGCGCACGGTGGTGGCCGGCGCACCGGCGGCCGAGCCGTCGAGCGCCACCGGGATGCAGCGCAGCGACTCGATGCGATCGGCCTGCATCTGCAGGGTCTCGACGCGCGTCTGCACGAACAACGTCGCCCCGCGCTCGAGTGCGGCCGGGATCGTGGTGACGAGCATCGACTGCTTCGCGTTCGTCGGGCAACCCATCCCGCAGGAGCCGAGATTCCAGCAGCCCTTGACGTTGCGCTTGATCATCGGCGCCTGGATGCCCAGCGACGTGGCGCCCTTGCGCAGAAGCTCGTTGTTGCGATTCGGCGCCATCAGCCAAGGGCCGACGTTGAGCCGGCGCTCGGCTTGTTCGAACCAGGGCACGAGGGCCTCGTAGCCGTAGTCGGCGAGGCCGAAGTGCGATCGCCAATGCTCGAGCGTGGTCGCGGGCGTGCGGAAGGAACTGGTCCAGTTGACCGTGGTGGAACCGCCGACGCAGCGGCCCTGCAGGACGTTGATGGCCTTGTCGGCGGTCTTGCGCGCTGCGCTCTCCTGGTAGAGCGTGGGATAGGCCTCGCCCTCTCGCTGGTGGAAGTCGGTACTGCTGCGCAGCGGCCCTTCTTCGACGATCAGCACGTTCAGTCCGGCCTGCGTCAGCAGTTCTGCCGTGATTCCGGCGCCGGCCCCGCTGCCAACGATGGCCACATCGCAGTCGACGCGCTCCGGCAGCGGGCCGTGCGGACCGCCGAGCACGCGCCAGCCCCGGGCCAGGCCTTCGCGGACGGGATCGGGCTGCCGACTCACGACGAGGCTCCGTCAGATGTCATCCGGGCCGGGATAGCCCATGTGGCGCCACGCCGAAGGGTCCGAGAAGTAGGCAGCATTCGTGAGGTCGCGCAGCGCATGGTAGGCCTGCTGTTTCAGTTGGAGGCTCGACGTGCGCAGGCCCTGCAGGCTGGATTGCACCTCTTCGACACTGGCTCGGTCCCACGACGTCGTCAGTGCGGCGAGCGCCACGCGGCCGGGTGCGCTGGCGAGGAGCGCGAGCAGTTGTGACAGTTCGGCGCGCGTGGGCGACGGGAAGGCCGCGATGGCGGCGTCGAGGCGGCCCAGGTGGGCTTCGAGTGCTGCCCGCCGTTGGCGCGGCTCGACAGGCAGCACGCCCTCGAGCACCGCATTGGCGACCGCGTTCATCACCGCGCGCGCGCCTTCGCTCAGGTGGCCTGCCTTCAGACCGGGCTTCAGGAGCGCGACACCGCCACCGGCCACTGCGAGCACGGCGGCGGCCCCGAGGCCGAGACGGAGGAGGGTGCGCCTTTGCATGCGCGGCGAGTGTTGCATCAATCTTGCGCACCAGCCTAGAGGGCCGCGACTAACCCTGCCCCATGGAAACCCACGGTGGCCCCGCTACAGTGGCGGGATGAGACCCTGCTTCGCCTCATGAGCGCTCAGGCTCAGGCGATTCTTTCCGAACTCGCCGTGGTTGCGCTCGAACGTGAGCTTCGACGGACCGACCCGGCGCTGGGCACCGCGGTGGTGGCGATCAAGCGCTACCAGCAGGAGCGCTTTGCGCACACTTATGCCGACCTGCTGGCCAGTGATCGATATGCGGCGGCGTCACGGTTCTTCCTCGACGAGTTGTACGGGCCGAAGGACTTCACCGCGCGCGACACCCAGTTCGCCCGCGTGGTGCCGGGTCTGGTGCGGTTGTTTCCGCGGGAGCTGGTGCAGACCGTGACGCTCCTGGCAAGGCTGCACGCACTGTCCGAGACGCTGGATACGGCAATGGCCCGGTGCGCCGACGCCTCGCGGGTGGATCGTGCAACCTACGTGAGGGCCTGGCAGTCCGTCGGCAGGCCAGATGCGCGTGAAGAACAGATCCGGCTCACGCTCTCGGTGGGTGCAGATCTCGATCGTCTGACCCGCAAGCCCTTGCTGCGCACCAGCCTGCACATGATGCGCGGCCCTGCCCGTGCGGCGGGATTGGCGGCATTGCAGCAGTTCCTGGAGTCGGGATTCGACACGTTCAAGGCGATGGAGGGCGCAGCAACCTTTCTGGCCATCGTCGGCGAGCGCGAGCGCGCGTTGGCGAGTGCGCTGTTCGGGTGCGATCGGAACTCGCCGGACGGTCACGATACGCTCCTAGGACAACTCCCGTAGCCGCACGGGGAACAGCTCGCGAGCATCGCTCGACTTCCCGCAGGAGGACCTTCCTTGACCTGTTCTGTCGCTTTGCCCTGGTTGTCCAGCTATCCGCCGGGTGTTCCGGCTGAGATCGATGCATCCGGCTATCGTTCCCTCACGGAGATGCTGGAGGAGGCGTTTCGGCGCCATGCGCGACGTTGCGCTGCGGTCTGCATGGACTGCAATCTGAGCTTCGCGCAACTCGATGAACTTTCGGCGGCGTTGGGTGCCTGGCTGCAGTCGCGCGGTCTGGCTCGCGGGGCGCGCGTCGCCCTGATGATGCCCAACGTGCTGCAGTACCCGGTGGCGATTGCCGCCGCGCTGCGCGCGGGCTACGTGGTGGTCAACGTGAATCCCCTGTACACCGCGCGCGAACTGGAGCACCAGCTCAAGGACTCCGGTGCCGAGGCGATCATCGTCCTCGAGAACTTCGCGAGCACGCTGGCGGAGGTCATCGAGCGCACGCCGGTTCGGCACGTGGTGCTGGCCTCCATGGGAGACTTGCTCGGATTCTGGAAGGGCCAACTGGTCAACTTGGTGGTGCGGCACGTTCGAAAGTTGGTGCCCGAGTTCAGCTTGCCCCTCGGCGAGCGTTCGGTGACCCGTTTCAACATGGCTGTGGCAGAGGGCACGCGTCTTCACTTGAAGCGGGTCGACATCGGCCCCGACGACATCGCGTTCCTGCAGTACACCGGTGGTACCACCGGCGTTTCAAAGGGCGCCACGCTGCTGCACCGCAACGTGGTGGCCAATGTTCTTCAATCCGAGGCTTGGTTCCAGCCCAAGCTGGACACGTTGCCGCCGGATCGCCAACTGACCGTGGTGTGCGCGCTGCCGCTGTATCACATCTTTGCGTTGACTGCCTGCTTCATGCTGGGTGCGCGGCTGGGCATGAAGAATCTGCTCATTCCGAACCCGCGCGACATCCCGGGCTTCGTGAAGACGCTGTCCAAGCATCGCGTGAACATGTTCCCTGCCGTGAACACCTTGTTCAATGCGCTTGCCAATGATGCTGACTTCGCTCGATTGGACTTTTCGGAACTGGTGATCTCCAACGGCGGTGGCATGGCGGTCCAGCGTGCCACTGCGGAACGCTGGCAGTCGATCACGGGATGCGGTGTGGTTGAGGGCTATGGCCTGTCGGAGACATCGCCGGTCGTGACGATCAATCGTTTCGACACAGGGGAGTTCACGGGCAGCATCGGGCTGCCCGTGCCTTCGACAGTGGTCGCCATCCGCGACGACGAGGGCCGTGACCTGGCGTTGGGCGAAGCCGGTGAGATCTGCATCAGAGGGCCACAGGTCATGGCCGGATACTGGAATCGTCCGGACGAGACAGCGAAGGTCATGACCGGCGATGGTTTCTTCCGCTCCGGTGACGTCGGGGTGATGTCTCCGGACGGATCGATCAGGATCGTCGATCGCAAGAAGGACATGATCCTGGTTTCCGGGTTTAACGTGTACCCGAACGAGATCGAGCAGGTGGTTGGACTTCTGCCGGGCGTGCTTGAATGCGCGGCCATCGGTGTTCCGGACGAAAAGTCGGGTGAGGCCGTCAAACTCTATGTGGTGCGGCGCGATTCCTCGCTGAGCGAGAGTGACGTGATGGACTACTGTAGACAGAACTTCACGGCGTACAAGCGGCCTCGGCACGTGGAGTTTCGGGATGAGCTCCCGAAGTCGAATGTCGGCAAGATCCTCAGGCGGGAATTGCGCAGCTGAAGTTGGCTCTTGGATCGAGGCCAATCACCCGAGAATTGAAGGCAGAAAGAAAAATGCCCCGACCACAATTGGTCGGGGCATTTTCCTTGATATTAGCCTGACAATGTCCTACTTTCACACGGGAATCCGCACTATCATCGGCGCTGAGGCGTTTCACTGTCCTGTTCGGGATGGGAAGGAGTGGGACCACCTCGCTATGGTCATCAGGCTTAACTTGTCGCCGCACCACCCACTGGGCGTTGCGACCAATTCGCAGAGTCAGAATCAGCTTGATTGCGTACCGATCAATCTTGAAGATCGGCATAACAGCTTGCACTCATTTCTTCGACTTTCGTCAAAGTTATAGGGTCAAGCCTCACGAGCAATTAGTACCGGTTAGCTTAACGCATTACTACGCTTCCACACCCGGCCTATCAACGTCCTGGTCTCGAACGACTCTTCAGGGGGCTCAAGGCCCCGGCAAGACTCATCTTGAGACGAGTTTCCCGCTTAGATGCTTTCAGCGGTTATCTCTTCCGCACATAGCTACTCGGCAATGCCACTGGCGTGACAACCGATACACCAGAGGTGCGTCCACTCCGGTCCTCTCGTACTAGGAGCAGGCTCTCTCAATCTTGCAGCGCCCACGGAAGATAGGGACCAAACTGTCTCACGACGTTTTAAACCCAGCTCACGTACCTCTTTAAATGGCGAACAGCCATACCCTTGGGACCGGCTACAGCCCCAGGATGAGATGAGCCGA
>WBZM01001253.1_pt1 | contig 26345 bp, 38 predicted proteins | sample 5204271 | NCBI WGS metagenome assembly WBZM01 (sample SAMN12344346, study PRJNA552823) | activated sludge metagenome | biome: Activated sludge suspended growth; feature: Nitrification reactor; material: Wastewater; isolation source: activated sludge from nitrification reactor of wastewater... | reverse complement strand
ACGAGCTCGCGACGGTCATCCGAATGCTCCACGGTAGGTTGGGCCTCGACGAAGGAGGTGCGCTGTGACCGACAACGACGTGCTCTTGCCCGCTGAGGCTGCCCGACGTCTGGGTGTGCCGACCAGAGTTGTCGTGCAGGCGATGTACGAGAAGCGTCTCCCTCGCGTCAAGCTCGAAGACGGCACGCTCGGCATCCCCGCCGATGCGCTCGACGCCTTCCAGGCCTACAGCGCCTGATCCGAGGGGAGCTGCCGCTCGGGGCGGTCTTGCCGCTTGCACATTCCTCGCGCCGCCAGGCAACCTGCTCCCGGTGAGTGGTTCCGACCCAACACTCGACCTCCGTGTGAGGCGGTCCCGCGTTCTCTCGGTTGTGGTCGCGACCCTCGCCGTCATCAATGCAGCCGCGTTCGTCCTGGCCTGGAGGTTCGGCCCCCTGAGCTTTCTCCTCCTGGTCGTCGCCTTGGGGCCGACGTTGCTGGCGTGCGACGCAATTCTCATCGCGCTCACGATCAGCTCGCTGCGCCTCTACGCCCACAGGCAGTCAAGCTCACGCACCCCGCTCCCGTGATGCTCGCTGTTGTCTCGCTCTGCCGAGACCGTGTTCCCAGTGCACGTCGTGCCGGATCTCGGCCTCGGGAGTCGTCGGTGGGTGCTCGGTTGGCATGGCATCGTTGCTCGATGACCGCCGGGCCCCGCCAGATCCCACAGCTTCGAGCAGGCGTGCTTGAGCGCCTCGCGGGAATCGAGCGCGAGCTGATGATCGCTCATCTCAATCGGCAGCTGTATCAGGAGATGCGTGACGAGATCCTGAAGCGCCATCCGATTGCCGACGCGACGTTCCTTAACAGCTACGCAGGGATGTACTGGCGCAGCCAGGCCATGCTCGTTCGCCGTCTTGCCGATGCCACTGACGGCCCCGACTCACTCTGGAATCTCATCGGGCGCATTCGTTCGAACCCCGCCATCGCGAGCCGCAACACTCTCGTCGACGAAGTCCGATCGCGATCGCTACCCGAGATCGCCGAAGACGCGTACGCCGATCGTTCGACAGAGTACGGCGGCGCCGATGTTCCACCCGACCGATTGCTGGCTGAGATGCAGCAATCTCTGACGGTCGAGCTGCAAGCGGTCACTACATGGGTGACACGGAATGTCGCCCATCGCGACCCTCGGGGGCCGTTGCAGCCGCTCACGTACGGAGAGATCGACGCCGCTCTTGATCATGTGACGCAACTGACGAACGAGGTCAGCAGCATGCTGCGATACCAGAGGACGGATTACTCCTTGATCACCATTCAAGGCGACTGGCAACAGTGCTTTCGCCCCGCACTGTTCGCCGTTCCAGCCGATGTGTACGCATGGCCCGATCCATCGGGCTACTCGTGACAGCAATTCTCCGCGGTGCCCGACCGTGCTGCTCACTCGGAGGCATCGGTCGACACTGCCGTGTGGACCACGGGTCGGCGAGCACCGATCTGCCGTACTGAGCGGGGTAAGGGCTGGACAGGTAGGCCGATCCGCGGGAAGCCTGCGAGGAATGAGGTTCACGTACGAACTGGTCGGCGTTGGTTGGGCACGCGTGACGATCGCTGATGAGGGCAACAACGCCGAGGTCGTCGCCTCGTACCTCACCGATGCCTTGTCCGTCTTGCTCGCCGCGGTCCTGGAGATGCAACAGGGTGCTTTGTCGGCGGTGGCCTCGTGGGAGCAGGAGCCCGGCGAGGTCCGTTGGCGATTCGAGCGGCACGACCAACAGGTCGAGCTGGCGGTCGACGACTGGCGCGGAACATCTGATGGCGGTAGCGGTTGGGTGACGCTGTTCGCGACCGTCGACACGATGACGAGCCTGGCCCAGGCGATCGCCTCCGGCGCTCGCTCGGTGCTCGATGAATGGGGCCCGGACGGCTATCTGGAGAAGTGGGCGGGCCATCCGTTCCCGGCCTCGCTGCTGCACCAACTTGAGTCGACCTTGAGGTAGCTCCGAACTGCCGCTCCGCGCTGTTGACGACTCACATCGGGCTCATGCAGAGTTCGCTCATGAGGGCGTCTGGAGCGAGAGCCCGCAAGTGCGTCGCCGCTTCAATCGTGGGCCTCGCGTTCGTCGGGGCCGGCTGCAGTAGAGCTGGCACATCCTCGACATCCGGATCACATGGTCGCGACGCGGACGAGTGTGTTGATGAGGATGTCGATGTGGCATCGGAGCCGCCCCTGTGGCGTCAGGACACATTTCGAGAGTGGTTTCGCGACGGTTGCCTCGTGCGGATCGACGTCATCACCGACCGGCCTGGACCCGATCACTGCGGCTGGGACGGCACTCGGGTGATTGCAGTCGGCAATCCAGTCGGAGAGAGGTTCACCAGCGAAGCCGACACGGTGCAGTTCGTTCGGGATCCGGTCAACGCGTATCGAGCGGGTCTCGATCAAGGTTTCGAGGCAAGGACGACACTTCCAGCGACCGCACGGTTCAGCGGATACCGGAGCGCCTCGGAGGAGCTCTGGCTCGTGCCCGGGGATACGCAGTTCATCTGGATCGTGAGTGGGCAGAAGGTGGAGCGATGGCCCGCCGGTGCACCGCCGCTGTGTGCATGACTCGCCCCGAGCAGAGCTGCCGATCGGAATGCCCTGACGCTGGTTACGTCAGTTGACATGATCGTTCGATGAACAGCCACTCCTCGAGGCCATCGCTGGGGCGTCGCGTACTCACCATCGGGGTGGCAATTGCCGCCCTCGCTGGAGCATTCCTTCTCGGGAACTCCTTCGGCGAGAGCGGCAAGGCCGACGTCCGGAAGGCGTGCTTGGTGACCGAAGCCTCCGCGAAGGACCGAGCCGGAACATCGCCGGGCGACTTCGTTGATGGCGACTCTGGATGCATAGGAGACGAGCTACTGATCTGCTACTCGTTCGACGAGGTGGAGCCGTGGAGTTGCTCCGCGGGACGCCCATAGCTGTTGCGACTCTCGGCCAGAGGGCTTGCAGCTGTTGCGGGGCCCGAGCACCATGCGCAGATGAGCGACAGCCGACAGGTGTGGAAGTTCTCAGTGATCATCGAGGCATCACGTGCTGATGCCGAGCGAGTGAGTGAAGCGATCTTTCATGCACTGTGTCCCGAACCTCACCCGGACCTGCCCCGTGCCGTGGACGCTGATTCAGAGCAGATTTGAGACCCTCGATGATGTCGAGCGTCGCGAGTGGGAAGAGGACTTCGAGGATGAACGCCAGCAATGGCGAGATCACCTCGACAACTAGATCCGAACTGCCGCTCTGCGCTCGTCGATCGCATCTCTGGCGACGGTCGGTCGACCTGTGAGAAGTTGAACTCGATGCAGCAGTCACAGGGCGACGCCCTCAAGGCCACCCGGTTCTTTGGGATGTGGTCAGCGTTGCTGTCGGTGCATGGGCCCCCGCTGGCTTCGGTCGAAGTTCGAGCCGACGGTCTCACACTTCGCTCGCCGGTGCGACGCCGGTACCACTTGCCCGCCGGCGAACGAGCCATTCGGTATCGCCAGCGTTCGCTGTGGCTGGGCGGAAGGCTGCAGCTCATCCTCCCGCTTCCTGATGACGCGCCACTTGCCTACCGATCGTTTCTGCCCGTGTCTCGCACGCGAATCCTGGACGCGTTGATCGCCGCAGGTTGGAAGGTCACCAAGCTCGGCCCAGAGGATGCCGCTGGCCTCTAGCGACCGGCAGCAGACCGATCCGAACTGCCGATCGACGCTACTTCGCCCGACTCATCGGGGAGCGCAGAGTGACGGACGTCAGGAGCCGGCCACTCCCCTCAGCATCGATCTGCACGCGTCACCGGCGTCCGATGCCCAGTGTCGCGCAACGCATGATGCGATCCAGCTCGTCACCGGGCCTTTACGGTGAGCAGGGCACCTCTCGGCAGGTCATGCTCGAGAGAAGCACACGCGCGCTGGGCGTCGGCACCGTCATGAGGGTGGCATGCAACCTCTCGACGCGCGACGCGAAAGGTAAGGCTGTTCAGCGTGCGAAGCGACTGCTTGGTGGTGATCGTCGCTGGCCGCCTTGGCTCCTTCGAGAAGCAGACAAGGACGCGGCGGCTGATCGGAGCCATGATGACGTCGGCGTCACCGACTGCAAGGCCATCACGAAAGCCGAACTTCTTGAGCGCAAGGTTGGCGTGGACCACTGGCACGTCGCCAAGAACAAAGCCGGGTAGGGAGTCGGGGCACGCAACGACCTGAAGCTGCCACTTCCGCAGGACGTTGACGATCGTGTCGATGCTGTGGTCGAGGCTCTCGAACACCACGCCGCCAGACCGTTGAGCAGCGAACCACTGCATCACAAGTGCCTCGACCTCTCCGGGATAGGGCAGGCGACCCAAGTGGAGTTGGTACTTCTCGAGAAGCTTCGGGTTCTTTGGCCAGTCGCGGACGAAGTCGGGTTCGGCCTTGTTGAGCACTGCGAACTGCGAGTCGCGAAACGCTTGGCTGCGCACCAGGTGGATCGTGAACAACTGCACGACAGCCTCCCGGTGATCGTCAGTGACGCGAGATCGCACTCCGACCTCCCGGACCTTGTTCAGCACGCGACGCTCAATCTGTTGGAACGCCTTGTCGGCGTCGCGCAGAACCTCACCGCTCGGACTCACGTAGGTCATGAATCCTCGTTCGGCGAAGTTGTTCTTGATCGGCCGGTCCCGCTGCACCACGCGGCGTGCGAGGATGTCAAGCACTGCCACTTGATGAAGCTCGTTGGCAAAGTTCTTCTGCCACCCTCTCGACACGATGTGGTCGTTGGGTTGTTCGTCCAGGTCCTCGACGGAACTCGAGCCCATCATCTAGGTGAGCATCCCAGATGAGTCACCCCCAGGACGACGAGTTCGCCCAGTCGTTTCCGTCGACGACGGGGATCCTTGGTGTTCCACTTCACTCCGATGCAAGTAGCAGCCACCGATAGGGCTGGTGTCGGATGGCCAGACGAGAGCGCCTGGTTGAAGGCGGGCAGCCCGAAGATGCCGGCAGGCGGCGGGCCACACTGACCGGGGGTGTTGCGGCTGGTGGCAACGCAACGCCTCGTGGCCGGGGATGGACCGGCTCTTGTGTTGACCCGGGTCGTACGCTGTGGCCATGGCTGCTGGCCCCGATCTGAGCTCGATCGTCGAGCGGAACCGCAGCGAGATCCTCGGTCTCGTGCGTCGGCATCGTGGCCGCTCGATCTCTGTCTTCGGCTCGGTCGCTCGGGGCGAGGCCAGGCCGGGGAGCGACATCGACTTCCTCGTCGAGTTCGAGCCGTTCAGCTCGCTGCTCGACCTGGTGCACCTCGAAGAGGCACTCGCCGAACTGCTCGGTGTCGACGTTGACGTGGTGTCGGCGGGGGCACTGCTGGAGCGCGACGCCGAGATCCGCAAGGACGCGATCAAGCTGTGAGCCGAGTCGACGCGCATCGTGTGGCCGACATGGTGATGGCGGCCGACGAGATCGCGGCGATCGTCGCTCGTGGTCGCGTGGCCTTCGACGATGACGTCGTGCTCCGCCGGGCTATCGAGCGTTGCCTGGAGATCATGGGCGAAGCGTCGAAGGCCGTGTCGAGCGAGTTCGCTGCAGCGCACGACGAGATCCCGTGGTCGGACATGGCCAAGGTGCGCGACCGGTTGAGCCACCACTACCACCGTGTCGATCCCGACCAGCTCTGGACGATGGCCTCGCTCGACGTTCCAGCGGTCGCGGAGAGCCTTCGCGCGATCGAGTTCAAGAGCTGACGCCCTTCGTCATGCGGGACGCAGACGCCAGCTCATTTCCTGCACAAATCCTGCACGGGATCTTCCGGCACCACCCGAAATCGGCCCCACTCGCCGGACTTGACGGACCACCGCACCGCACCTGAGCTGGGCAAAACGGAATCCACAGGACCAGCCGGACGGCTCCTGGGCGGCTTAAACCCCCCTTCCCGCAAGGGAGTGTGGGTTCGAACCCCACCCCGGGCACCCAGTCGACCCGCTTCCAGTCCCATCCGACCGAGGCGCGCTGCTCGGCTCTCGCGGGACGTGCCACGCCATGTGCACGGATCGCTGTCGATTCCCGGCCTGTACGAGGGCATCGACGAGGTGCGCAGCGATGTGCAGCTTCCTGACGGGTCCGGCGGCCCGACTCGTCGGCGTTGACTCCGGGCTACTCGCTGGGGAAGCGTGCGGAGCATGAGCGAATCCACGTGGAGGTCGGAGTTCCCGTCGACGGCGCGGGCGGTGCACTTCGACCACGCGTCGGTGGGCCCCGTGTCGCAACGGGTGGCGTCGGTGGTGCGGGCTGCTGCGGAGGTCTACGCCGTCGACGGTTTCCAGCTGGGGTGGCGTGACGACATCGAAGCCGCTCGCGCCCGCCTCGCTGCACTCGTGGGGTCGACATCGGGGAACATCGCGTTCACGCAGAACACCTCGACCGGTCTGTCGATCGCGGCGAACGGTCTCGACTGGCGGCCCGGCGACAACGTGGTGCTGCCCGAGCGAGAGTTCCCGTCGAACTACTACCCCTGGATGAACCTCGCCGCTCGCGGTGTGGAGTTGAAGACGGTGTCGGCCCCCGATGGGCACGCGAGCATCGAGTCGATCGACGCGGCGATCGACGCCCGCACCCGGATCGTGGCGCTGAGCGCGGTGCAGTTCTCGAACGGCCACCGCTACGACCTCGATGCGATCGGCGCGATCTGCCGGCGCCGCGGTGTGTTGTTCGTGGTCGACGGCACCCAGTGTGTCGGTGCGTTGACGATCGACTGCCATCGGTCGAACATCGACGTGCTCGCCGTGAGCGCGCACAAGTGGATGCTCGCCCCGGCGGGCATCGGGTTCGTCCAGGTCTCCGATCGGGCGATGGAGCAGATCCGTCCCGACATCGTCGGCTGGCTGTCGGTGTCGCAGCCGTTCGCGTTCGACTATCGACTCGACCTCCCGACCACCGCCGATCGTTACGAGCCCGGGACCGAGAACATCCTCGGGATCCTCGGCCTCGATGCCGCCGTGTCGCTGTTCCTCGATGTCGGACCTCGGGCGGTCGAGGACCGGATACTCGCCTTCACCGACGAACTGTGCGCACGACTCGTCTCCGCAGGAAACGAGATCGTCAGCCCCCGAGGCTCGTCGGAGCGGTCGGGCATCGTGATCTTCCGAACCCCAGGTGCCGACCACGGCGTCCAGCACGAACGACTGCTGGCCGCTGGCATCCGGTGCGCGCCACGAGGCGGGGGCATCCGTTTCTCGCCCCACTTCTACAACGACGACACCGACCTCGACCGAGCCCTCACAGCGCTCTGACACCTCGGCGAGTGTGAGGCGAGCGGGCTGGGCCCTGCACCCGCCGCTCTCGGCCACCGAGACCTCGGGTTCGTGCGCACACGGCGCGCACCGAAAGCGGCGGCCTCGCTGCCGGACTCCTAGCCGTTTCCTTTGGGGCGGTGTCCGTATCATGAGCGAGATGCACGACCCAGTGATGGGTGCCACGACGGGGGCCGCCGGTTCGAATCGGACCGGGATCATCCGGTGCTCGATCGCCGCGGCGTTGTTCGGCATCTCTGCGCCGCTCGCGTCACGCCTCACCGACGACATGGGTGCGTTCACGCTCGCCGGGCTGCTCTATCTCGGCGCCGCCGTCGCGGTGCTCCCTGCGGTCGTGCGCAACCCGCCGTCGGCGAGTGCGATGCGGTCGTCGGCCGCCAACCTCGCAGGCGCAGTCGTGCTCGGTGGCGCCATCGGCCCGGTGCTCCTCGCTGCGGGCCTCGGCGCTGTCCCACCCGCCACGTCGTCGTTGCTGCTGAACCTCGAGTTGGTGTTCACCACGATCGTTGCCGGGTTGATCTTCCGTGAGCACATCGGCCGCCACGTCGTGACCGGCACGATGCTCGTGGTGTCGGGCGGGGTCGTGCTCGGGTGGTCGGGCAGCCCGGAGTTCCGGTGGGGTGCCGTGCTGATCGCCGGCGCGTGTCTGTGCTGGGCGTTCGACAACAGCATCACTGCGGCGCTCGACCATCTGGCACCGGCACACATCACGTTCGTGAAAGGCGTCATCGCCGGCGGCGTGAACATCACGATCGGGCTGTTGAGCACCGACGCACCTGCGCTCGCGCCGACGTGGTGGGCGCTCGTCATCGGGGCGTTCGGCTACGGCGCCTCGATCACCCTGTGGGTCACCGGCGCCCGCGATCTCGGAGCGGCCCGCGGCCAACTGGTGTTCGCGACGGCGCCGTTCATCGGCGCGATCGTCGCGTGGGTGGTGCTCACCGATCCCGTCACCGTCCGTGAGGTGATCGCGTTCACCGTCGGTGTACTCGGTGTCGGCTTCGTGCTGCGCAGCGGCCACGAGCACGAGCACGAACACCTCGCGATGGAACACGAACACGAGCACGAACACGACGAGCACCATCGCCATCACGGCGACGCCGACCCGGCTCGCCACACCCACGTGCACGCCCACGAGCCCCTCGTGCACAGCCATCCCCACGTCCCCGACCTCCACCACCGCCACACCCACGGCTGAGCGAAGCCATCGCAAGGTTGCCGCCACGACGGTCGAGCGGCGATCGGCAGGCGTGGTGGTGAATGCGGGAAGAGATGGGTGACGACGTCCCGGCGGTCGGAGGCGCCCGAAACACCATCGGTCTCGGGATCGCCTCGGCTGCTATTCGACGGCAGCTTCGGCCCAACGCTCCAGGATGACATCCACCGTCTCGTCGACGCTCTGATCCGACGAGTCGACCCACAATCCGATTCGTGGCGTCGCGTCGAGCCATTCGTCGAATCGCTCGATCGCGTCGAGCAGCGTGCCTCCGGGAGGAATCCACCCTCTGTACGCATTCGTTCCGCGCCGCCGTTCGCGTTCCTCGATCACCTCAGCCCGGGGTCGCAGAACGACGAGGGACCGGGCGCAGCGCAGCGCGCGCACGTGTCGCTCCACCTCTGGGCCGTACATGTTCTCGGCGTGAACGGCGACGAACCCTTCACGGACGAATGACTCGCACAGCATCGCCCCGTGGCGATACCGCAGGGCGAGTTGCCGGTCAGCCTCGGCGTTGGGGTCGCTCGACATGTCGACAGCACCGGCGACGATCATCTTCCAGAGCACGTCCCCCTCGATGAACGCTCCACGGCCGACCCGTTCGGCGAGCGCTCGGCCGACGGAGGACTTTCCTGATGCTTGAGCCCCCACGACAAGAACCGCCCGCGCCGTCACGTCCACCTCCGCAGCCTCGCGCAGCGGCTGGGTGGCGAGTCCCAAGATTGTTTCGTTCCGCCTGGCTGCTGACATCCGCGGCACGTCCTCCGCCTCTCCACCACCGACCGGCGGCCCGTCGCGCGAGGTTCGGTCCGTTCCGTGGCCCTGGCTCGGGTGCACCTTCGGGGCGGCGGACGTACCGTGCCGGGTCGGAACCGATCCGATGGCATGGGAACCTCCCGAAGGTCGTGGAACCTCCACGGGACACCGACTGTCAACCGGCGATGGGGCGAGTCGTTACGCGGTGTCGGTGGACAAGTGGGCGTAGAGCGCCATGTCGTGCCATCCGTCGACAAGGCGAGCAGCGCCGCGCTGGATCCCTTCGAACGCGAACCCGGCGGCGAGAGCGACACGCTGCGATCCATCGTTCCTCACCGAATGCTGGAGCTCGACACGATGAATGCCAACGCCGTGCGCCCACGCTGTGACGGCTCGGCACGCGCGAGTCGCGACCTGACGTCGGCGCGCCGTCGGAAGCACCCAGTACGACACCTCGCCATGTCCTTCGGCCAATCGCAGATACACCGTCACTCGGCCGAGCACCTGACCGTTCGAGAGCTGCCGGATCGCCCAGGTGGCGGAACGCTCGTCGCGCCATGCCTGGTGAGTCTGCTCGATCCACTGCGATGCCTCGGCCGGATCGAGCTGGCGGAAGTGGAAGTACTGGATGTCGGGGACCGAGAAGGCTTCGACCACCGCATCGACGTCTCGGTCGTCGAAGGATGAGAGTACGAGCTCGTCGTCGACGGTGAGCGTCGGCTGCAGCCCGGCGGCGATCGTTCCAGCTTCGACGACATCGGCGATCAGCTTCGGCACAGCCTGAGTCTTGCCGACCCTCGCATCAACGCTGAGTGTCGCCGTTTCGGCGCTCGGGGGCACTCGCGGCTGAGTGCCCTCGCTCCGCGTCGTGGCCGTGTGCGAGAAGGGTGTGCCAGAGGTACTTCAGCTGCTGGGGTGTCGACTCGGTTGGATCGCCCATCGGACCGGGGTCCTTGTAGGGGTGTGTCGCTGCGGCGACGCCGAACTCGCGCTCGAACCGATGTCGCTCTCCTCCGGGTAGTGCCGATCGGCTGCCGGCCGAGATGCCGGTCGCCCATGGGCTTCGGTACGAGTCGATGGCACCGTCGAGATTCGAATGGCCTCGTCGCTTACCCCACACGAGCACCGCGAGTCGGAAGATCGGTCCGCCATGCGTGCGGCCCGGCGGTAGGGGGTAGATGTGCTCTCAGCTCAGCTCGAGGCGCTCTGTTGGTTGGCCGGTGAGTTCGGCGATGAGTTCGTAGTCCTTGTCGAGGTGCAGGACGGTGAGGTCAGCGAGCTCGGCGGTGGCAGCGATCAACAGGTCGGGGAGGGAGGGCGCCCGATGGTGTCCTCGTTCTGCGAGCGCGAGTTGCAGTTCGACGGCGCGGTCTTCGATCTTCGGGGTCAGATACTCGACGGGCATCGATGAGATCGGTGGCTCGGTGAGCAACGTGCGGTGATCGGTCGCAGTGCGTGCGGAGTACCCGACCTCGAGTCGGGTGACCGTGGAGATCCGGACGAGCCCGCGATCGATGCGGCTGACCCATTCATCTGCATCTTTGGCGCTGCTCAGGCGAACGAGCGCGGACTTGTCGATGAGCCAGGCGGTCATGACCACGCGTTCGCCATCACCTCAGGGTCGTCGAGATCGGCCGCGAGCGAGGCGACCCGTTGGAAGTGAACGAGCGTGAGCGGGCCGGCGCTGCCGGCTCGTTCACGTTCGAGCGTTCTGCGGAGGTACTCGGTACGGGAGAGCCCGACGCGCCTGGCACGCGCATCGATCGCTGCGATCACCTCGTCTGGAATGTCGCGGATGAGGATGTCAGCCATGGGTTCCACCTCCTGATATCTGACGATATCAGAGATGCGTGTCCGCACAACCGGTGTCAGGTCACGAACCGGCGACGAAGGCGACGAACACGTACGCGGCGGGACGGTCGAAGTAGGTCGTGGAGGCCTTCACGGGACACCGCATGTCAACCGGCGTTCGAGGGCAGTTGCGGCTCTCGGCGCACTGGTTGTGTCGCCTGATTCATAGGCGTACGGTTAGGCGTATGCCTCGCCTCCAGGTGTACCTGCCCGACGATCTTCACGATGAGTTGAAGCGGCGAGGGCTGCCGGCGTCGGAGCTGCTCCAGATCGCACTCCGTGCCGAACTCGAGCGGCAGGACGCGCTCGACGAGACGGCCGCCTATCTTGAGGAGCTTGCCGCCGAGGTCGGCGAACCGTCCGGCCGCCAACGGACGCACGCGGACACCATCGCCCGACGCATTCGTGAGCGAGGCCTCGGTCAGGCGGGCTGACGTGTTGATCCTCGACAGCGGCGGCTTCACCCGGTTGTCGTCGCGCACCAAGCAAGCGCTCGCCCTCATTCGGTCCCTCGTCGACGAAGGGCTGTGGCCGCCGATCGTCCCGACGATGGTCCTGGTCGAATCGCTGCACGGTGATCCGGCACGAGATGCCAACACGAACCGGTTCCGGAAGACGTGCATCGTGCAGACCGAGGTCACGTCCGTCGTCGCGCTGCGAGCTGCTGAGCTCAGGCGCTGCGCTCGCACCGGGTCGGCCGTCGATGCCCTCGTCGTCGCGCTCGCCGAGCCTGGTGGAACCGTGCTCACGGGAGACAAGGCCGACATCGAAGCGCTGGCCGCACACGCACGCGGCGTATCGGTCGAACTCGTCTGAGTGGACACTTCGCCGGAGCGCTCGCGGCCGGGAGTCCCATTCCCCTGGGCGGATCACCCGCGAAGAGCCGACGATCGGGGGTAGTACTGCCGCGACCGTCGACGAGGTGATCGATCTGATCGAGCGGCGCGCTCGTCTGACCTCTCGTCGAGCAGAGCTCAGCTCATGCTCCGGCGACGAAGGTGACGACGACGTGGGTGGCAGTCGGACGTATGCTCCCGCGGTGGTCGCCTCCCCGCAGACCCTCAGCCTCGAGGCTCGGCGTGTGCTGGCAGCGTGGGCGGCAGACTGCGCTGAGCACGTGCTCCCGATCTACGAGACGGCGGTGCCGAGTGACACCAGAGTCCGAGCTGCGATCGAACAGACGCGTTCGTTTGCAGCCGGAGCGTTGGACGTCGCCGAGGCGGTGCGGCGCCGAGGTGGTGACGCGGGGGCGGCCGCTCGCAATGCACCCACTCCGGCAGCGAAGGCCGCTGCCTATTCCGCAGAACAGGCTGCCGCCGTCGCTCACATGGGTGCACACGCGCTCGGCGCCGCCGGGTACGCAGCCAAGGCCTCGACGCTCGAGGCCGGCAGCAAAGACGACGAGTTGGCTCGATCGGAGGCCCACCGCTACGTCGACGCGATGACGGCCGCCGTCGCCCTTGCGGTCTCCTCACTTCCTGCACTCGGACAAGACCGCAGCGGTCCACTCGGACCTGGCCGCCTGAGCATCGGACATGTCGGCGCGGCCATCCGGGAGATCCAACGGCTCCTTGCCGAGCGCACGTGACCTCTCAGTACCTCCACGCCCGCCCATGACCGGTCCCGCCATCCGGCGATAGGTGGCACGCGGAGGGCGACCGATCGGCGGTGCAGAACACGCGCTCACGCTCACGCACCGGATCGTGCGGGGCTGGGAGCGTCGAACGGCGCATCGGGCGCGCCCAAGGAGTCGGTGTGGAAGTCTCGCGACGTGAGCGGTGATTTTCGGACCGAACGGCTCGCTGTGCGCGAGGTCGAGCGCGGCGACCTGGATCTGCTCGTCGAATTGAACAGCGACGTCGCAGTCATGGAGTTCCTCACAGGGCAAGCCAGCTCCGTGGAGGAGACGGCGGCCGAGCTGGAGGCATCCATGGGCACTCGGTGGTTGGCCTTCGCCAGAACGGACGGACAGTTCTTCGGCTGGGTGAGTGCCGTCCCAGACCGTGAGCGGCAAGAGTTCGAGGTCGGTTGGCGCTTCAAGCGGTCAGCGTGGGGCCAGGGATACGCGACCGAGGCCGGTCGAGCAATCGTCGACGTGGCCTTCACCCGTGGGGCACGGCGTGTCTACGCCCAGACGATGGCTGTCAACATCCGCTCGCGAGCAGTCATGGAGCGGCTGGGCCTACGACACCACAGGACCTTCCATCTCTCCTTCGACGACCCACTGCCCGGAACCGAGCACGGAGAGGTCGAGTACGAGATCCTGCGCGACGACTGGATGAAGCGACGCCGGTCGACATGAGCGCCCGAACACCGGAGCTCCCAGCCGGCAGCACGACGAGGAGCACCCGGTTGGTCGCGTCGTCGAGCCGGCGATATGGGACGTCCTGGCGACGTGGAACCTGGCATGGTGCCTGAGTGAGCGTTTCCGATCTCCACCTACGCCCGGTTCGTCTGTCGGACGAAGACGTCGTCAGGGATGCGCATCGAGAGCTCGAGATCGAGGCATTCGACTTCGCCATCGGTCTGCGGCCGGACAGCTCATGGCCGGAGTACGTCGAGCAGCTGGAACTCGTACGACGAGCTGCTCGGCTTCCTGCGCCGTGGGTGCCGGCCACGTTCCTGCTTGCCGTTGTCGGGGACGACGTGGTCGGGAGGACCTCGATCCGTCATGGGCTGAACGACTACCTGCTCGCGGCAGGGGGCCACATCGGCTACGCCGTGCTGCCACAGTTCCGTCGGCGAGGTTTCGCCACCGAGATCCTGAAGCAGAGTCTGATCGTCGCTCGCTCGTATGACGTCGGACGTGTCCTCGTGACGTGTGACGAGGACAACGAGGCGTCGGCGAGCGTCATCACCCGATGCGGTGGCGTTCTGGAGAACATCGTCGACGACCCGGAGGGTGGTCCACGCAAACGGCGCTACTGGATCGACTGATCGATCGTTGACGACGAGCCATGACCGCCAGCCGGGGTTTGGTGGCATGTCGCGGCGGGCGCGTCACCCCGCTGCGGCCTACGGTGGCGCGATCGCGTGGAGGCGAAGGAGGCGTCGTGAGGGTCTGGTTCGTGACGGGAGCGGCACGCGGGATGGGTGCGTCGATCGTCCGTGCTGCCGTCGCTGTCGGCGATGCCGTCGTGGCCACGGCACGCCGCCCGGCGGAGCTGGCGACGGTCTTCGGCAGCGACGAGCGGGTTCATCCGGTTCGGCTGGACGTCACGAGCAACGACGAAGCAGCCTCGGCCGCCGCCGAGGCAGTCGAGAGGTTCGGGCGGATCGACGTGTTGGTGAACAACGCCGGTGTGTCGTTCAAGGGATTCTTCGAGGAGATGTCGCCACGGCAGGTCGAGCAGCAACTCGCGACGAACTTGATCGGGCCGATGAACGTGACGCGTGCGGTGCTTCCGGTCATGCGCCGGCAGCGGTCGGGGCATCTGATCGCGATCTCCTCCGGTGCGGGCCTGGTCGGCTTTCCGTACTCGTCGGTGTATGCGGCGTCGAAGTTCGGGCTCGAAGGGTGGATGGGCGCGCTCGCCCAGGAGGTCGAGCCGTTCGGGATCCGCTCGACGATCGTCAACCCCGGGTTCTTCCGGACCGGTCTGGCGAGCCCGGAGTCGATGATCTGGCCGGACATCACCGTTGCCGACTACGCCGAGCGCAGCGCCGAGCAACGTCGCTGGTGGCAAGCGCAAGACGGACAGCAGCCTGGTGATCCCGACAAGCTCGCCGCCGCACTGGTGTCGCTCGCCCGTGCGGACTCGCCCCCGCAACGGCTCATCGGTGGCGCCGACGTCATCACCCTCGCCGAACGGAAGGTGGCCGAGCTGCAACACCAGATCGACGAACAACGCAGCCAGGCAACCACCTTCGACTACCACCCTTGACCACCGGCACCCGGCGGTAGGTGGCACGGTGGCAACGGCAGTTGTGCCATTGTCCGGGTGATGAGCGGTCCGTTCGTGAGAGGGACGACGCGGGTCTTCGTGCATGTGGGCACTCCGATCACTCATGCCAAGGCGCCGGGTCTGTTCAATGCAGAGTTCGAGCGACGGGGCTTGGATGCGGTGCTGGTTCCGATGGAGGTGAGGCCCGCCCATCTGAGCGCGATGCTGTCGGTGCTGGCCGAGACGTCGAACGTGGGCGGAGCGCTGGTGACGATGCCGCACAAGGCAGCGATCGTCGATCTCTGTGATGGAGTGGGTCGGGAAGCTCGTTTCGTCGGCGCGGCCAATGCGATCCGGTTCGAGGCTGGCCGTGGATCGACGTGCGAGATGTTCGACGGGGTGGGACTCGTCGGTGCGTTGGAACGAGTCGGCGTCGCGCTCAGTGGCGTCGACGTGTTGCTCGTGGGGTGTGGTGGTGCAGGGTCGGCGATCGCTGCGGCATTGGTGGATTGCCCGATCCGGTCGCTGTCGCTCCACAACCGCACGCTTGATGTCGCGACCGCGCTGGCGGATCGGCTGTCCGTGCGGCGCAGTGAGGTTCGTGTCCTGTCTGATCTCCCATCGGCCCGCGGTTTCGGGCTGGTGGTCAACGCCACGCGTGTGGGGATGGCGGACGAGGATCCTGAATCCATCGACCTGGCGGGTGCTGCCGACTGTGTGGTCGCCGACATCGTCACCGGGCCACAACGCTCGCGCCTTCTGCGGCAAGCGGACGCGCTCGGCCTCCGCACGGTCGACGGGGCCGACATGTTGGGAGCGCAGATGTCCTCGATCATCGACTTCTGGTTCGACGCTGAGTGAGGGCCCTCGGCCACGGTGCACGACACGAACGCTGACCTGGTGCCGGCGGTATGGGACAGGGGCAGTTGCTACGTGGCGACGAGTTGTAGGACCTGTGCAGCGAGCTCGCCGGGGTCGGGGCCGCGCGTCGTGTCGAACTCGAGTTCGTAGGTCCAGCCGTCGTGCACGCCGAGCGATCGGGCAGCGATGCCGGCCCATCGGCCCGTGCGCTGTTCGCGTTCCACGAGCACGCTGATGTCGCAGTGCATCCCGATCCGGATGATCGGTAGACCCTTGAACGCTGCGGAGATCTCGTCGTGAGGGTGGCCTGCGGCCGACAGGGCGACGTGGTTGCCGGTGCTTGCGAGCGTTCGGATCGCTGCCAGATAGCCCCGGTGCAGCGCTGGTGCTGTGTCCCGCCAGATCAGGTAGCCGGGTTGCACAGTTCCGATGTGTTCCGGTTCGTCGAGCACCACGAGCGGGAACGAGGCGTGGGACTGCAGCGCGGTCATCAGTGTCGACTTCCCTGCTCCGGATGGTCCGTTGACGACGATGAGTCGCCCGTCCTCTACCCCGGCGAAGGAGGGCGGCTTCACGTAGGCGTGCAGCCAGGTGAGAAGGCCGTTGCTGTCGCGGGAGAACACGATCCGTGCCACGACAGCATCGGCGACGACGACGGCGTCGGTTCGGAGTTCGTTGCCTTCAAGTGACTCGATCTCGACAGCGCTGTCGCCGAGCTGTTGGAGCTGCGCCCGGATCGACTCGAGGTCCGCGATCGGGGCGAGCAGGTGCGACAACGACGTCTGGTCTCGGAAGCAGTCGATCAGATTGCGCAGGAAACGCCGGTTTCCCTCGTTGCCGCCGTCGTCTTGTGACACAGCCGCGACAGTACGCGGCACGACCACAGCCGCTGACCCGGCGGTGAGGGCAGCGCAGATCAGGCGATCTGTACTCATTGGTGCCTGGACTTTGGGCGCCAGAGCGAATCCTCTTTGTGTCAAGCGCGGTGTTCGAAGACGTCCGAGGGCGCGTCGAAGAAGGCCTTGGGCGGGCGCGGTTAGCGTGGTTGTCGGGTTCGGGAGTGACTGTTCCGAAGAGCCGGGTCGTGTGAGGTGAGATGCCGGCCACGCTGGATTCAGCGTCGTCCTCGCGTTGTCCTCCCGGACCCACCTGTGCGAGTTGATAGGCGCCTATCAACTCGTGGTCGGGTCAGCTGCGCGTGTCGGCGATGAGGCGTTGGTAGACGGCGTCGCTGATGTGTCGCTTGAGTGCGCGCATCGCTTCTTTGCGGCTCTTCCCTTCGGCTTGCTTGCGGAGGTAGTAGGCGCGGCCGGGGGTGTCGTTGCGGATCTGGGTCAACGCGGCGGTGTGGATCGCGTGGTTCAACTGGCGGTCGCCGCGAGGGTTCAACCGGTGACGTGCCTTCGGGCCTGATGACGCCTCGATCGGTGCTGTGCCGTTGTGTCGGGCGAAGTGGCCCGAGCTCGGAAAGCGTCGAACATCACCGACCCTGCCGACGATCACGGCGGCCATGAGCGATCCGATGCCGAACACCTCGGTCACGGTCGTTCCTGACGCGATCACCGCCGCTGCGGTGCGTTCACGGACATCGTCACGGGCGCGGTCGAGGGTGTGGATCTCGTCGATCAGCTGATGGCAGGTCGCCAACCGTTGCGCGATGACCGGACTCGTGATCGTCACGTTTCCCAGGAGTTCTGCGGCTTTCGTGGCCGTCAACAAACGCGTGGTGCCGCCCTCGATGAGCACACATATCAGCGCGTGGAGCCGGCACACGGTGCGGGTGCGATGCGCGGTGATCTGATGATCCCGGTCCGCGAGCAGCCGCAACACGACGCGGTGTTCATCGAGGCCGGCGACGACGTTGAGCGCTGGTGTGCGCCACGCGACGATCGCCGCGGAGCGGGCATCGTTCGGGTCGGTCTTGTCGATCTTGCAGCGCTCGAGCAGCCGCACACGCGACGACAACTTCGGTGGAACATCGACCACATGCTCGCCCGCGGCGACGAGCTGCTGGGCGAGCATCGCGCCCATCCCGGATGCGCCTTCGACAGCCCAGGTGCGCGGTTCGAACCGTGCCGCCCATGCCAGGAGTCGGTCGCGTTGATCTCGATCAGCGGTGACACGAATCGTGTCGAGCACCGCTTCGCTGCGGTCGACAACGACCGCCGTGTGCGACCCCTTGTGCGGGTCGATCCCGATCATGAACATCGATGTGGTCCTTTCGTCGTGGAGTGAATTCGCCACGGCGGGCACACCTGATGCGTGGTTGATGCCGTTCCTCTTTCGAGCCACACCGCGACAGGATCCGGCCAGGCGGTCGCTTCGCTCGAAAGCCAACCTCACGGCGACAGGGCATTCATGAGACACACCCGACCAGACCCCCGACGCTACGGAAACCCGTCAACGCCTTGCATGAAATCCTCTATCAGGGCAATCTGCTCGGGTGTCGGCGGACGTTACCGGTGCCCTCGCTTCAGCTTCATCGACGGGTGGCTGAATGCTGGGAGTGCTCGTTGCGGCCGCATTCTCGGCGTACCTGTTCGCGCATGGCATGAGGCAAGACCCGAGGCAGGGAGCGAGTGTCGTTTCCGGATTTCTTGGGCTAGTTGTTTCGCTGGTCGCCTTCGTGATGATGCTTGCCTGAGAAGAGCCGAGCGGCGAGTTCAGGCCAACCGTCCGCTCCGAGCGGCCGCTCTGCTCGGCGTGATGCCTTGCGTTGAACGAGCGGTGTGGGCAGCATGCATAGATGGCGGAACGACCGGCGGACGCAATCAGTGGCGATGATGTGTAGGTGAGACGCGCATTCGGCCAGAAGGTGGAGGGGCACCGAGCAACGGTCAGCCAGGTCAGCCGAAGCCGCGACTTGTGGGCAGTGGTGTGCACCTGCGGCTGGTCCATCGAGACGGCCGGGCGCACGGATGCCATCGGACTTCGTGAAGGCCATCTGGATGAAGGCGTGTCGAAGGGTGCCCCACTCCGTGGTGGCGGACGGGAGGCCCCGAGCGGGCCGTGGAAGAACCCGCCACAACCGCGTCGGGACGACCCGGGCGCCAGCACGTAGCTGCCGATCGGACCGGTCTGTTCACTTGCAGGCAGCGTGCTTGCGGGGCAACGCTGCGGTCATGTCGAATGCCGACGAGATCTCCGAGTTTGCGCTGCGCCTTTCGCGCGACGCGGCCAAGCAGATGACCGCTTTCCTCCGGAACGAATCCACGTCGCGCGAGTCGTCGGACGATGCCTTCATGCTCCTGATCAGGCAGTTCATGGAGGGCGACGAGACCGACGCGGCTGCACAGTTTCCAAAGCTCGCCGCAGACCTGTTGGACATTGCGAAGTCGGCGGTGTTTCCGATCGAGCCCGACCCAGCCGACCTCATCGACTCTCGCGACGTCTACCGGCTCGTCGCTGACCATCGGTACGCAGAGGCCCTCGCCCTTGCAGATCGGCTCGTACAAGTCGCTGCAACTGCTGGTAGCGACGGCGAGCTGTCGGAGGACGACTGGGTCCACCACGCGAACATCATCCGAGGGAAAGCACACCTCGCACTGGGCGACGCTGCGGCGAGCCAGGCTGCGCTGCTCGCCGCCGGTGACGTGCAAGGGTCGCCTGCTCTCAAGTCGTTCGGGCCTGACCTGTCGTTGGCATGGGATCTGATGCGAGCTGGGCATGACGATGCAGTCATCGGCTACCTGCGTCGGATCTCCCGCTTCTGGTCTCCGCGTGACGCAATCGGTGTTCGCTCAGACGAGCCGACTGAGTAGCGCAGAGCTGCCGCTCGGCGCTACCTCGCCGGTCTCGCCGGAGAGCGCATAACAACGGCGCCACGAGCCGGCGGTATGGGAGGCCCTGTCGTTGCGATGTACAGCTATCGCCGTTACCTTTACGTTCATGGAGAATGTAAAGGTACGTCGACGCGGGGCAACGACGATCAGCACCAAGCATCAGGTGACCATCCCGGTTGCGGAACTACGCGCAGCCGGGCTCGAAGCCGGTGAACGCCTCGTGGCTCGCGCCGACGGACCAGGCCGCGTCATCCTGGAGCGCGAACACGATGTGCTGTCCGAGTTCGCCGGTGCCCTCACCGGCGCCTACTCCGACGCCGGCCTCGACACGCTCAGAGACGAATGGGACTGATCCACCTCGACGCTGGCGTCATCATCGGGCTACTGGACGCCGCCGACGCCCACCATGAATCGGCCACCGAAGCCCTCGCTGGGGCCATCCGCTCGGGAAATCGGGTGGCCATGGCCGCGTCGGCGTTCGCCGAGTGCCTCGTGGGCCCTTCGCGTCGTGGCCGAGGCGCCGTCGAAACCGTGAACGAGCTCTTTGCCCGCCTTCCGATCGAGGTCGTGGACCTCGACGCGGACATCGCCCGAGTCGCTGCGAGCATCCGCGCCAAGCACACCTCAGTTCGGCTCCCCGACGCGCTCGTCATCGCGACCGCCGCTCATGCCGAGGCCGATCAACTCCTCACCACCGACCGTCGATGGCCGACCGCTCGAAAGCTCGGCCTTGTCATCACCATCACGACCCTGTGACTCCGGCACCATCACGCGCTCGTCACGGTGACGGCGGCCTGTTGCAGCAGGCCTCGGATATCCCGCGGGAAACGGTCGTGCGACCCTCCCGGCGATATGTGGCGCTACCGACGCGTCGTCGTCCGGACCGTTGGATCGCCGAGGGCATGCATGTAAAGTGCATGCATGCCGAACGTTCAGATTCGCGAGGTTCCTGAAGATGTGCACGAGGCGTTGGTTCGGAAGGCACAGTTGGCGGGCCAGTCGCTTCAGCAGTACCTGTCGGCACAGCTCGTCGTCATCGCGTCGACTCCGACCGTCGACGAGGTGATCGATCTGATCGAGCGGCGCGAGAAGGGCAGCGTCTCTCGATCCAGCACCATCGCAGCGCTTCGGGACGAGCGTGCTCGTCGTTGATGCGTCGGTGGTCGCCCCGTTGATCGCCGATGGCGGCCCTGACGGTGAGCTGTTCCGGGCGGCAGCGAGAGGGCAGACGTTGGCGGCGCCGGAGCTGCTCCGCGTCGAGGTGCTGTCCGTCATCCGCCGCCACGTCGCTTCCGGCGCTCTGAACGCCCGACAGGCGAACGACGCCGTGGACGACCTGCTCGCTCTGCCGATCAGGCTGTATCCGACGACGCCTCTGCTGCGCCGGTGCTGGGAGCTCCGATCGAACGTGACTGCCTACGACGCGTGCTACGTCGCGCTGGCAGAGACGCTCGACGTCGCGCTGCTCACCGCGGATGCGAAGTTGGCCAACGCGCCCGGAGCCCGCTGCACATTCCTGCTCGTCTGACTTCTCGTCGAGCAGAGCTCAGCTCATGCTCCGGCGACGAATGCGACGACGACGTAGGCGGCATGGCGGTCGAAGTTCTCGCGTCGGCGGTCGTAGATCGTGGTCGTGCGTGGGTCCGCATGTCGCGCTGCGAGTTGGACGTCTCGGAGCGGCACTCCTGCGTCGAGTGCAGCCATGATGAACGCGCCTCGGAGCATGTGCGGGTGCACGTGGCCGAGTCCGGCTCGCTTTCCGATCGACTTCACCCACCGATGGGCGGTGCGACGGTCGAGGCGTTGGCCGTCGTGACGAATCAAGATCGGGCCCTCACGCCGTTCACCGACAGCGAGATCGACGGTGCGGGCGGTGCGTGGCACCAATGGGATCACCGCTGGCTTGTGGCCTTTGCCGACGATGCGGAGGGTGCGGTGTCCGCGGTCGAAGCCGAGGTCGCCGATGTCGGTCTCGCAGGCTTCGCTGACTCGAAGCCCGTTGAGCCCGAGCAGCACGGCGAGCGCAGCGCGCTGGTGACCGAGTTGTTCGGCGGTGAACAGGAAGCGGCCGAGTTCGGTGCGGTCCATTCCGTGGCCCTGGCTCGGATGCACCTTCGGACGTCGCACATACTGCGCAGGGTTCGAGCCGATCCGCCCGTCGACGTGCGCGAACCGGTACAGCCCGCACACCGTCGCCAACCGTCGGTCGATCGTCGATGCGGCGAGCCCGCGCTGTTCCATGTGATGCCGGAACAGCTCGATGTGCGGTCGCGTAGCTGCAAGGACCTCCAGCCCGACGGACGCGGTCCAGCCGAAGAAGAAGCGGAGATCCTGCCGATTCGCCTCCAACGTGCGACCGCTGTAGCGGGCGAGGAACGCGACTGCTGCGAGTTCGGCTTCGTCCACCTCCCGCTGAACGAGTACCTGATCGAGCCCGATCCGATCCCTGGACATGAGAACCTCCCGAAGGTCATGGAAACCCTCACGGGACACCGACTGTTAACCGGCGTTTGGGGGCGCGTGGCGAGCGCTTCGTCTCGGGGTTCGAATGGTGCCGCTGTCAGCCTCAGATCGGTGAGACCTTGGGTACGAACACAATGGCGTCGACCTGCTCGCTGAAGCAGCATCGCAGGGCTTGGTTGTGCATGGCTGTGACGGTCCTCGGTTGGTGGTCGTCAGAGACCGGCACGAGGCACGGTCGCCGAACTCGTTCGAGCAGTTCGGCGTCGAAGGTTCCAGCAACGGGCTCGAGCCGCCCAGGTGGTGGAAGCCACGGGTTGGCGGACGTCCCGCTGCCGTGCAGGAACCAGAAGGACAGCACCGGCACGTCCGGTGACAACTCGTTCGCGACGTAGTGGCCGATCGAACGTACTGAGCCGCCACCGGGGCCGGCGCCCACACCGGTGTTGGACACCGTTGTTTCGTCTTTCAGGAGGTGCTGCGCGGCGCCCAGCAGCGCGACCTTCTCGCCCGGGTTGTCGTCGACAACGCGGGCCACCTTCTTGTGCATGATCTGCTCGCGTCGTGCCATCGCTGGGCGCAGCTCCTCATACGTCGTCGCGGCCTCCGCGAGCTCGATGTAGTCGGTGTCTCGCCCATCCGCGTCGAAGCTGAACCACTGCGCTCCGGGCACAGCTCGGAAGAGGGCCTCGTGGAAGCGCGCCTGGTCGAGATCGAGCGCGGTGGTCGGTTGGCGTTCGTTGGCGAGAACGCCGCGTCGGAATGGGCGCTGGTGCTCGGTCTCGGGCCACTCTTCTCCGAAGATCGACCATCCTCGTGATGCGAGGTAGCGGCACACGAGGAGCCGCACAGACAGTTTCTCGGCGACGAAGTGATCCATCTCTCCGATGTAGGCGAAACGGCAGCGATCGGCCAGCTCGTCGAGGACTGCGAAAGGCCCGATGCTGCCGTGCTCGCCGTCGAGCTCGAGCGGGATCGCACGATCGCTCAGCACGCCACCAACCTATGCGGCCAGCGCCACTCAAGATGCGCCGAAGGGCCCTGATGAACCGGCGATAGGGGGTAGGCGGATCAGGAGGCGGGGCCAGGGACCGTCGTTGTCGGTGAAGCGGGGCTGGTCGCGATCAGCATCGCACCTGGAACGTCGTCGTCGGGGCGCATCACCAGCTCGGCTGCGATCGCGAAGCCCGCGTCACGGAGCCACTGGGCAACCCGGGACGGTGGGCGCCGGTAGCTGGTGCTGTCGATCGGGCGTCCCGAGTATCCCTGTGTGCGATGGCGGGTCTCGTCGCCGACATGGAACCCGATGAGGAGCGGACACGTCGGCCGCAGCACCCTTCGGAGCTCGGCGAACACGCGAGGCATTTCGTCGTCCGGGATGTGGATGATCGACCAGAACGCGACGACGCCGCCCAAGGACCCGTCGTCGAGCTCAAGTTGCGTCATCGTGCCGACCTCGAACCGGATCTCGGGATGGTCCCGCCGAGCGATCGCCACCATCTCGGGAGAGAGGTCGATCCCGAACGCGTCGGATCCGAGCGAGCGGAGGTGGCGGGTGACGTAGCCCGGTCCGCACCCGAGGTCGGCGACCGGTCCGCCGCCAGCTTCGTCGACGAGTTCGGCGAACAGCCCCAGCCCGGCCCGCAAGTAGGGATTCGCTTCGAGCAGCCCCTGAACCTGCTCGGCATACGCCGCGGCATCCGCGTCGTACGACTCCTGCACGGCGTCCAACCATCTCTCAGCCATCTGGTCAACCTACGCCCACCCTCCACCCGCCACCCGGCGGTATGGGACAGCGCTCAGGGCGACCAACGGTGTGTTGACGTCACGTGGTCGTGTCGAGGGTTCTCGCGTGCGTGGCGACTACGGCTGCGTGGATGGGGCAGTCGTGCAGTGACGGGTGTGGGCAGTCGATGGTGTGTTGGAGCATCGTGAGCGCTCGCTCGATACTCGCGAGTTCCTGTCGAAGGTGTTCCTGTTTGGCGCGGGCCCGGTCTCGCCAGTCGGGGCTGACGTGCCCGTCGGCGTCGACGAGTGCTGCGATCTCGGTGAGCGTGAAGCCGGAGATCTTGAGGAGATCGACGAGCGCGATCTGTTGGAGGACATCGTCGGAGTAGACGCGCTTGCCGCCGGCGCGGCCGACCGGTTCGATCAGCCCGCGTCGTTCGTAGAAGCGGAGCGCCGACGTCGCGAGGCCGGTGCGTGCGGAGACGTTCGAGATGTCCAATTCGGCCATTGACTTGAACCGTAGTTCAACGTGCAGGGTGTGCGGCATGAAGCACGCAGTCCAGTTCGACGGCCCTGCCGGTCGCGTGATCGCACGAGTGATGGCTCGCCAGAATCGTGATGCGGAACGCGAGGCGATCGAGGTGCTCGATCCGAGATCAACGGACCGGGTGGTCGCGATCGGGGTCGGTGCCGGCGTCGGCGTCGAGCTTCTCGCCCGGCGCGTCGCGTCGGTCCACGCCGTGGATCCGTCGCAGGTGATGGTCGAGGCGACGACACGCCGGAATCGCGAGGCGATCGAGCAAGGTCGTGTCACGGTCGACCGGACCACGGCTGACCGGCTCGACGTCCCGGACGATTCCGTCGACGGCGTCATCGCGGTCAACACGATCCAGATGTTCGACCCTCTCGGCCCGTCGCTCGCCGAGATCGCCCGTGTGCTCCGACCGGGCTCGCGTTTCGTCACGCTGACGCACGACTGGGCGATCGAGCGAAGCACCCGTCGCACGGTCGAGGCCTGGACCCAGTGGGTCGAGGTGCACGCCCGCGAGGTCGGGCTCGGTCGGATGCGCTGGTGGCGGGCCGTCGCCGAGGGGGGTCGCTCCGTCGCCATGACCCTGACGAAGGAGCAGGACCGGTGACAGGGCGCACCATCGTCATCGGGGGCGGCCAGGCGGGACTCGCCACCGCACGATGCCTTCAGCGCAGGGGCATCGAACCGGTCGTGCTCGACGCCGGCACCGAGGTGGGGGAGTCCTGGCGTCGGCGCTACGACTCGCTCCGACTGTTCACCCCAGCCCAGTACGACGGTCTCCCCGACTTCGCCTTTCCAGCGCCGGCCGGCACCTATCCGTCGAAGGATGCCGTCGCCGACTACCTCGGCGACTACGCCCGCTGCTTCTCGATCGACGTCCGGCTCGCGCACCGCGTCGACCGTCTCCGGCGACCGCAGCCACTCGCACCGTTCGAGCTCACGATCGGTGACCGAACCATGCAGGCTGCCCGCGTCGTGGTCGCCACCGGGGCGCTCCAGCGAGCGTGGCGGCCGGCGTTCGCCGACGCACTCCCCGACGGAATCACCCAGATCCACTCCGCCGACTACCGCAACCCGTCGAGCGTCGTCGGCGACACGGTGCTCATCGTCGGCGCCGGGAACTCGGGCGCCCAGATCGCCGAGGAACTCGTCGCCACCGGCACCTGCCAGGACGTGGCGATCAGCATCGGCGAGATGCCGAGGCGGCTCCCACAGCGAGTCCTCGCACGCGACATCTTCTGGTGGCTCCAACGAACCGGAGTGCTCGATCGCACCCGAGACAGCACCAACTCACCAGAGACCACGGTCGGGGCGATTCCACTCATCGGATCCGACCTTCCCAAGCTCATCAAGACAGGGCAGATCCGTCGGATCCCGCGCGTCGTGAACGCTGACTCGCACGGACTCCACGACGGCAGCGGACGAGCGCACCACCCCACCACGGTGATCTGGGCGACCGGCTTCCGAAACGACTTCACCTGGATCGACATCGACGGCGCACTCGACGACCGCGGCCAGCCACAGCACGAGCGCGGCATCAGCACGACCGTGCCCGGCCTCGGCTTCATCGGCCTCCCCGGACTCCACACGAAAGGCTCCGGCTTCCTCGGCTTCGTCGGCCGCGACGCCGAACACCTCGCACACCACCTCACCTAAACCCTTCGACGAGGCGCAACGCGACGCTGCCGTCCCGGCGTTTGGTGGCAGTCAGCTCAGGAGGCGGAGACGGGGACCGTCGTTGTCGGTGAAGCGGGGCTGGTCGCGATCAGCATCGCACCTGGAACCTCGTCGTCGGGGCGCATCACCAGCTCGGCTGCGATCGCGAAGCCCGCGTCACGGAGCCACTGGGCAACCCTGGCCGGTGGGCGCCGGTAGCTGGTGCTGTCGATCGGGCGTCCCGAGTATCCCTGTGTGCGATGGCGGGTCTCGTCGCCGACATGGAACCCGATGAGGAGCGGACACGTCGGCCGCAGCACCCTTCGGAGC
>WBZM01001178.1_pt2 | contig 26368 bp, 27 predicted proteins | sample 5204271 | NCBI WGS metagenome assembly WBZM01 (sample SAMN12344346, study PRJNA552823) | activated sludge metagenome | biome: Activated sludge suspended growth; feature: Nitrification reactor; material: Wastewater; isolation source: activated sludge from nitrification reactor of wastewater... | reverse complement strand
GTACAAGAAAGATACCACATCAGCGTCTTGTTCGATCGATCCGGATTCTCGTAGGTCTGACAACTGCGGGATTTGTGGGCTTCGGCTTTCTACTGAACGGCTCAGCTGACTAAGAGCAATCAAAGGAACGTTTAGCTCACGTGCCACACCTTTTAGTCCACGGGAGATCTCTGAAATTTCTTGTACGCGGTTAGCTTGTCCACTGAATCTCGACCCACCACTCATCAGCTGTAGATAATCAACGATGATTAATCCGAGTGGATGACGATGGGCTTCTCGTTTGGCTTTAGTTCGTAGTTCTGAAATGGTTAGCCCTGGCGTATCGTCGATATATATCTGAGCTTCTGACAGCGTACCCATGGCTAATCCGATTTTTTCGAAATCGTCGTCGGTCAAGTTTCCGGTACGGAGTGCCCAAGCATTGACACCAGACTCACGTGATAGCATTCTGTCTACCAGCTGTTCCTTGCTCATTTCTAGACTAAATATCAATACTGGTTCTTCGGCCTTTGTGGCGACGTTGTGAGCCAAGTTGAGCACCATGGCGGTTTTACCCATAGCAGGACGAGCGGCCAAAATGAACAGGTCAGACCGTTGCAGTCCGGCTAGGATGTTGTCGAGTGATTTGAAGCCTGTTGTGATACCTCGAAGTTTGCCGCTGTCTTTGTGAAGTTCGTCAAGCCGTTCGAAGCTGGCACTCAATACGTCTTCGATACTGACGATATTTTCCTTGATATGCCTTTGGCTAAGACGAAAAATCTGTGATTCAGACTGTTCTATTAATTCACTCAGGCTTTTGGTTTCGTCTAGGGTCAGGCTAGCCAGGTCTTTATTGACCTCTAGTAGACGACGACGAAGTGCCTTTTCGGATACGATATTTGCGTATGTTTCAATATGGGCGGCAGTTGGCACAAAGTTGGTCAGCTCTGTTAAGTAGGCTGCGCCACCAATGTCTGCCAGTACGCCGTTTGCCTTCAGTCTGTCAGATAGCGTCAGGACGTCGATAGGCTTATTGGCTTCGTAAAGTTCCATGATTGACTGGTAGATGTTGCGGTGCCGCTGGTCGTAAAAGTCTTCTGCATCGAGCGAATCTGCGATCTTTATCAGAGAGTCGTTGTCAATTAGTACGGCACCAAGAACACTTGCCTCGGTATCTATATCATAAGGCAACGGGACAGGCTCTCCGTTCGGTCTTTGCTCCGCCATAATATATATTCTATAGTCTATTCAATAATTTCACCACCACCAAATATGCTGTTGATTGTGTCAAGTGGTTTGGTGGCTTTATTATCATCCTGGTCTAAACTGCTTGGCTTAGGTGAAGTATTGCTGGCTTTTTGTTTGTCTACGATGCATTCTACGGTTACGTTTTTGCCAGTTTGGTCTTTGATAAGGTTTACCAGGATTTTAGTGTTCTTGCTGTCGTTGAAGCGTTTTTGGTGAAAAGGAAAGTTAAAAATTAGGGTTAACTTGTCTTCTTCAAACATTGGAACTGCCATGCGGGCAATACCATACAAAGTATTGTGTTTTTGCTTTAAGGTTAGCAAGATTTGCTGCCAGGCTGACTCATTCAGGTCGGATATTTTTGCGTTGACAGGTATTTCGATACCTGTTACAGGCTCCTTGGTCTTTTCCATTTTCTGGGGTTTTGGAGGACTTTTGACAACTGGTTTGTCTGGTTCCAGAGAGTCGAGCTCATTTGATATTTTAGTTTTGGGCACTTCGGCCACAGTTGCAGGTTTTGGTATCGATACGGTACTATTTGCCAACACCGGTTCTAGGAGTATTATTTCCAGACGTGTCAGTGGATCATGAGAAGCTGGGACTTCGATAAGTTTCTGTATTAGCTCAGCGGCGGTAACGGGGTTTATGTCGAGTTTTTCGTTTAATATTTTGTCTCGCAATTTCTGTATCAATTGCCTTGCAACTTGTGCGGCTTGTAGCCCTTGCTGATTAAGAGAATCCAGCTGAGCGATTATATCGGCAGGCTTTCCATGACTTATAGACGAAACGAGCTCGTCAAGGAGTGCCTCTGGTGCAATTCCTAGGCTTCGCTCAACTTTATCGATAGTTATCTTACCGCCAGCGTTGCCTATTTGATCAAGTAACGATATGCTGTCACGAAAACTACCACGACCATGAGTGGCAATAAGTTTAAGTGCTTCATCATCAATGTCGATCTTCTCAGCTTTGGCAATTGTTTTGAGATGGATTACGGTTTCGTGGATACCCGCCGGTTTAAAGGTGTATCGCTGGGTACGGCTGATGATTGTTTCTGGTAGCTTATGAACTTCAGTAGTCGCCAGAATAAAGATGACGTGTGACGGTGGCTCTTCTAGTGTTTTTAACAAGGCGTTGAATGCTTCTTTGGTGAGCATGTGAACCTCGTCTATGATGTAGACCTTGTACTTTGCGCTTGTCGGGGCATTGTGTACTCGTTCGCGAAGCGTACGAATTTCGTCTATCCTACGGTTCGATGCTGCATCGATTTCTATGATGTCTAGGTGATTTACGGTTTCATCATATAGTAGTTGATTAACCTCGTGTGCCAAAATACGGGCAATTGATGTTTTGCCAACGCCTCTTGGACCAGTGAATAGGTATGCATGACCAATGCGATCGTTTTCGAGTGCGTTCTGTAGAGCGGTGGTAATATGCTCTTGTCCAACAATATCGGCCAATCGTTTAGATCTATATTTTCGATATAATGCTTCACCCATTGCTCATACATTATACGTTAGGATTTGGTGGGTTTCGTTGTAGTTTATTATGCCTCCGGTATAACGGATTGTGCAATAGATAAAGGTAAGTGTTCGGAAAGTAGATCTTGATACACTGTTTCGTATTGGGATCTGACTTTTTCACCTCGATATGCCCCAATACCTGCAAATGCCAAAGCCGTACCGCCGAGTACGTTTCGAAGTAGCCGATTATCAGTGTCTCCTGTGAGGACGGCGCTTTCTAGTGCGACAAATTTCTCGGCCATTGCCTCTTTGCCCTCCATAGTTACGGGAATTTCCAGTAACTGACCTGTTTCGTTAGCGAACTGAGCCGCACGAATACCCGCCCAGACTGTTTTGTAACCTTCTTGGGTAAGAATGGTGCCGACGGCAAGTTTGCCAGATTTGCTGATTCTGGGCGCAAGCAATGACGCACCTGCTACGGTCAATAGCGCTACAGCATCTGCGTACTTGTCAGCCTTTGTACCTTTAGTACTTGTGCCTAGCCCACTGTCTGGCCATTGTTTGTCGATGAATCTCGCGACGCTGCCCTCCATATCGGTGGCTGCCATAATAGCAACTACTGGACCAACGCCCGACCTGCCATTTATGAGCATTTGAGCTGCTTTTATGGCTAACATTGGTCTGGTTGCCGTCATAGCGTTTGCTGGAGTGATTAGCTTGTCAGAAGCTGGAGTCAGTGGTTGACCGTCCTGTTGAGCTGCTCCAACAAATTTCTTGAAGATTCCCATCTTGAATAATTCCTTAAAATAATGAAGTGGCTGTATGTCCAAGTATAAGTTTTACAGAGCTGCTTCGAGAGCAGCCCATTCAGCATGACTATCGTCTTCGGGAACGTTTACGCTAACTTGATCACCGGGCTTTGCCTTGAAATAGGTTACGCTAGCAAGCAAGACTCGATATTGACGTGCACCAACTTCTACAAAGTAATGACCGTTTTCCTGCGTTAGTACGCCGACGATTTGTTTGCGAGGTATTGGCCCAATCTGTTTGTACATAAATGCGCCATCGTCAGCAATTGTCAGCTTAAGGATATCGCCTTGAACGAGCTTGGATTTGCTGGCATAGTTTGCCGGAACCGGATATGTCTTACCGTCCGATCCAACCATGTTTTGGCCATCAAAAACCCCCTCGATTATTTTGCCGAGGTTTTCTTCGCTTTTAGTCAGAACGTTGGAGTCTTCTTCGCCAACCAAACTTAGCAGCAATTCTTTTGCTGCAGCCAAGCTTGTCTCTGACTCTGCTATAAGAGTCTTTAATCTTTTGATTTGTTTATCTGGTATATCTGCCATCTCCCCTGGCCTCTTTCGATAAGTGTTGATTTTATACACTTACTGCCAACAGTACCACGGATGTCAACTATTTGTCAAAATATCTGCTAAAACTGTGGAAAAATATATAGTTTATAGAGATAACAAAACCGCCCAAAGTAATAATGGACGGTTTTGATGTTCTAGTAGATATTACTAAGCAAGTTCGACCGTTGCGCCAGCCTCTTCTAGGGCTTTCTTGGCGTTCTCTGCATCCTCTTTCTTTGCCTTTTCTAGAACTGGCTTTGGGGCACCGTCTACAATAGCTTTGGCTTCACCTAGTCCAAGACCGGTGATGTCCTTAACAGCTTTGATTACGGCTACCTTTTGTGCGCCAGCGTCTTTTAGAACGACATCATATTCGCTCTTTTCGTCAGCAGCAGGAGCGGCGTCGCCACCGGCTGCTGGACCAGCAACAGCTACTGCAGCAGCAGCTGGCTCAATACCGTATTCATCCTTCAGAATAGTTTTTAGTTCGTTTACTTCTAGTACTGTGAGCTTTGTCAGCTCTTCTGCTAATTTCTTTACATCAGCCATGGTTAATCTCCTTTAATTAATGTTAGGCAGCTGCCTTTGTTTCTATGCCATCAAGTAATGCGTGCAAGTTGCCGGAAAGGCCGTTTGTGACATCGTTGACTGGTGAGAATAGTGTTGCAACAACTTGTGCGATTAGTTCGTTCTTGCTTGGCAGTGTTGCCAATGCGCTAACTTCATCGGCTGTTAGGAACTTACCTTCGCTACTAAAAGCACCAACAAACTTGATACTTGGCTGGGTCTTGGCGAATTTTGCCAAAACTTGAGCCGGGGCAACTTCATCTTCGCTGTTGAAAGCGTACAAAAGCATTCCATTTAAGCATGAGGTGTCTACGTCTTTGAGGGTTTCGTTTCCCTGAAGTGCTTTGATGACCAAACGGTTTTTGACGACTTTTAGTTGCGTTCCATTGTCGCGACCGTTTCGACGTAGTTCCTGCATAGCTTTCACGGGCGTGCCTTGATATTCAGCTACGACAGTCATTTTGGAATCTGTCAGTAATTGACTGACTTCGCTTATGACTTCGTTTTTCTTATCTTTGGTTAAAGCCATATGTGCTTCTTCCTTGTTTATGTATCTATGAGCCAGACATCGACCCGGTCCTGGCTTTTACCAATAAAAATTGACCTTTGTTATCAAAGGTCAATAGTGTGCTCGTAAAAACAAATTTGACTCGCACCTAGGCGACTTTATCAAGGTTTCCCCGTCGCTGTCTTTGGTAACTTATCTAGGATACCCGTGACGGCGTCAAAAGTCAATTATTCTTGGCCAAGTTGTATATGCGGATAGTCTGTTTCAAATTGCTCGAGCGAGATAGCAACACCTCCCAGTCGACAATGTGTTGAAATTTGTGAATTTTGGTCTAAGGTTTGCTTTCTTTCTTCATACGTAAAGCCGTGGAGCTTAGGAAGATCCCATACCGCACAGGCTACTCCGCCAATTTTTACATGTGTAACCATGGGTGCAGCGCTTAAACAACGTGTTTGGGTCAAATTTTCCGTTTTTTCTATTATACTCGTTGACATAATCATCTCCTGAAATTAAAACGACCCCTTGCGGGGTCGTTGATTAACAAATATTAAATCTTACACCCGCAAATGGTGGGATGTGATAATAATCGTTGCTACTTTCTTATACAACATATGATCACGATATTCCTTATGAGACTGCTTGTCAAGCTGTCGCCACGAATCGGCGTCCATTTGTACCCTGGTATCTTCCTTCCTCGTGCCGTGCTTCTGTAGGGTGACCCCAGAATGTCGGGTTGTGAGGAGTGTATATCTGGTATCCGCCTTTTATGACGCCATCGCTGTGTATACCTGATCTGTGTACATTTGTATCTTTGCCTACAATTGGACATTGTCTCGGTACATCCAATCCAGCAAAAGCCATGACTGTGCGGGCTATCTCAACTGACCTCGCTGGGTTAAACTCCCAACTTATGCGTGATTGTTCTTCGTCTCCAAATTTAAACAACTGTGCAACAACCGAAAACACATCGGCATTACCTGCTCTTTCCCCTAATCCGCAAATTGTTGATTCTACTTGTACTTTGACGTCATGTTCAGAATGGTCGGCTTCAATTGATGCTGCCTGGATAAGCGCGTAGCTGTTAACCACTGCAGCGCCTAAGTCATTGTGGTTGTGGGCAGATACTATTATATTGGGGTTTGTTTCTCTTGCCCAGCGAATGGCTCTGCGATAGAACGTCATCATCCAGACGGGGTTTCTTTGCCCGACGGTATCAGGCAGGTTGATTATATCTGCTCCCGCATCGATTGCCGACTTAACCACTCTTTCCAGATAGTCGATGTCGGTGGTAGTAGCTGCTTCTGCAGAAAATTCTACTGTTGCGTCCTTATGTTCTGAAGATATTGATTTGGCAAACTTTACTGATCGTTCACCAAGACGCAAAACCTGCTCTGGGGATTGGTCGGGAAATTTTGCTGACATATGCTCCGGATCGGTAGATATAAAAGTATGGATTCTAGGTCTTTGCGCGACATGAACTGCCGACCATGCCGCTTCAATGTCCTCGGCTTTTGTGCGTGAAAGACCTGCAATTACGGGGTGTTTATAACGAGTAGTTCGAGAATCGTGTTCTGAGTTCGTCCATGATTGTACTTCGTACAAATTATTGCCGATATTTTTGGCGACTTCTCTGACTTCCTCTTGGTCACCTGGCGTAGCCGGAAAACCGGCCTCGATGACGCCAACTCCCAACTCGGCGATCATATTTGCAATCTCTGGCTTTGATCCTGTAGGGAATTGATTGTTTTGCGGTAAAGACTGAGCTCCATCCCGCAGAGTGGTGTCGAATATTTCAACATAAACTTCTGACATAGTGCTTCTTTCTTGATATATAAAATCAGACCTCGTGGCGAAGCCTAGTGTCTGGGCTGTGCTGGCGGATTTATTCCGAGGCTTCAACCATGCTGAAGCACAGCCCGTTTAGGCTGAGGAGGAGTTGCTTCAACAGATTTGTTCTCATAACGGCTACAATACTACATTTAATATGTATTGACAATGTTAAATAAAAGCGATACATTCAAATAGTTGTGAAAAACTTGATTCAAATTTCAGCCAAGTATGTGTGCCGAAGCTACGGTTTTGTGCTCATTATGGCTCAATAACCTGGAATCTGTCGCTTACAACACGCGAAAAATGTAACAGACCGGATTCCAGCAAGGAATCTGGTTTTTTAATAAGGAGTCGGGATCGTTTTTAGTTACAAGCGGTTTCAAAAGATGCCATGACCATCACAGAACAAGATTTTGAGAAGATGCCTCACGACTATTATAATTCGATAGCAAGAGATCAGCTTGACAGCGTTACTCGTGACCCGAAAGCAACCGCCGAGCAATGGGCACACAATATGATTGATAAAATCAGGTGTGCAGGCTTTACAGACGCTGACATGTACCACGTGGGATATTTTATGTTAGAAGATCAATTTCATAGAGATACTCACGACGAATTTGTGAATAAGTTGGGTATATCAAATTTTATTGATGTGACCGCTGAGCCGAGATGTGTTTACAATGACGACGATGTATCGCTGTGGCAAATGGGGCATTTCTATGATCAACAAGATCCGTATTCCTGCTATGGTGTACAATACTGGGCTAGATCCGAAAATATCACGGAGCATTAATCTTCTAGTTCACCAAGCCAAGTGTTATTTTTTTGGTAACGATTCTTGATGATCCAAATGTTCAAGCTTGAATTGAGTTGCTCGCTCGGCCGCAAGACGAGTGAGTTCTGGGTCCTCGTCTTGGTTCACAAATCGCATGTGAGCCGCAAGCATTGGATGAACCTCTGCTAATTTTTCATGCATCTGCATTACCAACTTACGATAGCCGGGGTGGCCTTGCGGACTAGTGCGGAGTTCATGGAAGTGAAATGCCTCACGCGCGTTATAGGTAACTTTCCAGCGCATGCGGTGTCCTAGTAATGTTGCGTATTGTGATTCATATCCATAGCCTGCCTCTTGTAATACAGAGTATAATTGAGCCGATAGGTCGAAACATTTTTCGAACAGTTCAGATAGGCCAGCTTCTTCGACAAGCCTAGGTACCTCATATCCATAACGAGGTGTTAATTGTTGCCATTGTAGGTCATCGACCATTCTATGTCGCTGTAAGTCACGGAATATGCCATAGTCACACACCAAGTCCCAAGTATAGTGAGCTTGCTCCAGCGCTCGTCCTGGACGGTGCCTGCGGTTGAGCCTTTCACCCATGTAGGCATCGAAAACTTCGATTTTTTTATCTATTGGCCAATTTGCGACAATTGTCTGAATTTCTTCCAGAGATAGGCTACTAAACTCATATAGCATATGTGGCACGAGATCTAACTCGTTACGCGGCCATACTTGCCTTAGCGAAACGGGCTGCTGCGAAACGCTGTATGTATTGGGCAAGTATTTATGAGAAAGTTCGCTAACCTGTTGTTTTGTGGTTGCCATATAGGCTGTTGTAGCGCCACCCCGGTCAGGTTTGTCGGCTCTTTCCAGGAACGTTGGTATTACTTTTCGTGCCTCGGCAAGAATTGCGTCACCCGTTTGCTGAGCTTCCCTACTTTCGCTCGCGCGCAATCGCATAATGAGGGCTTCTAGTGCTTGTCCACTTGCAAAAATCCCGACTGTGGATTTGGTTGCTACTGGTAAGACTGGACGGATTGCGTCACATGCTTGGGCTCGTATTGCGCTTCGCCATGCCCCGTCTTGCTCGTCTTTTGGTGTAGATGAATTGATTTGCAGATAATCAGTCAAATTGTGGACCATAGTAGAATATGCCTCAAAGATACTGTCCATAGCCGTGTTGTATTTGAGCGTCGTAAGCTCATCTAGGTGTTCTGGTGTGTAGTATTTGAAATTGCCCTTGCTATCTTTTTGATCGAAGTAGATATAGCGTGTCGATTGCTCTAGGTAGGCCGCTAGCCTCCCCCACTCCAACTGTTTAGTTAGCAGATTCGACGCATTTTCTACCACTATATGTTGTCCGACCAGCTGTTGTACTGAATCATCGCCAAATGCTGTGATGACACGTTTGAGGAGGGCGTCATCCTTGCCGACAGCACTGGCAAATTCATCAAGGATCGTAATGCGCATATCGTCACCGCGCCTCGAAAGGCGAGCCATTGCTGCGGCAATTGTCAACGTATTTAGTTTGTCTGAGAATGCGTACACATTACCTTCGCTTTCAGTAACGGCATCTTCCAAGAACGTTTTGCCTGCCTTTGTAATCTTCCAGCCAGAGTCTGTCTTGGTGATATATGGGTTTTCGTTAACTTTAGACATGGCAATCTCCTGTTTTACGACTCGTCTTGGATTCTTCGATGGCTTTGGCAAGAGAGGTTGAATGGTTTGCCAAAGCTGTTCTTCTATCTGTTCAATGCTCATAAGTGTACGGTTGCGAACACAGTCGATTCTTGTAAAATCTTTCGGGAACAGCTGACACAGATCATCGTACACTTCTACTGAACGCTGTAGATGGTTTAGATCTGCTTCATGGATGTCACGCTTTTTGTCGGTGTATGACCTTGCTTCTTTTTGATCGACTAGATTCTGGGCAATATCTGCTGGCACGCGCAGTACAATACTTTTGTCGGGCCTGGGTATGCCTAACATCTGGAACTCAAGATTATCGAGCCAGATAAAATAACCACGACGTTGCTCTGCATTGGTAAATTTCGTTCCCTGATGAGCCATGTTCGAACCAGTGAAACGATTTGCCAATACGACTTTTCCTTCTGCTAGGGCTTGCTTAATCTTTGGAGCTACTTCGTAACGATCTAAAGCATAGAATAATGAGCCAGTATACGGTCCGACTTCGTCTGCGGTGCCGTACTGTCCATTTAAATACTGACGCACAAAATGACTTGACGGTTGTTCGTATTGCGGAAAGTCAAAGGTGGCTACATCGTAACCTTGTTCTTCTAGTCTAGATATGAGTCGTTTGAATTGGGTGCCTTTGCCGGAGCCGTCAGTCCCTTCTATAACTATAAAGGCGCCTTGTTGGGTTTTACTACGCCCGATCATCGTGCTTTTAAACCTTTAATCTCCTCGGGGAGTGTGCGTTTGTCCTTGTATGCCCTGGGAAGCATCATCTCCGGGCGCCAGGTTGCAATAATTGAGTCGAGGTCTGTCCCTTGCTGGTATTTGCCACTAAAGCCATTGTCGCGGCCTTCACCATAGCTGCCTTCTACTGGTCCAGTTTCCAAAAATACTGCTTGGGCTATTCGTTCGCCAACTGGTAGCAAGACCGTTTCATGTTCATTTAGGTTGTAGATTTCTAGCGTAAGTCGATTTATATATCCGGGGTCAACCCATCCTGCATCAAAACACACTGAAACGCCATTGCGTCCCCATGATGAGCGTGCTTTGACCTGATAAGCTCCAGGAGGTTTGATACCAAAAAATTCATGAGTATGAGCTAGGATGCGCTCGCCAGGTCGAAGAGGAATGACTGGATGGTCAAGAGGGATGTTTTCCAGTAGTTTAACGTTGTTAGCGTTGCACCAATCTTGGTGTGGTACAGCTTGATGGGTATCTCCAAAATAGCGCTTAACATCATTTTCATCGAATGGGTTGTACACAAATCCACGACTAGCTTGTCCGGTCCTGTAGTAATAGTAGCCCAACGTGACGTCTAGACTGGCATGAGCGACGTGCTTTGAGTTGAAGGGCGTACAAATAATATGGCCTTCTTCTAACGCTTTTAATATCTGAATGTTGCTGTATACCCCCACATCACCTCCTGTATTTTGATATATTGTACCTATGAAACGATTTACTAGGCAAGAGAGGTTACAAAATTACAACTACAGTGTATTTGAGATATAATTATTTGCTAAATAAGATAAAAGGTTTTCTGCTGTAAAACATCACTTTGGTGCGATTGCCGTCAGTTTTTATTAGATGTGTGTGTTGGTGAGGTACAGTTTTGGTGGGCGAGCTTGGTGTACGCGCCCAGATGCTGTAGCCCTTCTCTTCGTATTTTCCGATAAAAGTCAGGAACTCCTCGGCAGCTTCAACAGGTAACGTACGCAGACTTTCGGTGTGAGTTTTTGGAACAAGCATAACTTGATCTACCACACCTTGTTCGTCCCAATAATTGTATTTAAATAGGTTGACTATAACTTTAAAGTGAATACCTTCTTCAACAAATTCCTTATGCCCAACAGAAATATCACAAAACTTACATATCGTAGTCTTCGGGATGCTCTTTTTCTGTTTCCGATATGCTAACTCGGTTTTACGTGAACGCGTGGTCATGAATTATTTATAGCAGGACTGCATCGGATTGTACAGATTAAGCTACTGTAAAATAATGTTGTTTTGGCTTTAGGCTACGTCGCTGAGCTCAACCGGAATACTTGGTCCCATACTAGTCGCAATATACAATGACTTGACATAGGTACCCTTGATACTTGTAGGTTTATTGCCTTTGATGGATGTGATTAGGGCTTTGGCGTTTTCACTTAGTTTATCTGCACCAAAACTGACTTTTCCAATACCGACATGAATAATGCCGGTGCTATCCACGCGATATTCGACGCGCCCGGCCTTTGCTTCTTTCACGGCCTTGACGATATCTGTTGTTACTGTACCGCTTTTTGGGTTTGGCATCAGACCTTTTGGTCCGAGCAACCGTGCGTATTTACCAAGCTTAGCCATAAGAGTTGGAACAGCAATAAGTACATCAAAATCTACAATACCTTTATCTAGTTGTTGCAAGAATTCATCTGCTGCGGCAATGTCTGCACCTGCATTCTTTGCTTTTGCAAGGTCATCCGTATCCGCAAAAACAGCTACACGTACAGATTTCCCGGTACCGGCTGGTAACACGATAGTATCGCGAATATTCTGGTCCGCTTGTCGGGGGTCAACTCCTAGTCGAATATGCATTTCTACAGAAGCATCAAACTTTGTAGGATTAGTCTTAGTTGCCAATTCAAGGGCTTGCTTCAGATCATAATTTTTATCGTTGTCTACCAGAGCAGCAACCTTCTGGAAGTTCTTTCCTCTACGCTCTAATCGGCTTCGGACGCGCTGGATTTGTTTTGGCTTCTTGTCTTCTTCTGTCTTTGCTTCTGTTTTGCGAGCTTCTTTGGCTTCTTTTTCTTCAGCTTCAGCCTGTGCTTTTGCACTTCTTTTGCCAGCTTTTGCCGTATTGGCCTTAGTAGCATCTACTTTCGTGTCGCTACCTGTTTCTGCAATAGCTGCTTCAATTTCGGCAATAGTGTTTTTCGCTGAAACGTCAAGCTTCAGACTTTTGGCTTCTTCTAATAATTCAGTCTTCTTCGTCATTGCAAATCCTTTCGTGGTACTAGCCCTGCGATAACGTGTCAGCAGGTCCCACAATGCTTAATCTTATTCTATTATCTCTACACCCATACTACGAGCAGTTCCGGCAATCATCTTTTTGACTGCTGGAATGTCATCAGTATTCATATCTTTAGCTTTTGCTTCAGCGATTTCGGTTAACTGTGCATCTGAGAGCTTCTTGGCAATCTTTTCAGTGTTAGGTTTGCCGGAACCTTTTTGAATACCTAAAGCTTTGCGAATCAGATCATCGGTTGGCGTACCGACAACACGCCAGCTCATAGTACGGTCTTCATAAATCGTGATATGGACTGTCAGATCCTGTCCCATGCGATCGCTTGTCTCAGCATTGAAAGGCTGAATAAAGTCCATCATATTCACGCCATGTTGACCCAGAGTACTTCCTACTGGTGGTGCTGCACTCGCTTGACCGCCTTTGATCTTCATTTTGAGGTTTGCCTTGACCGGCTTGGCCATGATAGTTTCTCCTTATTGCGAATAGCTCAGATTGAAGCTTCTGTCTATTCTCCTACTTTTAGTAGTGCGTAACTTGATAATTTTACTACAGATTACCTCTGTTGTCTAGTGATGCATCAAGTATAATGAAATGAAGTAATGCTATTTTTCTCTGCTGAATGCATATTTTATGGCAGTATAACCAATGCCTACGGCCGCAACTGTACCCGTACCAGCCAAAACATTATGATTGGTAGCTACTTCTTGTGCTATTAAACCCAATGTAGTTGCTCCTGCAGAAACGGTGATTGCTTCAACGATTTGACCTACGCCTTTGTCATCTCGTTCTTGATTGATGTTCATGATTTGCCTAGACTCTTTTTACCTGCAGACTATCAAGCTCTACTGGTGTTTCGCGACCGAACATGTTCACTAGAACTTTTAGTTTGCCTTTGGCTATATCAATCTCGCTAATTGTTCCATCAAAGCCCTTGAACGGTCCATCGATGATATTGACCACTTCTCCAACGTTGTAATCGATTTTGTGCTTAGGTTCTTCACGACCCATGCGTTTCATGATCTTTTCCATTTCTTCATCACTGACGGGTGTTGGATCTGCACCGGAACCTACAAAGCCGGTGACAGAAGGAGTGTTGCGCACTATATACCAAGCTTCTTCATCCATTTTTAGCTGTACCATGACGTAGCCTTGGAATATTTTCTTTTCTACAACTTTGCGTTTGCCGTTTTTGACCTCGATCATTTTTTCTTTAGGCACCAGGACCTGAAGAATCTTTAGGGTCATATCTAGGCTTTCAGCTCGTTGACGAATACTCTCCGCAACTTTTTCTTCGTAACCGCTATAGGTATGGATAGCATACCATTGAGCTTTTGAATCATATTTTTTTGACATTTATCTACCCTTTCTCGATCAGTTTAAGTAAGTAATTGTTTGAAAATCTTATCTAGTCCATAGTCCAGAACTGCAACGACAAGTGAAATGGCAGTTGCAAAGACGAACACAGCAATAGTTAATTTGATGGTTTCGCTTCTTGATGGCCACTTAACCTCTCGAAGTTCCCGCCAGCTGTTTCTGAAGTAGCCAATACCCAATATTTTGTATAATAAACGTCCTGTAAATTTCATTGGACGTGTTTTGAAGGGTCGAAGTACAAACCGAAATGGACGCAGTATGCGAGCTGCGAAGCCGAAAACGAATGAAAAAGGCACGCTCAATTTACTTGCGGCTTTTTTAATCTGACGTTTCTTTGGCTGTTTATTGCCTGCTTTTGCCTGTTTTTCACGAATTGTCTCTGTTTTCTTAATTGTACGGCGTTTTGATTGTTTATCTGTTGCCATTATTTTCCCCTTACTCCAGGACTTCAAAATTACAAAACTACCATGAATGGTAGTTCCGAATAAGTCAATACTATCACAGTGTTACATAATATGAAAGAAGATATTCACATGGTATAGTCATAACAATGATTGTGCTATTGGCTATCCTAAGCGTAGCAGCCGAGTGGCTAATATATATACCTGGATTTTGGGCGCAACGTGTCTGGTATGTTGGTATGCCTGTGGTGCTTGTTTCTTTCAGTAGTACTGCATTATTGATGAATGATCTAAGTCCGGCTACTGTAATATGTGCAGGGATTGCTTTGTTTAGACTTGTGAATTTGTTTCGCATAGCTTATGCAAGAATGCACGAAAACTACCTTTTGCAGAAAACACGACGCACAGGCTTTATCCTCGGGTCAGTGTATTTAATTGCTTTGTTCATAGTTCAGAATTTTGCTTTTTCCATCCAGGGCGTAGCCAAATGGTTGCCGTGGCTCCAAGTCTTGGCAGCGGCAGCTATGTTATTCTTTGTGGTGGAAAATTTACTTAAGTCTAGATTCGTGAAATCTACTGAAGGTATACCCGACGCCGATTTACCAACGGTAACTGTTGCCATACCTGCGCGCAACGAAACACCAGAGCTACAACAATGTCTGCAATCGATTATTGATAACGACTATCCCAAACTTGAAATATTAGTGTTGGATGATTGCTCTCACGATAGAACACCAGAGATCATACGCTCCTTTGCGCACGATGGCGTTAGGTTTGTTAAAGGAGTTGAACCACAGGAACACTGGCTTGCAAGAAACCAAGCATATGAAAAGCTTTTGCAAGAATCAACCGGTGAATTTGTTATGTTTTGTGGGGTAGATACAAGATTAGACAAAACTAGCATTCGTACATTGGTTTTGAGTTTAGTAGAAGGCAACTTTGAGATGGTAAGTGTTTGGCCAATACGCAATAACCCGCAAAGAACGGTTTTGCTATTGTTTCAAGTATTGCGCGCCTGGTGGGAGTTTGGGCTACCACGGAGTCGTTTTGGCAGGCAGCCTGTTTCCAGCGCTTGCTGGATAGTAAACCGCGAAACATTGATGAGACTCGGTGGGTTCAAATCTGTAAGGCACACTATACTGTTGGAAGCCTATTTTGCGCGTGAACTAGCAAAAGCCGGCAAGTATTCATTTCTTCGTGCGAATCATAAACTCGGTATTTCCGAAGCGAAGAATGCGAATTCGATATTTGAGTCTGCCATTCGAACAAGATATCCTCAGCTACGGAGGCGCCTTGAAATGTCAGTCATCGTCGCCTTCTTGGAATTTGTTTTTTTCATTTTACCGTTTATCGTCCTGGCCGCTACCTTGATGCATGAACAAAGACCAGTCCCGATTATTCCATCCATGGTTACGATTGTACTGTTGCTAATTACCCATGCATTAATTCATGCAACCACTAGCAAAATTAGCATCAAGACGATCATAATGCTGTTGAGTTTACCTATATCCGCACTGATAGACATCGGCATAATATTCATATCTACGTACAAATTCGAGTTCTCGACTATTGAGTGGAAAGGCAGAAATATATGTATTCCTGTTATGCATGTTGTTCCGACATTGCCACGAATATCCGATAAATAATTCGCAATTAGCTTCCAATATTTGGAACAAATATTGTAAAGGTTGAGCCTTTGTCGAGCTCGCTCTCGACATTTATTTCAGCGTGCAGAAGTCTAGCCAGTTTCATGGTCACATATAGGCCAAGTCCTGTACCGTTGGTTTCCCGGGTTTGGAAATTTTCAGCCCGAAAAAATTTATCAAAGACTTTTTCTTTGTCGGTTTTGCTAATGCCTACACCAGTGTCAGATACAAAAAATTCAACTCCTGACTTTCTGGTCTTGGCTCCTATGGTAACATGGCCTTTGGTAGTGTACTTTATGGCATTTGTAATGAAATTTTGCAGGACTTCTCGTACATATAGTTTACATGATGTCAGTAATTCTAATGATTCGTCTATATCAGTTTTTAGGCTTAGATTTTTGGCTTCAGCCTGTGGAAGATAGGCTTTGGACAACTCCATTATCAGGTCATGAACATTTATTGATTCAATTTCTAATGTCAATGTTCCGCGCTCGGCTCTAGAGAGCATTGCCAGATCATTGATCATCGCAGATAAGAAATTTAGTTGTGAATGCGCTTCTTTGAGGGCTTCCTCTACTGGAATGTTTTTAATCTTTGATTGATCGAAGATGAATCGAGCATTGCTGAGGTTACCTTCAGCTATAGCGATTGGTGTGCGTAATTCGTGACTAACGACACTTATAAACTCATCCCGCTCCTCCTCCAATGATTTTTCCCTGGTGATATCGCGAAGTAGTAAAACATATCCCTTTTGACCGTGTTGTCCGTAGCCAAGCCTCACAGGAGCTATAGATACGTATAGGTTGATACTCTCGTTATCAGGATAGATGAGCTTCCACTCGCGCGAAGCTTGTGAGGTTTTGGTCTGACAAATGATCTCCCTGAGATCCAATATCTGACCGTTGTTATCCACCAGGTGCAGTACCTTGGCAATGTCCCTACCCTTCAGACTAGAATTGATGTCCAGAATGTTTAGTGCTGCGCCATTGCTTATCACTACCTTCAGGTTCTCATCAATAGCGATGACACCATCACCCATGCTGTTTATCAGGCTATTGAGTCGTTCTCGTTCAAGTTGGACAGTTTTGGCCGTAGCAACAAATGGCAGAGGAGTACGTTTGCTCATGCACGATATTATACTTGTGCTTTTCTATTCTGTCAGCAAAAATGGTTTGTGCGACTTGATTTCTCTTCTAACTGACTTCAGATTTGGTACATATTTGCTCAGCTCAGTCCAGAATGGGTTGCCATGCGCCATGATGCGTGTATGGACTAACTCATGCAGCAATACATAGTCGATTAAATGCCAAGGCAGCTGCACTAGAAAACTATTCAAAACGATCTCTTTGTCCGAAGAGCAACTTCCCCACCGGCTCTTCAATTGTTTAATTCGAACGTTTTTATAACTAAACCCATGATCTGTCGCCAGAGAACGAAGACGAACTGGCAAAATCTTCTCACTTTGCTGTTTGAGGGCGCGAAGGCTAGCTTTGTGTGCAGCTGACTGAACAGCTTTGTCGGAAAAAGTCTGGTGTGCCGGATAGAGCACTCGAATTTGGCCTTTAGAAGTAATACGTGTTCTGATGTTTAGAGCATGATTGTCTGTAACAAACTCCAGTCTATGAGTCTTGCCAATTAAGTCGCCATTGGATAGGATTCGTTGTTCTGGTAGTTGGCCTAATATCCACTCGCGTTTATTTCGAGCAAATTCTGCACCAGCAGAATAAGGAACCCAAAATGGCATGCTAACACGAATTAGTCCATCTGGACTCACACTAAGTTTCAAGCTGTGCACGCCTCTTCTTTTGTGCAACTTAACTACACCAAGCCCTTGGACATCTACAGTTTTGTGTGCCATTTCATTTGCCTAACGAATGACAATATTGCGTCTAGAATTGTCCACACGCCCACCCATCGGATTTGGAACTAGATTTACAAGACCAGGTTTTGCCAAGTTGTTGCTTGCAACGTCTGGCGTGATAAGCCCAAGGTCAAAAAGTCGCTTCACGATAGCACTCCTCTGAGTCTGATATGAATGTTTACCACTGATAACCATGAACTCTTCTGTAGGTGTGGGGTTTTGCATAGTTGCGAGTAAACTATCAAAGGTTGTTCTGTCTAATTGTGGGGTGTATTTATCATCTGAGCGTCGTCGATCTCTCTTAATGCTACGAGTGAATGAACTTTCGGCGTCAATTTGAATCCACGTCAGAAGTGAAATGGCTTTCACTTTTCGGGCAAGGTCACGAAGTGCGCGCCTTTGTCCAATTCTAGCTGCATTTGTATCGTAGACAACGCTCATACCAGCGTTCAGGAACTCTTCGGCCATATATTCCATCAGATGGCTAACTACTTCGTTTTCTTGTTTATCATACCTTGGTTTTTCAAATAGCTCGTGTCTAATACGGTCGCCCTGAACATGTGCAGCGTTAAGGTCTTCGCAGAGCTGTCTGGCTATAAACGTCTTACCGGAGCCTGGAAACCCATACAGCATAATTAGCGTTGGTTTGTTCAAAGTGAGTTTGCTCATACGTATGTCTAAATTATAACAATTTATAAATATTTTCAAACACTTGAAACAAGATGACCCACATGGTTCCAACATAAACAAAATGGAAATCTTACAACACGCTCAATAACAGATACGCTATATATGGAGTCGTGGTCTGGGTATTGACACAATATAGCATAAACGATATCTTGGTCTTTGTGTTTTTGCAAAGTTTTGCAAGTAACACCACAAAACCCGATTATCCAAAGTTTAGAAATATTAATTAATGTGAGGGTAATCCACGGGGTTCAACCAAGTATAGTATGTCTACTACAATCAATAGTTAATATTCAGCCGATATCTCGTAGGTCATTCAACGTAGCTGGCGCTAACGAATTGAAGGCTTGCACAGGTGGACACTGAATATTTTAATTGTGTGAAGATGTAGCTTGGTTATCTAAGGGAGGAACTATATATGCGATTAGTCGCTATGACAGCGGCTGTATTTGTTGCACTTTTGGTTTTTGCAACAAACAGTCCATCGGCATCGGCCGAGAAATCACAAACAGATAAACCAAAAGAACAACAAAAGGCTAAAATTGTAACTGTAAAGCCGGGTGACTCTTTGAGCAAGATTGCTAAAGAGAACGACACTACTTACCAGCGGATATATAATGCGAACGAGAAAATCAAGTTTCCGGACTTGATCTATCCGAACGATAAACTTCGTATTCCTAAGGCTGACGAAAAGTTGAAAGAGCGAATTATTCCTGCAAGTTCGATCGACCAGATCAGTAGTCGGTCATATTCAACAACTAAACACGTATCAAACACTAATCAACAAGGCTACGCCATGCAGTATGTGGCTTCTGCCAGCGAGGTGTCTAGTGATGTATGGGATCGTTTGGCAGCGTGTGAGGCTGGCGGCAACTGGGCAATCGATACCGGAAATGGCTATTATGGTGGACTACAGTTTACCTTGTCTAGCTGGCAAGCTGTGGGTGGCCAGGGATATCCCCATCAGGCAAGTAAAGCCGAGCAAATAACACGTGGGAAATTGCTACAAGCTCGTCAGGGCTGGGGAGCTTGGCCAGCATGTACTGCAAAACTTGGCATAAGATAAACTGGTGCTAGTTTCAGATATATGGACTAATTGCTTCAAGATCATGTGGTTCAGTTAGGGGCAAAGCTACACAAGAAAATAATGTAGAGACTCCGTAGGTCACTCCTTCGGAGTTCTCTAATTCGTAAGTATCAAAGACGAGCGAAGGTATTAGCCCAAGCTTGCCCAAGGAACTTTGTGGGTAAGCGATTGAATCGAGGGTGGGATTGACACCAATAAAGCTAGGATAGTCGGTGATTGACACACTTCTCATATCGCCACGTGCAGATAAGCCACCTACGACAGACAGTGAGGATCCTTGATAAATATAATTCCCCAATATTCTGCCTAGTTCTTGGTCTATGGGTTTTTTTAGGCTTTCATCCAAGATAGATGTCAGCATGGTCGCGCCTAGATACTTAGATATTTCATGATAATCTATGCATAGTTTTGTCAGAGTATCAGTATTGATTTTCATAACTTCGCAATCCCGGTAGTAAGATACTCAGTATTTTCGTGCTGCCTTCTACTAAAATGAAGCATAAAATAATCTAATACCAGCGAAGCGAAAGGGTCCTTGGCAACGTCAAAGTTTTGGAGCTGGCGATCCTCAATTGACAAGATCATGCCTGAAGAATCAGAGGCAATAATTGCAGCCTGCATAATGAAGCCAGTAGATGACTCTGTTTGTTCAGGAATATATCCAATATACGCACAGTGCAAAGTTAAATCTGTATTTTCGGCTAATGGAACATGTCGTTCAATATAGTTTGCTCTCGTATCCTGCTGGTAAAGAGTCCGGTGATCATCACTGAGTACATTCCACCAAGCATGAACGAGTCTGCTTGTATCATCCGGAGCAGATTGGGCGAGGTCTGTAATGTATGAATCAACCGTCACCAGATCAATATCATGAGTCGCAAGTTCTAATATTTCTGACATGCATAAGTTATGCCATACCTGTTACAAAAATACAATGGTTGACAGTATATTATCCTGTACATACACCTGCTAAAAGTTGAGATTTATGATATGATTTAACCTGTAAATTCATTTTACAGGCAAAGGGGCGTAGCTCAGTTGGTTAGAGCGTCGGTCTCCAAAACCGAAGGCCGCGGGTTCGAATCCCTCCGCCCCTGCCATACAGAACTAAGAAGCAAAATTTTCTTTTTTAAGTTAATTTACCACTGTTGTTTGGGGTATTTTTATTGGTTCGGTTAACGTTATTTGCCATATTCTAAATATTCTTTGATTGAGCATTATAAGTACTATTGCTTGTGCTAGTTTGGTGTATTTAAAAGATACGACTCCATCCTGAATGAGATGTTATGGTAAGATGAGCAATACTTTTTGTAAAACGGTCTAATATGCCCTAGAAATCATATGGTCGAACATTTTAAATATCATCAAGCTAGTTTTCCGTAGATTGTTTAGATATTTACAATATTGCAGAGCTAAAGTCTTGATGAGTTGCTCTTACCTGAGTTTACATAGGCGATTCGAGAGTACTATAGCAATTCATCAATTATGTTTATTGGACGGCATGACATTTCAAATTCGAAAAACTAATAGTTTTTATCTTTGTGTCATGCTCACGCTACATATAGGGCCCAGGCATGTAACTTTATTGTTTATTTTTGTTGGAGAGGAAAGCCCAGCACTATTCTTTGCGTAGATTTCGTAATTGTAGTCAACCCCAGCACGAATTTCGACATCCGTAAATTCACTTGCAACAACTTTCTCGAGGAAGTCACCATCACTACGTATGACATAAGAAGTAGCTGATTGCACAGGCTCCCACTTTATCTTCATGGTACATTTTGTTTTTAATGAGCATTGACCCTTCCACCATTCATATCCTAATGACACATCGGAAATTACAGGTGAGGAAGGCTTACTTGAATTTGAAGGAGGTTGCTTAGCGACGGTCACCTTGACGATATTGGAGTCTGTGGTTGCACCTGAGTTATCGGTAGCTTTTGCCATGAAGCTATATGTTCCTTCAGAAACATTTTTAATACCAATTGTAAACGGCGTTTCTGATACAGCCCCAATACTTGTTCCGTTCTTAAAGAACTCCACTTTAGCAACAGATCCATCTGGGTCATTTGCCTGAGCTGACAATGTAATGATGGCTGGTGCTGTTAAGTTCGTTTCAGGTACTGACAAGTTTATTGTAGGTGCTTTATTCGGTGGTTGAGTTGTTCCTTGTCCGACTGTTACAACCTGGTTCGACGATGTTCCGACACCTCCTTCGGATGTAACTGCTTTTGCCGTGAAGGTATAGGTGCCTGCTTGGAAATTTTTTGCTGTAAATACACAATTAGTAGTAGCTGAGCATGACGCTACAACGCTATTATTTTGAGATATATCAATGGTCGATGGTAGATTGCTAGTTGCGGTTAGCGTGAACGTCGCTGGAGCATTTGTGTTGGCGACAGATGACTTCAAAGAAACGATAGGTTTAACTGGTGTCACTGGACCGCCGCCTCCACTACTTCCATCACGTGGTGCAAATTGCGGGCAGTCCGTTCGGCCTCCATTCAGCGGCAAGCCTGTTACGTAAAATGCTGTGTTGAAACGATTTTTTATCGAATCATTGCAGATAGAGTCGGTTTTTGCTTTAGTTAGATAGCTTGTAGTGCTTGAGTCTTTCTCATTTGCCTTCCAGCCACTTCCACCGCCTCCATTATCGCCTTTAGGATATTCAGCTATCCAAACTGCTTTGTTGCGTTTAACGAATTCTTGTAGACCAGGATGATCTTTTCCGTCAGCGCCAGGACCTTCATTAGATATTAATGTGCACTCACTATATTCGTAGCATTGCTCATTCAAGGTCCAGTCAAAGGTATCCGCCAAGTCGTGGGCTTGCTCTAGATCCCCTTTCAGACCAATACTTAGTCCTGCTTCATGGGCCCATCCAGCCAGAGCTTTATTATACTTTATTTGGTCAGCGTAGGTGATTGGGAAACCGGGGTTATTGCTCCAATTAGTGATCTCGTCGGGTTCAATACTATCGAAACCCTTATCCTTACACATCTGGATCCTAGCACGCATAATTGGTTCTAATACCGATATCTGACGAATATCTAGCCAGTATGATCCATCCCACCCTTCATCTTTGGCGCCGATCACACTTTTAGGGAATTTGTTCGCATCGGTACGATAATCCTCGTATACGCCTGCATCAAAGTAGCAGATAACCTTTTTGCCACGAGCATGTAATAAGTCTACTACTTCTTTTGATGTAGTCTCACCATCAATATCGTAGACATCAGCTTCGGGTATCGGGTTTCCTTTAAGATCTTTTAACTGAAGTGTTTGAATATTGTTAGTTGTTACGCCATCTGCTAAGATCCAAGCTAGCCGCAAGGGTTTATCTGCTGTTGGAGTCCACATGGGGGGAGAAGCATTAACGCGTATCAGTATGAAGCCACCTATCATGGCGAACAGGGCAACGAATAGTAGATGTTTTCTCCTTTCAGGAGTGAAACTACTATTGTTTATTGATAATACTCTGTTATTATGTTTTTTACCGGTGGGACGTCCTGTGGTGTTTTTCATTTTTTTTCCTTTTGTATCGATATATTAACTCTATTTTACTATATGCTACATGTCAAGACTCTGTCTCCGGAGTTTTATGATGGCAATAATACGATCATACAATTATGCAACTTGTCTCATCTTAGCCGTCTGAACAATATGTTGGACATATTGTATGAATCTCTGTTTAATTACTGAAATCACCTGAAGGGCGTAGCTCAGTTGGTTAGAGCGTCGGTCTCCAAAACCGAAGGCCGCGGGTTCGAATCCCTCCGCCCCTGCCAAATGGATATTTTTGCTAGAATTCTACTATCTAGCTTTTTATTGGGATCTTAGGCGTCGCTGTCTCTTATGGCGGTGACTGGGCTGATTCTGGAAGCACGCCATGCCGGGATCGTCGAAATTAGCAATGTAATGCCGGCGAGTAGTCCAAGCCGCGAGAACAACAGTCGCCAATCTGGCCGTACTAGGTTTGCTGCGTCTAGCGCCGGCACCTCACCGCCCATAAGCGACACGATCAGGCTGCCTACGAAACCTTGGTTGGCGTACGGATTGAAGCCGCTCGTTGCACTGCTAATTTGCTGAGCTATTTCGCTTGCCAACCACACCGAAGTACCCAGACCAATCAATGCACCAATACCAACACCTATGACTAGCAACACTGATGATCTAGTAAGTACCAGCTTGGTGATGTCAGTTCTAGTGGCGCCAATTGCCCGCCAGACGCCAATTTCTCGCCTGGAATCGGCAACAAAGCGGCTGACAGTCGTCATCAGGATAAGTGCCACGATTGCTCCCAGGATGATGGTTAGCCACGTGACAAAGGTATTCGCACCGGAACGGATGGAGCGAATCATCGCTAATGGGCTATTGTCAAATACTTCCAGGTTGTTTGTTTTTAGATAGGCCAGATAAGCCTCCCTATCGTCGGCGGAATGAAGTTTTACAATTGCAGAAGTAGCAACAAAACTGTCTTTGTCGATATCTTGCTTAGCAGCTTCACTATACTCAGTTTCGCCTCGCGCGTTCTTGGATGTGGCCACTAGCAGTGCCGGTACGCCGATATTCTGTAGTTGTATTTCCCAAGTACTGATCTCTGGGCTTTCTTTTGTCCAGGTTGACGGACCCCCACTCAAGAAAGGCTGAACAGATAACTTACCTTGCTTGACAGAGATCTTATTTGCCTCTTTTGACAGAAATTCTTTGTCGAGTGGCTTGGTGGTTCTGGCCCCGAGCTGTTTTTGGTATAGGCTGTTCCAAATGGCGATGACGGCATTATTTGGAATGTAGCCGCCGGCGTTTGGGTCTTCGCCGTTTGTCAAGCCGATGACCACAAACTGTAAACTAGTTGGTTTGCGCAGCTCTTCTACGCGCCAGTAGGGTGAGTAGATCTCGTTTACGCGTTTGTCGAGAATCGTTTGGTCGTTTGTAGTGAGTTTGATGATCTTGGACTTTGGAGGCGCAAAGCCGGACGTTTGCTGCTGTTCTTCAAATGCCTCTGGGTAGGCTGGAAACTTACCAAATTCCATGGTGAATGTTTGTCCAACTACCGTTTCTGGTTTACGAAGCTCGGTATAGGCGAGCTTGCTGGCTGTGTCTTTCTCGTTTGAGTAGTCTAATTCCATGGTTGTTTTGTTGCCAAAATTGTAGGACTGAACGCTAACCGACCGAGGGTTGAGGATTATTGGTATTGGTTCGCCTGCTCGGTATTCGAACGGCTTACCAGAATAGAGTTTGGAAAATTCGGCGCTCATGCCTTTTAGTCCCAGGCTCGGATTCTTAACATTGCCTATGTTGTCGGCCTGTCCACTGATTGCTCCAAACTGTTCGTAAACTTCCTTAATTAGTGGTGAGTTCACGGCGGTCTTAAAGGCGGCTTCATTAAACTCAAACTCCGGCATACCACTGGAGCCCATTGCTGCACCAATTCCTGGCTGGTTGAACAAATATTCGTCTAGAGCAACAATCTCTTGCCGTGTCTCTACCTTTTTTAGTACCTGCTCGTCGAGTTCATTCACTAGGCCATTCGGGATGGTTGACCCGACGAACATAATGGCAATCAGAATGACCGCCGGGATAAGTGACAATATGGTTCTGATCAACCGCTTGCGCATGCTGAACAAACTGACCTTTACAGAAAAGCCAAGTGGCATACTCATGCTTGCATCTCCTCTAGAACTGGCGCGGTTTCCTGTGTGTTGATATTGGCAGGCTGCAGACTGCCGTTTTCTATGTGTATGACCCGTTGGAAGGCATTAGCTACCTTTTCGTCGTGCGTCACTACAATAACTGTCGTTCCATCAACCCGTAGCTTCTGGAATAACTCAACAATCGAGTCGGCATTTTTCCGGTCTAGGTTGCCAGTTGGTTCGTCGGCAAGCAGGATTTTGGGGTTATTGGCCATGGCCCTGGCAATTGCTACGCGTTGCATTTCCCCGCCGGATAGCTCCGATGGTGCGTGTTTGGTCTTGGCCGCAAGCCCTACATTTTCTAGCAATTCACTAGCTGCGGCACGGGCAGGTTTTGCTTTCATACCATTGAGTCGCATCGGTAGTGCTACATTGTCCAAGGCAGACAGAAATGGCTGCAAGTAAAATTGTTGAAACACAAAACCAATGGTGTTTTTGCGGAACTTTGAACGCTCGGCATCAGACAGTTTCTGGGGGGATTTGCCGTCAATCTGAATATCGCCAGAAGTTGGCTTGTCCAGGCTGCCCAGTAGCTGTAACAGCGTTGATTTGCCAGAGCCGCTTGGCCCCATGATAGCCACGGACTCCCCTTCGGCTATCGTCAAGCTAACATTTTTGAGAGCTTTGACGGGCTGGTCGCCCTTTTTGTAAGTTTTGACCACATCGTGCAAGGTGACTATTTCACTCATAAAATTAATTCTAACATGTAAAACCATTAGTGCGATACATGATGCATGATTGAATATATAAATCTGAATTAGCAGATTTGATTATTTCTTAACTTCGTTGCGACCGAGACTTTTCTTTGTCTCGACGTATAGAACATGTTTGCGCAGTACTGGGTCATACTTGCGGAGCTCCAGCTTGTCTGGAGTGTTCATTGTGTTCTTGCGAGTGTAGTAGTGTCGGCCACCGCTTTCTTCTGAAACGAGACCGATTACTTTGCGCTTGTCACCTTTTTTTGCCATATTATCCTACCTTTTATTGTGCAATTATCAATAGCCTAACAGATTAGTCACGAATTTTCAACATCGTCGAACGTATTTTTTATGCTAAAACCTATTTTAACAGAGACCTGCAGACAAAAACAGACGTGAAGCGCAAGAATAAAGATATTCCGTGAAATCAACTTCACAATCCGTACGCGTAAAATGCGAACATCCCCGTACAGAAACCCATGCGTGACTTTTGAAAT
>WBZM01001250.1_pt1 | contig 26399 bp, 21 predicted proteins | sample 5204271 | NCBI WGS metagenome assembly WBZM01 (sample SAMN12344346, study PRJNA552823) | activated sludge metagenome | biome: Activated sludge suspended growth; feature: Nitrification reactor; material: Wastewater; isolation source: activated sludge from nitrification reactor of wastewater... | reverse complement strand
GTTCTCATAGAGGAACACCTGCCCGTGCAGCCAGCCTTTGGCGATGATGTCGTAGTCGCCGTCACCGTCCAGGTCGCTTACATCCATGCTCTCGGCGAAGCTGCGCGGCCCGCTCAGGGTGAGGCGGGTGATCTCGTGATTGGCCCATGTCTCGGGGTCGATCTGCTCGTACCAGGCGACCTTCTGCTGCGGGTCGCGACTGTAGCCGATCATCGCGTCTGCATCGCCGTCGCCGTCAAAGTCGTGGGCGGCGATGGCGCGGCGCCGGCACTCGGCTCGATCATCAACGCGTCGATCGACTCATTCCCGTAGCCGTGGGTGCCGCCAAGCCAGAAAATAGTCGGCGATGGAGAACAGTTACTGGTCCCGCCGCCGCCCGCCAACCGGCATTCGAACACATCGGCCGCGCCGCCGCGGATTTCGCCGACCGTAAATTCGCCCTTTGTGTTCAGCAACAGTCGATCGTGCTCCGCCAATGACGCGTTCGTGATGAGTTCCGAATTCGTGGTTAACCCTATTCCCGAACCATTCAGATAGAGCGAGAAGGTCCCGAGGGTGTTCGCCCCCAGACCATTCGTGGCGGGAACAAATCGCATCAGGTCCCGTTTTGTCGCCGACAGGCCGGGTACACCGGCTTTTCCGTTCGTGCCTATAATCAGGTGGCCTTCGGGGGATTTTGATAACGCATTGATGTCCTCGCCATTGGTTGTTAACCCGACATCGGAGCCGTCGAAGTACAGGTCGAACGTGCCGGACGTATCCGCACCGAATGAGATCGGCGTGAACAGCAGGATATCGGAATCATCGACCTTACCCAAATTGCCGACCTGCTGTTCCGCATCCAGGCTGAGAAGCAATGTGCCGTCGGCCTGAAGGTGCATGGCGTCTACATCACCATTCAGCCCGACATCCGAACCGTCGAAGAACAGCGACCAGTTCCCCGCCGCCGTATCGAAGCGCATGATATCTTCGTCGGTGAAGCTGATGCCGCCGATTTTCCCCCCACTGGTCGAACTGACGTAGATAAACAGGGGATTGCTGCCCGTCGGTGGGGTTGGGGAGGGTGTTTGGGTGGGCGTCGAGGTAGCGGTTGGCGAGTTGTTCGGTGTAGGTGTGGGGGAGCTGTTTGGTGTGGCCGTTTGGGTGGCGGTCGCGCCGGGCTCGGGTGTGGGATCAGGTTCCGGGCAGCCGGTTTGCTCATAAACCAGCACTCGGTTGTGTGTCCATCCGATCGAGACGACATCGAGATCGCCATCGTTATCGATATCGACGAGTTGCGCGCCATCGTGATGCTCATCCCCGGAGCCGATCAGGTGTGATTGAAAGGCCGCGCCGGTGTTTTCGTAGGCAAAGATCCGCCCCTGAGACGGATTGGCCTTGTTATGCTCGCCGGCCACGATGTCGATGTCGCCGTCACCGTCCATGTCGCCTGCATCCAGGCTCATCGGCGCGACGAGTGTGTCGATGACGTGTTCCGTCCAGGGCTGTGTCGGGTCGGCCGGCGCTTCGTACCAGGCGAACCGGATGGGCTGGTTGTTCGTCTCATAGCCGACGATCGCCTCCAGACGGCCGTCGCCGTTGAGATCGGCCAGGCGATTGCGGTCGGGCTTGTCGGGCGTGTTGAAGAGCACATGGGCGGTCCAATCACCGCCGTCATTTTCCAGCCAAATCGTGCCCAGCAACAGATCGAGATCGCCGTCACCGTCGATATCGCCCGCACTCAGATCTTCGGCTTGCGATACGGGGGGGATTTCGCGGATTGGCCACTGACCGACCGCCGGGTCGCCCGGGACATTCAAGCTTTGCAGCGCGTCGGTCCGATTGTGCCACGAGAGCAATACCTCCGGCCCGCCGGACCCAAACGCGCCTGTGGTTACCCCTTGCAGAAAGTCACCCTCTCCGGCGTCGACATTGTTATGGATTTCGAAAATCCCCGCGCCGTCGTTGCGCGCCCAGACAAACGTGCTGCCGAGGTGATATTGGGTCTCCGACGCTCCTTCCTTCAGCGTGGTGCCCAGGATGTCGAGGTCGCCGTCGCCGTCAAAATCGAACACGGCCGCCATCTGGTTCAGCGGCGCGCCGATCTCGTTGCGCGCCCATGCCCCGCCTGGCTGCCCGGGATTGCGGTACCACCACGCGCCGCTAACGATATCCTTGAACCCGTCGCCATCCAGATCGGCCGGGTCGACAAACACCGCTTTATACGGGCGCTCAGCATCAATTACGTGGGTATCCCAGTGCGCCAGAGGCGTGGTACAAACCGGCTGCACCGCGGCGTTCAGCCATATATCGAGCCGCGGCGTATCCCACGTGAAGGGTTTGCCGAGAATATCCAGATCGCCGTCGCCGTCCAGATCGCCCAGGCGGGATTCATGCTGCCCGAAGCCCGTAGCGACGGTTTCGACACTGAAATTGCCCTGGCCGTCGCCGACCAACAGCAACGTGCGGGCATTCGGGTTTGAATTTGTATGACCTTCGGCAAAGCGCATCTCGCCGATGAAAATGTCGAGGTGGCCGTCGCCGTTGACGTCGTCGATGGCCAGCGAATGTCCCTGGCGGATCGTGCCGGCGGGCAGGTCATGACCGATCCACACCGATCCGTTCCACTCGAACCAACGGCCGGTACCATCGGCATCACCGGGAATCTGAACGATCTCCGGGCGGCCGCCGGGTATTATTTGCCCGGCAGCCACGCGCATAAACAGGCCGGCTTCAATGAGGTGAGCTGTAAAGCTTGCGCCGCCGCCATGCTTGAACCAATAGCCGCCGCCGATGATGTCGAGCTTGCCGTCCACATCGACATCGGCTTGGGCCAGCCCCTCGCGCTTGTTGTCCGGCGCGATGAAGATGGCCACGGCATCAGGCCACGGTTCAACGGTGTGTGGCGCGGCCGGCACATCCACAAGGAATAATTGATGGGCGTTTTGATTCCAGAAGACGAACTCGGTCGCGGCGTCGTCGTCAAAATTGCCGAACATCATGTCGTGGTGCTTGGCGGCGCCGCTGTTCTTGATGAGGCGTCGCGTCCAGTCCGCGCCGGAGGAGTAGTTGGGGTATGGATTTTCCCACCACCAGATTTCGTTGCCTTGCGCGTTGGCCCCGGCCACGACATCCTGATCGCCGTCACCGTCGATGTCGTGATACGCGCCCCCGGCCTCCAGTTGCAGCGAATCATTCTCGATGACATGGCGGGTCCAACCGGCGGCCTCACGGCGATACCAGACCAAGGCCGGCCCACCGCCCCGGCGCGTGCCGATTACGAAATCGTTGACGCCATCGTTATCGATGTCGGCGATTAGGGACAGGACTTGTTGCGAGCTGGATGAAGGGGAAGGCAGATCGCCATAAGTGGTCGATAGATGTAACCAGCCCGGGGCATCTTCGCGAGCAGGAGCGCCTTGGGCAATCATGATGAATGAGCCAGAAGCAATGGTCAGGGCTAAGAGCGCCAGCAAGGCAAGGGATTTCGTGGTGTTTTTATACAAATTTGTCTCCTTGTTTGTAACGGGCGGCAGTGATTCCTGGAGCGAGCGCCGGATTCAAGCCTCGCGTGCATCCTGTCAGGTGGTTGTAACACGGGTGATTCAACGATGGTGATGCAAACATGCAGGTAAATGTCTGCGAATTGTCAGGATGCGTCCCGCTCTATCAAGCCTAAACATTATTATTGGAGTTCGTCCCAATGTCTATAGACCATAGATACTGTGCTTGCGTCCAACAGAGCAGGACTCATCAAGTATCCATGGCGTGAGAACAGAATTCGGGTTCGAAGATGAGTTAAGCGTGAGGGGTCGTTAAGAAATCCCGTAAGGTAACGCCCCTATGCTGTATACGTTACGATGGCCGAAAATTGAGCCGTCCTTCTGCGCATCATACCGGAGTCAGGAGCACAAGCTTCGGTTCGACACAATAGAAAAATTTGCGGTCATAGGGCACTGTGCCTGTTGACCTTGTCTGTATGGGCATCTATTCAGGCACGAGGAGCAAAATACGTGAACGGGAAGACACACTTGCGATCCATTTTAGTCTTGGGCCTATTGGCAATTACGATCCTGATGTTGTCGGCCGCCGGCCCGCTGGCGGCGGAAGCCGACGCCTTCAAGCTGACCCTCAATGTCAGCCCGCCCGGTAGTGGCACGGCCACGGCCAACCCGGGGCCGCCCTATGCTCAAAACCAGGTCGTTACCCTGACGGCCACGCCCAACACCGGTTACCTATTCGATCGATGGATTCTGGCGGACGATACCAAGTGGTGGGATGCCGGCTGGGATTATCGCGTTGAGGTGACGGCCGCCGCCGCCGGCTATGCCCGCAAGAATAAGCCGGCCGAGTTCGATCTCAACTTCACCCAGCTCTGGAACTCCCTGGGCGTCACCGGCACGCTCGACCCGAACTCCGTTCGCGTAGTTGAGGTCGACGCCAACGACACTGTGATCGACGCCGATGTGCCCTTCCAGTTCGACAAGGCGGCCGATTACAACGCCTCGACCAAAGCCGCGGGTACGGTCGTCGTTATTATGGAAGGTAACACGGCCGCCGGCGCTGCCCGAACCTACCACGTCTACTTCGACGTGACCGGCAAGGGCTTCGCCGCGCCGAGCGTGACCCCTCAGGTGGTGTTGACGGAGCAATCGGACGAGGGCGTGACTGCCTTCAAGCTCCAGACTGCCGCGGGGACGATGTTTATTCACAAAAGCAGCGGCGGCGTCTCCAGCCTGAACGACGCAGATGGCAACGACTGGGTTAGCTGGAATTCATCGGCCGGGGCCGCCGGCAGCAATCGCGGCATCCCCAACTCGGCGGGCGGCAGCAATGAAGCTATATTCCACCCCGGCAAGGGCAAGATGACGCCGACCATCGTCAGCCAAGGGCCGATCAAGGTCACGCTCCATTTCCTGGGGGCCAAGGTTCAGGGCGACCTGGAAAGGTGGCAGGGAACGTTTGAAATCTACCCGGGCTACACGACTTTCACGATGTTGAAGGCCAGGGTTTCGCCAGCCGTCCAATATCCGTTCTGGTTCCTCTATGAAGGCACGCCGGGCGGCCAGCTAAATCCGACGACAGACTTCGTTGTGTTCAGCAACGGCCAGCAGATCAATGCCGGCCAGACCCGGGATGGCGATCTTCCCGATGAGGAATGGGCCTATGTGGCCGATCCCAACGTCGGCACCGGCCGCTCTATATTTCTGATCAATCACGTTGACGACACCAAGAACGATACCTACTTCCCCGACACCTCGAAGGTGATGACCGTTCTTGGTTTCGGCCGGAGTGCTTCGGCGCTCCTCATGGAAAACAACACTGCTCCGCGTGAATATACGTTCGGCCTGATGGATGAGACGCTAATCGACAACGCCAGGCCGATCATCTATAACGCCTATCGCGGTCTGAACACCAGCGTGGGCAATGCCGAGAGCCGGGCCGGCGCGTCGCTCGGCACGCAGAACCCGGTGCAGTTTACCATCACCGGCGAGCACACCATCACCGCCCAGTTCAAGCCTGCCCAATACACGGTGACGGTGGGCATTAGCCCGACCGAGACGGGCACAGTCGTTAAATCGCCCAATAAGGCGACCTATGACTACGGCGAGGAGGTGACCCTGACGGCCGCACCCACCGCGGCGGGCTATAATTTCGCCGGCTGGTCGGGTGATGCCGGCGGCAGCACCAACCCGGTCACGATCACCGTGACCAAAAACATGAACGTTACCGCGAACTTCGCCCAGGCCTTCACCGTCACCACCAGCGCCGACCCGGTCGCCGGCGGTTCGGTGACGCTCAATCCACCGGGGCCGACCTATGCCCCCGGCACGCAGGTGACCGCCACGGCCGTAGCCAACACCGGGTACACGTTCACGGGATGGGAAGGCGATCTGAGCGGCTCGAACGCAATCGAGACCTTCACCGTCAATGGCAACCTCAATATCGTCGCCAAATTCGGCCAGCCGCAGTTTACCTTCAACGCGACCTCGGCCGGTAACGGCACGGTCGACTGGACGCCCAAGAAGGCGGCCTACGCGCCCGGTGAGGAGATCACAGTGACGGCCTCGCCGAATACCGGTTTTGCGTTCAAGGATTGGACGGGCGGTTTGCAATCAACGGTAAATCCGCTGGTATTCCCCATTTCCGGCAATACTTCGATCGTCGCCAACTTTGTGGCGACCCAACTTTACACGCTCTCCGTTTCCATCCCCGGCGGCGGCGGAACGGTTACGAAAGACCCCGATCAGGCGTCGTATCAGACCGGCACCGTGGTGACCCTGACGGCCGTGCCCGATACGGGCAAGAAGTTCATCGGCTGGAGCGGGGCCGCGCAAGGGTCCAACCCGGTCACCCAGATCACCATGACGGAGAACAAGACCGTTATGGCGACCTTTGCCGATGACGGCAACCCGCTCAATGTCACCGTCACCCCGTCCGCGGGGGGAAGTGTGTTGAAGGAGCCTGATCAGGCCTTCTATATGCCCGGCACTATCGTCACGTTGACCGCGATCGCCAATACCGGCTGGACATTCGAGGGCTGGAGCGGCAACGCCACGGGGACCAACCCGACGACCACCGTGACCATGCCCGATGGCCCGGCCAATGTGACGGCGACCTTCAGCGCGCCCGGCCCGTTTACGCTGACCACGAGCACCGCCGGCAACGGCACGGGAACGATCACGATCGCCCCGCTAAAGAGCGAATATGCCTTCGGCGAGGTGGTCAAGTTGACGGCCGTGCCCGAGGGTGGTTCGACCTTTGCCGGCTGGACGGGCGACCTGACGAGCACCAGCAACCCGGTCAACGTGACCATGAACAGCGACAAGAGTATCGTCGCCAATTTCATCCTGCCTGCCGGTCCATTTACCGACCAGTTCGACACCTGTAGCCTGGCCGCTCAATGGGGTTCGCCAATCAATCCGGTGGGCGACGGAACCTTCAAGGTAAACGGCACGCACCTGCTCATCACCGTGCCCGAGGGCGCCACGCATAACATCTGGACTGACAACAAGAACGCGCCGCGCGTCATGCAAGAGGCCGACAACGTGGACTTCGAGTACATCGTGAAGTTCGATTCGACCGTGACGCAGACGGCGCAAATGCAGGGCATCCTCATCGAGCAGGACGCGCAAAATTTCGCCCGTTTCGACTTCGAGTACAACGAAGGAGTCAAGGCCTACGCGGCCACGTTCGAGAATGGCGCGTCCCGCAAGCGCATCTCGATCGACATCAACCCCGCCGATGCGGTCTACCTGCGCGTTATGCGCGTCGGCGTTCGCTGGTTCATGCACTACAGCCCCAATGGAGTCGACTGGACGGAGGCCGGCTCTTTCAATAACTACATCCTGAACGTCGCCACGGCCGGCGTGTTCGCCGGCAACGTTGCCGTGAAGGGCAACCCCGCCCCGGCGCACACGGCGATGGTCGACTTCTTCTATAACAAGGCCCAGGGTCCGCTGCCGGCCGACCGACCGCTGCTCGACATCATCACCGTTGGCGGCGGCTCGGTTTCGACCAACCCGCCCCTCGGCCAACTGGCTTGCGGCCAGACGGTGACGCTGACGGCCACCCCCGGCCTGGGCTTTACGTTCAGCGGGTGGAGCGGCGACGCGACCGGAACACAGGCGTCGGTGTCATTCCTGCTGAATGGCCCCAAGCAGGTGACGGCCACGTTCGTCGGCTCACCCACGCGCTACATCCTGCTGCCCATGATCATCCGTTAGCCGCGTCGGCGGCCGAGGCGACCTCGCCAAACGAAGAGGACGCCGGGAATCAGTGCTGATTCCCGGCGTCCTTTTGCATTCCGGCCTGTGGCCCCGGCCCTTATCGATAAATCTCAGCCGCTGACCGGCGCAACTCGACGAAGATCGGGTGCAGACAGGCCATGATCTCCGCCAGCCGTCCGGCGATGGCCGCGCGGTATTCCTCGGTGAGTGGCGCGTCCGGGTACACCTCGTAGACCTTCGTCCAGCCGCGATCCCACATCTCTGCCTCGATCGTCTCGCCCAGAGTCGCCTTAATCTCAAACAGATGGCGGCGGAAACCGTCCAGCAGCAGCCGGTTCAGGTGGTGGTCGCGCGCCTCGCAATGGAAGCCCAGCTCCCAGCCCGTGACGAGCCGGCCGGGCCGCTGGCCGACGTGACCGACTTCGTAGTGGAGCGCCGGCTCGCCGTAGTGGATTTGCAGCAGGCCCCACGGCCGCCGCGCCTGGAAGCCCTGGAGAGGTTCGGGGAGCATCGGCCGCAAGACATCGGCGAGCGTATTGATAAACGCAGTCTGTGATAATTCTCCCATATGGCTTATAGTATAATCGTGCCGGAGGGCTTTACCCACCGATTGTTCTAGGTTCAGGAGTTCTATGGCCGGCAAGCAGCACACCTGGGGGCAATTCGCCACACCGCTCGATGTCGCCGATCTGATACTGGGCTTTTGCCTGCGCCGCGCGGATGATCACGTGCTCGATCCCAGTTGCGGCGACGGGGCGCTCTTGCGGCGGGCCGTGCGCTGGCGGTCGTGGCTGGCCTCGGGCCGGTCGGGTTCGCCGGGCGCGCTCCGCGGTATCGAGCTAGACCCGGCCGCGGCGGCGCTGGCGGCCGCGATTCCGGACGCGCAAATCGATCAGGCCAACTTCTTCACGCTCGCCCCCGGCGACTTTCCCCGGTTCGACGCCGTGATCGGCAATCCGCCCTACACACGCGCCGAGTGGATCGACCGGCTCGACGCCGGCGCGGGGCAACTGGCGCTGTTCCCGGCCGACCCGGATGCGAACCCGTCCCATTCACCGGCGGCCATGCTGCCGGCGGCGCTGGGCGCGGCACTCAGCGGGCGCGCCGGTCTCTATGCCTACTTCTTCATTCACAGCCTGGGCTTTTTGCGCGAGGGCGGCCGCCTGGGGTTTGTGGTCCCCAACGGCTGGCTCGATGTGGCCTACGGTGATGCGCTGAAGCAATTTATCCAGGACCATTTTCGCATTGTCGCCATCATCGAATCGGCCGTCGAACGCTGGTTTGCCGCGGCGCGGGTCAATACCTGCGTCATCATTCTGGAGCGGGCGGACGACGCGGCGAGCCGGTCCGCCAACCGCGTGCGCTTTGTGCGGCTGCGCCAGCCGCTGCGCGACCTGCTTGGCGTTGCGTCCGACAGCCGCCGGGTGGAGGCGGTGGAGCAACTCGTCACCCGTCTTCTGCCGGCCGCCGACCGCGTGACGGCCGGGGCGACCGTGCGCGTTCGCGAACAAGGCAGGCTGTCCGCCGCCGACCGCTGGGGGCCCTTGCTGCGCGCGCCGGAGTTTTTCCTCCGGCAATCAGCCGCGCCGATCGCCGCGCTTGGCGACTGGGCGGTTGTGCAGCGCGGCTATACGACGGGGGCTAACGATTTCTTCTATCTGGATCAGCAAACTATTGAGCAATGGGGGATTGAGACTGAATTTAGGCGGCCGCTGCTCAAGTCGTTGCGCGGCGCGCGGCGCTTGCGGCTGACGGCGGCCGACTGCCGCCACGAGGTGCTGAGCATCCCCGCGGACGCCCGTCTGGCGGGAACGGCCGTGGCGGCCTATGTCAGCTGGGGTGAGTCGCGCGGGATTCCGGAGCGCCCCACCTGTGCCGGGCGCAATCCGTGGTACGCGCTGCCGGCGCAACCCGCCGCGGCGCTCGTTCTGGCCAAAGGCGTCTGGCAGCGTCATTTCGCGCCTGTCGTCGCGGGCGAGCTGGCGGTCGACCAGCAGATTTACCGCATCGAGTTGGCCGAGGGGGTGCCGCCCGGGGTGGCGGCGGGCCTGCTCAATAGCGCCTGGTTCGCCCTGGCTTGCGAATTGGGCGGGCGGGTTAACTTGGGTGAGGGGGTGCTGTGGCTGGCCAACTACGAACTGACCGAAATCCTGTTGCCCGACCCACGAGCGCTGGATGAGTCCGCGCGGGGCGAACTGTCGGCGCTTTTCGAAGCCGTGGCCGGCCGGCCGGTCGTCGACATGCCCGAAGCTCTGGCTCGTCCGGAACAGGTCGCGCTGGATGAAATGATTTTTGATCTGGTCGGATTGCCCGCGGTGGAGCGCGCGGCGGCGCGCTCGGCGCTGCTCGATTGCCTGGCGGGCCGTCGCTTGCGGGCGCGCCATCCCGGCCCGCGCGAGGGGGAGTGACGTGACGCAAGTAGAGCATCTCCGCGAGAAATACGATGCCGTATTTCGCCTGTTGAATGAAACATATGGCCGCCCCGTCTGGCGGTCGCATGGGCCGCCTCTCGATGAACTGGTCGGCACGATCCTTTCCCAGGCGACGGCCGACATCAACACTGAGCGCGCCTTCGCCGCTCTGACGGCCCGCTTCCCGGATTGGGAGAGCGTGATGAACGCGCCGCCCGAAGCGGTCATCGCCGCCATTCGCCCGGCAGGGCTGGCCAATATGAAGGGGCCGCGCATCCAGGCCGCCCTGCGCCACATATACAGCGAGCGCGGCGAGCTGTCGCTCGATTTTCTGGCCGACTTGCCGCTCGATCAGGCGGTGGCCTGGTTGACCAACCTCGACGGGGTGGGGCCGAAAACGGCGGCCATCGTGTTGCTGTTTTCGCTGGGCCGGCCCGCTTTTCCGGTCGATACCCACGTCCATCGCGTGACCGGCCGCCTGGGGCTGCTGCCCCCGCGCATGAACGCCGACCGCGCCCATGCCTTTCTGGCCGCGCTGGGCGCTCCGGAGACGTATTACCCGCTGCACATTAACCTGATCCGCCACGGTCGGGAGATTTGCCGGGCGCGGCTGCCCCAATGTCACATTTGCCCGCTGCAGGATTGGTGCGACTATTACCAGTCGGTCGTGGTGCGCGCGGCCGACGCTTAAAAAACGACGAGTCGCGACTTGGGCATTTAGAAGGACGAGAATCGAGTTGAGGGTACAATACCGGTTGTCCGGGATAGACTGACGGGTTTATGAGCGCGACGACAACACGCACCAACGAGGAATGGATCGCCGAACTGGCGGCCGACGGGCCAACCCGCGAGGCGGCGCTCGATGATCTGCGGCTGGTATTGGGCAACGGCCTGCGCCGCGGTCTCATCGGCCAGGTGGACACGGCCGCGCCGGAGTTCGACGCGCTCATCGACGATTTCGTGCAGGAAGCGCTGCTCAAGGTGCTCGAAAACCTCGACTCTTTCGCCGGGCGAAGCCTGTTCACGACCTGGGCCAACAAAATCGCCCTCAATATCGGCCTGACCGAGTTGCGCCGCAAGCGCTGGCGCGATGCGTCGCTCGATCGGCTGACGCAGACTGACGACGGAGAATTCACGCCCTCTTTTATCGCCGACCCGGCCCCGCGCCCTGAAGACCTGACCGAGCGGCGGGAGTTGATGAAATACGTCAGCCGGCTCATTAACGAGGAGCTGACGGAGAAGCAGCGCACGGCATTGACGGCGGCCGTCATTCAGGGGCGACCGTTGAGCGAGGTTGCGTACATGATGAACTCCAACCAGAACGCCGTCTACAAGCTGGTGTTCGATGCCCGCCAGCGCTTGCGACGGCGCCTGGCCGAAGACAGTCTGACCCCGGAGGATATTCTCGCTTCCTTTTCCGAGGCGTAACCGCCGCGGGCTGTAAGAAAGAGAGTGCTGGGTTCGTCAAAGTAAAAGAATGACAAATCTGATCGACAAACTCCGCGAGCTATTGAATCGGACGGCTCACCCCTCTGAGACGAGTCTCGCCGTGCCCATGGATGACAAGTCAGTCGAGCGTCTGATGCATCTGTTGTGCGACACGCGCGATGACGAATTGACATGTGAAGAGGTGTTTAACTGTCTGGACGAGTACGTCGACTGTCTGGAAGCCTACCAGGATGTGGGCGGCAAGAAGCCACTGGTCGAACACCATTTGAGTATTTGTTCCGACTGTCGTGATGAGCTGGATGCGTTGATTCACGCGCTGGAATCCACCAACGCGAAAGATAGCGGCGCGCCGGCGTCATAGGCGATCGGAGACCCCACGGCGGCCGGCGATTGTCCCCGCCGCCACTAGCAAGGAGCTATCCGTTAAATGAAAGCGATTTGGAACGGCATCGTCCTGGCCGAGAGCGACCATACAGAGATAGTGGAGGGGAACCACTATTTCCCGCCCGAATCGATCAACCGCGAGTACTTTCGCGATAGCGACCGGCACACGACCTGCCCCTGGAAGGGCCTCGCCAGCTATTACGATATCGCCGCCGGCGATCAATCCGTCAAAAACGCGGCCTGGTATTACCCCGATCCGAAATCGGCCGCGGCCAACATTCGCAATCACGTAGCCTTCTACGGCATGGTAAAAATCGAGAAGTGATCTATGTTACTCGCAGGCGACATCGGCGGAACCAAAACAGTGCTGGCGCTCTTTGACGTGGATGAGGGCGCGGCGCTCATCACTCGCCATCCAATCGCGGAGCGCACCTTCCCCAGCCAACAATACCAATCACTCGACCTGATCGTCGAAGAATTCCTGCGCGACGGCGACTTTCACGTGTCGGCCGGCAGCTTCGGCGTCGCCGGGCCGATCGTCGGCGACCGCGCCCAGGTGACCAATTTGCCGTGGCTCATCGACGCCACCGCCATGCGCGAGCGCTTCGGGTTCGGCATTCACCTGCTGAACGATCTGGAAGCGGTGGCCACCGCCGTTCCTTATCTGGAGGGGACGGACCTGATCACCCTTAGCGAAGGGCAGCCGGTAGAGCATGGAGCCATCGGCGTTATCGCCCCGGGCACCGGCCTGGGCGAGGGCTTTCTGGTCTGGAATCGCGCGTCAGGTCGCTATGAATCCTATCCATCCGAGGGCGGGCACTGCGCCTTCGGCCCGACCACGCCGCTCCAACTGGAGATGCTCAACTACTGGCTGCCGCGCATGGGTCACGTCAGCTACGAGCGCGTCTGCTCCGGGATCGGTATCCCCAACATCTACACCTTTCTGCGCGAAACCGGCCGCTACCCTGAACCGGCCTGGCTGCGCGACCAGTTGGACGACGCGACCGATCTAACGCCGGTCATCGTCAGGGCGGCCGTGGCCGGGGAAGCCGAGATTTGCGCGGCGACCCTGGAGTTGTTCATGGAGATTTTGGGCGACCAGGCCGGGAACCTGGCGCTGACGGTGTTGGCCACCGGCGGCGTTTACCTCGGCGGCGGCATTCCGCCCCGCATTCTGTCCCAACTTCAGAAAGGCCCGTTTATGAAGTTCTTCCAGGACAAGGGACGCTTCAGCGAGATGATGAGCCGCATCCCGGTTCACGTCATCTATAACCCCAAGGCGGCGCTCTATGGAACGGCCTACGACGCGCTGGCCCTGACCCATGCCTGAGCCGGACTACCTGATTCTGGATAACCCGGCCATCGAATCGGCTGACCGCTTTGTCGGTGGTCTTGACGCGGCGATCAAGCGGCGAGGCGTAGCGTCCTTTGTGCTCGCCGGGGGCAGCACGCCGCTTGACCTTTACCAATGGCTTGCCTCGCCGCTATACAGCCAGCTGGAGTGGGACAAGGTTCACGTCTTTTGGGGAGACGAGCGACTGGTTCCGCCGGACGATCCCGGCAGCAATTACGCCGCGGCGCGGGATGCGCTGTTAAACCGGGTGGCTATCTTGCCGAAGAACATCCATCGCATCAGGGGGGAGTTAGCCCCCGACGAAGCGGCGGCCGACTACGCGGCACACCTACGGGTGTGGGCCGCGGCCCATGACCCCGACGCCCCGAATCCCTGGCCGCGGTTCGACCTGGTGCTGCTGGGATTGGGCGAAGACGGGCACACGGCGTCGCTCTTTCCCGACTCGCCGGTCATGGCCGATGCGCCGGTGATCGCCGTGACGGCCGACTATCAGGGGCGGCCGGCTGGTCGCGTGACGCTGACGCCGCTGGTCTTCAACGACGCCCAATCCATCATCTTCCTCGTAGCGGGCAGCAACAAGGCCGATGCCGTCTACAACACATTTTATACCGATGACCCGGCCCGTTTTCCGGCGCAACGCATCGGCTTCAGCGATAAGATGGAACCGTTGTGGCTGCTGGACAAAGGCGCGGCTAGCCTCCTGGATTGGCGCGGCCATCGCCGGCCGCGCTGACAGCTCGGTCGCGTCTCCTCCTTCGGGTGACCGGTAACCCGCCGAACAGTAACAGCGCCCCGCCGAACACAATTCCCCAATAGGCCCAATCATAGCGGTATGGGTTGCCGGTCATCTCGACCGCCCAGCGGTTTTCCGTGGCCAAGCCGGGGAAGAAGGCCAGCCCCGGGGCCAAGGACAGAGCATGTGCCTCGCCGTCTATCCAGACGCGCAGCAGGGGCGCGTCGTATTGGACGCTGATGTGTCGCGGCCGCCCGTCGACGAAAACGCCCGGGATGAGCGTTTCCGGCTTCTGGCCGTTCGCGCCGCCGGCTGGCGTGCGCAGGCGGATGATCAGCGCGTCCCGCTCCTGGCCGATGGTGATGTTGCGTCGTTCGGCGTCGGCCGACACCGACACGATCCGCGCCGGGCCGCGCTGCTCCGGATCGGACGTGGCGACGGTGGCGCGGATTGTGAAAGCGTCGAAGCGTCGAGCGGTCTCCGCGAATTCGCTGAATGCGGTGGCAGAGACCAGCCACTCGCCCGGCCCGACGCTGACCCCCGCGCCGTTCCGGGGTGTGGCCGGCCCTTCCCGCCACGCCAGTGACGGGACAAGCCGGCCGTCGGCATTGCTGAATGGGGCTTCGCCACTGAAGTCGTAGCGCGCGAAAAAATCCGGACTGTCGCGCAGGCCCGCCGCCAATTCCAGTGACTCGATGCGGCCGCTCCACTGCCGCTTGCCCACCGCCTCGTTGCCGACGACCAGCGGAAACGAAGGATCCCAGTTGCTCAGCCGGACGCTCCTGTACAGAAAGGCGGTCAGCAACCCCACGCCGATGATGTAGAGCGCCAGTCCTGCCAGCAGATTGCGGCGCGTGGCATAGCGGTCAAGCGCGCGGCCGATACCCATCTCCCAGGCGCGATACAGCGCGTAACCGAGCAGCGCCCCCAGCGCGTTGGCGGCCACGTCGGCCAGCGACGGCACACGGTCGGGCATGAACAATTGCACCGTCTCCAGCGCGCCCGACAGGAGCGCCGAAGCCAGCACCACGCGCGAAGCTACCCCGGCCCCCCGGCCGCGCCGCGCCAGCAGCCCGGTAAGCCCGAAGCCGAGGGGTATGAAGAGCAGAATATTGAGCGGTACGTCGCGGAGGGTCAGGGGGCGCCAGGTGACGCGCTCGAAGGGGATGTGGTCGACACGGATGAAGTTGAAGGGGATCAGGCGCAGGGTAAAAATGGCCGCCAGCCCCAGCAGGCAAACGGCCACAACCCAGCGACCGGGCGCTCGCTTTGGGATCATCGCGGGTCGGGATCAGCCCGCAGCCCAGTCCAGCCCCAGATCGCGGGCACGGTCGGTGTACTTGAGGATGTGGCGGCGGGTGACGTTTTGCATGTCTTCCCCGGCCTGGAACGCCTTGAACCAATCAGTGATTTCGCCCAGCGCGTCGGTCCAGGCATAGACCGGCCGCCAGTTGAGGCGGTGGGCGGCCTTGTCCCAGCTCAGGCGCAACAGGCCGGTCTCGACTTCGGCATAGCCCGGCCGGGTGTGGACCCATGCGCCGCTGCCCCATAGCTCGACCAGCTTCTCGGCCAGCGCCTGGGCCGGAACGCCCTTCTGCTCCAGCGGGCCAAAGTTCCACGCCTCGCCGCAGGCCGGACCGTTCTCCAGCAATTGCACGCCCAGCCACAAGTAGCCGCTGAGCGGTTCCAGCACGTGCTGCCACGGCCGCACGCTGAGCGGGTTGCGCACGCCGATGGGCCGTCCGTCCATGAGGGCCTTCATGCAATCGGGCACGAGCCGGTAGTCGGCGAAGTCGCCGCCGCCGATGACGTTGCCGGCCCGCGTCGAGGCGATGGCGACGCGGTGGCTGTGGCCGTATTGTTCGGGCGAGAAGTAGGTGCTGCGATAGGCGGCGATAGCCAGTTCGGCCATGGCCTTGCTGGCGCTGTAGGGGTCGTGGCCGCCCAGTTGGTCGGTCTCGCGGTAGCCCCACAGCCACTCCTGATTCTCATACACTTTGTCGGTGGTGATACTGACCAGGGCGCGGACGCTATCGGTATGGCGAATGGCTTCCAGCACGTTGACCGTGCCGCCGGCGTTGGTGTCGATGGTCAGCTTGGGCAACTCGACCGAGCGCAGGACGATCGGTTGGGCCGCCAGATGGAAGATGATGGCCGGCCGGTGGGCGGCAACGGTCTCATGCAGGTGATCGTAGTCGCGGATGTCACCGCGTATGTCGGTGATGCGCGCGGCCAGGTTCGAGGCGACGAAGTTGCTCGGCTGCGTCGGCGGCTCAGGGTGGCTATAGCCGACCACGTTGGCGCCAAGCTCGAGCAGCCAGGTCGTGAGCCACGAACCCTTGAAGCCGGTATGTCCGGTGATGAGTACGGTTTTATCTGAGTAAGTGTTGTTGAAGGTCATATTCAGTATCCAGTATCCAGTAGGCCAGTGTTCAGTAGGCAGAATTCAGGGGTATGAGGCGTTTCTGAATGCGTTGATCGTCACTCGTCACTCGTCATTCGTAACTTCCTCATAACCCGATCGTAGACTTTAAGGGTCTCCACGGCTGTGTTTTCCCAGGTGAACCTGGCCGCTTGTTCGGGGCCCTGGCGGCGCAGGTCGGCCGCCAGCGGTTCCTGCATGATGACGGCGATGATCGCGCCGGCCAGATTGCGTACGTCGTCGGGGTCGACAGCAAAGCCGGCCGGGCCGATGATCTCCGGCAGCGAACCGCTGTCGCTGGCAACGACCGGCGTGCCGCAGGCCATCGCCTCCAGCGGCGGCAGGCCGAATCCCTCGCGCCGGCTGGGAAAGACGAAAACCTCGGCGTTGCGATAGAGCAACGGCTTGTCTTCTTCATCCACGTAGCCAATCCAGCGCACGTACTTCGATAGCCCGGCCCGCGCTATCATCCCGTCATAGTCAGGAAAGGCGTCGGATTGCGTTTCGGGCTTCTTCCCGGCCAGCACCAGCGGGTACTCCTCGCCCAGCGCCTTGGCCACGTAGGTATAGGCCTGGAGCAGGTTGAGGACGTTTTTATGTGTTTCGTAGCCGCCCAGGTAGAGCACGTAGAATTCGGGCAGGTCGTACTTCTTGGCCACAGCCATATCGACCAGGCTGTTGTCGCCGGCGGGAAGGGGCGCGTACTGCGGGCCGACGCCGAGATAGACGGCGGTGACATCCGGCTCGGCGATGCCCAGGTGATCGATAATATCGAGTTTGCTGGAGAATGAATCGGTCAGCACGTGGTCGGCCCCGCGGGCGGCGGCGCTGACCAGCGCATTATAGAGCCGGGCGCGTGCCCCGCGATTGTATTCCGGCACCAGCAGCGTCGTCAGGTCGTGGATGGTGACGACCAGCGGGATGGGCGAGCGGAGCGGCGGGCCCCAATAGGGGACGTGGGCCAGCGTGGCCCCGACGCGCCGGCAGGCGGCGGGGAAGCCGCGCTGCTCGAACAGTACCTTGCCCAGGTGACCCGGCCGCACAGCCACGCGTTCGACACCGATGCCGGGCGGCACGCCGGCTGGGTCCGCGTCGCCGGGGGCCGTGGGCACGATCAGGGTGATTTCGAGATCGGTGACCAGCCGGTTGAGGTGGTAGACGAGCTGGCGGACGTACTGACCGCTGCCGGTATGAGGCTGGTTCCAGAAGTAAGCGTTAAGCGCGATGTGCATCGAGGCCTGATTATAGGACAGGCGGCGAGTAGAGGGTAATCCGCCCCGAAACCGGGGTTCCTGGAAGAACACAGGTTTCTAAACCGGACCGGAAGACGCCATTCGGAATGATTGGGCTATCTCCAGGGTTTTCAGTTGTCCAAAGGAGCGGCCAAACCTGACAGGTGGGCGACCAAGGGCACTCTGACATCCACAAGCGTTGTTGACGCCCACCTGTCAGGTATTTATCCGTGTAGCGACTACTGAAAAACCCTGGCCCCCCGCGCCGCAACTTTACCGGGTGAGTGCGGTATGGTATAGTTGCCACGCGGATCGGCGCTAACCAGATGGAAGAACGAGAAAGACAGTTCATCCCCGGCCTGGGCATCCTCCTGCTCGCGATCGTGCTCCTGGGCGCGATTGCCACACTTCTGCGCGACGCGAACGGCGTGCCGTTCGGCGTGGGGGGCGCGGTGTTGTGGGGCGGGGCGGTGCTCGTTTCCTTTATCCTGGGCACGGCCTATATCTCCCGCCGTCTTCTTCCCTTGCAAGGCAATCCGGGATGGTCGGAAGGATTTCGCCTGTTGTGGCGCAATTACACAATGGGCGCGGCCAACCTGCTCTACGGGCGGCGGCCTGCCTCGGCCACGCCCGGCTCCAAGAAAAAGAAACCCAAGACCGACGAACTGTCGCCCAGCTTCGGCCTGCTGGGCGCGGGTTTTTTATTTAGCCACCAGGCGGCGGCCATCACCCGCGGCAACAGCTATTCGCGGGCCGACGGACCCGGTCTTGTCTTTCTGCACGGGGGAGAGAGCATTGCCCAGGTATTCGACCTGCGGCCGCACGCGCGCCGGCAATCGGTCAGCGCCCTGACGCGCGACGGCATTCCGGTCGAGACCAGTGTCTCCGTCACCTTCCAGGTTCGCCGGCCATCAACCGACCAGCGCCGCCCGCGCTCCGTCGAGTCCGACGCCATCCCTTACCCCTATGACAGGGATGCGCTGTTCGACCTGACCTACACCGCGAGCGTGGTCGACGACGACAAGCGCGACTGGACAGAGCAGGTGGCACCGCAAGCCGCCACCATGCTTGTCACCGAAATAGGCAAGTACACGCTGGACGAACTGCTTGTGAGCGCCGGGTCGGAGCCGATGTCGGAAATACGGGAACGTATCAAGGCTGGATTGAAGGAGCAGCAGACCAACAGCGAATTCCAAACGCTGTCGAAGGGGATCGATATCGTCGGCGTCGGCGTTGGGGCGCTGGAGTTGCCCGAGGACGTGGTGGCCAAGCGCATTACGACGTGGCAGGTGGGCTGGCGAAACCGCATCTCCCAGGAAGTTGTCAGCGGCGACATCGAGGCGCAGCGGCTCTATGCCCAGGCTCGCGCCCGCGCCCAGGTTGAGAACATCGAAAACCTGCTCACGAGCATCGAGGCCATGCGCAAGCAGACCGGCGTCGATTTGCACCAGGTGGTGATGCTGCGCGTGGTCGAAATTATGGAGGCTGTATTGGCCACCCGCGCGCTGGGGCCGATGGCCTCTCGGGCGGCCCTGGCCGAGGCGACCAGCGAGTTACGGCAGGCGTTGGGCCGAGGGGGAGAGTAGGGGCATGGCCGGACGAACGCAACCCCGCCGCGCTGCGCGCCTGTCGTTTCCGTGGCCGACGGTTAACTGGCCCTGGTTCGCACTGGCGGCCCTGTTCATCGGCTACTGGCTGTTTGTCAGCTCTCTGGAACGCATCGACGCCAACCAGGTGCTGGGGCGCATATTTTTGCCGGGTTTGCCCCCCAGCCAGGTCGCAGCCGTTACCTTCTCGCCCTGGATCACCTGGATCATCGAGTTGTTCCACCCGCGCGTTTTGCGCCACATTATCCCGATCATTGCCGGGTGGTGGCTGGCCGTGCAGGCGGCAGTCAGTCTGATGCAAGTGCTGTATAACTGCCCCGATCGGCGGACAGCGGCCGAGTTTTTGCGCCGCCAGCGCCGCAACAGCGTCGGCGGCATGGATGCCTATGTCATCTCTGCCAGAAACCTGGATGAAGAGCGCGAGAAGTCGATTTTATTGGGGGTCGGCGGCCCCGTGCGCGTGCAAATTCCCAACGGCCACGCCGCCGTGACGGAGCGAAACGCACGTACCCTGCGCGTTCTGCCGCCGGGCGTCCACGACTTGGGTCGCTTCGAGTACGTGCAGGCGGTTATTGACTTGCAGCCGCAGGACAAAACCGCCAAGGATGTGCTGATGCTTACCAAGGAGGGCATCCCCGTGCGGGCCGACATCGGCCTGACGTTCCGTATCGATCCCGGCGATACCCCCATCACCCACGGCCGTCCTTACCCATTTCGTGAGGATTCGGTGCGGCGGGCAGCTTATGCCGGAACAGTGGGGGCCAACGGCAAGGTGTCGTCCTGGGCCGATGGCCCGCTCGGCAAGGTGCGGGGCGCGCTTGGTGGAATGATTAGCGATGACTCGCTTGATGAACTGCTGGCCGCCTCCAGCCCGCGCGACGCCCATCATTTGTTGACCGATACGGTCGTTCGCAAGGTATGGGACAGTTTGCCCAAGGAAGGCATCAAACCCATGCGGGTGAGCATCAGCCGCCTCTCGCCGCCGCCGGAAGTGAGCCGGCAGTACACCGAGTTCTGGCTGGCGAGCCAGCGCAAAGAGGATATGCTGGCCCGGGCGAACGGGACGGCCCAACTGGTTGAGGAGGCGGATACGGTTCGCGCCGCGGCCGAGATCACCATGATCCAGGCTGTGGTCGAGGGAATCCGCAACGCTCAGCAGGAGTCCGGCACCTACTTGCCCGGCTATCTGCTGGCCGTGCGCATCATGGAAGCCCTGCGCCAGATGTTCCATTATTCAGCCGAAAGCCTGGAGACCATTGGCGGCGACACGGCGCAACTATTGGAAGAGATCGGCTCGGTAGACGAGCATTTGGAAGAGGTGCGCGGCCAACTGAAATTGCCACAGCCGAAGAATTTCAAGCCCTCATCGCCGGATTAAACGCTTGATGGAGCAAGACAGACACGAATGGTAGCCAGGGTTTCCCATGCCAGCGACTCTTTTCGGCCCCCGACCGACGCGGAGCAATTGCGGCCCGTGCGCGAGGCGGTGACCGTTCTCGATCGCTTGTTGAAAGTGCTGTTCCCTGAGCCTCTTTCCCTCGATATCATCACCGTCGAAAACATCATCCGGCGCTACCCGCTGACCGGGCTGGGCGCGCCGGCGCTGGCGGCCATCGAACAGTCGCAACGGATCGTGCGCGCCCGGGGCGACTACGGGCAGGCGGGGCTGGCCGAGTTCCACATCGGCCTGATCTACCTGCACTGGGATGACTGCCGCGCGGCGGCCAACCAGTTTGCCGTCGCCCGCCAGCCGTGGTCGCTGGCCAATGACACGCCGGCCATGTGTCTGGCCCACTACGCCCAGGGGTTGGGTCTGTATCATTCCTATCACAACGAGGCGGCCATGCTCCAGTTCAGCCGGGCCGAGCGGATGCTCAATCGCCCCACCAGCGGCGCGCCGGGCGAGCGGCTGGCCACGCTGGGCAAGGAGATGCGGCCGCTCTTGCTGATCGCCCAGGAGACCCTGCGCGAGAGCCTGTGGCCGAAGGAACAGCAATCGGCCGAGGTGCTGCAAGCCGGGTATCTTTCCGTGCCGCCGGCCGTGGCGGGCGGCGTGGCCGAACCGCAAACCCCGAGCGAGTCTCAACCCCACAAAAGCCGGCCGCTCGATCGGCCGGAGTGGGCCAAGCGCGTGCCGCTGCCGATTTCCAATCTGCCCGGCGGCGGGGGCGATTCGTTGCGCGGGCCAGTGCCGGGCCACATCACGACCGACGATCGCTTTGGCTGGTATCAGATCGGCGACAAGAAGAGCGAATTCTTGCCCGCTGTTGAGTCGGGCACGTGGTTGTTGGCCGACCGCGATGTGGACGAGCGGCTGTCTTCCGGGCGGGAGTACGTCGTGGTGGGCAGCGCGCGCGCCGACCTGGGCAGCATTGTCGTCCAGCCTATTTCCCACACCAGCGCCATGCCCCACTGCTATTTAGGGTATCGGGTGGCCGACGAGTCCGCGCCGGACAGCGCGCGGCTTTTCCTCGATGAGACGAATCGGCCGCTGGCGCCCGACGAGGTGCTGGTGCTGGCCGTTGTGGAAGGGTTCTGGTATGGCCGGAACGGCCACGCATTGCCGGAACCCTGATGGGCGCCGGCGGCGGCGGGCGCAACATTTTTCGGCCGGGCGGTCTGGGCGGCGGATGCCGTTATTGTTGGCGGGCAAGACAAGCGGGAAGGGGGATGTATGGCTAAACACGTTTTGGTAATCGGAGCCACGTTACTGGACACAAAAGGCAAGCCTATCGCCGGGTTGGCTCCCGGCACATCGAACCCGGCGGAGATACGCTCGTCGCGCGGCGGCACGGCGCGCAACGTGGCCGAGAACCTGGCCCGGCTGGGGGCTGATGTCGTCCTCATCTCGGCCGTCGGCGACGATGCCACCGGCCGCCAGTTGTTGATCCAGACGGCCGAGGCGGGCGTCAACCTCGACTACGTGCAGATGTTGCCCGACCGCACCACCGGCTCCTACATGGCCTTGCTCGAAGCGGACGGGCTGCTTTCGGTAGCGCTCGACGATGTGCGGGTCATGGAAGTGATCACGCCCGACTATCTGAACCGGCATCGCGGGCTGTTCCGCGACGCGTCGATGGTCATGTTTGACGGCAGCCTGACCGAGGCGTCGATGAAGACCGTCGTCCGGCTGGCGAAGGAGAACGGTGTGCCGATTTGCGCCGACCCGGCTTCGGCGCGGTTAGCCTACAAGCTGCGCCCCTATCTGGCCGATCTTAACCTGGTCGTTCCCAACCAGGTGGAGGAGGCGGAGTTGTGCGAGGTGGACTTTCCCGGCTTTGACCCGACGGCCAGCCTGACGCTGACGCGGCGGCTGCTCATGGCGGGGGTGGAGACGGTGGTCGTCACCTTGTCGGATTTCGGGCTGGACTACGCCACAGCCGACGAGATGGGCTACATCCCGCCGTCCCATTCCAGATTTGTGGACAGCACGGGCACAGGCGACGCGGTGACGGCGGCGATTATGTTCGGCCTGCTGAATGATTTGCCGGTCGTGGAGGCCATTCGCCTGGGCGCGGCCGCGGCGGCCATCACCTTGCAAACCACCGAGACCGTCGTGCCCGATCTGAGCCTGGACATGCTGTATGACCATTTGATCGTGTAGAGGGCGGGGAATCAGAACTTGAAGCATTGGGGGCGGTGGACGCCGCTCGTATCAGACTGTATACCGCATTCCGGAAACCACATCCCATGACTAACACGCTCGGCATTATTATCTGTTTTGCCTACATCTTTCTCATGATCGGCATTGCCGAGGGGCTGCGTCGCCGGCGCGGTTACGGCTCCGGTTTCACGCGCAAGGTGATCCACATTGGCGTAGGGATGATGAGTTGGGCTTTGCCGTTTCTGTTCACCTCGCCCTGGCCGTTCGTCCTGGCGTGCGGGGTGTTTATGGTCATTAATCTGATCGACTGGCGCTATGGCCTCATCGATGCCATGCAGAGCAAGCACCGCAACAATCTGGGCACGGTGTATTTTCCGCTGGCCGCGGCCGTGGTGGCTCTCGTCTTTTGGGATCAGCCGCCGCTGATGGTGGCCGCGCTCATGCCGCTGACGTGGGGCGACGGCATGGCTCCGGTGATCGGCGCGGCCTACGGTCGCCGTTTCTATCGTGTCCACACCAGCACGCGCACGGTCGAGGGGTCGGCCGCCTTTTTCGTGGCCGGGTTTATCTTCACCTGGCTGGCATTGTGGGTGATGCCCGGCGTGCCGGACATCACGCCGATGGGGGCCGTCTGGCCGGCGCTGGTCATTATGGCCGTGACGACGCTCATCGAGGCGGTGTCGATTTGGGGGCTGGACAACCTGGCTGTGACGGCCGCGGCTATTGTCATTCTGAGGGTGTGGCCGTTCGGCGGGTAGCACCGGCCTCTCATTCGGCAGATTCAGAATAACCGGCCGGGAAACCGGCGCGAGACTTGACGGGCTAGGACCACCCTTCATCCCCGATCAGCGGTACGAAGGCCACGGGGACCAGCATCTCATCGCGATAGACGCCCTCGTCAACACGGGTGATGAGGATCAGATTCTGGGCGCTGCGACTGCGGCCCACGGGCATGACCAACCGGCCGCCGATGGCCAGTTGCCCGCGCAACGATTCGGGCACGGCCGGCCCGCCGGCGGCGACAATGACGCCGTCGTAGGGCGCATGCTCCGGCCAGCCGCGCGTGCCGTCGCCGTGGCGCACCTGGACGTTGGCGTAGCCCAATCGCTCCAGCCGCGACCGGGCGTAGTCGGCCAGCTTGTAATGGCGCTCGACGGTGTAGACCTCGCGGGCGATGCGGCTGAGCACGGCGGCGGCGTAGCCCGACCCCGTGCCGATTTCCAGAACGCGATCTTCCGGCCCCAGCGCCAGGGCGGCGATCATGTAGGCGACGATGAAGGGTTGGGAGATGGTCTGATTGGCGGGGATGGGCAGAGGGGTGTCGTCATAGGCGTACTGGCGATAGGGTTCGAGGACAAACTGCTCGCGCGGGACGGCGCGCATGGCGGCCAGGACGGCCGGATCGACAATGGCGCGGCTCGCGATCTGTTGACTGACCATCCGCTCGCGCCGATCGGCATAGTCGTCTCCAGCCGCGTTGTCCATTGCGCTGTCCATGGCATAGTCATACCACCGGGACGGCCGGGTGACAAGCGGGGTAAGGATTCGGGGCCGGGCCAGAAACCGGCCTTTTCGAGCGACCCTGTTTTTGCAAGCACTATTAGGCGCTGGGCGGTTTGCGCTTATAATTCACCACACGTATTGATGGATCGGCGTGGGAGTGATGGGGTTTATTTTATGGTGGGCTTGTTGTGGGAAATCTTCAATATCCTGAAAGAGGTGGCAAACCGGGTCGTCAAATTTCCGGAATTGCTGCTGACGTTGCTCGGCGTCCGTTTCGTCAAGAAGCTGAAGCTGCGGATCGTCGTATTGCGCGACGAGCGCGGGCTGCCGCTGGTCAGCAATGAAGAGGTGATGCCGGCGTTCGATGAGGCGCGGCGCATCCTGGGGCGCATGGCCGGGGTCACGATCGAGCCGGCCGGCTGGCGGGTGGTGACCGCGCCGCACGCGGCTCCCAAAGCGGCGCTGGATGTGCACTGCACCGACGGCGCGTGGCGCGATGATCTGGGCGAGGCGGGCACGTTCTTTCGCAGCCTGATGGCGACGACGACGGCCGGCACGCTCATCGGCTATGGCGCGCCGGTGACGGTGTTCGTCGTGCGCTCGATCTCTTCCCACAACGGCTGCTCGCTGGGGGCGGCCACGGACTACGTGACGGTCGAGGCGGGGACGCTGAAGAACACACGCCGGCTGCTGGTGCACGAAGTGGCCCACGCCTGTGGTTTGTGGCATTCCAAGCGGCCGAATAATCTGATGATCCCCAAAGGCCCGGGCGAGGAGCTGGCGGGCTGGCAAGCGGCCATTTTGCGGACATCGCGGCATGTGACGTATTTTTAAGAGGGACGGAAAGACCTGACAGGTGGGCGAATAAAGCCTGGGTTAACTTTGTAAATTTGTCGCCCACCTGTCAGGTCGGGGAACAAATGTCTGGGTTAGCGTGGTAAATTTGTCGCCCACCTGTCAGGTCGGGCAATAACGGATATGACCAAACATTACGGCGGCCAGAGCATGGTCGCGCCCTTGCAGACGGTACTGGTGCGGCGGCCGGACGCGGCCTTCGGCGCGGCCGACCCGCTGTTGTGGCACTACACCGAGCAGCCGTATCTACCGCTGGCCCAACAAGAGCACGACGCTTTTGTCAATACCCTGTTGGGCAACGGCGTCGAGGTCGTTTATCACGACGCGCAGCTGCCGGACCACGCGGACGCGATATTCGTCCATGACCCGGTATTGATGACCGACCGCGGGGCGGTCATCTTGCGGATGGGGAAGTCGCTGCGGGCCGGGGAGGAAGAGGCGATGGCGCTGACCTTGCAACGGCTCAGCGTGCCCATTCTCCACCGGTTGAGCGGCGCGGCGACGGCCGAGGGGGGCGATCTGCTGTGGCTCGACGAGCGGACGCTGTGCGTGGGGCTGGGGTTCCGCACCAACGAGGCCGGGTTCGCTCAACTGGCGGACGCGCTGGCCGGGTCGGGCGTCACGCTGGTTCCCGCCCCGCTACCCTACTTCGAGGGGCCGGAGGCGTGTCTGCATCTGATGTCGCTGATCAGCCTGGTCGATGTCGATTTGGCGGTGGTCTATCGGCCGCTGCTGCCGGTGCCGTTCTACCAGATGCTGGTGGCGCGGGGCATCGAGTTGATCGACGTACCGGATGAGGAATTCGCCACGATGGGGACGAACGTGCTGGCGCTGGGGCCGCGCCACTGCGTCATGCTGGAGCACAACCACGAGACGCGGGCGGCGCTGATGGCGGCCGGGTGCCGGGTGACAACCTATCGCGGCGACGAGATGTCGCTGAAGGCCGAGGGCGGGGCAACCTGCCTGACGCGGCCGATCTTGCGCGGCTAGGGGCGGACCACCCAGGCCCGCGGCGACGACGCGCCGGGCTGGTTCGATCGTGGGGGGAATCGGGAGCGCTTTATCCTCGCCCTTTGCGGCCGGCGGCGAGAAGCCTATACTTTTGCCATGCCACGAATCAGAGAACTGGGAATATA